>Ga0265798_10006790_pt1 | contig 14960 bp, 16 predicted proteins | sample P3T30metagenome_FD_192430 | JGI IMG/M metagenome (GOLD analysis project Ga0265798, IMG submission 192430) | Plant litter microbial communities from East Loma Ridge, Irvine, California - P3 T30 | ecosystem: Environmental > Terrestrial > Plant litter > Unclassified | place: USA: California... | reverse complement strand
TCTCCCGCCAACCGGGGACTTCCTTGCCAACTAACAGGTGAGGCCAGACAGATACCAACTCCGCCGCTTGCTTCCTGATGGTCGGGGAGGGAAGCCATGTTTTGATGACAGCACGCCCTCTGCACGCTACTGAGCACAAGGTTTGCAACGATGGAGGATCGGGCTCGAACTCTCCCAGCTGATGAGATGGGGAGATGCACGGAGGGTTGTCTTTTCCGCCTATCAGGTCGCTGGGCGTCGTTTTGATTCCTCGGTTTACGGCTGGCTGATTAGTTATAGGGCGTGCGGCGAGTATCGGGGCGTAAGTTGAAAGGCTGGATTTCCTTTCATTAATTCGTTTCATCTTCAAGCCGTTTTATCTATCACGTGTGGCCCAGGCTGGTGGATGGCGCGTGTGCCGTTCTGCTGGTGGCCATGGTGGGACGCGTGACAGGTATTCTCTAGCGCAGGCATAACCATGATGTTACTGACGCGTGCAAACATCCAAGAAGTGGTAAGTTTGGAGGCCTCGTGCAATTTTCTGCGAAGGATGGTAGACAGCCAGGCAGGTACAAAGCCTGTCTGGTGGAACAATTCGACCAACCGGGGAGGGTGGGAGACTGGTACCAGGAAGGAAGTGGAGTATACACGTATACATCGCGGCTGTCAGCATGTCAGCAGGGGAAGTCAGAAAAGGTGTAGGCAGACGATGGGTGCGGGCGAATGATGAAGGAGTGGAGTCCGCAAACAACGACTGTGATTGAAGCAAAGCAAGAGGCGTGAGTTCGAGCCTGCATCGTCTTGATCAGGGTTCGCGTCTCTTTTTTTCCAACTTCCACTTACGTTCTCACCTGAAACGAATAATGAAGCTTTTGCTGAAGACAGGAAGAAAACGTCCCCGCTTGCCTTGATGCAGAGCGAGGCTGGAAATGGCAGGGGTTGCGCCCGTGGGAGCGTGTCGAAGTTTGTTTTCCATCTGCTGCTCCACCTTGCCCGTCTTGGAGAGAGGGTTTTGGCCTTGCGAAGGTAAAGACGAAGGTTTGGCGGAGCCTGAGCCCGGCCTCCGCCCAAGTCTTGTCGGTAGCAAATGCACCGAGTTGCAATTGCGCTTGGGAGTCTCGAGCAACGCGAAACGATGTCGTCAATGGATTGAGCACGCCGTTTGAACGGTGAAGCGGACGGTATATTGCGATCACCCTACAGTGCCGTGTGCGATCTAGACGTGGTTGAGTTCGCCGGTCAGAATCTCGTGCTGAGGTGGCACTGGTAGACTGCTAGTGCGCCGGCATGATCCTCGGCAGGCAGCCGAGCGAACCCTGGCATTAGTGGGATATCAACAATCATTCATGGTACGATATGATCGTCTGCAGAAACCGTTGGAACTTAACGCCAGAAAGCTTAGGGATTGACTTTCAACTTCTGGGGCAATCAGCTGAGCCTGGCTAGGTATCAAGGATGGCGTAAGAGCCTCGTCACTCCCATCTCGACCTCGGCGGGCAGGTGGAGATTAAGGTGTGATGTTGCAAAGCAATAATCCAAACTATCTTTCTGCTGTCGTGCTCGTGCTCGTGCACGTTGTAAGCGCGTATCAGCTTCCATCATGTGACGATGCTTACAGTCACGATAGTTTTGGTTAACGCGTTGGCCAGGCACTCCCGTCTCGGAGTTTACCTGTGGCTAGGTATAGTCGTCATATGTTGCTGTTGCGGTTGTGAAGTGAAGAATGATATGTGAGGTCGGTGGGACGCGGACGGGCCCGAGAGTCCAGTCAAACATCCCTGCTAGCGATCGTGCATATCTGCATCTGCATGCTTGACTCGTGAATCAAATGACCTCCGCCGCCTAGGTGCCATAATTGTCCGTTGTATCATTTCGAGCAAGGTATGGTAAGGAGGCTGTTCCGACCTGCAGGACGCCGGCTACGTGTACTCCACAGTCATTATATCTGCATCGATGCCCCCACCGGACCCGTCGATCCGGGCCCCGTGCTTGGGCAATCAAAGCCGACGGGACGGCACAAGGGCGCGGAGGGCTAGGTATCGTACCTCATATGAGGAATCCGGCCCGTTGGCTTCGTTGATGTCAACTGTCGAGCATAACTCTCACGACTCAACAGCGTTTTCAGGCCATGTTACGTTTATCCATATAGACATGCCCAAAACATGTCACACTACCTGCTAGCCATTGCACGCCCGCTTTTCCCCGTCAATAGTTTGCCGGAGAAGCCGGCAATACTTTCAAGTAAGTCATCCAGGTCCATTTCCTTCGCGTCCGCGCTCTTCTTGACCGGTGCTTGCCGCTTGACTTTGGAATACGCGCATGGGTTCCCAGTGGGAAGGCGTGAGCGCTTGTTGTCACACTTTTCGAAGAGCCAGTCGAGGTCTTCGTCTGCTGCGATCACGTGGCGTTTCCTTTCGGTGGCGGGTTCGTTATCAGGTGGCTCGACTGCTGGCGTGACTTTTGACTGTTGCGCGGGTTGTGCTTTGCGAGCACGTTTAGTGTGGATCAATCCGACCGAGGAATTTGGTACTGGGTCGGTACCGGTGCCATGTTTGCTTTCGTCGTGCTCAATTGTGGGATTGATAACAGGCGCCGCCTTGGTCTTTCGACTAGACTGCTTCGTTCGAGCACGATCAATATCCTTGTCCTTGCCTGCAGACTTGACAGTAGTCCCGAAGTCATCAGACGGTAGACATTTAACGATATTAACGTCTGATTCAGCGAGGACTCGCCGTGGTTTTCTCTTTTCTCCTCCTGTTCTGCCGCCTCGCGAGCTCTGGACTTGCTCGCCAGCCAAAGAGTCAGAGTCGTTGATAATGTCTTGCGACATTTGAGTCTCTGGAATCTCGATATCCGGAGGCTCGATCGCTGCAACGATCATCTCGTCGATGACATCGACAGGCTTGACCTCTTTGTTGACTGTTTTGCGGGTGGTTCTTGAAGGCGGCGCTTTTGACGCCCGAGGCCTTGTCTGTTCGACCTCGTCTGCTTCCTTCCCGTCCGATGCTCGATGAGCGGTAGCCGGCTCGCTTCCCTTTAAATCACCTTGTGCCAAAAGCTGAACGCGCGCCTTACGGGTTTTCTTGACTGGCGGTGCTTCTGTAACCAGCGCTTCCGTTTCTGCTACATGATGCGTGTCTTCCAATGCTGCTGGCTCAACCGTAACTTGCTTTACGCTTGCCAGAACACCAACCTTGGGGATCCTATCGCCCTGTTTGCGAGCTTCTCCAATAGGTCGCGCCTTTGAATCTGCCAACGAAGTCACATGTTCCAGTACAGCGTTCTTCTTCGGTCTCCCACGTTTCGCCGGAGGCTCTGGAGCCCGTCTTAGCTTGTCTGCTGGTACAAGCTCTTCTTCGTATCCTAGAGCCACTTTCGCCGTGGCACTGACCGCTGCTTGCCTCCTGGGTCTCCTAGCCGTCGGCTCAGTCACAGTTGCTGTATCGTTCTCCATGTCTTCCTCCACAGCGCGCTTCGCGGCCTTTTTCGTTGTAGCTTTTGCTTTGGTAGCCTTTGGGGCGATTTGAGGCTTCGTCTTTTCCACACGAGGATTCTGCAGAAGTTTCTCTTTCGGTGAGTTCATTCCAGTTGCTATCGGCGCCGGCGCTTCCTCTGGCGGGTTGATGTCGACATACAAAGCATCGGCACGTTCTCGCGGCGTGGGTTTCCCTTTGATCTTTCTTAATTGTCCCTCGACTTCAAACACCTCGAGCTCCTCAACTACTTTCTCACATGCCTCGTCGTTTGCTTGCTGCTTTGCCCTGGCTGTTCTTTTCCTTCTAGACGGTGCTGGCGCAGTTTCAATCTCGTCATGTGTAGGATCTTCCTCGATCGTTTCTTTCAATCTACTCTCAGGTTGCCTATTCTTGGGCTTGAGTCCAAAAATGAATGTGTCTTCTGATCTTTCGGATTGAGGTGGGTTTGTCGTGGGCTTGGGCAGCGATTCTAGCTCATCGTCCAGTTGTAGCTTGCGCCGAGGTTTTGTAGACGCTCTAGAGCGTTTCGGTGCCTTGACTGGTCGGGCCGAGGTTGGCGCGTCGATCAAAGCGGTCTTTTGTTTTCCAGAGACCGTTTGTATAAGAGGGTCTTTCACTTGTGCGATAACATGCTCTGCGCTCTTTTTCCCAGTGTGTTCTTTGGGCAATTGGACTACTTCTTCCACTTGATGCGACGTATGTTTCTTGCATGGCTTTGGCGATGGCGATCGGACTGTTCTCTGCCGTTTTGTGGGATGTCCAACTATCGTTTGCTCAGGAAAGGCCGGCGCGGTTGTAGGGAGCGCGAAAGAGAATCCAAAGTCTGCGGTGATTGTCCGTACGCTTTATACGGCATTAGTGACATGGTCCAGTTGACCTGCTCCAATAAAGTGTTTGCTACTCACCCTGCGCCTCTCTGTCGCATAAGATGTCGCTCAATTCTGCTCTCTGCGATACGGTCAGCCTGGTGCTGCGCTCGTAAGGTGCTTCCAATTTGCATTACCTCTCGTAGGCGTACCCTGTGACATACTGCCGTTAGAGAATAGCGGGTGCGCTTGATGCGCCCGATAGCAGTGATGTTGGAATCTATGTATGCTGGTCAAGGTAGATGATGCTCGGATAATCACATGCTGTCAACAAGCTTCCTGATCGGGGTAGGGCTGAACAAGGTTCGGCACGTGCTAAGCGACATCGGGTTGCCCTGTCCGCTGGTGTTTGTATACATCGTCACGTCTCACGTCTTGCGCCGACAGTAAAACACCTTAGCGAGACAGTGATATTGACCCACGAGAGTCGCTCATATAGTGATCAGCATATCCAGAGACATCAGTCAATATGGTGTGTATCCCTTCATCCCACTACACCACAGCATAGCACAACAACACAGTTGCTAACAATACACAAGTCTTCATTCCGCGCAGCCACCCTATCTCCAGCTGGATCGGACGCAGGCAGTGTCCGCCAGTCACCATTCCGCAGACAGAACTCACACGCTGGCCAAAGAGAAACGACACCCACAAGCTCGCCTACCAAGTCGTCAGCAGCAGGGAGTCCGCTCAGGATGGGCTCGCTGTCACCCGAGAAGGCCTCACCGTTCGTCCGTAGGCCCAGTCAGATTAGTGGCCAGGCTGCAGAGCGACCGTCTAGTCCTCTTGCGCGCCCTCCTAGTGGCTTCGGTCCACCCTTGAGAAGTACTGCGGCCGGTCGACAAGCAAGAGTAGAGAGCATCAGTGATAGCGTGGTCAACATCGGGAGGCCAGAGTCACCGTCCAGGTCGCCTACCCGCCATCTATCAGCTATCGAGATCCCGGCCTCACCTGAGCCCGAATCGCCATCTCCTCTAGAGAGCACGCGTCAATTGCCCGTACGTGAGCAACCAAGCGCCAATCTCACGGTACCCACGCGACCTCAAGCGCAACGGATTCCCACATCCTCATCGATAGCCACAATCCGCCAACCGAACTTCAAGAGCACAACATCAAACACCTCCAACTCCCCAGAACAACAACGCCACAAACCCCAAAGTCGCCCCACTCGACCCGGAGGCCCAGTCCGCGGGGCCAGCGCCTACACCTCTCTCCCACCCGCCCTCCTCCACGCTCTGCGCTCCAGCTTCGAAATCCTCGACCCTTCAGCCACAGGCAGCATAACGCCCCAGGCCCTCCCCGAAACCCTCGAACAAATCGGCCTCCCAGCGCCAACGGCATCCCAACTCGCATCCCACTTCCCGCACCCACATAATAATGGCCTCAACCTAGCAACCTACCTCGATACGCTCTCCTCGCCACTAGCACAGCTTTCCCCACCCGAAGAACTGCTCGCAGCATTCGCGGCCTTTGACATCGACGACAGCGGACAGATCGACGCGCGCGAGCTGCGCGAGGCCCTGCTGAACACCGGCCCAGAACCAGGCGAAGAGGATTACCGCATGTCAGAGCGCGATGTCGACGGCATTCTCGGGGAGTTTGTCGGTCGGAGAGCCTTTGGCGCTAAGGGTCTGAATGCCGCCAAGGGCAAGGGGGAGGTGTTCAGGTATCGCGATTTCATGGCAAATTTGAGTGCGGGTGGACAAGGGCAAGAGCAGGAGGTCGTGGGATGAGAGGGTGTTTACGTCGAGATATGATTTGTAATGGTTCAATGGCGTTAGTATGTAGGTATGGGATTCCAGACCTTGACCCAACGTTTACATGTCATTTAGGAAATTAGGAAACAGCACGTTGGTAAAGGTTTTACTGCGGCAGGTGCAAGCAATGGATTTTCTTTCTGTTTGGTGATCGCACACTTTTTTTTCTGGGAATGTTGCTACCAACGCCATGCAGGAGACTCATCGATGAAATGTAACTTGAATATTTTACATCACTGTTATCAAACGCAGTTCTCTTTCTCTTACTATGTCTCGTTAAAGGTATTCAGGTCTTTATCGACGGTCTGTTGATCTGATGACATTGAATAGGGTTAGGGTTGGGGTCCACCGGGAGACGACTACATGCAGTCCTAGATCAGGTACCCTGCCACGAAGAGGTAGAGATCCCTTCATTTCAAAACGACACGACAGACGTGCGAATCTGGAACCGATTGGTACGCCTGTCCGTTGATAACACAAGTAGACATCCAGATGTGTACTCTCGGATCGAGTTTCATATATAAACATAGTATTATTCGCTATCTAGTACTACAGCCAACCTAGCACATAGCCCCACCCCTAAGACACGAAAGAAAAAACACTGGCAAGGTATATGCGTGCCCTAGATAGAGCCTCTTCCTTGCTCTATTGCTCGCGTGCTGCTGGCCCCGCCAGCAGGCTGTGTGGTATATGAGTTGTCGTAGTTAGGTCCTGTGAACCGTAGTGTGCTCGCGCGCTTATCGCGGCCGGCGAAGCCCGTGCTTCTGAGCCCAGTGGAATACAACTGGCGGCGCTGATATCGTTGCTCTGTAGTGGAAGAAGGGAACAAGGAAACACAGATAGAGAACCAGAAAGGAGAGGCGTTGGTGGAGCGCATCAGCGTCCTGAACAGCAGTGCAGAGAAGAGAAGAAGGGACGGAGTATAGAAGGAAATCAGCGAGAAGCAGAGAATCAGAAGCGGGTGCCTCATCGGGTGTGGTGGGTCAATGTCCGCCCATTTCGCCAACTCGCACTCGCTCTCTAAGTCCATTAACGCCAGTCACCTCGAGCGCTTTTCTGCAGCCGGCACACATTCGAAGAGCGCACCAGCCACAACTCCAATGCTGGCGTTCGTCGTCTGCGTGGCAAACTGCGCATTCAACTGGAGCGCATGTGTTGCGAGATGGTAAAAGGCGGTTGTGTGAGCGGTAGCACTTGATCTGTGTGAGTGACATGGGCGGCGAGTATGCATAGCCGGATGATTTGAAGTAGTGGCCCAGGTTCCGATTGGTCAGATCGATGTTCAAGTCAAGGTCTGCGTCGTTGGGTAGGTGTGGGAGAGCAGTTTGGGAGATGGATGAGTAGGGGTGAATTGTCGAAGTTGTAGCCGAGGCTGGCAAGTGGATGTAAGATGGCGTGGCGCTATTGTAGACTGATGTCGAGGTGATCACCGTGCCATTGGTATTCTGGGAGTTGTCTGTCGCATTGCGAGATTGAGCGCGAGACTCAGCGCGGCGACGTGCGGTGCTCAGGCCATTCAGGAAAGACGATGCAGATTGAAGATTCTTGGCTTCCTGATGCGAATGTTAGTCACGATGCTGCTGGACATGCGTGGTAACAAGGCACTGCTTACGGTGAAAATCGCTAGGCCACTGCTACGGCGTCGAGCTTTAGCAATCTCTATATCTGGCGGTGGCGGTGAAGCTGCTTCTGGCGTGTCCATGCGGTCTTTAAGGCCATACTTGTGTGGGCTATCTTCTGGGATGGGCGAAGGCGCAGGAAGTGTGGGCGATAATGCTGAGATACGCAGGTGTGTCGGTGAGTCTTGCTCGGCGGAGTCTTGCATGTGAAAGCCTGGCTGACAGCCTGTGATGGTGCCACTGGCACTGATCGGTCGGGCTGCGCTCTCTTCTGTGAGGGTCGCTGACGGTGAAACCGGGTGCATTGGGACCGAAGGCGATGGCGCAGAGTGACGGTGTGCATGCCTCGCCCTGATGCGCTCCGGTTCGTCATCCTCAGTCTCGTCGTCGTCGTCATCGACCATGCCATCCAAGTTCGGAGCGGTCGCGGCTCTGGGAACCTCGATCACTGTCGCAGTCAACTCGGTTGGATGAGGAGAGCTAGCATCGAACCGCTTGAAGACATTGATGGAGCTTCGTCGCGGCACTCGGGTGCCCTTCGACCGTGAGTTTCGCAGCACGCTGGCTGAGCGGTCATCGGTCTGATCGGAAGCACCGTCGTGGGCAGGATCGGGATGCGAAGGGTGGTTGCCCATGGTCACGTCGACGTCGCCGATTTGCAGTGCTGGCGACCGTCTGTGGCGTGGTCTACCTCTCTCGGGCGAGCGCGGCGGTATGGGCGGCGGCGCGAGGTCAAGGTCGAGTGTTTGCGGTGCTGCTGAGGCGAAGCTCGTTTCTTGGATAGCCTGTTTTAGTTTATAGGCTGGTAGGGTGGAGGCGCCGTTGGTGCCGTCGATGGAAATGGTGGCAGGGCGAGTAGGACGAGAGAGAAGACAACGTGGGTCGGTGAGTGAGGTTTCCAAGGCAGTTGCTTTCGAATGGGCGGGCACGTGGGAGGCAGGCCGCAGCTGCCGGGTTGCGGTTGTGGTCGTTTGTGCGGAAGGCGTGCCTGCTTCCAAGGTGAAACCAGCGAGCGACTTCCCGGTATCTGGACGTGAGGGCTCGCTGGTGAACCAATCGTCATCGTCGGGTCCTGTACTAGAAATAGGACTGATGTCTGTGTCTGTCGATGTCGCTCTCTCGTTGGAAGATCTTGATGTTGATATCGGGCTGATGCATGGCGACACTGGAATCTTGTCTGATGATCTCGAATGTTCATGTGCTGATCTTGGAATCTCGTCTCGCTCGATTGGATAATCTCCTCTGCAGGGTGATAGTGAGTCTGCCGGCGACACTGATCGTTTGTTCTTGCCACCGCCTCCCAGCATCATAGTCAGCACGTCCAGTCGAGCCGACTGCGGCCTCCCTTTGCGGGTCATAGGCATGTTGTCGGTGTCAAGACTGATGGAGTGATAGGTAGGTCAATTATGTACTTGACGAGTGGTATGTATGCTCGAAGCAGGTCGAAGGGTACTGTAGTAATGATGATCTCCTATACAGAGGCTCAGACATGAAGCGGCAGAGGCGCTACATACATACATATAGATACCTGTAGAGTACATGTACCCACCTGCTCCGTCCAACTCCCTGTGACGCCGAATGCACACAGCGAACAGACCACCGGGCACGACATCGACGCCACGGCGCATCTCACACGGTCGAGGCGATCGGGGTCAATGGTTCGCGATGCTGCGTCACGATGCAATCGAATCACCGGAGGGCACAGCAACATCCGACAGAACAGTACGACAATCAGCCACGAGCCAGTCGCCAGCCCTCTCTGGCGGAGCGAGCATGAACGCGCAGAGCATGCAAATTGGCCATGCTCGTGCCATGTGGTGCAACGTCCGCATGGAAGGGCCTGGTAGGCATGGTTGGAGGATATGATTAGACGGCAGCAGGTAGATGGTGTGAGGGCTGTTCGTGCTGCAGGGCGAGTGGTCTGGCTACTGCAGGGCTGGGCGCACGGAGACAAGCGTGAATGTCGCCAGCCGGGATGTGCCAGCAATCTGTAACAAGGCCAATTTTGTCTTCGATGGCACTCCGAGGCAATGCACTCATGTCACTGTGCAAATATCTGCTAGTGTGAGTTGGGGGACAGAGTCTTCTCTGTCAACATGACGATGTGCATAGCAACGCAGTCTTCTAGAACAACATCCGTGGAACAACTCTGATCTCACCACCCCGAACACACCGAGATCTACGAATAGTAGTCCCGGAAGCTCATGCAGGAACAGGCGCCTCTACCGTCGCACTGCCGCTCCCGACGCACCAATCAGAACACATGATCTTCTGATCACCAGTGGAGATCACCAAAGATCAGCCAGATTGTGACGACATCCATTTCTGCTCTGCTCTGGCCTCTGCCCTCATGTCACCTCTGTACACGCCAACACGCGAAATGCCATCTGCCATTACCACCAGTGCGTGTGCCAGGCATGCCTTTGATGCGCATACCATACACTGCGCCTCTGCCTCCTCCAACGATCATACCGTCCTCTGCTTCCACTACTGAAGGCGCCCTCGCAGCACTACACGCGTTCCTCACTTCCCACAATCCCCGCCGAAATGGAAACGGTCGCACTGTGCTCCTCACGGGTGCTGGCATCAGTGTTGCCAGTGGCCTGGCCGACTATCGCGGAAGTAACGGCACATACACTCTAAACAAGACGTACCGCCCAATATACTACCACGAGTTCTGCGCCAACCACGAGGCCAGAAAGAGATACTGGGCGCGCAGTTTCTTGGGCTGGACCAATTTGAACCGCAGCAAGCCCAATGCTGCTCACCACGCCGTGGCTGCGCTAGGCAAACTCGGCTTACTCTCCAGTGTCATTACACAGAACGTCGACTCGTTCCACCCGCAAGCGCACCCCGATCTTCCCACACTCGAGCTGCATGGCTACCTCCGTAGCACCGTCTGCACCTCCTGCCGAACCGAATACGATCGCGTTCGATTTCAGTCAGACTTGGCCTCTCTCAACCCAGCATGGGCAGACTTCCTCGCGCAAATGATCGAGTCCGGCGCACTGTCCACGGAAAATCCCATCGAGCGCAGGATGAAAGGCCTGAAAACAAATCCAGACGGTGATGTCGACGTGCCTGGGGTCGAATACTCTACTTTCCGATATCCCGCATGCCCAGTATGCTTGGACAAGCCTCCAGAGGGAACCACCGTGGATGTGGACAGCGACGGCGCGTGGACCCCAAAGTCCAAGTCAACAGCCGGGATATTGAAGCCGGCGGTCATCATGTTTGGAGAGTCCATCCCCGGTGCTGTAAAAACGGCCGTCGAAAATGCAGTCGACGAAGCCAGTCGGGTGCTCGTCCTAGGCTCATCGCTCGCAACATACTCGGCATGGCGACTGATCAAACGAGCGAAAGAGCAAGGAATGCCAATTGGTATTGCGAACATGGGCGGCGTACGAGGGGAAGAGCAATTCTTCACCGACTTGTCGAATGTCACGGATGGGAGAGAAGGAGTCAGATGCGCGGAGACTCTCGAGACGTTCTTGCCGGATTTAGTTGAGAAGATCAGAGAGTCTGGTCCTGCTACTCCTCCTTCAATCCTGGAGGGAGTGCTTCGCAACCAGAACTTTCGTCCAGCGCCGTGGGCATGATGGATCCGAACGTACAACTGGTGACGATCAACGGGTATGACGAGCGGATGTTACCTGCGTCTTTCAACCCGAAGACTATTCATCATGTGTTATATGAGATGTATGACTGCGCACGGTCTAGGTTCACTCGCCGTCGTAAGGAAGAAAAATGTGAATGCTCACATGTTCGCGCCATACAACACCACTTTGGGATACAAGCAATCTACATCCGCGGATATCGATGGAGAAAATCGAGAAGTTCTGGATCTCGAACATCGATGAATTTGACCAATCTACACTTTGCGGAATATCAGCAAAATCCAAGAGCACTGACTGCCACTATAAGAGAGCGCCCACAGCTTATATGAAGCTGTTTACGCAAATTCAACTACACAATCAAGATCATCGCACCAATGAATACATACGACCATAGGTCAGTGAGTACTGGGCATCCCGTCCGCTCTGCCATACATAAGCACTGAACCGGGCGACTAGTACTAGAGTGGGTGACCATCTGGGAATCCCGCCTGTTGTATGTTTTTGTTTTCTGTCTTCCATCTTTTTTTTTTTGAGGTGGTATCTAGATCGCTCAACTGATCATAGTCCGCCGCCCCTTTCAACGCGCATATCTGGTGGCGGTGGTGCGAGTCTGACATGCATGCGCGCACATGCGTGCTATATACATGTAGCTCGGCTTTCCTCCATGTTTAGATTCGATAAGAAGTCCTAGCCATTGAATCATTTACCAACTCCTACTGTATCCTTCGTTTCCGACATTCTTATCATACAGTAGACGCGTCATCTTGCAACTCCAAACAGGTTTCTCGTCAGCAGCATTCGATGTGAAGTGCACCCTCCCACCCTGTTCGAGCTCGAAGCAGCTCACTATCTAGGTCCGGGGGAAATGGGCAATATCGAAAACATCGGTTCCAAGACATTTTGCTTGTTACGATCGGCTGTCGGGAATTCGTTCGCTCACTGGCCTATCAACCGTCTAAGACTCCCAAAAATATGTGGGCTTCATATATCATTCTTCACGTGGGATGATTTCCAGAGTTGGAACAACCCTTCGAGCGATTCAATCTCCACAGGAACGTCGTCTATCACTTGCTGCTATAGCAGTTGTAGCTATAGAACAGGTGATGAACGACGTTAGGTGCATCGAGATGGCAGATTAGACTTATACGGAAGCTCGCGGCTGGCTGCAGCGGGAACGGACAAAGCCTTAACCCCACAGCCTTGTCTCAGCTTGGCGATCGATACTCGATCGAGAAGGACATCAAGAACATCTAGAAAGGATGGCACTCGATGAACATGCTTTTACTGGGCTACTCCTGTATCTTTCAAAACTGAGAACTTCAGTTGGCACGATGTACCATCCATTCCAATCTCTCACCACGTGAGCAACCCTGGGGTGAGATGCTGAGACGACCAAAGCGCATCCCTTTGGACATGCAGCACATGCAGCACAGGCCTCCGACACGCGTCAAACAAACTTCCCAAACGTCGATCACAACCAAGACATGCGAGGCTTCCGAGAATCCGCCTCCAAATCACAATGGAACAAATCAAGATTGACGTTCGAAACGCTACCGTCCAATCCTACTTCTGTACCTACGTACCTACATGTACCCTAACCTCTCTGCTTTCTCTGGAATCCCTTTTGTCTTTCTTCGCTATCTCCCCTCCCTGACCCAAGTCTTTCGTTACCTTGTGCAAGATCGTCACCAAACTACCTCACCAATAATATCCCCAGCCTCTGTCTTCGGCTCTTCCGCCACAGGAACCGCAAGCAGTCATGGCCGACTGCACATCTCTTTGCAACAACTTCTCACCCAGCAACTGGGCCCTCAACAGCCTGACCTGCACCACTCGCGAGGCCAACGTCGCAGTCGATACCCCGAATGGCCAATCCAACTCGAACTGCGGTGATTCGTTCACCCCTGTTATCGATATCTGCCAGGTGCAGATGAACGTGCAGACGAGCGGCGTGGGATCAACCTACGTCGAAGTCTGGCTGCCTTCTTCCAGTGACGACTACAATGGCCGCACCATGAGCACCGACAATGGCGGCCTGAACGGCTGCGTTCACTACGTCGACATGGAGTATGTCTCCAAGTTTGGCTTTGCCACCATGGGCGACAACGCTGGCCACAACGGCTCCTCCTTCGATGGCAGCTGGATGATGGATTCTAACGAAAAGATCGTTGACTGGGCCGATCGCTCCCGTCACGCTTCTATCGAGATTGGCAAGGAGGTTGTGAACGCTTTCTATGGCAACGACCCCGCGTATTCGTACTACATTGGCTGCTCTGCTGGCGGTCAGCAGGGCCTGCACTCGGCTCAATACCACCCGCAGGACTTCGATGGCATCATCTCTGGAGCGCCGTCGGCCGACTTCCAGAACCTGCAGTCTTGGAGCGCTAGGTTCATCCAGCTTACCGGAAAAGAGGGAGACGAGACATACCTGACCAAGGATCAATGGGTTCTTGTACAATCTCAGATTGAGGAAGACTGCGATGAAGCGCTCGACGGCGTAGCTGATGGAATCATCGAGGACCCTACCATTTGCACCTTCAATACGAGTGCTCTCGACTGCAGCGTCAACAGCGACAGCAACTGCCTCTCCTCCACGCAGGTCGAGACTGTAGACGGCGTCTTCAAGCCCTTGACCGTTGACGACTCGCTGCGCTACCCCGGCCTCCTCCCAGGCTCCCAGGTTGATGCCTTCACCCTCGGCCAGCTCTCCGGAAGCGTGCAAGGAATCGCTCGCGACTTCTTCCGTGCCGTCCACAACGACTCTTCCCTCGACGTCACCAAGATCGATTCCGATGACTACGACCTCGCTCTCAACCTCGATAAGCAAATGGGCTACCCTTCCTCTTTCAACCCGGATCTCAGCTCCTTCCGCGACGCCGGCGGCAAGCTACTCATGTACCACGGCCTCGCAGACCCGCTTACCTCGGGCGCAAACTCGCAGCGCTACTACCTCAACGTCGCCTCGAGCCTCTCCGCCTCCGCAACCGACCTGGACGCCTTCTTCCGCTACTTCCGCATCAGCGGCATGGCACACTGTGGCGTGGGTGGTATCACTGGCGCAGGTGCATGGATGTTTGGGCAAAGCAAGGCTGCCTCGGGCGCAGAGACGAACATTGTCGATATGCTTGTCGATTGGGTCGAGAACAGCAACGCTCCGGACACGATCGAGGGTACCAAGTTCTACTCTGATTCCTCGGCCGAAGGCATCCAGTTCACGAGGAGGCACTGCAGGTTCCCGTACCGCACCACTTACTCCGGTTCTGGAGATGGCAACGACCCTGACAACTGGTCCTGCGAGTTCATCGACAACTGGCAGGATTGCGACGGCAGTGACGGCACTCTCAGGCTCTGCTGATCTTCGAGTCGACTGGATCTGAGGAGATGATCCCCTTCGACCTCGAGGAACCGAAGCAGATCGAGTAGACTTCCTTTCGTTTTCCTTTCGTATTTCCCTTCATCCATTTGGATAATTCTTTCGCAGTCATGTAAACCTAATTTCAAACATCCAATCTTCAATCTTCAAAAGTCATGCCCAGTTTTTAAGAAGCGTCTGAAGGGCGCAGGTAACTCTGCTCAGCCTTTTCACCTTTTCGGCCGAAACTGGGCATAAATCCCTGGAACATGTCTCATCTTTGGCCGAGCAATA
>Ga0265798_10006789_pt1 | contig 14962 bp, 16 predicted proteins | sample P3T30metagenome_FD_192430 | JGI IMG/M metagenome (GOLD analysis project Ga0265798, IMG submission 192430) | Plant litter microbial communities from East Loma Ridge, Irvine, California - P3 T30 | ecosystem: Environmental > Terrestrial > Plant litter > Unclassified | place: USA: California... | reverse complement strand
CATCCAGCAGGTCGCCGAGGTGCGCCCCATGCGCGTCTTCCACAGCTCGATCACCTACCTGACGCTGCTCTTCCTCGCCGTCGGCATCGACCCCCTCCTCCCCTTCTAGGACGGTCGCCCAGGGCGGCGTCGGCCCTGTCGGGCCGGGCCCCGCCGAGGTCCATGCGGATCGGCGTGCCCGAGGACCTCGTGGCCCTGGCCGACCGAGAGCCCGTGGAGGCGCGGGTCGGGTCGACCTGTAGGCCCTTGCCCCCGAGACGCCCGGCTCGTGCGGCCGGCAGCCGCTCCTCCGCGACGGGCTGTCGAGGGCCAGCTGACCGACCTCGACGCACGTCACGGGCCCGTCGCCCTCGGGGACGACGACGACCCCGACCTCGACCTCGACCTCGACCTCGACGACGGTCCGGCGCGCACCGACCCGCGGCCGGCACGACGCCTCAGGCGCGGACGGCCTCGGGGGAGCCGAGCGGCAGCTGGGCCTCGGAGGGGCTCTGGTCCTCGCGCAGGGACAGCACCACGGCCGTCGTGGCGGCGACCAGGAGCGCGGCGAGCACCATGTGGCTGCCCACGAGGAGCGGCGGGAGGCCGGTGCGCGCCTGCGTGATGCCGACCGCTATCTGGACCAGCTCGACGGCGAGGAGCGCCAGGGGGAACCGCCGGGGGAGCCCCGTGCGGAGCGTCCAGGCGACCAGCGCCACGGTGAGGGCGAGCGTGGCGTAGGCCGGCCAGCTGTGCACGTGGTCCATCACCGCCGGGTCGAGGCCGTTGCGGGGCGTGGCGGCGTCGCCGGCGTGCGGTCCCGAGCCGGTCGTCAGCACCCCGACGACGACCGTGACCAGCACGACGCCCGAGAGGACGTGGACGAGGCGCGCGTAGCCCCGGGGAGTGGCCGCGTGTCCGCCCCGAGGCCCGCGGAGCACCCGCCAGACGAAGGTGGTCGCGAGGGCGACGAGCGCGATGGACACGAGGAAGTGCGCGCCCACGATGTACGGGTTGAGGCCCGTGAGGACCGTGATGCCCCCGAGCACGGCCTGGAGGGGGATGCTCATGCCCTGCGCGAAGGTGAGCCAGAACAGCTCGCGGCGGACCGCGCGCATGCGCAGGACGAAGAGGAACGCGAGGATGACGACCGCGGTGAGCACGAACGTGAGGAGGCGGTTGCCGAACTCGATGACGCCGTGCACGCCCATCTCGGGAGTGCTGACGAAGGAGTCGGCGGTGCAGCGCGGCCACGTCGGGCAGCCCAGCCCGGACCCGGTGAGCCGCACCGCGCCTCCCGTGCCGATCAGCAGGACCTGGCAGACGAGCGACGCCCAGGCGACGACGCGGACCCGACGGTCGGTCGTGGTCGGCAGCCACCGCCAGAGGCGCGTGGCGGGGCCGGGCCGGGTCACCTGTGCGTTGCTCACGAGTTGCTGCCTTTCGTCACATCCGCCGCTCGGCCCTGTAGAATCGAGGAGTTCAGGGACACACCCGACTCAGGCGTCGACGACGACGCCCGAGGGCCGTGAGATCCGCAGAAGCGGTGCGCGGACCTCGCATCATCCTAAGCAACGCCGGCTCCGCCTCCGCTCCACGCAGGCAGGTCGTCGAGGCTCGTCGGGGCGTCCGTCTCGCAGCGCGAGCGGCTGGGCCACCATCCGACCGGGGAATGGTCACGACCCGACCCGTGTTCGGCCCAGCAGAGAAAGAGGTAGTCATGTCAGACGTGTTGATCGACCGACCAGAGCTCGAGAGCCTGGGGCAGTACGAGTTCGGCTGGTCCGACTCGGACGCTGCGGGCGCATCCGCCCGCCGCGGCATCTCTCCCGAGGTCGTGAGCGACATCTCGGCGCTGAAGAGCGAACCCGAGTGGATGCTCAAGAACCGCCTCAAGGGCCTCGCGCTCTTCGAGCGCAAGCCGATGCCGACCTGGGGCGCCGACCTCTCCGGCATCGACTTCGACAACATCAAGTACTTCGTCCGCTCCACCGAGAAGCAGGCGACGACGTGGGACGAGCTCCCCGACGACATCAAGAACACGTACGAGAAGCTGGGCATCCCCGAGGCCGAGCGCAACCGCCTCGTCGCCGGCGTCGCCGCGCAGTACGAGTCCGAGGTCGTCTACCACCAGATCCGCGAGGACCTGGAGGAGCAGGGCGTCATCTTCATGGACACGGACACGGCCCTGCGCGAGCACCCCGAGTTCTTCCAGGAGTACTTCGGCACCGTCATCCCCGCCGGCGACAACAAGTTCGCCGCGCTGAACACGGCGGTGTGGTCGGGCGGGTCGTTCGTGTACGTGCCCAAGGGCGTCCACGTCGAGATCCCCCTCCAGGCGTACTTCCGCATCAACACCGAGAACATGGGCCAGTTCGAGCGGACGCTGATCATCGCGGACGAGGGCAGCTACGTCCACTACATCGAGGGCTGCACGGCGCCGATCTACAAGAGCGACTCGCTGCACTCGGCCGTCGTCGAGATCATCGTCAAGAAGAACGCCCGCGTGCGGTACACGACCATCCAGAACTGGTCGAACAACGTCTACAACCTCGTCACCAAGCGGGCCATCGCCCACGAGGGCGCAACGATGGAGTGGATCGACGGCAACATCGGCTCCAAGGTGACGATGAAGTACCCGTCCATCTACCTCGTCGGCGAGCACGCCAAGGGCGAGACGCTGTCCGTCGCCTTCGCCGGTCCCGGCCAGCACCAGGACGCCGGCGCGAAGATGATCCACATGGCGCCGTACACGACGTCGTCGATCGTCTCGAAGTCGATCGCCCGAGGCGGCGGCCGTGCCGGCTACCGCGGCGAGGTCCGAGTCGACGACGCCGCGCACCACTCGGCCAACACGGTGCGCTGTGACGCGCTGCTGGTCGACACCGTCTCGCGGTCGGACACCTACCCTGCGATCGACATCCGCGTCGACGACGTGCAGCTCGGCCACGAGGCCACGGTCTCGCGCGTCAGCGAGGAACAGCTCTTCTACCTGATGTCGCGAGGCATGGCCGAGGACGAGGCCATGGCCATGATCGTGCGCGGGTTCATCGAGCCCATCGCCCGCGAGCTGCCCATGGAGTACGCGCTCGAGCTCAACAAGCTCATCGAGATGAGCATGGAAGGATCCGTCGGCTAGATGTCCGCCGCAGCACCCACCACCACAGATCCCGCGCCCCAGGGCGTCCAGCACGGCGCGGCGGCGCACAGCGACGGCGGATGGGGCCTCGTGCCCGTCCAGACCCGCTCTGCCCGCTTCCGCTCCACCGACCCCGCGGCCTTCGCCGACGTGACCGGCCGGGAGGTCGACTGGAAGCTCAGTCCGGTCGACCGCCTCCGTCCCCTCATCGACGGCGTCCTCGACGGTTCCCCGTACGCCTACCTGGCCCGGGAGACCGGCGGGGCGGCCGTCGACTGGGTCGGTCGGGACGACGCGCGCGTCGGCACGGCCGGCTCGCCCGAGGACAAGGCCTCCGCGAACGCGTGGGCCGCCACCGAGAAGGTCCTCGCGGTCACCCTCACCGGCGACGAGCCGTCGACCGTCACCATCGGTCGCTCCGGTCTCGACCGCGAACCCCGGGCCGGTCACACGCTGATCCACGCGACGGCGAACACCCGCTCGCTCGTGGTGCTCCGCAACACCGGATCCGCCCAGCTCGTCGAGAACGTCGAGATCGTCGTCGACGACGGCGCACAGCTCACCGTCGTGACCCTGCAGGAGTGGGACGACGACGCGATCCACCTCGCGAGCCACTTCGCCACGATCGGCCGTGACGCGCAGCTCAAGCACTTCGTCGTGTCGCTCGGCGGCTCGGTCGTCCGCCTCAACCCGTCCGCCCACCTCGCGGGGCAGGGCTCGGACGCCGAGCTCTACGGCGTCTACTTCGCCGACGCGGGCCAGCACCTCGAGCAGCAGGTCTACGTGCACCACGACGCGCCGAACAGCCGCAGCCGCGTCAACTACAAGGGAGCCCTGCAGGGCGAGGGGGCCCGCACCGTCTGGATCGGCGACGTGCTCATCGCACGCTCGGCGCCCGGCACCGACAGCTACGAGCAGAACCGCAACCTCGTGCTCAGCGAGGGCACCCGCGCCGACTCCATCCCGAACCTCGAGATCGAGACGGGCGACATCGCCGGTGCCGGCCACGCCAGCGCCACGGGCCGGTTCGACGACGAGCACCTCTTCTACCTGCAGTCGCGCGGCATCTCGGAGCACGAGGCGCGGCGCCTGGTCGTCCTCGGGTTCCTCAGCGAGGTCGTGCAGAAGATCGGCGAGCCCGAGCTCCAGGAGCGCCTCATCGACGCCCTCGAGGTCGAGCTGACCGCGGGCGAGGGCCTCCCCACCGCCGGGTCGGTCGCCTGATGGCCGGCGTCAGGGTCTGCGGCGTCGACGACGTCGCGCCCGCCCAGGCCAAGAGGGTCGTCGTCGACGGCATCGCCGTCGCCGTCGTCAAGGACAGCGCGGGCGACATCCACGCCATCGGCGACACGTGCACGCACGGCGACATCTCGCTCTCCGAGGGCTTCGTCGAGGACGACTCGCTCGAGTGCTGGGCGCACGGCTCGAAGTTCGAGCTGACGACCGGCACGCCGAAGACCCTCCCCGCCTACGAACCCGTCCCGGTCTTCCGTGTCACCGTCGTCGACGGTGACGTGTACGTCGACACCACCGCGTCGTCCGCCGACGTCGCACAGTAAGGAAAGAACGCATGTCCACTCTCGAGATCCGCGACCTCAAGGTCAGCATCGACACCGACCAGGGCACCAAGCCCATCCTCAAGGGCGTCGACCTGACCATCAAGGAGGGCGAGATCCACGCCGTCATGGGCCCGAACGGCTCCGGCAAGTCCACCCTCGCGTACACGATCGCCGGACACCCCCGCTACAACGTCGACGGAGGCAGCATCCTGCTCGACGGGCGCGAGGTGCTCGACATGTCGGTCGACGAGCGCGCCAAGGCCGGGCTGTTCCTGGCCATGCAGTACCCCGTCGAGATCCCCGGCGTCACCGTGGCGAACTTCCTGCGCACGGCGAAGACGGCCCTCGACGGCGAGGCCCCGGCGATCCGCACCTGGATCAAGGACCTCCGCACCCACATGAGCGACCTCAAGATGGACGCCTCCTTCGCGGAGCGGAACGTCAACGAGGGCTTCTCGGGCGGCGAGAAGAAGCGTCACGAGATCATGCAGCTCGAGCTGCTGAAGCCCAAGTTCGCCGTCCTCGACGAGACGGACTCCGGCCTCGACGTCGACGCTCTGAAGATCGTGTCGGAGGGCGTCAACCGCGCCAAGGCCAACACGGGCCTCGGTCTGCTGATGATCACCCACTACACGCGCATCCTCCGATACATCAAGCCCGACTTCGTCCACGTCTTCGTCGACGGCCACGTCGCCGAGCAGGGCGGCCCCGAGCTCGCGGACCGTCTCGAGGACGAGGGCTACGACCGCTACGTCAGCGCGGCGGCAGCCGCGGCCGGCGAGACGACCCCGGCGGTCGGCTGACCATGGCCGTCGCTCTCGCCCCGGAGAAGTTCGACGCGACCATCGAGGCCCTGAAGGAGGTCGTCGACCCCGAGCTCGGGGTGAACATCGTCGACCTCGGCCTCATCTACGACCTCGCCATGGACGAGGAGCACGAGAACGCCCTCATCATCAGCATGACGCTGACGTCGGCCGGCTGCCCGCTCACCGACGTGATCGAGGCCGACACGGCGAACGCGCTCGACGGCGTCGTCGACGCGTTCCGCATCAACTGGGTCTGGATGCCCCCGTGGGGCCCGGACCGCATCACCGACGACGGTCGGGACATGATGCGGGCCATCGGCTTCTCCATCTAGGACGCCGCACGCACGACGAGAGCCCCGGTCGGGATCGACCGGGGCTCCCGTCGTGCGCGGGGAGGCGGCGTCAGCGGCCGAGACGCCCCAGGGCGCGCCAGGCCAGCGGCAGCGCCGACGCGGCGATGAGCCACTTGGCGACGCCGCCCACGATGAACGGGTAGACGCCCAGGGCCAGGACGTTGCCGAGGGACGCGTCGACGCCGAGCTGAGCGAGGACGACGGCCATGTAGGGGAGACCCGTCGCGAACGGGATGAGGCTCGCCAGGAAGAACGCGACCGCGGACAGCCACCACTTCTTGTCCCAGTCGCGCTGCGAGAGCCAGCCGATGACCAGGGCGGCGGGGACGAATCCGAGGACGAACCCGAAGCTCGGGCGCAGGACGCTGAGCGGGCCGCCGGTGAACTCGGCGAAGATCGGGAGCCCGGCGACGCCGAGGACGAGGTACGTCAGCATGGACAGGGCGCCCCGTCGGGCGCCGAGCGTCGCGCCCACGAGCATCACTGCGAGGGTCTGACCCGTGATGGGCACGGGCCACATCGGCACCTGCACCTGCGCCAGGGCCGCGGTGAAGCCGACCCCGCCGAGCACCAGGGCCACGTCGGTCGCCCAGCTGCGGGCCACGAGCCGGTCGGCGAGGACCGGCCGCGAGATCGTTGCGGCGGTGTCAGTCATGCGAGTCTCCTAGAATGGGTAGGTTGATCGGCCGAGCGGCTGGTCGGCAGCGCAGTGCTGCGACCCCTCTCCACGCGACGTCCTCATCCTAGAGGCGGCCCTCCACCGGGCCCCGTTGTGGACATCTCCCCAATCGATTGGACTTCTGCTGTGCTTTCCGTGCACGACCTCGAGATCCGCGTCGGAGCGCGCCTGCTCATGGCCGACGTGAGCTTCCGCGTCGACAAGGGCGACAAGATCGGTCTGGTCGGTCGCAACGGCGCCGGCAAGACGACCATGACCAAGACGCTCGCCGGCGAGACCATGCCGACGGGCGGCAAGATCGAGCGCTCAGGCGAGATCGGCTACCTGCCCCAGGACCCGCGCAGCGGGAACCCCGAAGACCTTGCGCGCACTCGCATCCTGGACGCCCGCGGCCTCGGCCAGCTCCTGCTGGGCATCCAGGAGGCGTCGCTCGCGATGGGCGACCCGGACCCCGACGTCGCGGCGCGGGCCATGAAGCGCTACGGCGACCTCGACGACCAGTTCAACGCGCTCGGGGGCTACGCCGCGGAGGCGGAGGCCGCCTCGATCGCGAGCAACCTGAGCCTGCCCGACCGCATCCTCGACCAGCCCCTGTCGACCCTGTCCGGTGGTCAGCGGCGACGCATCGAGCTCGCGCGCATCCTCTTCTCGGCCGCCGACACGATGATCCTCGACGAGCCCACCAACCACCTCGACGCGGACAGCGTCGTCTGGCTGCGCGAGTACCTCAAGACGTACCAGGGCGGCGTCATCGTCATCAGCCACGACATCGAGCTCGTCGAGGAGGTCGTCAACCGGGTCTTCTACCTCGACGCGAACCGCCAGTCCATCGACGTCTACAACATGGGCTGGCGCAACTACCAGCGCCAGCGCGCCGCCGACGAGGAACGCCGCAAGAAGGAGCGCAGCAACGCCGAGAAGCAGGCCTCCGCCCTGCAGAAGCAGGCTGCCCGCTTCGGCGCCAAGGCCTCGAAGGCCGCCGCCGCCCACCAGATGGTCGCCCGCGCCGAGAAGCTGCTGTCCGGCCTCGAGGAGGTGCGTGCCGTCGACCGCGTCGCCAAGCTGAGGTTCCCGACGCCCGCCGCCTGCGGCAAGACGCCCCTGATGGCCTCGAACCTCTCGAAGAGCTACGGCTCGCTCGAGATCTTCACGGCCGTCGACCTCGCCATCGACCGCGGCTCGAAGGTCGTCATCCTGGGCCTCAACGGCGCCGGCAAGACCACGCTGCTGCGCATCCTGGCCAGCGTCGACGAGCCCGACACCGGGCAGCTCGAGCCCGGTCACGGCCTCCGGGTCGGCTACTACGCGCAGGAGCACGAGACGATCGACGTCAAGCGCAGCGTGCTCGAGAACATGGTCTCGTCGTCCCCGAACATCACCGAGACCGAGGCGCGCCGCGTGCTGGGCTCGTTCCTGTTCACCGGGGACGACTCGGCAAAGCCGGCGGGCGTGCTCTCCGGCGGCGAGAAGACACGACTGGCCCTGGCCATGATCGTCGTCTCGGGCGCGAACGTCCTCCTCCTCGACGAGCCCACGAACAACCTCGACCCCGCCAGCCGCCTCGAGATCCTCGACGCACTGGCGAACTACGAGGGCGCCGTCGTGCTCGTCAGCCACGACGAGGGCGCCGTCGAGGCGCTGAACCCCGAGCGCGTGCTGATCATGCCCGAGGGCACCGAGGACCACTGGACGAAGGACTACTCCGACCTCATCAACCTGGCCTGACACGGGCCTGCTCACGACGACGCCGCCCGGACGTGTCCGGGCGGCGTCGTCGTGAGCGGGCCTCGGCGCGGCTCAGCGGCCGGCGGCGTCGAGCAGCTCGTCCTCTTCTTCGTGGTCGGCACGGGGGCGCGACGCTCGTCGGCGCTCTCGCTCGGCCGCCTCCTCCGGGGTCTCGTCGTCGGCCTCGTCGAGCAGGCGGTTGCGGCGTTCCTGGCGGAAGACGTAGAAGAGGAACCCGAAGGCACCGACCGCGAACATGATCCACTGAACGAAGTACGACAGGTTCAGGCCCGTGTCGATCTCGGGCGCGCTGGCCTTGACGGGCGCCTCGGCAGGGGCAGGGTCCTCCGAGACGAGCTCGCCGTACGCGGCCCGGTAGATGTCGCCGTCGACGCGCTTCTGCACCTCGCTGAGCTGGATCGTCGCGATCTGGTTCGTGCCCGGGACGCCGGTCCGGTCGCCGAGGGCGGGCTCGCCCGGCTTGAGCCGGGCGGTGACGGTCACCTCGCCCGTCGGGGGAGCCGGCACCTCGTCGGGGGCGTCCTGGTCGTTGCCCGTCGGCACCCAGCCGCGGTCGACCACGAAGACGTCGCCTCCGGTCACCTGGAACGGCACGAGGACGTCGAAGCCGGGCTGGCCGTTGAGGGGCCTGTTGCGGACGAGCAGCTCGTCGTCGACGAGGTAGCGCCCGGTCATCGAGACGGGCTGCCACTCGAGGGCCGGGTCGTACGAGGACAACTCGGGCAGCGCCTCCTGCAGGGGGACGGGCGTCGCGTCGTAGCGCTGCTCGAGCTGGCGGACGACGGCGGCCTTCTCTTCGTGCCTGCTCCACTGCCAGTGGGCGAGCAGGCCGCAGATCGTCGCGAAGACGACGACGACCGCGAGGTACCCCAGCCACTTCGTGGCGGGGGTGGTGCGGGCCGTGACCGACCCGGGCGCCCTCACCGCGCCTCCTGCTCGACCCGCTCGACCGTCTCGCCCGCGGGCGTCAGGACGACGGGGAAGTCGCGGGCACGGAGGAACTCGGCGAGGTAGCCCACGTGCTCGTCGCAGGCCGACCAGACCTTGACGCGCTCGAGGCCGTGGATCTTGGGGTTGCGCCAGTTGACGGCGTGCACGGCCGCCTCGGTGCAGCCCGCGCGGGAGCACTGGACGTCGCCCGGACCCGGCTGCCCGATGCCGAGCATCACCGCGGCACCCCGTCGGCGCCGACCACGGGGTCGTCGTCGGGGTCGTGCGGGGCGGGCGGCGACCACGGCTGCTGCGGTGCGCGCCAGACCTCGACGCCGCCGGGGCGCTCGACATCTTGGCCCGTCTCGTGGCCGACGTTCGCGAGCACGACGGCCACGTAGGGGATGACGACGGCGCCGAGGACGGGGATCAGCGTCCACCAGCTGAGGGGGATGACGAAGCAGAGGGCGATGCACACGATGCGGATGCCCGTCGCCAGCAGGTAACGGCGCATGCGCGCGTGACGGTCGTCAGCAGGCGACGGGGGGAGCGTGGTGATCGGGTTCGATGTCTTCATGGCCTCACGGGCTCGGGACGCCGAGGGTCGGCGCACAGCACGATCGTAACTCCGACGACCGACAGTAGGCTGGCACGCGGTCCCCGGACCAGAGCACCCCCGTCGTCGATCCCGAGGAGCACCACCATGACCACCCCCCGCACCGTCCTCGTCACCGGCGGCAACCGAGGCATCGGGTTCGCCATCGCCGAGGAGTTCGTCGCCCAGGGACACCGCGTGGCCGTCACCGCCCGCAGCGGACAGGGCCCCGAGGGCACCCTCACGGTCGTCGCCGACGTGACCGACGCCGCGAGCGTGGACGCGGCCTTCACCGCCGTCGAGGCCGAGCTCGGTCCCGTCGAGGTGGTCGTGGCCAACGCCGGCATCACCAAGGACGGCCTCCTCATGCGCATGACGGAGGACGACTTCACCTCGGTCGTCGACACCAACCTGGGCGGCGCGTTCCGCGTCGTGAAGCGCGCCTCGAAGGGGATGCTCAAGGCCCGCTTCGGCCGGATCGTGCTCGTGTCGAGCGTCGTCGGGCTGCTCGGCGGGGCCGGTCAGGCCAACTACTCGGCGTCGAAGGCGGCCCTCGTCGGCTTCGCCCGGTCGCTGACGCGGGAGGTGGGCGCCCGCGGCATCACCGCGAACGTCGTGGCCCCGGGGTTCGTCGAGACCGACATGACGGCGGTGCTCCCCGACGAGCAGCAGGCCGACTACAAGAAGAGCATCCCGGCCGGACGGTTCGGGACCGCGGCCGAGGTCGCCAAGGCGATCACCTGGCTGGCGAGCGACGACGCCGGGTACATCTCGGGCGCGGTCGTCCCGGTCGACGGCGGCCTGGGCATGGGCCACTAGGCGGCAGCCCGCCGGCAGGCCGGCGGCCCGGCCGGCTCAGCCGCGCAGGCCGAGGAGGGGCAGCACCTGCGACAGGTCGCAGTGCGTGACGACGACGTCGGCCCGGTCCCGCACGCGGGGCTTGGCGTTGAAGGCCACGGAGAGCGCGGCGGCCTCCATCATCAGCAGGTCGTTGGCCCCGTCGCCGACGGCGACCGTGTGGGCGGAGGCGACCCCCGCCTCCTCGGCCCACTCGCGGAGGGCCGCGGCCTTGCCCGCGGCGTCGACGACGGGGCCCTCGACGCGGCCGGTCAGCGTGCCGTCGACGACCTCGAGCCGGTTGGCCCGCCAGAAGTCGAGGCCGAGACCGTCGGCGATGGGGTCGAGCACCTCGTGGAACCCGCCCGAGACGACGCCGACGACGCTGCCGTGGGCGTGCAGCCCGGCGACCAGCTCGGGGACGCCGGCGGTGACGCGGATGCGGGAGGCGGCGTCCGCGAACACGGACGAGGGCAGCCCGGCGAGCGTGGCGACGCGGGCGTGCAGGCTCTCGGCGAAGTCGAGCTCGCCCGCCATGGCCCGCTCGGTGATCGCGGCGACCTCGTCGCGCGAGCCGGCGGCCTCGGCGAGGATCTCGATGACCTCGTCCTCGATGAGGGTGGAGTCGACGTCGAGGACGGTCAGGAAGCGGGGCACGCGATCACCCTAACGTCCGGCCGAGGCGCGACAGGCCCGCGACGTCACCGTGCGTCACGGCGACGAGGCGGGCCCGGCGGCGTCAGCGGTCGACGCGGACGCCCTTGCCCACGACGGTGATGCCCGACGGCGTCACGGTGAAGCCGCGCGCCCGGTCGGCCTCGGCGTCGACGCCGACCGAGGCGCCCTCCGCGATGACGACGTCCTTGTCGAGGATCGCGCGGTTCACCGTGGCGTTCGGCCCGATGTGCGCCCGCTCGAAGACGATCGAGTCGACGACGCGGGAGCCCGAGTCGAGGGTGCACCACGGGCCGAGCACGCTGCGCTCGACGTGGGCGCCGGAGAGGAGCGACCCGAGCGAGACCACCGAGTCGATCGTCGTGCCCAGGTTGCCCAGGCCGTCGCGCACGAACTTGGCGGGCGGCGAGTTGAGCTGCTGGCTGAAGATCGGCCAGTCGGTGTTGTAGAGGTTGAAGATCGGCAGCGCCGAGATGAGGTCGCGGTGCGCGTCGTAGAACGAGTCGATGGTGCCGACGTCGCGCCAGTAGTAGCGGTCGCGCTCGGTCGAGCCCGGGACGTCGTTGCGGTTCAGGTCGTAGACGGCCGCGTCGCCCCGCGAGACGAAGTCCGGCACGATGTCGCCGCCCATGTCGTGGTTCGAGTCCGGCTTCTCGCCGTCGCGCAGCACGGCGTCGATCAGCACGTCGGCGTCGAAGACGTAGTTGCCCATCGAGGCGAGGATCTCGTCGGGGGAGTCGGGCAGACCGGTCGCGTCGGTCGGCTTCTCGAGGAACCGGCCGATGCGGGTCGGGTCGTCGCCGTCGACCTCGATGACGCCGAACTGGTCGGCGAGCGAGATCGGCTGGCGGATGGCCGCGACGGTGACGCCGGCGCCCGAGGCGATGTGCGCCTCCACCATCTGCTCGAAGTCCATCCGGTAGACGTGGTCGGCGCCGACCACGACGACGATGTCGGGCGTCTCGTCGCGGAGCAGGTTGAGGCTCTGCAGGATGGCGTCGGCGCTGCCGGCGAACCAGCGCTTGCCGAGGCGCTGCTGGGCCGGCACCGAGGCCACGTACGCGCCCAGGAGCCCCTCGATCGACCAGGTCTGCGAGACGTGGCGGTCGAGGCTGTGCGACTTGTACTGCGTCAGCACGACGATCTGGCGCAGACCCGAGTTGATGAGGTTCGAGAGCGCGAAGTCGATGAGGCGGTAGTTGCCGCCGAAGGGGACCGCGGGCTTGGCCCGGTCGGCGGTGAGCGGCATGAGGCGCTTGCCCTCGCCCCCCGCCAGGACGATGCCGAAGATCTTCTTTGATGCCATGCGGCCAGAATGGCACGTTTCCGAGCCGCACGACTACGGTGATGCTCGTGCGAGTCGATGTCATCACCAAGGAATATCCGCCGAACGTCTACGGAGGCGCCGGCGTCCACGTCGTCGAGCTCGCGAAGGCGCTGAGGCAGTCGATCGAGGTGCAGGTCCGTGCCTTCGGCGACGTCGACCCCGAGCCCGACACGACGGGCTACCCCGACCTGGCCGAGCTGTCGGCCGCGAACGGCGCCCTGCGCACCCTCGGCACCGACGTGCGCATCGCGCAGGACGTCGCGGGCGCCGACATCGTGCACAGCCACACCTGGTACGCCAACGCCGCGGGGCAGCTCGCCCAGATGCTGCACGACGTCCCCCACGTGCTCACCGCCCACAGCCTCGAGCCCCTGCGCCCGTGGAAGGCCGAGCAGCTCGGCGGCGGCTACCGCGTCTCGAGCTGGATCGAGCGACAGGCCTACGAGACCGCGGACGCCGTCATCGCCGTCAGCGAGGGCATGCGCCGCGACATCCTGCGGTCGTACCCGGGCATCGACGAGCAGAAGGTCAGCGTCGTCTACAACGGCATCGACCTCGAGGCCTGGCAGCGCGTCGACGACGCCGAGGTCGTGCGCGGGCTCGGCATCGACCCCGATCGCCCCTCGGTCGTGTTCGTCGGCCGCATCACCCGCCAGAAGGGCCTGCCCTACCTGCTCCGCGCCGCGAAGCTGCTACCCGCCGACGTGCAGCTCGTGCTCTGTGCCGGCGCTCCCGACACCCCGGAGATCATGGCCGAGGTGAGCGGCCTCGTCCGCGAGCTGCAGGAGGAGCGGACCGGCGTGGTCTGGATCGAGCGCGTCCTGCCCCGTCACGAGCTCAGCGCGGTGCTCAGCGCCGCCACGACCTTCGTCTGCCCGTCCGTGTACGAGCCCCTCGGCATCGTCAACCTCGAGGCGATGGCCTGCGGCGTCCCCGTCGTCGGCTCCGACACGGGCGGCATCCCCGAGGTCGTGGCCGACGGCCTCACCGGCCGCATCGTCCCCCTCGAGCAGGCGCAGGACGGCACCGGCACGCCCCTCGACCCCGAGAAGTTCGTCGCCGACCTGGCCCGGACGCTGACCGAGGTCGTGTCCGACCCCGCGCTCGCCCGGCTCATGGGCCGGGCAGGGCGGATGCGCGCGGAGAGCGAGTTCTCCTGGTCGCGGATCGCGGGCCGCACCCTCCAGGTCTACGAGACCCTGCGTCGCTAGGCTGTCGACCATGCCTACCGTCCTGCAGCTGACCGATGTCTCCCTCGTCCGCGGCGGCGTCCCCGTCGTCGACTCGCTGAGCTGGGCCGTCGACTCGGACGAGCGCTGGGTCGTCCTCGGCCCGAACGGCGCGGGCAAGTCGTCGCTGCTGCAGGTGGCCGCCGCCCAGACCCACCCGAGCTCCGGCCGCGCAGAGGTGCTCGGCGGCGACCTGGGCCAGGTCGACCTCTTCGACCTGCGGCCGCGCATCGGGTTCGCCTCGACCACCATCGCTCGACGCATCCCCGCGAAGGAGAAGGTCGTCGACGTCGTCCTCACCGCCGCGTACTCCGTCACGGGCCGCTGGAACGAGGAGTACGAGACGGTCGACGTTCGCCGGGCCCACCGGGTGCTCGACGAGTGGAGCCTCGACCACCTGTCGGAGCGCACCTTCGGCGAGCTCAGCGACGGCGAGCAGAAGCGCGTCCAGATCGCCCGCGCGGTCATGACCGACCCCGAGCTGCTGCTGCTCGACGAGCCCGCCGCCAGCCTCGACCTCGGCGCCCGCGAAGAACTGCTCCGCATGCTGTCCGGGTACGCGCAGTCGGACGGCGCGCCCGCCATCGTCATGGTCACCCACCACGTCGAGGAGATCCCGCGGGGCTTCACCCACGCGCTGCTCCTCGACCGCGGCCGCGTCGTCGCCTCCGGGCCGATCGACGAGGTGGTCACGGCCGAGACCCTCGGCGCCACGTTCGGCGTCGAGCTCGAGGTCACGGCCGAGGACGGCCGCTACACGGCACGGTCGGCTCGCTGACCCCTCGCCTCCTTCGATCCGGCCCCGTGGTCTGGTATCGTTGACAGCTGGCCCGGCGCACTCGTGCGACCTGCCTCCCGAACTTCACACCACCATCCACCGCTAGACCTAGGACGATCATGAAGACCGACATCCACCCCGAGTACAAGCAGATCGTCTTCCGCGACCTCGCATCGGGCGCCACGTTCCTCACGCGCTCCACGACGACGAGCGACAAGACCATCGAGCTCGACGGTGAGACCTACCCGGTCATCGACGTCGAGATCTCGTCCGAGTCGCACCCGTTCTACACGGGCAAGCAGCGCATCCTCGACTCGGCCGGTCGCGTCG
>Ga0265798_10006788_pt1 | contig 14962 bp, 12 predicted proteins | sample P3T30metagenome_FD_192430 | JGI IMG/M metagenome (GOLD analysis project Ga0265798, IMG submission 192430) | Plant litter microbial communities from East Loma Ridge, Irvine, California - P3 T30 | ecosystem: Environmental > Terrestrial > Plant litter > Unclassified | place: USA: California... | reverse complement strand
CAGGCCCTTCTCGTTGCAGAGGGCTTCCAGATCGATCTTGCGCGGCATGTGTCATTCCCTTGGTAAACCCCCATGTAGGCGGTTAACGCTGTTGCGAAAAGGGATAGTGACTCGCAATAAGCCTCAGATGCCGAGCGCGCGCGAATAGGTGTGCGCGTCATGCGCCACCCCCGACCGGCCGCGGTAATAGGCGCGGCGTTCGCCGACCTTGGCAAAGCCGTGCGCGGTGTAGAGTTCGACCGCCTCATTGCCCGCGCGCACCTCGAGATGCAGCGTGGCGACGTTCGCGGCGATGCAGTCGGCGATCACCGCGCCGACCAGGGCGGTGCCGATGCCGCGGCGGCGCGCATCAGTCGCGACCGCGATCAGCAGCAGCTCCGCCTCGTCGAGCACGGTTCGCGTCATCGCGAAGCCCGCGGGGCGATCGTCGACAAAGGCGAGGACGAGCTGGATGCCGGGCAGCGCGAGCACGCCGAGGCACTGGGTGCGCGTCCACGCCTCGCCGTAAGCGGGGTCGAACGCGTCGCCCATCAGCGCGTCGACGATCGCGAGGTCGCGCGCGTCGCCCGCACGCAGCACGACCGCGGATGCCGCGTCTTCGTCGGAGGGCGGGGGCACGGCGCGGGTCGCCATCAGCGCGGCACCGCCGGACGGACCGCGGCGGGCTTCGCATCGGGCGCGCGGCCGTAGATCGGGACGGGCGGCAGCGCGGTGAGCGTCTCGGGCAGCAGGATCGCGGCGCTCGCATCGGGCAGCGCCTCGGTCAGGTCGAGATCATCGGCGAGTGCGGCAAGCCAGCGCACGCCATTGCCGACCGCGCGCCGCCCCGCCAGCGCCGCGAGCGCCGCGTCGGGCTTCAGCGACACCATGTCGGTGCGCGGCGACAGATCGGCGGCAAAGCACTGCATGAAGACCTCGCCATGCCCGCCCTCTAAAACTACTGCAATATCATCGGTTAAGCGATCGTCGAATCCCGCCGCGGCGACCAAAGGCAGCGACGAGAAGCCGGTGACCGTCGCCGACCAGCCGAGTGCCAGCCCGCGCGCGGCGGCGATGCCGACGCGGACGCCGGTGAAGCTGCCGGGGCCGACATCGACGAGGATGCGGTCGGCGCGGCCGCCGCCGGGCAGCGCGGCGATCATCGGCACGAGCCGTTCGGCATGGCCGCGCCCGACGACGTCATGCGTCCGCGCGACGATCACGCCGTCATCGGCGAGCGCGACCGAACAGGCGGCGGTGGACGTCTCTATGATCAGCGTGCGCATATCGGTAATCCCTCTCCCCTCCGGGAAGAGGGCGTCATGTCAGGCGATGCTGTTGAACTTCGCGAAGTCGGGGCGTGGCGACCTGGCGAAGATCGTCGCGGGATCGCCATAGCCGAGCGTCGCGATGAAGTTGGTGCGGACCGCGGGCGTGTCGGCGAAGAAGGCAGCATCGACCTTCTCCGCGTCGAACCCCGACATCGGCCCGGTGTCGAGCCCGAGCATCCGCGCGGCGATGATGAAATAGGCGCCCTGCAGCGTCGAATTGCGGAACGCGGATGCCGCGCGCAGTTCGGCGCTGCCCGTGAACCAGGACTTCGCATCGGCGTGAGGGAACAGCTCGGGTAGATGCTCGTGGAAGTCGGTGTCCATGCCGATGATCACCGAGACGGGGGCGTTCAGGATCTTGGGCTGGTTCTGCGCGCTGCACGCGTCGGCAAGCTTCTGCTTGGACTCGTCGCTGACGCACCAGACCAGCCGCGCGGGCAGCTGGTTGGCGGACGTCGGACCCCATTTCATCAGGTCCCAGATCGCGTGCAGATCGGCCGTCGCGACCGGCCGGTCGGTATAGCCGTTATAGCTGCGCGCCTCGCGGAAGATCGCGTCGAGCACGGCGTCGGGCTGGGGACCGCGCAGGCTCATCAGACGGCGCGCACTTCGGTGACTTCGGGGACGTAATATTTCAGCAGCTGCTCGATGCCGTTCTTGAGCGTCGCGCTCGACGAGGGGCAGCCGGCGCACGCGCCCTGGAGCTGGAGGAACACCTTGCCCTTGTCGAAGCCGCGATAGACGATGTCGCCGCCGTCGTTGGCGACCGCGGGACGGACGCGCGTCTCGATCAGGTCGCGGATCTGCGCGACGATATCGGCATCGGCGGGGTCGTCGGTCAGCACGGTATCGTCGGACGGCACCGAGAAGCCTGCGCTCGCGGGGCGGAACAGCGGCATCGCGGCGGAGAAGTGGTCGAGCATGATCGCGAGCACGTCGGGCTTCAGATCCGACCAGGCGACGCCGGGGGCGGCGGTCACCGAGACGAAGTCGCGCCCGAAGAACACGCCGGTCACGTCGCCGAGCCTAAAGATCGCATCGGCGAGCGAACTCGCCTCGGCCTCCTCGGGGGTGGCGAAGTCGCGGGTGCCGGACTCCATGACGGTGCGTCCCGGCAGGAACTTCAACGTCGCGGGGTTCGGGGTGGATTCCGTTTCGATCAGCATGGGGTGCATGTGGCGACGGGGGGCGGAGGGATCAAGCAAACTCTTCTTTGCCGCATGGTACAAGCGGTGCGCCTCGCATGGCGGAAGATTAGACGTCGAGCTGTTTCACCGCGGCGTTCCAGTCACCGATGTTGCGGACCGCGTCCTGGACGAAGGCCGAGCGGCGGACGACGTTCAGGAAGGCGTCGGCGATCCACTTGCCCGGATTGCGCAGCGGCCGCTCGAACTGGATGAGCAGGACGACGCGCGTGCCGTTCGTGTCGTTCCAGACCGCGTGGTTATAGGTGTCGTCGAACACCAGCGTCTCGCCCTCCGACCAGCGCACGGTGCGGTCGTGGACGCGCATCCGGACGTCGCCGTCGCGCGGCACGATCAGGCCGAGGTGACAGGTGATCAGCCCCTTGGTCACGCCGCGATGCTCGGGGATGTGCGTGCCGGGCGCGAGGATCGAGAAGAAGGCGCTGTTGAGGCCGGGGATCTGCGCGACGAGATCACGCGTGCGCGGGCAGCGCACCAGATTCTCGTCGATCGGATAGCCATAGCCCCAGAGGAAGAACGAGCGCCACTTGTCGATCTCGGCGATCGCGCGGTGATCGGGCGAGATCGTCGCGAGGCTGGGCGAGGCCTCGCCGCGCAGCGCGACCGCGACCGCCTCGTCACGGATATCGCGCCAATGCTCGCGCAGCAGCTGCGTCCAAGCGAAGTCGCGGACGTCGAGCACCGGGTCGTTCGAGACCAGCGACGAGCTCGCGATCAGCCGGTCGAACACGCCGCGCAGATGCTTGCCGACGCGGATGATCAGCGGCCGGCCGGGTTCCGCCGCGAGCGGCGCGCCAGGTCGGGGCGCGCCCGAAATGACGGTCAGATCGGGGGTGCGGTGGGGGGTGCTGCGGGGATCACGACCAGAATTTCGCCACATTGCCGGACCCGTCGCGGTCCCGGTCTTCGCCCTGACTTCGGCTTGCATTCGCACTCCACTCTTCGTCGTTCGCTCGTACCGCGCGCCCGTATTCGCGCTTGCAGGTGATTGAGATAGCGCGGCTATGGGACGAAATGATGGCGCAGCGCGCGCGACGGGCACAGCGCTGGCGGTCGGCGGCCGGGGGCGCTACAGGACGGCATGGCGTTTACCCCCCGCGCGTTCGGCGCTCCCGTCTTCCTGTCGCTCGTGCTGTGCCTGGCGATCCCTGCCATCGGCCAATCGGGGACGCGGCCCGCGTCCCGCGCCAAGCCGCCCGCGGCGGCACCTGCGGCCCCCGTCCAGCCGCAGACCGTGGCGATGCCCGGCGAGGCACCGACGCTGCCGGGGCTGCCCGGGATCGACACGACCGCGTGGCTCTACAAGGGCAGCGATCTCACCCGCGATCCCGAGTGGAAGTTCGGCACGCTGCCCAACGGGCTGCGCTTTGCCGTGCGCAAGAACGGCGTTCCGCCGGGTCAGGTGTCGGTCCGCGTCCGCGTCGATGCCGGGTCGCTGAACGAGAGCGATGCCGAGCGCGGCTATGCGCATTTCATCGAGCATCTGTCGTTCCGCGGGTCGAAATACGTCCCCGACGGCGAGGCCAAGCGCGTCTGGCAGCGGTTCGGCGCGACGTTCGGATCGGACACCAATGCGCAGACTACGCCCGTCTCGACGACGTACAAGCTCGACCTGCCCTCGGCGAGCGAGGCGGGGCTCGACGACAGCCTGAAGATCCTGTCGGGGATGATGGAGCAGCCGGTGCTGACCGATGCGACGGTCACTGCCGAGCGCCCGGTGGTGCTCGCCGAACAGCGCGAGCAGCCCGGACCCCAGGTGCGGATCGGCGATGCGATCCGGTCGACCTTCTTCGCGGGCCAGCCGCTCGCGGACCGGTCGCCGATCGGCAGCATCAAGACGCTCGAGGCGGCGACCGGCGCGAGCATCAAGGCGTTCCACGATCGCTGGTACCGGCCCGAGAACACCGTTGTCATCATTTCGGGCGACATGGATCCGGCGCTGTTCGGACGGCTGATCGTCAAGAACTTCGCGGACTGGAAACCGGTCGGCGCGTTCACCGCGGCGCCCGATTTCGGCAAGCCCGATCCCGCCGCCCCCGCCGCACAGGCGATCGCCGAGCCGTCGCTGCCCGCGGTCGTCACGCTCGGCGTGGTCCGGCCCTGGGTGTACAAGGACGACACCGCGATCATGAACCAGACGCGGCTGGTCGACGTGCTGGCGACGCGGCTGATCAGCCGGCGGCTCGAGACGCGCGCGCGCGCCGGTGGCAGCTATCTCCAGGCGGGGGTGTCGATCGACGACGTGTCGCGGTCGGCGAACCTGACCAGCGTCAACATCGTGCCGATCGGGACCGACTGGGAAGCGGCGCTGAAGGACGTGCGCGCGGTGATCGCCGACGCGCAGACCAACGCGCCGAGCCAGGCCGAGGTCGACCGCGAATATGCCGATTTCGACACGATCATGCGCACCCAGGTCGAGACCGCACGGGTCGAGGCGGGTGCGCGCCAGGCCGACGACATGGTCGGGGCGCTCGACATCCGCGAGACCGTCGCGGGACCGGAGACATCGTACAAGATCCTGCAGGACGCCAAGGCGAAGGGCATGTTCACCCCCGCCACGCTGCTCGCGGCGTCGAAGCGGATCTTCGAGGGGACCGCGACGCGCGCGCTGGTCAACACGATCACGCCTGACCCCGCCGCTGTGGCCAAGCTCGAGACCGCGCTGAAGGCGGACGTCTCGGGGCTGGCGGGGCTGCGTCGCCAGCAGAATGCGGTGACGTTCGCCGCGCTGCCGCCGCTCGGCAAGCCCGGCGTCGTGGCGTCGCGCGAAAAGATCGCCGCGTTCGACATGGAGCAGGTGACCTATGCCAATGGCACCCGCCTGCTGCTGTTCCCCAATACGGGCGAGACCGGCCGCGTCTATGTCCGCGTCCGGTTCGGTCGCGGCTATAGCGCGATCCCGGCGAACAAGCCGAGCCCGGCCTGGGCGGGCGACCTCGCGCTGGTCGCGGGCGGGATCGGCAAGCTCGACCAGGGCGATCTCGACCAGCTGACCGCCGGGCGTCGCATCGGCCTCGACTTCGGGATCGACGACGACGCGTTCACGCTGGGTGCGCTGACCTCGCCTGCGGATTATGCCGACCAGCTGACGCTGATGGCCGCCAAGCTCGCCTTCCCGGCGTGGGACGCAGCCCCGGTCGCGCGCGCGCGGGTCGCGGCGCTGGCGGCGTTTGCGGGCTATGAATCGTCGCCCGACGGCGTGCTGTCGCGCGATCTGGAAAAGCTGTTGCGCGCGGGCGATCCGCGCTGGGGCACGCCGTCGCGCGAGTCGGTCGAGGCACTCAACGCCAAGGACTTCCGCAAGTTCTGGGAGCCGCTGCTCAAGACCGGACCGATCGAGGTGTCGGTGTTCGGCGACGTGAAGAGCGAGGAGGCGATCGCCGCGGTCGCCAAGAGCTTCGGTGCGATCAGTGCGCGCTCCGCGTCGACCGCGGTGGCGGCGCCGGTGCGCTTCCCCGCGCATGTCGCGACCCCGGTGATGCGCACGCATACCGGCCCGCAGAACCAGGCGGCGGCGGTCATCGCCTGGCCGACCGGCGGCGGGATCGAGGCGATCACCGAGAGCCGTCGCCTCGACGTGCTCGCGCAGGTGTTCGCCGACCGGCTGTTCGAGCGGCTCCGCCAGGCGGCGGGCGCGAGCTACAGCCCGAACGTGCAGAGCCAGTGGCCGACCGGGATGAACAGCGGCGGTCGCCTCGTCGCGATCGGCCAGGTCGCGCCGGAAAAGGTCGCGTTCTTCTTCGAGACCGCGCGCAAGATCGCCGCCGAGCTGGTCTCGACGCCGATCGCGGATGACGAGCTGCAGCGGATCAAGCGGCCGATGGGGCAGTATATCATGCGCGCCTCGACCGGGAACCAGTTCTGGATGCAGCAGCTCGGCGGGGCGACCTATGATCCGCGGCGGATCGACGCGACCAAGCGGATCGCCGAGGATCTGGTGTCGACGACGCCCGCCGACCTGCAGGCGGTCGCGGCGAAATATCTGCGCCCCGACCGCGACTGGACGATGGCGGTGGTGCCCGCCGCGGCGCCCAAGCCAGCGGCGAAATAAGCGGACCGAGAGGGCGCGTGCCGGTCGGTGCGCGCCCTTCGCCGAAGAAAATTTCCTCGCGCAACGTCGAGCGGCGGGGATCGATCCGCACCACCGGATCGATCGTAACGCTGCGGGCGTTTGAACCTGATTCATACCCGGGAGTGTATTGATGAAGAAGACGTGGTTAGCGCTGGCGGTTGCCGGCGGGTTGGGCGTGTCCGCCTGTTCGGGCGCGCCGTCGACCGATGCGGTCGATAACAATGCGATGGGCACTGCGGGCGTATCGCTGCGCAATCTGGGCGAAACCGAAGTCGCAGCGCCGGCGCCGCCCGCGCTGACGGTCAAGGGCGACCTGATCCCGACCCCGTCGGATACCGCCTCGCGCTATTTCCTGCTGCGCGAGCGCCGGGCGATCGGCGGCACGGTGATCGCGATCATCCGCCAGGAACATGCCGGCCGCGTCGCCTATGCCCGCACCGAAGTCGATTGCGAGCGTCGCCTGTTCCATGTCCTGGGCGTCGCGCCGCGCCGTTCGCTGGTCGAGACGAGCATCGCCTATGACGGTCCGTTGCGCCCGATCGCCGGGCTGCCGCTGCGCGAGGAGCTGGCGACCTATGTCTGCAAACGCAGCAACCTTCCGCTCGGCGCAGCATGAGCAGGTGGGGGGCCCAATAGGGTCCCCCCCGTTCGTCAGCCCTTGAGGTAGAGCGCGTCGAGCCGGTCGCCATAGGCCTGGCGGATGACGTGGCGGCGGATCTTGAGGCTGGGCGTCAGCTGTTCGTTCTCGATCGTGAACGGCCCGTCCGCCAGCACGAAGCGGCGGACGCGTTCGGTGACGGTCAGGTCCTTGTTCACGCGTTCGATCGCGTGGCCCAGCGCGGTGCGGAACTCGCTGTTCTCGGCCAGCCTGCTGAAATTGCACGCATCGCCGTTCGACGCGCACCATTGCTGCGTCCATTCGGGATCGGGCACGATCAGCGCGACCATATAAGGGCGCTTGTCGCCGGCGATCATCGCCTGGACGATCTCGGGCTGGAGCGTCAGCATCCCCTCGATCTTCTGCGGGGCGACATTGTCGCCCTTGTCGTTGATGATCAGGTCCTTCTTGCGGTCGGTGATGCGGATGCGACCCTGCGCGTCGATCTCGCCGACGTCGCCGGTGTGCAGCCAGCCGTCCTTCAGCACCTTCGCGGTCTCGGCGTCGTTGCGCCAATAGCCGTGCATGACGAGCTCGCCGCGGACCAGGATCTCGCCATCCTCGGCGATCCGCACCTCGGTATCCTTGAGCGGCGGGCCGACCGAATCCATCCGCACGCCCGCCTTGGGGCGGTTGCACGATATGACGGGCGCGGCTTCGGTCTGGCCATAGCCCTGGAGGAAGGTGAGGCCGATCGATTCGAAGAACAGCCCGACCTCGGGGTTAAGCGGCGCGCCGCCCGAGATCATCGCCTTCAGCCGGCCGCCGAACTTCTTGGCGATCTTGGGTTTGAACAGCGTCGCGACGGCGGCCTGCGCCGGCCGGTCGATCAGGCGGAGCTTGCCCGCATAGCGCCTGGCGCCGATGTCGAGCGCGCGGGCGAGCAGATAGGCGGACGCGCCGCCCTGTTTCTCGATCGTCTTCGAGATGCGCGTGCGCAGCACCTCGAACAGGCGGGGGACGACGAACATGATCGTCGGACGCGTCTCCTCGATATTCGCGGCGAGCTTTTCGAGGCCTTCGGCATAATAGATCTGCCCGCCCAAGGAGATCGGGAAATGCTGGCCGCCGGTATGTTCATAGGCGTGGCTGAGCGGCAGGAACGAGAGGAAGACCTCGTCGTCCCAGCCGAAATCCTCCGAGATCACCGCGGCGCAGCCCGCGCAATTGTGCAGGATCGCGCCATGATGCTGCATCACGCCGCGCGGGGCGCCGCCGGTACCCGAGGTGTAGATGATGCAGGCGAGATCGTCGCGGGTGAAGGTCGCGCGCGCCGCCGCAGTCTCGGGCGTGGTCGGGTGCGCAGCGATCAGCGCGTGCCAGTTGTGGAAATCGATCGCGGCGGGGACGCGCATGTCCTCCAGCCCGATCACGATCTGCGCCTGGTTCGAGCGCAGGACCGCGGGGAGCAGCGTCTTCGCCAGCTTCGCGGTCGAGACGATGATCGCGCAGGCGCCCGCATTCTCGATGATGTGGAGGTGATCGCGTTCGGTGTTGGTGACATAGGTCGGCACCGTCACGCAGCCCGCCGCCATGATCGCGAGGTCGCTGAGGCACCATTCGGGGCGATTCTCGCTGACCAGCATCACCCGGTCGCCGCGTTTGAGCCCGATCGCGGTGAGCGCGGTGGCGAGGCTCGCCACCTGTCGCGCGGCGTCGGCCCAGCTGGTCGCCACCCAGGCGCCGCTCTGCTTGGTCCAGAGGAACGGCGAGTCGCCCCTCTCCGCGGCGCGCGCGAAAAACATGGTGACGAGGTTGGGAAAGGGTTCGAGCTGGCGGGGCATGGTCTCTCCTGGGGCGCTCTTGCGAACTGTGTCCCCTCGCGGGGCCGCTCGGTCTTTGGTGCGGTATAGTCTGCTAACGGTCCGTCGTCATTCCCGCGGAGGCGGGAACCCATATTGGCTGACCGGCATGTGGGATCACCGACGTCAGCGCCTATGGATCCCCGCCTGCGCGGGGATGACGACAAAGGGGCGGGGCATGCTATTCCGGTGCGCGCTGGAGCGCGCCGACGCGCTGGATCTGTGTCACGGTGCCGTCCTGCGCGATTCCGACGCCTTCGCTGCGCGGGTCCGCCGCGCCGACCCAGCGGCCGCCTACGCGCTCGACCGCGTTCGCCTTCAGCCCGAGCGCGGTGACCTGTACCGTCTCGCCGAGCGCCTGAAGCGCGGGGATCATCGCCTCGCGCTCGGTGCCCTTTTCGACCGCGGCGACATGGCCGGGCGCGTAGATCAGGCCGAGGGCGATCGAATCCTGCGCGGACAGTTTCCAGTCGACGACGCCGATGATCGCTTTCGCGACCTGCGCGATGATCGTCGAGCCGCCCGCGGCGCCGACCGCGAGGCGGACCTTGCCGTCGGGGCCGTAGACGATCGTCGGCGACATCGAGCTGCGCGGGCGCTTGCCGCCCTCGACGCGGTTGGCGACGAGATAGCCGTTCTTTTCAGGCACGGTGTCGAAGTCGGTGAGCTGGTTGTTGAGCACGGTGCCGTCGACGGTCAGCCCCGAGCCGAAATAGCCCTCGACCGTGGTCGTCACCTCGACGACGTTGCCGCGTGCATCGGCGACCGCGAGGTCGGTGGTGCCGGGGACTTCGCTGACCGGCGCGGACTGCCGGGCCGGGGCGCCGGGGGGCGAGCCTGCGCTGACGCTGGCCATCGTCGTGGTCGGCTGGATCAGTGCCGAGCGTGAGGCGAGATAGGCGGGGTCGAGCATGCCCTTGACCGGCACCGACACGAAATCGGGATCGCCGACATAGAGGTCGCGGTCGGCATAGGCGAGCCGCGAGCTTTCGGCGAACAGGTGCCACGCCTGCGGACTGTCCTTGCCGAGCTTGGCCATGTCGAAGCGTTCGAGCTGTTTCAGGATCATCAGCACGGTGATGCCCCCCGAGGAGGGCGGGCCCATGCCGCAGATGCGGTGGACGCGGTAGGTGACGCAGACCGGCGCGCGGGTCTTCGCGTCGTAGCTGGCGAGATCGCCGGTCGTCATCTTCGACGGGTTGCGCGCGGCGGTGTTGACCGCGGTGACGATCTTCTGCGCCTCGGGTCCGACATAGAAGCTGTCGGCGCCGCGCGCGGCGATCCGCTGGAGCAAGGCGGCCTGGGCGGGGTTCCTGATCATCGCGCCGATCGCGACGGGCGATCCGTCGGGGGCGGAAAAGAGCGTGCGCGTTTCAGGCGTGATGTGGCCGCCATACGCCTTCATCCCGTTGACGAGCCGCGGCGACGCCTTGAACCCGGTGGTCGCGAGCCGGATCGCGGGGTCGAACAGCCGCGCCCAGGGAAGCCTGCCCGAGGCGCGGTGCGCGAGCGCCATGCCGCGCAGCGCGCCGGGGACGCCGACGCTGCGACCGCCGGGGACCGCGTCGCGGTGGCTGAGCGGGGTGCCGTCGGCGGCGTAGAACCAGCGTGGATCGGCGGCGGCGGGGGCCTTTTCGCGCGCGTCGATCGTGCTGAGCCCGCCATTCGCCGCATGGCTGACCCAGAAGCTGCCGCCGCCGATCCCCGAGCTTTGCGGTTCGACGACGTTGAGCGCGAGCATCGTCGCGATCGCCGCATCGGTCGCGCTGCCGCCCGCGCGCAGGATCTCGACACCCGCGGCGGCGGCGCGGGGGTCGGCGGCGCTGACCATGCCCTGGTCCTTCGCCGGGGCGGGGGCGGGGGTGGGGGCGGTCCGGCGGGCTTCGGCGGTGGCGGTGGGGAGGAGGAGGGCGAGCGCTAGGAGGGGAGTCTTCATCGCGTGCGAACCTAGCGCGGATCGGGTGCGAGGCAAGGCGTCCGCCGCAAACTCGCCGTCATCCCAGCTTTCGCCGGGATGACGAAATGTGTCAGCGGGCGTCGACGCCGATCGCGTCGGCGATGGTGGCGAAGCCGTCGCGGGTGAGCAGCGCGTCGAGCTCGCGCAGCATCCGTGCGGGGAGGCCGGGGCCTTCATACACCAGCGCGGTGTAGAGCTGGACGAGGCTCGCGCCTGCACGGAGGCGGGCATAGGCTTCCGCACCGCTGCCGATGCCGCCGACCGAGATCAGCGGGATCGCCGCACCGGTCGCGCGGCGGAAGTCCGCCAGGCGCTGGCGCGCGAGCGGGGCGAGCGGGGCACCCGACAGGCCGCCGGTTTGCGTCGCGTTCGCCGAGCGGAGGCCGGGGCGGCCGATCGTCGTGTTGTTGACGATCAGCGCGTCGATCCGGTTGTCGATCGCAGCGCGGGCGATGTCGTCGATATCCGCGGGCTCGAGGTCGGGCGCGACCTTGAGGAAGATCGGCGTGGTGCCCTTGGCGGCGGTGCAGGCGGCGAGCAGGTCGCGCAGTGCTGCGCCATGTTGCAGGTCGCGCAGGCCCGGCGTGTTGGGCGAGCTGATGTTGATCGTGATGTAATCGGCGTGCGGCGCGGCGCGGGTGACGCCGTGGACGTAATCCGCGGTGCGATCGCTCGCGTCCTTGTTCGCGCCGACATTGATGCCGAGCACGCCCTTGCCGCGCGCATGGGCTTTCGCACGGTCGAGCGCCGCGTCGAGGCCGCCATTGTTGAAGCCGAGGCGGTTGATCACCGCGCGGTCTTCGGGGAGGCGGAAGATGCGCGGCTTCGGGTTGCCGGGTTGGGGCAGGGGGGTGAGCGTGCCGATCTCGACGCTGCCGAGCCCGAGCCCGAAGAACCCGTCGATCGCGCGACCGTCCTTGTCGACGCCCGCCGCGAGGCCGACCGGTTTGGGGAAGGCGATCCCCGCGACTGTCGTTGCAAGCCGCGGGACGGATGGAGCGAGCGGCGTGCCCGCCTTGCCCCAGGCGGCGAGCGCGGCGATCGTCAGGCCATGCGCGCGTTCGGCGTCGAGGCGGAAGAGAAGCGGGTGGTAGAAGGCCATGCGCGCTCTTACCCAGATCGGCTGGGGCGGCCAAACCCTTCTTCCGTCATTCCCGCGCAGGCGGGAATCCATCCGTCCGCAGGCGCAAAAGGTAGAGTGGATTCCCGCCTCCGCGGGAATGACGAAGTAGACTCAGTTGCGAGTCGTTAGCACTGGCGGACGGGTTGACGCTGCCCGTCGCAAAGCCCATTTGCCAATCGGATCATTTCGGTCCGATTGGACTCACAAGCCACCATGCGTCTTTCCAGCCTAGCCGACTATGCGGTCGTGATGATGAGCGCCGCGGCGCGTCATTGCGGTGGTATCGCGCGGCTGAACGCGACGCTGCTGAGCGAGGAGACCGGCGTGCCGCTGCCGACTGTGCAGAAGCTGGTCAGCCGCTTGTCGGCCGCGGGTCTGATCGAGAGCACGCGCGGGACCGGCGGCGGGTTTCGCCTGTCGCGGCCGCCCGCGTCGATCTCGCTCGCCGACATCATCGAGGCGGTCGAGGGTCCGATCGCGTTGACGGCGTGTGTCGACGGTGCGGCGCAGGATTGCTGCATCGACCAGACGTGCAAGGTGAAGCCGCACTGGAACGCGGTCAATGGCGCAGTCCGCGGCGCGCTCGCCGGCGTGACGCTCGCCAGCCTTTTGCAAGTCCCGAATTCGCCGGTGCCCGCATGACGCGCGCAGCGCCTACCCCTTTCCTTCGCGCCTTTGCGCCTTCGCGTGAGAAGAGTCTGTTCACGCGAAGCCGCGAAGGCGCGAAGACATTAGAGAGCCGCGTTGCGGCGGAGATGGAATGATGGCTACCCGGAACGCAGAGGCCTATGCCGCCGCGAACAAGACGTACGAGTGGGGCTTCTCCTCGGACATCGAACAGGAATTCGCACCCAAGGGTCTTTCGGAAGACACGGTGCGCTTCATTTCCGCCAAGAAGGGCGAGCCGCAGTGGATGCTCGACTGGCGGCTGAAGGCGTTCGCCTTGTGGCAGACGATGGAGGCGCCCGACTGGTCGAAGCTCAACGTGCCACCGATCGATTACCAGGACGCCTATTATTACGCGGAGCCCAAGGCGAAGCCGAAGCTTGGCTCGCTCGACGAGGTCGATCCCGAGATCCTGCGCGTCTATGAAAAGCTCGGCATCCCGATCGGCGAGCAGAAGATGCTCGCGGGCGTGGTCGAGGATCCGCTGAACGAGGACGGCACGCCGAAGCGCCGCGTCGCGGTCGACGCGGTGTTCGACAGCGTCTCGGTCGCGACCACGTTCCGCAAGGAATTGGAGGCCGCGGGCGTGATCTTCCGGTCGATCTCCGAGGCGATCAAGGAATATCCCGATCTCGTGCGCAAGTGGCTCGGCAAGGTCGTGCCGCAGCGTGACAATTACTTCGCGACGCTGAACTCCGCGGTCTTCTCCGACGGCACGTTCGTCTACATCCCCGAGGGCGTCCGCTGCCCGATGGAGCTGTCGACCTATTTCCGGATCAATGCCGAGAATACCGGGCAGTTCGAACGCACGCTGATCGTCGCCGACAAGGGCAGTTACGTCTCCTATCTCGAAGGCTGCACCGCGCCGATGCGCGACGAGAACCAGCTGCACGCGGCGGTCGTCGAACTCGTCGTGCTCGACGATGCCGAGATCAAGTACTCGACCGTGCAGAACTGGTATCCGGGCGACGAGAACGGCGTCGGCGGGATCTACAATTTCGTTACCAAGCGCGCGCTGTGCCAGGGCAAGAACTCGAAGGTCAGCTGGACGCAGGTCGAGACCGGCAGCGCGATCACGTGGAAATATCCGTCGTGCGTGCTGGCGGGCGATGGCTCGGTCGGCGAATTCTATTCGGTCGCGGTGACGAACAATCGCCAGCAGGCCGATACCGGCACGAAGATGATCCACCTCGGCAAGAACACGCGGTCGACGATCGTGTCGAAGGGGATTTCGGCAGGGCGCTCGGACAACACCTATCGCGGGCTGGTGCGCGTCGCGCCGACCGCGGAGGGCGTGCGCAACTTCACCCAGTGCGACAGCCTGCTGCTCGGCGACCAGTGCGGCGCGCATACCGTGCCGTATATCGAGGTCCGCAACCCGTCCGCGCAGATCGAGCATGAGGCGACGACGTCGAAGATCTCCGAGGACCAGCTGTTCTACGCGATGTCGCGCGGGCTGGATGCGGAGGCGGCGGTGGCGTTGATCGTCAACGGCTTCGCGCGGGAAGTGCTGCAGCAACTGCCGATGGAGTTCGCGGTCGAGGCGCAGAAGCTGCTGGGGATTTCGCTGGAAGGGTCTGTGGGGTGATCCCCGCCCGTCATCCCGCCGGCGCGGGCATGACGGGACAGCGCTGGCGCAGGACGCGCCGCGGAAATTTAGAGATTTGGAATTGGGCAGAATTCGATGCTGAAAATTGAAAACCTTCATGCCGAGATCGACGGCAAGGAAATCCTCAAGGGGCTCTCGCTCGAGGTGAATGCGGGCGAGGTGCACGCGATCATGGGGCCGAACGGCGCGGGCAAGTCGACGCTGGGCTATGTGCTCGGCGGGCGGCCCGGGTACGAGGTCACGTCGGGCTCGGTGACGTTCGACGGCGTCGACCTGCTCGAGCTCGAGGCGCATGAGCGTGCCGCGGCGGGCGTGTTCCTCGGCTTCCAGTATCCGGTCGAGATCCCCGGCGTGTCGAACGTCCAGTTCCTGCGCGAGGCGTTGAACGCTCAGCGCGCGACGCGGGACGAGAAGGCGCTGTCCGGCGGCGAGTTCCTGAAGCTCGCGCGCGGGCAGGCGGATCTGCTCGGCATGGATTACGACATGCTCAAGCGGCCGGTGAATGTCGGCTTTTCGGGCGGCGAGAAGAAGCGCAACGAGATGGTGCAGATGGGCATCGT
>Ga0265798_10006785_pt1 | contig 14964 bp, 19 predicted proteins | sample P3T30metagenome_FD_192430 | JGI IMG/M metagenome (GOLD analysis project Ga0265798, IMG submission 192430) | Plant litter microbial communities from East Loma Ridge, Irvine, California - P3 T30 | ecosystem: Environmental > Terrestrial > Plant litter > Unclassified | place: USA: California... | reverse complement strand
AGAGACGAAAAGATCGAGGAGAGGGGAATATATATACTCCTCTGCTTAGTCTGACACATGCGATAATTAGGGCTGAAAGTTGGAACAAGCAGTCCTTGGAAGGGCTGGTCTTCATTTTGAGGCCTTCAGCGTGGAGACAGACGTGAAGTCTGTTACGGTTCGATCTCGAAATGCTGCGGAGACAGCGAGAATATATTTTGTGATTGTTGTTTTTGGGCTCATAACAGGAAGTATATCCGAAGTCAAGCTGCTTTTTTTTTAGATTGCAGAGCGCAGGACAAGCCATGTATTTTCGTAAATGTCAGCATCTATACTCGAGAATGTTCTATGTCGTCACATGATCTCCTGATCCTGCTGATTAGGAATCTTCTAGATACTCCACTCCATGTATATAAACCCTTACACGTCCATAGGTAGAGAATCAACCAACTACTTCCTCAATCTTTTCCTCATATGTTGACAGTAAATGCTAGGTTCGGGAAACAAAGCTACGGGGAGGAAGATAGAGAGAGAATAGGGAGGCGGGCCGCAGGACTAAAAAACATATACGTAGCGCCTTCAAGATGTTCCAGCTAGATAGGGACATCGGTGTCAATTGTGGGGTTTTAGAAGCTCGCGGACACAACAAAGCCATGGGATTTCGAAGTTGCTGTGTTGGAACGCTTGTAATACAATGTAGAGGAGGTGTAAAGCTATTCTTTTGTACCTTTTTGGAGCAGAGCAGGCCGAGAACACATGAGTATAAGTGATTTTGGTTTCGGAAAGACGGGGGAAGATGGTTTTGTTGATGCGGTGCACAAGCGAGAGAGATGTGGAATCTAAGGCAAGTGAAGTTTGCCGCTCGAGGGAGACATCGTAGCCACATGGTAAAAGACTTTCGATTGAGCGAAGCAGGAGATAACATAGTGTTCTTGTCCGTACTTTTAAACATAGAGGGAGGGACCTTGTTGATGCAAGAGCATGCTATACCCCTACGTGGCCCTCTACATCCTCCTCGTCAATCTCATCTCCCGAATCCCCGTCTTCATCCAGCTCTCCCTCCCTACATTCCTCTTCCAAAGCCTCCCTCAAACTCTCCGCCCAAACCTCGTAGTCCCTACTCGTATCCATCGTCGCGTCGCCACCACCCAGTGCTTTCTTCATCGTTTTTACCATGCACTCCTCTTTCGATATCAGCGCCCTCTCCAACACCCCAATCTTCATGTTCCCAAAGTCTTCCTTCTCGCCCTCGTCCCAACCATCCACCAATCCATTCCGCCAACAAAACCCCAACCACTCCCTCCAATACTCATCCCTCCCCAAAACCTCCGGATTTCCAACCACTACCAACGCCTCCTTCGCCCGTGTAAGCGCAACGTTCATCTTTCGCCTCTGCCCCACGATCCCCACCCCCCTCTTCTCATCCGCGTCCAAGAACCGCGTCCGCGTACGCGTCGTGCATATAATCACCACACGGCTCTCCAGTCCCTGGAACGCCTCTAGCGGGCCGATGTTGACTTCCCACATGGACCCGTATGCGCTCGATTGCATGAGTGTGCGCAGACGCTTGACCTGCGCGGCGAACGGACTCATGATGCATATATCCTGCTGTCGGACGTGCGACTCGGTGACCAGCTGGCGGGCAATAGAGCACGCGACTTTCGCTTCGGACACGTTGTACCATCCGCCGCCGTCGCGCTCGATCTCGTCGTGTGCGGTGTGCGGCACGAAGAGAACGGGCCATTTCTTGCCGCGCCAGAGGGTGGAGTGCTGGAGTGGGGAAGTCAGGGTCGGGGCTTCGGGGATGAGAGTGTCGTTGTAGAACAGCGAGCTTGGGACGCTGAGGATGGCGGGGTGGGAACGGTAGTTGCGGATGAGATTTGTGAAGGGCGGGTATATGATGGGGAGCATGGATTTCTTGAGGACTGGGGGTCCAGCGGAGGGTTTTGTGTTTGTGCGTGAGAGCGGATGGTCTCGGTAGAGTGGGCGGGAGAAGAGGCGCGAGAAGAGTGAGGTTGCAAATTGGGGGTTGCGGGATGCTGTGCGTGGGCCTAGTTGGTTTTCGTCGCCAGCCATGATGAAGAGTGGTTGCGGGAGAGTGGTTGAGTATGCTGGTGGTGGGCATACGATGCTGATGGCTGGTAGCACGTCGATCTCCGTGGCTTGGGCTGCCTCGTCGACCAGAAGAGCGCCCCAATGAAGGGATGGTTCGGGAATTGGCTCCTCTGGGCGGAAAGCGGATATAGTGTCCCTCTCAATGGTCCATAGATCTTTGTTCGTCAATCGTGCGTCTTCTAGCATGGCTGCATCCTGGCAAGACATGACGATCACGTTGTAAGTCATGAGTGTCTTGAATGGTGGCAAGGTAAACATGTCGTCTGCCATGAAGCAGAAAGCTAGCAGATCGCGAGGCACTTCATTGTCTGCTCGCTTGGGCCGATGGAGACGCAACAGCTGTTTGGTGTTGAGATACGCGCTCAATCGCTGACCTAGAGTGTCTGCCGCTGCTTCAGACGGAGCACAGATGAGAATGTGTGCAACTTCTGTGGTGTTGAGCAAGTTCATGGCGATTTCTACCAGCGTCTTGGTCTTTCCAGTTCCTGGAGGCCCACTGATAAGGTAAGGTAGTGTACCATAGTCGTTTGTGCAGATCGAGTTGACGGCGTGGGCCTGCTCGTAGTTGACAGCAGAGTCGAATAGTTCACGATGTGGTATCTGGCGAAGACATCTCTGCATCAATCCATGCTCTGGGTCAGGAAAGAGTATCCGCTGTATCCAGTCGTTGTTGACTGTATGAGGCGCAAGATCGTCGGCACTCCCAGTCCTCCTCTGCCCTTCTTCTCTCTGACTGAAGCCTAGCTGTATGAGCCTTAGCATAAGCTACGAGGCTTGAGAAGTGTCGCCCAAGTAATAAGGGATTGCATGAGGTCGAAGCAAAGAGTCGCTCCAAAACACACTCTGATAACATGTTTGTAAAGCAAGAACATACCTGCAGGAGCTCATAGCTGACCTTGACCAATGCCATGCGCTGTGCCTCAAGCGAATTATGCTTCATGGGTATAATCGCGTTCACAACCATATTTGAGGGATCGCCCATGAAGAGCGGAGCCAGCCCCTCAGCCTGAAGGTAGACAATCTCTTGCTTCCGATTCACGCTAGCAATGCTGGCGTCATACTGAACTCCAGTCCAACATCTCTCTTCCAAGTGAGTGTATCCAAACCGGTCTGTAAATTGCATGGGTACTTGCACCAGCTTGTTTGCGGTATCGACCTAGGTGGTACATGTACAAGTCAGCGTACGTCTCGAAAGCAGCTTGCAACTTGACTACTGACCCATAGCTGGCGCAATTGCAGATTATCTCCTTTCTCGAGGAAAGGATCATCGTCGCGTAGCCCTGGAACGGACAGTATCCATAGTGGCTCCTGATTGGTACCCTGAAAACTGCGCAGCGAGACTTTGTACAAGGCATTTCCCTCGTTTTCCTTGGCTTTCGCTGCGCATTCGAGCTCCCATAGCGCAGTCAGCTGGTGAAAATACGACTCGGCTCTCAAATCTCCGCCAGTCACTTCGAGTTCAAGGTCAGGAAAGTTCGGAAAGATCCTTAAACGCGTGGGAAGAAATGACGTCCCAGCAAAGGATGTCGTGTACGCAGCATAGTTGAGCCAATGTCGGTTTCTGCTCTTGACAACGCTCCCAGGCTCCTCGAAGTTGACAGCTTTGAGTTGCGAGGGAACAAACGGTGTCGCATAGACGTCGTACTCCCAGGCCACTTTTTCGGAGGGTTGTTGTGGCTTCGTCACAGATTGGTCGATGTTCTCTTTTGCCGCGCGCTCAGCTGCCTGCACAGCAGCTCGTTCAGCAGCAAGTAATTTCGAGCTTGAAGAGTTTTGGCTATTTGCCTCTTGAATAGTGAGAAATGCCGTTCGGTCTAGGGTCACCTCCTTTGGCTCCGTTGGTATAGCGATGCCTCCGCCGCGAGAAACCAGAGCTATGTTAGGTACAGCAACGAGCCTAGTTTTTACTCTTCCAGTGGAGTCTTCCTTGGTCATAACAGGCGCCTGGCCGTTGACCGACATTCTGTCCAATGTTCGGCCCCGTGACACGGGCAGAGCTGTCAGGGCTTTGGCGGTTCTTGATGCCTCGGTATTGGCTGAATATTTGTTCTGTAGTTCGGCGGCGCCGCCGGTATAGATTCTGTCTACGTTCTATCGAGTCGTAGCGATGTGTCTTCGTTCACCTGCGAGATCGATCGTCATAGTCGGAAAACGAGTGAACTAGAGGACAGAGAAAGGGTAATCAAAATCGATGCAGACGCTAAAATTCTCGATAATCGTTCCAATGATGGCGCGACTTGCGATGTGGATCTTGTAGGTGGTAAGGTTGAAGCGACAGTGTGTGTGTTGTCCGTGGTATGTAGCCTGAAACAGTGACAAGGCCAGAATGAGTATAATACAGCTGGTATAGACTGCAAGAGGATTCAATAGAAAAAGAAATCCGTTGGAAAAAATGGCGCAATCGATGGAACAATAGCTGTGGTGGCGATAATTAGAGAGAGAGATGAGCAGTCGCGCCGTAAGCAACTGCCCAAACCTCCGAGCAAACGCCGGCAGGGCGCAACCGCAACACGACTCCACGACTTCTCCAGCCTACACAGTGAGTGATCTACTGACCTGCACAGTATAACAGTACTGTCATCTGGATCTGTATACGGCTTTTGCATAGATACGTATCGTTATGTAGCGAACTATTGCTCTATTGCTGATACCAGCAGCCGCTTCGAGTCGTCTTTTCGGTCGACATTGGACGCGCCGCGAGACACGATCTCGTGTAACCCCAGTGTTTCACTTATATCGAAAGTGATTGCAATGATCCAAGTCAATACAGACAGCCCTTTCTAGGAATCATGCATGTCGCGTCTCCAAACTTCCCCGCGCAATACGTCATCGTCCGAGGTCCTTTGGTCACTATGAAGCACAGAAACGGACGAGTCAGTAGTATACCATATATATTAAAGCAGAATCTGTATCTGTCAGTTTAATCTAGCGTCTTCTACACGGGAAATCACAATGTCGAACCAGCAAGTAGTACAGTCCAAGGGCATCTACCACGGCCTGCCCGTGTTTCCGTCGTCCATCAAAGGCCTTACAGCCATCATCACCGGCGCAAATGGCATCTCTGGCAACTACATGCTGCGCGTACTAGCACGGGACCCCGAACGATGGAGCAAAATCTACTGCCTGTCAAGACGGCCACCTGCGATTCCGAATGGCCTGCCAAAGAACGCTGAGCACATCGCTCTGGACTTCCTCAAGAACCCCAAAGACATAGCCAAGGTCTTGAAAGAGAAGGGCGTCAAGGCCGATTACATATTCTTCTACAGCTACGTGCAAGCGAAGCCGAAAGAAGGTGGCGGGTTGTGGAGCGACGCCGAAGAAATGTGCAAGGTCAATGGTACGTCAGCACGTCCAGCTCGAGGCTACACATACTATCTGCGACCGCAATGACTGACAAGACAAAGTCGCACTCCTCCAAAACTTCTGTGAAGCTCTCCCTCTTGCATCCATCCAGCCCAAACGCATCATGCTCCAAACCGGCGCAAAGAACTACGGCATCCACCTAGGACCCGCCGCAACGCCACAAGAAGAAACAGCGCCGCGCGTAACTCTCGAGCCAAACTTCTACTACCCGCAAGAAGACTATCTCTGGGCCTTCTGCAAGAAGCACAGCATCGACTGGAACGTGTGCATGCCCTCTGGAATCCTGGGCGCCGTGCCTGACGCCGCCATGAACCTCGTCTTCCCGCTGGGAGTCTACGCTAGCATTCAAAAGCACCTGGGCGAGAAACTTGAATATCCATGCGATTTGAAAGCCTGGGAGACGAACAGGTGCTTGAGCAGCAGCATGATGAACGGGTACATGGAAGAATGGGCTGTTTTGACTGATACCGCAAAGAACGAGAAGTTCAATACTATGGACGGCACGACATTCACTTGGGGCAGCTTTTGGCCCAAGTTCACGGGCTGGTATGGCATGGACTACGAACGACCTAGCTTGGACGACAGTGCATATACTGAGATAACGACGCGCTTCGATCCGCCACCGCGGGGCTTCGGACCGCCTGGGAAGTACAGGACTCGCTTCACGCTGGTGAATTGGGCAAAGCAGGAGAAGGTGCGAAACGCGTGGGAGGAGCTCATATCAGAGCACGGTTTGTCTAGCGATAAGCTGCAAGACATGGACATTGATCGCATCTTTGGGTTTGCGGACGGGTCGTTGCTGGGTGCGCCGCTTGATTTGACGATGAACAAGGCGAGGAAGATGGGGTGGCATGGTTTTGTGGACTCGAATGATGCTATCCGAGAGGTGTTGGGAGAGTTTGCGGAGCTAAAGATGATCCCGCCTGTCAAGAAGTGAACCTGCAGTCTATAAATGATGCGGGAGACTACGTGGAGTAAAATTATCGATGTCTTCAACGCACAACTACCACATCATCAACAACATTAAAACTCATCGCTCATTCATGCCAAGTCGCTCATTTGCACCAGGACACAAGTCTCTCCTTCACCCTGCCCTCGCCCGTCCATTCCGCTCTTCATCCTGCCCCCCACCCAACTCCCCATCCCCCTTCATCACCCCTTCATCACCCCTTCATCACCCCTTCATCACCCCTTCATCACCCCTTCATCACCCCTTCAATCCCCCCCACAATCCTCCTGCTCCGCCGCAGCACCCTCTCCGCCCTATCAATCCCCGCCCGCGCATCCTCTTTAACCGCATGCACTTCCCGTCTCGCTTCGTCCAGCGCCTCTTGCGCAGCCGCCACGCGCTTCTCGCTAGCTATCTGTTCGTCCCTGAGGTCTTTAGCCCGTCGCTCGCTTTGCCGCTCGTGGAATTCGAATCTAGCGCTTCGGGACTCGGCGTCGGTGTTCTTGAATACGGAGACGTAGTGGTCTGCGAGTGTGTGATTGTTAGTGTGGGGTTAGTGTCTGAGGAGTTTGTATGGGTTGTGTTACTGATTATTATGGTGTCGGTTTCGCGGTTGGAGAGGGGGAGGGGGCGTGGTTTGTCCATTGTTGGGAGGGTGATGGGTGCGGATAGGGGTTGATCGGGTGGGTGTGGAAGCAGAGTATATGGTAAGGTTTGGGTGTGTGATTGATTGCTGGTAGCAATTTCAGAGACTGGCGCTGTGCGTTTGGAAGGTACATATGCCACGTGGGGTATTGCACTGACAGCGACACTTGCTGCGAGATAAAGGGTGCGAGAACGGTGGGAATTGAACCGCGTACATGATGAGTGCCGTGAGTGTATGCGGATCGAAAGGAGATGAGACACGATGACTATGTAAAGAGAAAGACTAGTAGTCTGATATAACACTGTTTGCTGGTGTTTAATCAGCCGATTGCATGACACTGGGAAACAGCACGCGCCACGTGGAAGGAGAGCATATACATGCCAGCACTGTGTAGCTGTCTCCACATTTCCCCACGCGTCTTTCCATGTTGTGGTACGCTGGCGTACTCCTCAAAGGTGTGTTGATTCTCGCATGTAATGCCGGACATGGACTTCCTCAGACGTCTAAAGATCTGACTTACTACGAAACTAAGACTTCGATCCTCCCAACTCAAATCACACCAAATCCACCCTCACCTTCCCCCTCTCTCCGCCCTCTACCCAAATCATCTCCCCCAAGCAACTCTTTCTCCCCACCCCTCTCAACCCTCCTCAACCCTCCAACATACTCCACCCTCACCGGCAACTCATCCCCCGGCGTCCTAACAATCGGCACCCCATGCACCGCACCTGGCGCCGAATTTGTCCCCGGCAACTCCGCACGCGTCATCGACCCCACGCCATCCGCCTCATGCGCGTGCCGCGGTGACTCAAGCTCGCGTATATCAGGGCCGTATAACTCGGCTGGATTATTTTCGTTGACGGCTTGGAGTTCGTGGCGGTGTTTTGAGGCGGAGGAGGTGCGCTGGGGTGGTGTTGAGGTGTTGTGGAGTTCGTGCGCGGTGTGGGATTTAAGGTGGTGGCGGTGGAGGATGAATGCTAGTGTGGCGATGATAGCGAGGGCTGCGATGCTGCCGATTACGATGCCTGCTATGGTGCCTGTTTTGGTTTTCTTTGGAGGTGGTGGGTCTGTTGGGTTTGTGGATAGGGATCTGCGAGGCGTTGCGAAGACTGTTGCGAGCCGGGGGTCGGTCCAGTTCAGCGCTGGAGTTTTTAGTGTGGCGTTCCCGTCTATAGTCCCGCCAGTCAATGGGAGTACTTTGCGTGGGACTTGGTAGTCTGACAGATTAGTCAGGAAGACGCTACCCCATGTTAAATTACTCATGTCCCACACTGCGACTCCTTTCACTTCCCAGTCGCAACGCAGATTTGTGACGTTGCCGCCCACTGTAAGCATCTGGCGCTTGCCGGCGACATGGCACTTGTGGCCCCATCTAGGCGACTCGCCGATCGGCCACACATTCGTCCAGGTGAACGATGGTAACGTGAGTATCAGGACGTCGTCGAAGCCCCGTCTGGAGATGGGGTCTTTACCACCGTAGAGATAGATGTGGTGGCTTGAATTGTCTGGCGCGGACTTGACGACGGTGCAGAAGTCGATTCGTGGATCGGGTACGTCGCCGGTGGTTCTTTGCGCGTACCATGTTCCATTGCTGGAGGGGTTTGCGAAGTAAGAATCGAGGTCAAAGATATCGACGGTTCGGAAGTCTACCTAGCGAAACGTTAGAGGCTAGCAATCGACGTAGTGGACTGTAGCTTACCATCGTCCCTTGACTGGCATTGGCGTACAGGCCAGTAGAATTTGGCTTTATTTGACCTCCAAGCGCGACCAGTGCACCCATAGCTCCGACGGACGCAATGTACTCCATGCTACCTCCGACTCTTGGGTTACCACCTCTCAACGCAGTTGTGGATATGTTTTTGGACGTCTGATCGGTGAGATTCAGGATCACCATTCCATCAAGAGGCACGTACAGATCCTGTGAGTTGAAGCTCTCTAAAGTGCTGGACGATGTTCCCCAGTCAATTTGTCCGTTCAGATAGAAACCTAGTCCTTGATCGATCGCTTCAGCTGCAGCCCCATGATTCGGCATCCACGGCGTATCAATAGCATACTGGTTCCATGGGTAATTTGGTCCGTAAGTGTAACTCCATAGAGGGTATGCCGACGAGTCCGGCCACGCATATGCCTCGAAAGACTGGTTGCCCATGTATGTTGTTCCACCGTAGACGTACACCTCTGGCACATTTGCAGGGCCATGGAACATGTGGCCCCTAACTTGACTTGGTGGTAGAGTGCCGGTGCTAGGATTTGTGACATTCTTGGCTTGCGCTTCGATGATGATGTTCGTCTTCCAGTCCCATGTGAAGTTTAGCGGTATCGTGATCATATAGCTGTTGATTCCGAGGATGGGGGTTTTGATGTCCGTTCCGTTCCACTTCTGCACGCCGCTGTCGATGTAGAGTATGTCATTCTTGACGACCGACTGGGCCCACCAACGAGAGCAGAAGTTGGTTAGAGGATTCAGTCGAAAGCTTTTGGCAGCCTGTGCCTCGACAGTCGCTGGTGTCCAGACAAGACACAGGACGCCCACCAAAAGGATTCTCAACAGGTTCAGGCCTGGCAATGCCATGTTGTTACAGCATTTCGAATCGTCTCAGGAAAAGTTGAAGGCGGTTATAGCATCCAGTCCAGAAAGCCACATGGGGCTAACGGGGTTGGAGCAGGATCCCTCGTACTTATGAACGTTTGCCGATCGGCAATGCCATATGCGGCAGCGATACATCCTGCAAGTAGGCGAAACTATCCCGCCCGTGGCTAGCTGGAGTTGCTGTTCGTGCAGAAGGGTTAAGGTTGCTGGGGTCCCTGGTAGAGTTCCCGCCCACCTGCATCAACCCCGGCTGACTGATCAAAGTTCCTACACCCATCAGTCTTCTTTCAACGCTGCTAAGGACGCAGGAGATTGGGTAGCTGTCCACTTGGGGCCATGAAGGAATTGTGTTCGGTCCATTTGAGGCCGTCAAACGAGGCTACGGGCTTGTTCTACCATGAAATCGTCTCATGTCTTTTTCGGTGATGTGCATCTCAGGCCTGCATGTCGGGCGTAGATCGTGCAAAATGGGTCGACATCCAAGGATTCGCAGCTACACCTTACGCCAGCAATTGTTGATCAAAAGCGCCATCACCTTGTGCAGAGGCGCCCTGCTATAGCCTTTCGGTTCTGTACACTCGGTGAATGAGTGCCAAATGACAGAATTGCCCATAGGGAAGCGAAAAGCCACACAACAAGCTTTCTGCACTCGGCTTGAATCTGCAGCCATCTGCAGAATTTGCAAAGATAAGCAGGAAACTGTTTAGTCAAGCAGCGTCGCGGTAGCAATCTATTGGTGTTTGTAAACGACCTACCTGCAGCATTTTGCTTTTGGGCATCCTTCGGCCGTCGCAGTGTGTCGAATCAAGAAACTGCCGTGAAAGGGCAAAGATTGACGCAACCTCTACGTCCAAGCACCGAATCAAAGCATGCGCCTCGTCACAGCGTCCTTGGAGTTTTTAGCGCATAGTTGACATCTTTTCGATGAAGTTTGTGAGACGACGATGGCGGTTGTCGTTCCGCTTCAGGGTCCAGGCTGTATTGACGTTACAAGCCGAGGTACGCCTGCGTGTGTCTCACCACGACCTGTCTTCGAGAGTTGTATCCACGCCCAGAACGCGGCGTCACGAGACCACCACATCTACAGACACGCGCAGTGTGATTTGTGGCAGGGTCGTATTGGTCATTAATGCGAATGTGAACTCGGGCGTCTTCATGCGCCCAATTTGGTTACTGGGAAGTCACATCGTCGCAAGGACCAAGGAGGCACCATACCAACCGCGCCGTAGAAGCCGTAGAGAACAAACTCCGTGACACGACCCAGAGCGAAACCACACGCTTCGAGACATTGACATGATGCGCGCGAGTGGAAAGGGAAGCGCGACTTTCCCCATCTGATCCCTGTAGCTTGGCCGATGCCGCCACTGCTGCAGATCGATTGGACGGTTGTTCGCGGACATCGTGGTGCTTGCTTCTTTACACACTCAACTTTTGCGCCCACGCTTCCTGTTTCCATACTACACTGTGAGACGCTTGTGGACGTTGCTACATTGCTTTACTGTCGCTGAGTTTTACTGAGATTGCGGTTGTTTGTTTGTCTTTGATTTGCTATATTGCCCCGCTGGACCGCCGCATTCACACGACGTGACGCGCATATACGGAGGCGGGCTCTTCAACGCCAAAGACCTACACTGGTCGCGTACCATCCACCAAGCCTCTCTCTACCCAGCTACACCACCCCAGAGCCTCCACAACCCATCGCCACTCCCCACCGCGTCCCCTCGAGTCCACCCGACCCGCACTTCTCCACACACAGCCATGGCATCCTCATCCGCAGCAGCAGGCCTCCTCTCCCGCCAACTCAAACAAATGCAAAACGACAAGAGCATATCAGGCATCAGCTGCGGCCTAGTAGAGAGCAACGTATTCGAGTGGGAAGTCATGCTCATGATCGACGACGACACAAAGTTCTATGGAGGCATGCCAGTCAGACAACACCAACCCTGTATCCCAAACTGACAAGAGATTCAGGCGGCTTCTTCAGAGCACGACTCACTTTCCCAACTGAATACCCCCTCCTCCCCCCGAAAATGCGCTTCGAAACACCAATATTCCACCCAAACAGTAAGTCCACACACCTACCCACCACTCCACCTCCCCACCCAACTCACATTCACACCAGTCTACCAAAACGGCGACGTATGTATCTCAATCCTGCACCCCCCCGAAGAAGACAAATACGGCTACGAATCCGCCTCGGAGCGCTGGTCCCCCGTGCAAACACCCGAAACCATCCTGCTCTCCGTGATATCCATGCTCTCGAGCCCGAACGACGAGTCGCCCGCGAACGTCGAGGCAGCGTCGTTATGGCGGGATAATACGCCAGAGTTTAAAAAGCGCGTGAGGAAGTGCGTGAGGGATAGTTTGGAGTTTGAGTAGCGACTGCAGTGGATACGAGAAGGAATGGGGGTCGAGGACTCTGGGTGTTGTGGGTGGAGTTTTGGATGTTTGATATGGTTTTGTGGCAGGATATGGACACGCGTGTGTGTGTGTGTGTATGATGAGACGACAGCGTTGCTCATGGCTTCAGCAGAAAGAAAAATTATATTCTACACTTCGAAGCATGACAAACTCGAGGTGCGGTATTACTAGAACACTCCTTCACTCTTTCCCCTCTCCAATTCTTCCAAAAGCACCACATCCACTAACCCCAGCAGAACCCTCCAATGTAACACTAGGTCTATCCTCTGGTACTCTACAATGAGTAATGAGGGGTATAACACGTTGTCTTTCAGCTCTTAGCAGCTTGTACATCGTTGAAGCGATACGGACTAGCATGCGGTTGTGTGGCAAGCATTCTTGGAAGGCTTGCTAGTCTTCTCGGTATGTGTGCAAACTTCGAAAGGAACCAGGCATGAAGATCGACGATTTCACCTGCATTTCAGATGACTGACTCGCAAAGGCTGACGATAGTATGCTTGCTTTCATTCCAAAGAAACATCTATGTCCTAGGAACCATCAAGCCAACCCATCCCATCCACCCCCAACCACAACGCCCCCATCCCCTACCCCCTCCTCCGACTCCTAACCTCACTCCCCCTAACCTCCAAATGCGTTCCCGTCTTGTGCGCCACCACCTCGCTCCTCACGTACTCTGGCTCATGGGCCTCGACGGCCGCGGGAGTAGACACATGCGTGCCTTCGACAAGGATCTTGTCGTCTTCAGATATCGATATCGGGCCCTTTTCACTTGTGACTTGCAACTCGGGCTTCTTGGTGCCGAACGGCGGGTCAAATCGTTTCCGCAGCGTTGAGATCATCTTGCCGAACCAGAACCAATTCAATCCGTTGAGCGTGATGTTTGAGAGGAGGTATGCGGCTGCGAGCCAGAAGGGAACTTCCTGCCCGTCCGCAAACCTCATGACACCATGATTAAACCCCGCATTCGCCAGCGTGGTGTTGGCGCTTAGTTTTCCGAACTCAGGGTCGTGGAGGACGACGGGGCCAGCGGTCATTGCGCGGTACACGTCGCCGAAGACGCGCACGGAATGATACGTGCCCCAGACTATGCGGCATGAGAAAAATGTAACAAGGAGCATGATGCCGTTTAAGAGCTGCAGGGTTGAGCCGGTGAGGCCGAGTTTGTCGCAGAACCAGTGGATGTTTAGGAAGGGGGAGGAGAGTTCGTAGAGGATGAAGGTTGGGGCGTAGAAGTTTACGAAGGGGCGCTACATGAGCGTTAGCGAATGTGTGTTATACAGTTGTTTCGAGGTGTAAGGTATAGTGATAATGTGGACATAGGGAATCAAAGTGACTTACAAATCCCAACCCAAACACACACAGCGCACTCACCGCATGCGCCAACATCCCCCACCCAAAAACCCCCACATTCCCGACCGTAACCACCAAATCCCACAAAAAATACCCCCCAGCAAACGCCTGAATAAGCCCGCTCGCACCCGTATACCCATGCACCCTCTCCAACGCAATCATCGCGCTCCGCTCCTCATCATGTCCCATAACCCACAGCGCAAGCCCACATATGATCACGCTCTGCACGAAGCTGACGACGTGCACGTCCCAGTTTAACTTCGTGCGCGCGTTGAAGGTGGGGTATATGCGCGGGAAGAAGGTGCGCGAGAGGGTGGGGGAGAGGTAGGTATTTGTGAGGTGGTAGATTGTGAAGGCGAGGAGGAGTTCGTGGTAGTGGAGGGGGAGGGTGCGGAGGCCGAGGCAAGAGGATGCGCTGGAGATGTAGGGGTCGAGAATGGTTGGGCGCGGGAGGGGGAAGGGGTCGTGCATTGTTGGTGTTGTGGTGATGGTTGAGGCACCGCGGAGGTGTCGTGTAGGTTGGACGATCGAGGCTGTGGAGTAGAGTGGTAATAAGGGTAGGATACGTATTTCAGCGCAGCGGCACTGTCACGCAGGCAGCACTGAACGAGTGTGTTGCCTGACTGACAAAGGGTGCGTGTGCATGCGGAGAGTCCGACGTCGAAGCCGAGCGAGCGAGCTTTGTTTTAGCGTAGCGTGGCCGCGTGCAAGGCACACGACATCAAGTCGAAGCCACACGACCACGTCATTTTGAGGTTTATCCGCGAGGCGCAGGCGCGTGAGATGTCAAACACCACGCACAGTAAATCACGAATTTTGGTGCGAGCTCGAGATATATGTGCGCAGAATTTCAGTTTGCGTAGCTCGTTTGAAGCTCCCAGCCTATGATAGACTACAAATAGTCGTGCCCCAGACTATCTGATCCCGCCAGTCCTGCAGTACTAAGGCCGACGACCATGTGTCGGAATAAACGTCAAAAGAAAAGGGTATCATGCGACAAATATCCACCCAAGAGAATGTCTCTTCCTCTTCCTCAGCTCCACCTCAATACAAATCCAAATTCACATTATGCTTAAACCAACAGTCCTTACACATGTCACCGCTCAATTTCTCCGCATACGCCTCCAGAAACAAAGCACCTACATACGAAGTCCTCTCGATCTTATCCAAGAGCGAGTAGAAATCTTGCAGCGTTTTGTAGCTCTCGATGCGTGGCACTGGAGGCGGGGCCGACGCCCGAGATGTGAGGAGCTCATGGTGCGTTGGTAATTTGCGTAGGTCTTTGGTGGCCTTTGATAGGGAGGATGGCGGAGTGGGCAGGCCGTGCGACTAGCCGGTTACTAGCTGTGGCGCGGGATCAGGTGACGGCGCGAGGTCGATCGTCTCGACTAGCTCGGAACCATTGCGTGGTGCGACGTCGCGTGGAGACCAGTGCGATGCTTTCGCGACTGTAGTTGCTGCGATGCGTGTGTGCTGATCTGGGTCCATCGCCTTCTGCATGTCCGTCTGCGTCCCGATCCACAGTGCCCATGTCGTTTCGGTGATGGTCTC
>Ga0265798_10006783_pt1 | contig 14966 bp, 13 predicted proteins | sample P3T30metagenome_FD_192430 | JGI IMG/M metagenome (GOLD analysis project Ga0265798, IMG submission 192430) | Plant litter microbial communities from East Loma Ridge, Irvine, California - P3 T30 | ecosystem: Environmental > Terrestrial > Plant litter > Unclassified | place: USA: California... | reverse complement strand
GTAATCTTGAAGGCCCAAAGGAATAGACCTGTTAACAGAGGGGATAACGTGAGCTTGCAAGAACACAGCCTCCGGAGAAGCGTAGCAAGTGGCACGAGGGTACCTCGAAGGCTGGAAAGAGCCAGGCTTATGAAGAGAAGGGATGGTATGGCTTACAGGTACACAGTCTCCCACATCACGCCATCAAAAGGGATCCGGAAGGCACAGAGGGATAGGCTCTCGATGAGACATCATGGTATGTGTTCACAGATGCGCCGCGTCCCGTATCAAGGAGTCCAAGGGCATCTCGAGGATTCGGAGAAGTAGGCTCATGATCAGAGAGGATGGTAACTGCTTACAAGAGCCTCGAGGCTCTGCGAGGCTGAGGGTGCTGATACTGCGATTATCATGTCAACGAACTTCATGGACAGTCCTGGTAACACCGCAAAAATTCACGCGCAATTACCACGCGTCCTCCTTTGGCAACCCAGATTAGAGAATCAGCCTACACAAGCAAGCACCAGCCGCCACCGCTACTTGAGACTCCAAGTCCTGCTTTATACCAACCTCGTCCGAGCTACTTTGCCACAACGAAGAGTTTTCGCCACCTTGTTCGACCGCTCGACATTCGACTCGGAGACGAGAGAGAGAGAGAGAGAGAGAGAGTCAAGGAATCGATCTGAAGGGTACTCATAGCGCGCAAAAGAGACGGTCAAGTTGAGCCGGGGCATGGAACAAAGAGACGGAATCCGGAGGGTGAGCCAAGACAACAAAGGCTTTCTTCGGCCAGGAAGCCGTTCTCGTGATGTGGCCAAGCGCGCCAGAACAAAACATTTCCACAGACTATCGGAAAAGAGTTGCGTTGGTTTCGGACTTGGTTCGAGCGCGAAGAGGAGTCGAAGTCGCGATCTGGAGGATGCTCGTCGTAAGAACAAAGGATTATGGAGCTGAATCGCGACGCGAACCAACGATCACGCACTTAGAGATCAAGCCGACAGCATAATGGCTTCTTCCAACCGGGCAGTTCCTTCGCTTGATGCGGATGGAGCGCGAGGAAAACACTTTCCATCTTTCATGGAAGAGGAGGAGGGAGGAGTTTGTGTCTCTTCCTGGAATGTGCTCGTCAGCACAAGCGATGTTGACAACATGGATTCAATGAAAGGAACAACAGGACAGGCCCTCGGAGCGAGTTGCAAGCGCGGCGACGAGTCCTCAAGATTCTCTGCGCCGGGCCAACCGGCCAGCCCGTTTGTGGGATCATGACGGAGCGCCCGGACAACACCCCATCTCAGTAGAAGGAGTCTTTCTCTGTATTCTGACTCGGATTCGAGAGGAAGGTGTTTACCAACTTATCTGGAGAGGAGAGAAACCAGTGGCCGAACTCTGGAAGAAGCAAGGAGTCGAAAGTATAGCGAGGAATCCCCCACAGGCTTTCTGCGCGTCGTAGCAAAATTCGACCGTGGAAGGAAGATCCAGTTCTCGTTTGACATTCGATTGGAAGGTGTTGAGATGCGGAGGGACTCCAGCCTCTCGATTCCGGTTGGACAATAAGACTGAGGCCATTGTTGTGTAGAAACAGCTAGGAGCATATCCGGCGATGTGAGCGGACGAGTCTGTCAGCGCGATGCATCCGGATTAACCATGATGTCGAACAAAGAGGATATCTCATCCACAGCGACAAGATCTTGGGCCAAGAAAAGTTCGAATTCCAGATCCGCTGGAGGAAACGATTGGAGAGGACGAGCGGGAAGCACGGCGGCAAGGTTTTCAAGATTTCTTCGCGCCGCAGCATACTGCCAACGCGATGTATTCAGACGGAGCGTGACGGCAGGCTGATTTTACACCGTGACCTTTGCAGCAAAGGAATCTTCGAAGACTTCAACTTGGGTCGAGCTGGCAGTGGGAACCTCAGTCTGCTTCAGGGAGGCAATAATACCGATCTCGGCGAGCACACGTCGAAGGCAAACGGCACGTCCTCAAGTCTTCTCTGCATGAAGCAGTCTGGTCGCGTGACTCGGTCTACTGGGCGTGAACGCAAGATATGCCAGGCGTTGGGAACTCGTCTAGATGATAACGATCAGCACCGACGCCTTCCTTGTAAGTCGTGTAAATCATCGCTGTGTGTGTGCGATGAAGGACTGGGTGGTGATGGCGATGGTTCACAGTGCCCATTCTACTCGCACTACCCGCTGGACCAGGATGCATCATCACGGCGACCGGCCATTACACCATACCACAAGGCAAACAAGAGTCGTGAAACGATGACATGGGACAGAGATTGTGTCTGTGATTCAGGCCATCTTGGACTCGGAAGTCAACGTCGCGAGGTCGCCCAGCCCCAGACAGCCCCAGACAGCCCCAGACAGCCCAGCAAAATCGAAGGCCAGCCAGCACTCTTGGCAGAACAGACACCACACCACACTACACAGAGGCCTCAGTCGCAAGTGTCAGAACCCAGGCAAGCAGCAGACCACCCGCCCTGATCCCCAACCAAAAAAGCAAAAGAACAGCAGCTCTGATGAGCTTGATTGATAGGAATAGCCGAAGGTGGGGCTCGAACCCACGACCTTGAGGTTGATCTCTCTGCTGTTATAAGAGCCACACGCTCTACCGATTGAGCTACCCCGGCAAGGGTTGTATTGATGATAAAGAAGAAGGGTTGGAAGTACAAGAAGAGCGGTGCAAAGGGTGGGGCGACGGTGGCTTTTTTTGAGGAATTTGGCCGACTTTTCTGGGATTTTTCCGGTTGAGCGGGGATGAACTTTCACACCCATGGTCCGTGCGAGGGATCGATCGATTACCAGCGGCTGGGTCTGCTCTGTGTAGGGATATTGGCACCATGTCACCAACCTCACCAACACCAGGTGATTTTAATGATATCACCATGGATAGGTGGCATGTCACCTGGTGATATAGAATGGAGGACCCTGAATTCTTGCCCATTTAGGCTAGAAGGTGACTTCTGTTAAGGGTTGACCCTAGAGCTTGACCTATTTTGGGTCTTTTAGAGTGCCAAGATCACCTACATCACCTGGTGATATCACCAGGATATATGGCATGTCACCATGGTGATCAACATCCCTAGCTCTGTGTGGCAGCGATGTGACTGGACTGCCCTGGTGTTCATGGTGGTAGGTGAGAACATCGGCGGTGACTTGTAAGTGAGGTCAAGGAAGAGCATGAGGCTTGGTACTCGTGGTATTCGTCGATGACACAATGCAAGACTACTGCCTGGGTCTGCTCTATGGACGAATGAGACGACGATATTCGCGATAGTGTTGATGAGGTTTCTCGTTTCAGGTCTGGTAAGTGAGGTCGGTCGGGTTGACCAGCGATATCGTGAGTCTTGGCATTCTGGACCTTGCTATGAAAGCAATACAAGAGTCGACTTGCTCCGCCGGCAAGGATTAGATTAAACGTGGATGGGAGCATCAGTGCCTTCTGATCAAGCAGTAGCAGGACTGCTGTGGAAAAGAAAAAGGAAAAGAAATGAACGTACAGTGGAAAGTCCACCACCAACATGTCACTTTCGAGTCGGCATACACAGTACTTCAAAATCGTTGTCGTGAATCTACACTTTGTCCAGGGTATCGCTCTATCATTCTACGCTCACCAGTATCAGTAAGCCTCATCGCAACATCACGCAACAGCGCACATCAAGCGCTCGGAGGCCTTTCCAACTGCTCCACATTCCCGTCCGCAACCTTCCCGTTGACGAAAGGCCTCACCCGCATCGCAGCACTCACATCCGCCTCCCACTTCAGATCCTCGAGGTAGGCCATGACCCGACCCAACATGTCATCCCCATCGTCCTTGTTCTCCTTTGTAAATTCAGTCACGCAAATCAAGTTGTATGGCTCGCTGGCTGCTTTGTCAGTCGTATCGTCCAGCAGCACCGTATTCGACTGATCCCATTTGGTTGAAGGTGGCTCTTTCCAACCATCCTCGATCCTAAAGGAAGCTGGAGTCTCCGCAGGGAAGCTCGACTGTACTTTCGCATCCTCCCACAGCCAAGACAACTGCTTATAGACTTGGACCTTTTCGTTGTAATGTGTGCCCAGTCGGAGTTGCTCGCGTGACCACACCTCGACCAGTTTAGCATGCTGCTCTGCGTTGAACAGCTGCGCCACCATCGGCTTGACGTTGTGAGGACGCGCAGACGACCAGACGATCAGTTTGTGGTGCTCTAGGCAGTAGGCGAGAAACTCTTTAACATGTGGTCGAGGCGTGTAGTTTGAACCTCTGTTAGAGCGAACAAGCAACGTGCCATTCAGATCCAGAACGATCAGTAGTTTCTTCGGACTGTTCAGTCGTCGCGGTGGGATGTTTGACCGCTCAACATATTCACGAGACGGCTTTGGTTCTGGAATTAGGTACAGACGAGCACTCTCGCCTGTTCCGGCAGTCAGTGGTGGGTCCATGAGGCCTCGAAATTGTGAAGACCTGTCGCCGTACCTTTCTGGCGTTGGGACCGTCTCAGGTCGGACTGCGCCTTTGGATTGGAAGGTTTGGCTTTGGGGTTGGAAGTGGTGGACGGAGTTTTGGTATTGATAGTGGCTGGGTTGGTAGAAGTTTGCTGCTTGCTGGACGTTTGCTGATTGTTGATAGGTTTGGCTGTTCGCCACCGGGACTTGGTTGGCTTGGTAGTTGTAGCCGTATCTTGCGGATTGTCCTCCGTTGTAAGCTGCTGCAAAGCTTGTGTGAGACCCTCCGTATCCGTTGTTGATGTAGTTTGCTGGTTGCTGGGTTGGGTACTGTGTGCTCGCCACTGGCTGTTGAGGTAGGAAGGCCGGGTTGATGTGACCGTGCTGTGGATACTGTTGTGACCAGCTCCACTGTTGAGACGCCGGCTCACTGTAGACTTGGGGTTGTGTGAACGGTTGGAAGGCTGGGTTGACTGGATTGAAGGATTGCCACGGTTGCTGCTGCTGGCTCCACTGTCCACCATTTGGGTAGACGCTCGGGACGAACGTGTTCTGTTCTTGATCGGTCTGGAGCCCGTCGGAGGAGTTTGTGTCCCTGTATTCTCCGTACTGTCCTGTCCAGCGTCCCTCATTATAGGCTCCTTCGGAGGAACGTTGTGTAGGTTGGAAGCCATGTCGCGAAGATGAGTCAGAAAGCGAGTTGTGCGCAGCTGATCTCTTCCGGGACATTGGTGTGCTATATGTACACGAAGTGATGTGAGTGTCATGTGATAATGTATGTCAGAAGATGTGAAGGCAGTGGACGTTTCTTGCATGTGAAAGGCAGCAGGATGGGTGGGTGTTCTCAAAACGGGCTGCGCTAGCCACTTTCGGCAGTCCAAGTGCCGATCAGCAAGTGAGGCTACATGTAATCTACGAGATACTGTGTAGGACCAAATAAGAACATATGCGACGTTGCAGTGTATACCATGGTGGCAAAGTAATGGATAATTATAATTACAAGACCAGTAAATTCGTTATTCTCATTATATAGTGTTATGTACGCAAACCTGACATCGCCTTCAAAAATGCTATACATTGGCGAAGAAGTCGTCCACGCCAGATGAATCCAATACCTTGCAGCTCGTTCCCTCACAGACTTGCACGAACTCCTTCTCGGCATTGAGATGCTTGATGAGCTCGTTGCGTTCACACAGCCACTCAGTGCCCTTCGAGTGCGCACCAATGCGAATGACCGTGCAAGTCGGACGGACGCCACTCCTAACCACTCGCAAAGCCTTGTCTGCAACCTCTCCTTCGCCAGCGATCATGAGACAGTTGGCGCCGAGCTTGGTAGCGACTACAGATACGAGCATGCCACTGAAGAGACCGGGGTGCTGCGAAATCTCAACCTCGAAAGCAGCTACAGTGCGACGTGCCAACTTGGTGTATTGGGGTTCGTCAAGTAGGCTGCCGAGCCAGTGCAGGTTGTAAGCGCTCAGACCGTTGACAGAGGGCTCAGCGTTGTCCATGCCGTCTTTGGTACGGACCAGAATATCGGGCTGATCGGCTGGAGTCGAAAAGAAGCCATGTTTGTGAGTGTCCCAGAAGAGCGATATCTGGGTGTCCTGCAGTTCGGTGGCCCATCGCAGCCAGGTGGAATCGAATGTTGCGGCGTAAAGATCGAGCAGGCCAGCGATCAGATAAGCGTAGTCGTCAGCAAACCCAGGCGTGGAGCCAGGGCCGTCACGGTACACTCGCAGGAGCGTTTTGGCAGTAGGATCATAGAGGTGAGTTCTCAGACATTCTGCTGCGCCGATTGCGACGGAGAGATATCTCGCGGAGTCTTCTGGGTAAGATGCAGCGAATGAAGCGGCAGTGCGGGCGAGACCCGAGATTGCGAGACCATTCCATGCAGTCACGATCTTGTCGTCCAGGGCAGGACGTGGTCGGTTCGTGTCGCGATAGGCAAGCATCTTTTGCCTGCTTGACTGCAGAAGGTCCTTGACCTTTATTTCGGGAAGCTCCAGCTCGGCAGCCAGCTCGGTAGGCGTCATTTCTACCCTCAGAATGTTGTGTCCTTGCATCTCTCCTTGCGCGTCAAATTGCAAGTCAACGTTGCCAGCGGCCTTGATGCCCCAGTAGCGCGTCGCAACGTCAGCTTCCTCAGTTGTGAGCACACGCTGTACCTCGTCCAAGGTATACACGTAGAATGCACCTTCGCGCTTTTCTTTGTCGTCTGCCGTAGGGAAAGAGTCGGCATCTTCGCTCGAGTGGATTGCGCCGAGAGGCGAGAGCATTGGCTTGCTACTCAAATAAGTGGCGATGTCGTTGGTAGCTTCCAGAAAGAGCGGATCGTTGGTTAGAAGCCACGCATCAAGGTATATGGGTAACAGCTGCGCGTTGTCGTAGAGCATCTTTTCAAAGTGAGGAATGTTCCAATCCCGGGTGACGGAGTATCTTGCGAAGCCGTGACCGACCTGATCCTTGATGCCGCCCTTGTACATGAACTCCAAAGTCTTGAGAGCCATCTGTTGGGCGTCTAAGCATTCTTCCTCACCAACAACTCCCCTGACCTCGGAGCCGTAGGAGTTCAGCCTTAGAAGCTGCCCAAGGTGTACGGGTGTCGGGAACTTGGGCGCACCACCAAAGCCTCCATACTGTGTATCATAGCGTTGCCTGTAGTGTTGATAGCTCTCCTCCAGCAGATCAAGCTCCATGTTGTCTTGCTCGCCGTCTCCGACATCGCCGTTCGCTTGCGTGCCACCAAGCGAGCCCTCTTGCGCAAACTCGCGCAATTGTTTGGCAATCTGGGAGCCACTTTCGCGAATGCTCTTCTCCTGCTCCTTCCACGCCTGGGCGACCTTCTTGACAACATCCTCGAAGCTACCGCCGCCCGATAGTGCGCGCTCAGTCTTAGGGCCTGGCCAGTAGGTGCCACCAAAGACTGGCTCCAGATCAGGAGTAACAAAGACGTTCAGAGGCCAACCACCAGCACCAGTAGTTGCCTGCAAGAAGTCCATGTACTGCCTGTCAATGTCGGGACGTTCCTCGCGGTCGATCTTGACTGGAATGAAGTTGTCGTTCAGCAGCTGGGCAATGCGAGGGTTGGCAAAACTCTCGTGAGCCATGACATGGCACCAATGGCAAGCGCTATAGCCAATGCTCACAAAGAGAGGTCGGTTGGTCTTCTTTGCCAGTGCCAGCGTTTCCGGACTCCATAGCTGCCAGGCAGTAGGGTTGTCCATGTGTGCGCGGACATATGGGCTTTTGGACTCGCCGCAGCGATTGTTGATCGTGATCGGACCAGGCGGCGGAGAGGCCATGGTATTGTTTGGTTGTAAATGTGTACCGTAGTGTGCAAAAGCCAATGGTCACCAAAGGCGGGGTGAGTGAGGGCGGCGTAGCACGTGTCAGTAGGTGTCTAGCACGAAAACGGCGACCTCGCTACCCGTTCCAATGCAGAGAGCAAGTTTGGAGGTTGGTGTTGGTGTTAGCAGCTGTAGTCGGCAGTGAGAGCAACGGCGTCTCGCATCGAAATGTTTGTGTTCAGGCGGATGCAGGGAAACAGAAGGTTACGGACGGAAGAAGGGAAGGGCGATCAGGGAAAAGATAGCAGATGCAGCAAAGGCAAAAGCACGCAACGTACGCAAACCCAGTCTCGCCGGTGACCAGTGACCTCAGTGATAAGTTACAGTGCAGTAGTCGTGCGAGGGGAGCCCGCGGCGTCCCCGCCGCATCCAAAAGGCTTGGGTGGGCAGTGGACTGTGTGTGAGCCTTGTTGCAGCAGCGGTACGCAGAGTTTGCCTCGACTAGACCGTCGTGCGGGACCTGTCTGCGTGCGCCGAGCATGCACGTGAGAGAGGTGATAAGCAGCAAAGGCCGCCGGGGCGAGTGCCGACATGCATAACATAATGAACCCACAAACCCCGACACTTGCAAACTCTACTGCGCCCGAAAACCCGCAATCTGATACCACATCCACCACTGGACCGAACTCCTCCACAGCACTACTACAAACTAGCATCCACCTACCGCCTACGCCCACTACGGAGACGACCCCATCCACACTGCCCCAATCTCTTATTCGCCATCGGTTTCGAGGCCACCTCTCGCTTCGCATGGACTTGCTCAAATGCAGACAACATTCGGACCACGGAACTCGCGTGGTCAAAGCGATCTACAAATGTACCATGCTGTCGGTACATATGTCGACGTCAAAGGTGGCGAGACCGCAGGTTTGAATAAATTTTGCTGCTCGAGCGTTCAACGGGTATCCATCCGTCCTCCGTGGACTGCCCTATCATCTTCGCTTGTCATAGATCGCCCGGATGATTGCACGTGTCGTCTCAACCGTCAATGGCCGATTTCGCAGTGTACCGTACCGCACCGCCTAGCGCGTCCTTCCACATGTATCGTGATGGGATAAGTTCAATTTATTAGTCCTGGATTCCTTGCTGGTGGCCTGACGTGAGCGGGATGTGAGACCTTCGCGGATTGTGCAGGCATGTTGTACGTAAAACGAGCCATGCCATAGATTATGGCAAGTGTCCAACCTTTTCCCCCTTGAATGGCGTGATTGCGAGGATCAATTGATGACCATGTTCGTTCCCTGAGCGCCAGACCTTGCGAAGGATAAGACGTCGCCCAAAGTGGATTCTGCTTATCTCAGTCGAAGGCGAATAATCCACGATACCGATAGCAGGTGAAGGACAAGCGTCATATCACGGCAGGGAGCTTCATCGAGCTTACTGTGTCGAGTTCGCGCGACCATTTTGCGGCCAGAGGATCACGATCCAGACCTGATGTTGACAAGGTTAAGATATCTGTAAAGTTCGATTTAAGCAATAAAACTGATGTGAAGCGCACCGCTAGCTAGTTGCGCCGCACGCCATGGCGGTTTTGATGAAGTGACGTTGATACTGAGTTTCGCTGGCAACCCGATTGGAGGAAGAAGCGCACGACTGACTCTTGTCAATATAGTAGTAGAGAATGGCTTTCCTACCCGGCTAGCATGGATCCACCTGCGCCATGGTGCATCACCACATCGCTTAGGTAGTGTCTGTGGTTAAGTAATGATCAGGTATGTCAAACAAGAGTCCCAACATGACGGTATCCTAGAAGTACAGCATCACGTCGCATCGCGAAGATCTTCAACTTGGTGCGATGTGCACGTATACAAGTGTTGTATCTTCCATTCCAGTTCTGTTGTACAAGTTCTCCTTGATATGCGCCCTCAAGTGCGCAAGCATTCCTTGCTTCCGGTATGTTGCCGTGTTCATATACACCATTCCTTGGGGTCGCTTTCCGCCCCTAATCGTCCCCATATTCTTACAAGCAGATCATGCTTCCTCTTCTGGTTTTCACTCGATGTTCCGTGCTGCTGAATACTTTGGGTCTTTAAACAAAGTTGGAGACGTACTCGACGGCGAACGGCGCTGCACATATTGTTAGTCAATGATGCTGCATCCCAGGAATGTCTACAAGAACGTACAGAGGTAGAGCAAGACACAAGTAGCAAGAGCACCGTAGACGGTCTGGGAAGCGAGAGCCTGCTGTTGCTTGAGCTCCTCAGCGGAGGGAGGGGGAGGTGCTACGAGTTGATTAGAATTGTGATGATAGGAACGTGAATCGCGCGATCTTACCACCGAACATATTGATGTGTGATGAAGTGAGATTGGCTTGAAAAAGGTGATTGAATGATGGCTGTGATGATGCTATACTACACTCTAAGCGATGCTCATGTTGCGCCTGTGAAAGTTGCGGACGCTCGGACATGTGATGCGCGCCAAGATGCGACCCAAAGAGGCAGGGACCTTCACGCGCTGGACTTTGGACTGCTCTCTCACTCTCACAAAGGAACTCCATCTCGCACGACAACACACTGATACCAAACACCAGCCACTTCATACGAGCAGACTCTCCTCGCGAATACGACTCTTGATACCCAAACATTATCACGACCCGCTAACGACAAAATGGAGGACCTCGAAGTCCCCGGCGGCTCTCCCGTGCAGCAGAACGGCCAAGAACCCGAGGGCAACAACGATCCCGGCGACATCCAGAAGCCCGAGATTGAAGAGGAGCACATGCCTACACCTCCACTTGCTGAGCCCACAGACGATATGGATGCGCATGAGGAAGCGCCTCCAGCCACGGATGACGAAGCGGAGCCCAACAACGACCCTGATTCCGATCTGGATGACCTCGATGAGGCGCAATTCGACGACTTCAATCCCGAGAGTGCGACTATCAATGTGCCAGACCAGCCGGTTGCGGTGGACGAGAGCAATGTGGGTCTGCTGGGCGTGCACAAGAGGAAGAGAGCAGAGGGTGAGGATGGCGAGCGGAAAAAGAAGAAGAAGGAGGGAAGGCGAGAGAAGTCCAAGAAGGTTAGAGCTGGTGGCGACGATGAGGACGATTTCGAAGGCGGACCAGAGATGGAAGGCAGCAGGAGGAAGAAGTCTGGCATAGCTGCAAAGAGAGCGCCCAGGGCAAGATCTCCCGAGAACGAAGACAACTTGAGCCCGGAAGAGCGTAAGTGTCGCTGATACTGTGTGAACGACCGCATGACGCAGCATGCTAACAATTGTTATAGGCCGCCGCCGCGCTCTTGATCGCAAGATGGACGACGCTCTGCGAAGCAACAAGCCCTCTCGTCGCAAGGGCGGTGGCATCGACCTCGAAGCCGCCGGCGATGCAGAACTGGAAGAGATGCGTCAACGCATGTCCAACGCCTGCCAGGCCGATTCTGAAGCCCGTAACCAGGGCAAAGTCGCGACTCAAAAGCTGAAGCTCTTGCCCGACGTTGTTGCGCTCTTGAACAGGAACACTCTGAGATCTTCCATTGTCGACCCTGACATCAACATTCTCGAAGCCGTGCGCTTCTTCCTCGAGCCCGCCGACACCGATGCTGCACTGCCCAATTACCAAATCCAGCGCGAGCTCTTCGCCATTCTCAAAAACCTCAACATGACCAAAGAAGCACTGACTGCTTCTGGCATCGGCAAAGTCGTCATCTTCTACACGAAATCCTCCCAGACTCAGCGACAGATCAAGGCCATTGCTGAGCGCCTTCTGGGAGAATGGTCTCGCATCGTCCTCGGCAGGGGCAAGGACATGCGGGCTAAGCAGGTGCAGTCCGCCACCTACGATCCCATGGCGGCCAGCCAGCGTCCTGCGGGCAGCCAAATCGACCGTGCCGCTATCGCGGCGGAGAAGCGCAAGCGTGCACTCGAGATTCCAGTCGTCGGCAACCGCGCACGCGTACAGGGCGGCGTTGGCACATACACCATCGCGCCTGTTAACAACCTCAGCAATGTTGTGCAACAGGACAGCCGCAGAATGGGCAGCAGCGGAGAGTCGGCCTTCAGAAAGGTCGCGACGAGAGCTACTGGTAAGCGTTAAGACTTGCTTCTGCCAGAGACAGACGCGAGGCACTTGGTTTTCCTGTGGGAATTGGCGTGTTAGGCGTTTTGGGCGTCATGATGTGTCTGCTGGCTCAAAGCCGAGCGTTGTCAAGGGTTGACACAAACTAGAATTTTGTATCAATAAATTGGACTCAATCGTCTCCCCTGCTGCTCCTTTGACCAAAATCCGAGTCGAAATTATCTAGAATAACACTAGTCGCACAACGTGTGAGCTGTCGAGCTGTGGTCTTGAGTTTCTGACTTTGTGACCGCAAAGTAAGTGGCGAAGGCCACCATTCTACAAGTCTTTTACAACGCAGCACTTTCACAAGAGCTGATGCAAGGGAACGAGCATAAATAGGATTCGACGCGTGAACAAATACAGTCTTCGCATACTTGTGCCATTGACCCAGCTCTCTCCCGCTCCATGATCTAGTATTGATCTAATCTGTGATGTGAGCCCTCCATGAAAGCAGCATCTCACTCTCCCAAACCGTCGCCAAATTCAGTCTCGATGTCAATTTCCTGCTGGATCTCGTCAGCCCTGTTACGGGCCTCTAGTTCCACAGCTCTGTTCCTAGCTCTTGACAACTCGAGCTTTCTCACCGCCAGTGCTCTCTTGCGGTGGACTTCGTGTAGCGCCCCTGACGTGCTGGCTTCGCTAGAGGGCCTGCGTAGGCTGTTCCCTGGCGGCATGGGTTGTGGTGTGCTCCGTGAAGTCGGCTGCATGGGTTCTTCCGGGCTGGTGTTCGGTGGATGCGCCGGTGTCGGCGTCGCCGTTCTGTCCACATTGGCGGATATGTTGTTGGTTGCGTTCGTGTTGGTGAGGATTGAAATTCCTGGTTGTTCTGCGGACGGTCGTCCTGGTCGTTCCGTGCTCGGGCTTCTAGACTCGGAGTGCACCACTCTCTTTCTCTTCACAGAAGGCCTGGTATAGTACGGTAGGGTCATTCTTCTAATGTCCCGCCTTGCCATTCGTTCTTCTCGAGACGCATTCTGGCGCTGGTATCTCTCGAATCCATCGCTCATGTCCTCGTCGCTATTGTCATCGTCATCGTCATCGTCATCGTCTCTGTCGTCTTCATCTTCGTCGCTGTCGTCTTCATCTTCGTCGCTGTCGTCTTCATCTCTGTCGTCCTCGTCGCTATCGTGCTCGTCGCTGTCGTATTCGCCGCCATCATCCTCGCCACTGTCGCCACTGGACGTTGTATGCGTATCATCGTTGACACTTCCAGCTTGTTCGGTATTACTTGGCATGCCGTCCAGCATCGGCACATGATCGGTAAATTTGGGCAATTCCTCTGAAAGCATGTCAGCATGGATTGACGAGAGACTCATAGACTTTCAGAAACATACCAAAGTTTCGAAATTCGAAGACGTAGGGCTCGCCGTTGTGAGAGGCTCTGCTCGGCCGTAACTCTTGGAACCACTCCCAACGAATGGGGTGAATTGTCTTCTCGGCTTTAGCTCTATCATGATAAGTTAGTCGTCCTGTGAGCATACTACTGACGGAGTTGTAATTACTGTAGCGTCTCTGGCGGGTCTGTCGGAAATGTCTTCCTTTCGCAGTCGGTTAAACCTGTGAACTTCCCTCGCACAACGTAAACAGCGATGAATCCCTTGGCTGCATTGTAAGTATCGATCCAGTCATTGTTCGGCACGGCGTCGTAATTGTAAGCTAGCTTTGAAGTCAGTAAGTGGCGACAGGAATTCAGGTATCGTTTGAGCAACCTTCTGGCGCAGGAATTCTGATCTCACTGATCACCGGCTCGCTACTATCGCCGCTCCAGCACCGTTGTTGATTTATTGTGAACCTACTCATCGAGATCAGGTCCAGTGGTATGTGCCATGCCTGGACGTCGTCAAGATCTTCAGGTGTTTGTTCGCTGTGACCGATCGCAATAGTGAGCTTGATTGCCTCGGCACTGAAAGGGCGGAAATCTTTAGTCAGCTCGAGTTCGACCGTGAAGGGCGTGTTGAACTCTTCGCTGATCCGCGCGCGAGTGTCTTTTGAATTTGTATCGGCTGGATCCTGGCCGTTCAGGTATGCGGATTCCTTGATCTTTTTGCCCTGAGCCTCGAGATGTACGAGAATCCCATCTTTGTGATACATTTTGATTCGGCGACTTTGTATGTGATGAGTGGTTAAGCTGTGGCGAAGCCCAGCAGGTGTCAAAGCCAAGGTGTGTAGAAGTGAAATGCACATGAGAGCCACGTGGACAAGCCGATGATTTCCATGTGACAGAAGACAAGGGTCAACAGAAGCACCAAGTGAAGCATTGTCTGTCAGTGCAATGGATATATTTGGAATTTGTGGAAAGTTTGGGCCTTTTGTACAGACATGCTTCCTCCCCGGCTTCAGCCCAAGCCGCTCTCTCATTCGAATCGCCCTTATTTGTTCATATCGTCCCCTCTACTGGGTAGTGATGCTCTGTGCGTAGATCTGTCGCTTGCGCTCGTGTACAGGGACCTCGTTTGCAGGCGCACCGGGTATCTTCTTCTCCAGCTTCTGTTTGTTTATTAGTAATCCATCCGATGGCGCTGGTAGATGGGAGCGCATATGTTGGGCAGGCCGGGGTCACGTACCAAGTTGTCGAACACACACTTGTTCAGAGGCCTCTCCCATTTCCTGCACTGCCACAGCTGCTGGTTGCTGTTATCCAGACACTCCCAGTGCTTGCGGAACTCAGTCAAGCAGTGCTTGTTGACGTCCTCCAGCCTAATTTCAAGTCAGAAAAAACTCTCTGTTTCTCCAATTCCTCTCCTGTGGTTCTGGCTTCCTTCTTCAGACTCCCGGGTATACGTACACGCTGGCTGCGCATCTTGTGACCTTGCGACCCTCCCTCAAGCAATCCAACTCGCCCCTTCCGTTCGCCTCCGTCTTGCACTTCATGTAGTCATCGTTGTAGGCCTGGCAGCGCGCTCCAATGAAGAAGCTCGCGCTCATAAGAGGTGCCGAAGAAGCTCCAACCTCTTGGACTTTGGGAATGGAGTCTGGGAGCGGAGTGGTGTCCACGAGGACCTGCTGGTTGAACCTGGATGTAATTATTAGTAAATGGATCCCGCACACCTAAAGACGACGTAGTACATACCTGGGTTGTCTGGCAGCCATTTTGAAGGGTCAATGGGTGGTATTGTCCTCCTCTGTCGTCGTCCGACAGCTGCTCGAGGATCA
>Ga0265798_10006782_pt1 | contig 14967 bp, 23 predicted proteins | sample P3T30metagenome_FD_192430 | JGI IMG/M metagenome (GOLD analysis project Ga0265798, IMG submission 192430) | Plant litter microbial communities from East Loma Ridge, Irvine, California - P3 T30 | ecosystem: Environmental > Terrestrial > Plant litter > Unclassified | place: USA: California... | reverse complement strand
CCATGAAGTCAAAATGACACAGACAAGCCGGGCTGTATACTCGGATCCGAAGAACAGATCTCCTTTAAATCTGGAGCTCGGGAATCTCTTGCATCATATTCGACCGCCAAGCGATCTTCTCGATGATGACACACTTCCTCTCTGGAGCCGAAAGTGACCCGGTCGGGGCTTTCATCCGCGCTGAAGGCAGACAAGTTGTGTCTCCAAAGTTAGCAGAGTATGTTGATCTCATGGAAGGACTTGTTCATAACATACTACAGAATGGATCTCTTGAAGAAGCACTCTATATCACCGGTGCCAATGAAGCTCATCCGGAGCCAAAAGCCTCAGAGCGGGAACATCGGGCCTGAAAGGAAGTATACTGACTTCCGATCGCCACTGTCTGTATTGTGGGCATGATTATCTGAGATACTGGTATCTGTAGAGGTCCCCTGAAAACCGAAGTCGAAACCTTCAACAATCAGCAGAGATCAGTGTCAATCGGGCTTCGTGGCCGGGCCTCAGACACGATCTCGTGCAGGTCCGGTCATCGTATCAGAAAAGCTCAGTGAGAGACTCGATTCATCTCGATCGTCTGAAATTCCTTGATCAAGAGCGTAATAGAGCGAGGGCCCCTGGGTATCGGAGTTGAGTGAGGATGATGTGACCCGTGACGACAAGAGATGTTTGGGACAAAGCACAAGATAGAACAAACAGGGAAGAAGGATGGTCATGCATATTTTAGGACTCACTTCATTTCTTCCTCTTGGATTGACCCCAAATCTTATCAAATTAACCTCGTCCTGCAAGTCTTTGAATAGCGGGTTCAGTGATTCCCCTACTTATTAGCTTTCTCGCTTGATATGTCGAGATTGTCTGTACAGGGAGTACGTACTGAATGCTATCTCCAAGCATCTTTCTGCGTCGCTTAGTTTCTTCTTTACCTAGACCTTTACCTCCGTTTCCTCGACCGGACATGTTAGTGTATTGTTGATGAGTTAGTTGGAGGCTGGAATGAGTCCTTGGTATGTGAATCAGACTATGGGAGAAGCGGGGACACGTCAGTCTGTGGCTGAGGATAAGAAAGGAATTGAACGTATTAGGAGACTGTATCTCTATGCTATGAGATGCTGATGAAGTACTATAGGTAGGTAGTGGGGCATGGTGGGGTTCATCATAACATACAAAAGTGGTCGTTGAAGGTGGAGGTCCCCAGTAAAGAGGGGTAACGTATAAATTCTTCGAAAGTTGATACAACGTCCAACTGTAGAGTAGTATTAAATTGTCTGATATACACTACAATGTCGCTACTAGCCCGTTTCTTCCGTCCAACCCAGATGGCATCCACCTCGAGGTTGATCACGCCGACGACGAATAGGGAATTCTCGGTATCATCACCTATTTGCGATAAATTGAAATCTCACTCTGGGACGAAAAAGAGGTTCTTTAAAACTGGTGGTGGATTGGTATGTCCTCTCTTTTCTTATTGGATCATGCTGATGGGTAGTACAAACGTGTAAGTCTATACTCTCATATCTGATCATCCGAGATGGAGAGAGACCGAACGAACGGGATTGATCTTGGAGGAATCGAAACTGATAATTAGGGGCAAGCTGGAAAAAGACATTTGAACACCATGTTCTCCGCTACTAGGATAAATAGATTAGGGAGGACAGCATATGCCAGTCTTACTCAGGTAAGTGTACTTCCTGTATTACATTCTGAATGGGGTACAAGTGGTACGAACGGAAATAGCGGATTAAGTTGGAGGAGAGAGATGCGGTCCCGATGATCGTTTCAAGTCGTGCTGGATCGGAACTCGGACTAATGGTTAGGCAAAGAAGATCAGGAAACTGATACCACACGCATAGGTATATGAGATTTGGGTCGATGTAGGACTGAGGATTGACAGGGTCAGTCGCATGGATAGGAGTCAGGACTGGCGATAGAAAGGGGAGATGTTGTACGATATCCTCATATGCAACGAATCATCATTCATGTCCGAACAATTTCGCCTGATCTCCTCCATGCGCTGAATGGACCAGACTACGGGAATTAAGGACCGATTTTGTCTCAAGATCATTACGTCCTAGTGATCACGCAAGGGTTGTCATGCTTTTTGACGGTCTCGCTTTCGAGCGCTGTGATTCAATGTCGTCGTACACTACTCTGCATCAACAATCTGCAATACAGGCTAACAACATAACATCGTATCAATCGGTGACTACAATCTTTACAGGGCATGGTAAAAGTCAGAGCGAGACTAAGCTTTCTCAACAAGCTTACCCCCCTCATCCTCTCCATAAGCAGGAAGGACCTCTCCCTCTCCTCCTACCATTTTCAAAGCACCCTCAGACTTCGAAGCAGCCCTAGCCTCCCTCCTTGCTCTCCTAGCTTCCCTCCTTTCCTGCCTGGACTTGCATTTCAATCCCCTCATTCGCCTTGTAGTTATAAGGAAGAGCATGAAGATCAAGTGGAGGATTGATCCGATTCCTGCTCCTATGACAAAGGCGAAGATTGTTGCTTCGGTTGGGGTAAGGGATGAGAGTGCTCTTTCGAGTCTAGGTGTTAGTGAAATTGAGCAGAGCGAGAAACGAATAGGGGGAAGGTGAAAGGGATGAGGGTGTATCCCATCAATTGTCGCGAGCAGAGCGAGGGTATCTCCTCCGACCAAGCGAGTGTTGGAAACTATTGTGCTGTGATGTGAAGTCATGCGAAAGGACGGTATGATAAGGGACGATAAAGGAGGAAAGACGTACCGACCAGTGAAAGAAGCTTGATGCCAATGATGTCCCCCATGTGCCTTCAAATGTCCATGCCCGTGTGCGTGGGCGACAGTATTATCATGCTTATGCTCCATGACCTTATCACCCTCGGTGAAGTCCAAGACCCTAACTGCCCCACCTTCCATGATAGGGACGATCCTACTTCCAATCTCCTCAACATGGTTCTTCCAGGCTTTTACCACTTGCCATTCACCATCGTGTTTCCCATGATCGGCATGGTGGGTAATACCATGTCCGTGCTCGTGGTGATCCTCGTGACCGTGAGTGGGTCGTACGAATCCCAGTCGAGTCAATAGATCACCGAATGACCCTCCCATACTCACACCTTTCTTGCCCCCATGGCAAGGCGGATGAGGGTGGGGCATGATCCTCATTTCTCCAGCTTTGATGGAATGAGAGACTTCAGACGGAGTCAAATGCGGGACAGGGCCAGACAGGGTGATGATCCTAATAGGAACAGCTGCTGCGCTTGCGGCTGCGTGTCAGTTATGTTAATAGGGGTGGACATACCAAGTGCCGAGAGAGCTAGGAATTCGATTTTCATATTTTTTGCTTGTTTGTTATATGATAAGGAAAGAGAGAGAGGGCGATATAGTATACCTACCTTATCGTATGAATAAGAAGGGGTTAAATGAAAGGAATGGAGTATCTACGGGGTATCTCAGTTCAGTGGCAAATACGTGTTTGACCACGTGGATGGGGCTCCTAACTCTGATTCAAGGTTACTCGTATGTCGCAACTACTCTGCTTCACTCGTACTTTCACTTTTCCTCGACCACTTCGCGAAGACAGACAGCATGTCGGTAATGCTAGAGACATCCCTAGGGGATCTCATCATCGATTTGGAAACGGAACGATGCCCTAGGACTTGCGAGAACTTTTTAAAGTTGTGCAAGATGAAGTATTATGCTCTGAATGCGTTTTTCAATGGTACGTCTGGTCTGCTTCGTAGTGGAGCTTGGAGCTCGTTGAATCCGAGAAAGAAATTAGGATAGACGAAGAAATACAGCATCGGGAGAAGAGCTGGTGGAGCAGGCCATAAAGGAGGAGACTGGAGGCAACAGTAGCTGACGACCAGTATCAAAAGACTTTATCGCCCAAACAGGAGACCCAACAGCGACAGGAACCGGAGGAGAATCCCTCGCATCATACCTCCATTCCCTCTCCCCAACACCGCATAAACCACCACGATACTTCCCACCCGAAATCACCACAAAACTAAAACACAATTTAAAAGGAACAGTCTCAATGGCAGTTTCACCCACTGATCCACCGGGATGTGGGAGTCAATTCTTTGTTACTTTGGCAGATGGGATTGATTATTTGGATGGAAAACATTGTGTTTTCGGGCATGTTGTGGAAGGGTCCGACACGCTTGATAGGATTAATGAGGCTTTTTTGGATAAGGAAGGAAGGCCTTTACAGGATATTAGGATTAGGCATGTTGAGGTGCTTGGTGAGTCATCTCTTCGCAGTCTGCACGATTGGCTCCGGTCTGTCGCCGGTCAGACTCGGATCTGCATCGTCACATCACATCCATCGTCATCCCGCTGTTGTCTGTGAATCCAATTCAGTCTAATGGACTGGGATATACCCAGATTTTATAACCTTTATCTCTGGCCTTTCTATCGGCCTACTGGTCGCTCGCCCAGGCGCTATCCCTTAAACTACGTCCCCGACCACCTTACCCCATCCTCCAGCCTAACGGCTGCTCAGCCTCCGGCCTAGCTAACGTGCAGAGGACCCCTACCCCGATCCAAGCTCTCTCCCATCCCCACCCCCCTCCCCAACCCGCGCACCAGACGCCAACACCCAACAAAAAGCCAGAATCGCAGATACAGAAGACGCCCTAAAAGCTCTAGATGAAGATACAAAAGAAGAATTACGACAAAAAACAGCCGCAGCCTCTTCAGCTCTTACATTAGAGATGATTGGAGATATCCCATTTGCGGCTGTTCGACCCCCCGAGAACATATTATTTGTTTGTAAATTGAATCCTGTTACTGTTGATGAGGATCTGGAATTGATTTTCTCGAGGTTTGGAAAGATCTTGAGTTGTGAGGTTGTCAGGGATCGGAAGAGTGGGGATAGTTTGCAATATGCTTTTATCGAATTTGATGAGCAGGATTCAGCCGAGCAGGTAAGTAATCTCAAGCTTTGTAGGTGGGAGGCGGTCGATTGGCGGGGGAGATGATGTCGAGAGGAGAAGTCACATGTCTTCTTCACCCGATCACCGATAACCTCGCTCCGATAGGTGATGGTGCTGATGACAGGCATATTTCAAAATGCAAAATGTCCTAGTAGACGACAGGCGAATATGGGTCGATTTCTCACAATCCGTCTCCAAAATGAAAGGAAACTTAGCAAGTGGTATTCGAGGAGGACGAGGTGGTGGTCGAGGGGGTGGTGGTGGTCGAGGAGGAGGAGGAAGAGATCTAGGTGGGGGTCTAGAATCTAGGTCAAGGTATCGTAACGATCATTCCTCTGGAGGTGGAGGGGGCGGAGGGTATGGAATGGTTTTTGAAACTCCAAAACCTGAACGAGGGGGTAGTCCTAAGCGAGAAAGGGAAAGGAGAAGGAGTCGAAGTCGTGATAGAGATAGGGATAGAAGACGGGATGATCGAGATAGGGATAGGGATGATAGGAGGGATCGTGATCGACGTGATCGTGATCGCGACCGTGACCGTGATAGGGATAGGGATCGTCCGAGGGAAAGTGAAAGAGACAGAGATAGGGAGAGGGAGAGGGATAGAAAGAGGTATTAGATAATGCAATAGTCAGACCTTGCGCTTGAAGAAGCTGACTGTGAGCAGAATACTGACACATTTGGTGGGTCAACAAGAAGGCAGCTGATGGCATGCATATCTGATGATGGTGCTAACTTTATTCTACATTTCATTGCTTTCCTTCTTTCTAACTTCTATCCATTCACCTTTTATTCTTCTTCTTCCGTCATACCCTACTCATCCTATCGATCAGCTTCAGTCTCGACCAATGCGATAAACTCACAGATATTCTTCAACTCGTCAATCTTCTCACTAGCCTCACTCTTCCCAATCCCACCCAAATCCCCTACAGGAACTCCCTTCTGCTTCTCAAGGACTTTAAGGAACCCCTTTTGTTTATCAGTAGCGGGATCCCCACCTGTAGTCCAATTTTCAGGATGATCGAGATGAGCTTCGTCCCCTGGGATCGTCGATTCTTCAGTTCCGTTTCCGACTGGCTTGGAGGAGGTGTCTGCGGGGGTCTGATCGGGTTTAATGGGGGCTTGAGCATCGGTAGGGGTCTGCTCGGGTTTGGAAGATGAGGTGGTGGGTTTATCGGTCTGAGTGATTGATTTCGATTTTGAGGGGGAAGATTTCATCTCGACATCGTTTTCGACTTTCTCTCCCTTGTCCACTTTCCCTTCCTTCCCATTTTCGACTTTCTCTTCCTTCTCCTTGACTTGATCTCCCTTCTCTCCCTTCACCTCATCATCCTTCTCCTTCACCTCGGCATCATCCGATACCTCAGTCTTGGTCTTCTTAGCAGGCCTCTCCTCATCCTTCCCTCCCTTAGTCTCACTCTCCTCCTTAGCTGACTTCTGATGATCTTTCTCTGAATGAACGATATCATCTAGGGTAGTTTGTTTCTTCTCTACTAAATCTTTTCCACCCTCTTCCTCGTTCTCGGTATTTGAGTTGGACTTGGTCGTCTCGGAAGTGGTGGTGGTAGCTTTCCTCTTGTCACCGACATTGACGTTGGAATCGGAGGTAGTCATATCGACTGGATCTTCTTGCGATGCTCCAGTCTTGGTAGACTTGGTAGTTTTGGGGGATGTAGTTGTCATTATTTTTGATATAGATCGAGGAATGGAAATGAACAAAGAAAAGTCAGACGCGTGATCGACGATGCTACACGTAAAGAAGTTGACTCACCCAACCCCCACTTTCTGGCGCGTCATACGTAGGATCGGTAATCACGTGGGTATACTTCCGCCTTATGTACTGACCGTTCCTGTTCTGTCAGTCAATTCAATGTATAGTGAGCACATACACGTTATACGTCAGAATCAACAGTGATGGACGACCCGTGGGCCGATACTCCTTCTTCGACGGTGATCCCTCCAAGACCACCAAAAGCGGATCGAAGATCTATCCCTAAGCCAGTAGCTCTCGAACCGGAAATTGAGGTGGAAGAGGTCAAAGCGGAAGAAACAAAAGAGGAAAGTCCCGAATTTACGGATGAACCAGTAGAGGATGAACAAGAAGCTCCCGCAACTCAGCATAAGGTAGAGGAAGATGGATTCGATGATTTTGAACAGAATGGAAATCCAGTAGAGCCTGAAGAGGATGGAGGCTTCGACGATTTTGATGATTTCGACGCGCCGGCTGGCCCTTCAGCTCCAGGAGGAGAAGATGGATTTGGTGATTTCGGAGATTTTGAGGAAGGGGACTTTGAGACCAATGGAACGACGAATGAGGTACAAGAGGAGGAAATACCGGAAGTACATGCTCGACAATGGGTGAGTCTGTCAGGGGGACGAGGGATGTCGCTGATGCAAAGTCTGCGTTGAACTTACGACCTTTTCCTAATCGCTCGGAACTCCTGGAGCAGCTTACGGGGATTATGAGTCCTCTCGTACCCGCTCCTGAATTATTGGGCGATGCGCCTGTGAGATCTGTTGGGGGATTGGGACAGGTTATGCATGCGGAATCTAGGTACGTCTCTATACTCCCCTTCTCGTGTATCACAGCTTTATTACCTTGCCTTGTGGGATCTCGATATTGGGAGAATGAGACTGATGAATAGTCGAGACGCTTATGCTCAATTGACAACTGCGCCTATACTCAAACCTCTGGACTGGACACGGTCAAGAGTAAGGAGAGAACACCTGATATCAATGGGTGTCCCAGTGAACCTAGATGAGGTATGTCAACGTTATAGCTTCTATACCCTCTATTCCTTATTCTGCCGATATCCACAGGCTCGATATCCAGGCTCATGGAGGAGAGGAACAAGCTGACAAAAGGTCGATTCTCACCGTATATCAGCCCTGCCCCCACTAAGGATAACAACAGCAGAAGGTCGCCGTACAGCATCCCTAGATGTCCGAGGAAATAACCGATCAAGTTCGCGGGATAAAGGAAAAGGACGTGAGGAAGCACCTCGCTCTGCAGGACCCGAAGCGAATGGTGGGGATAGAGGGAAATATGGTCTGGGTACGAAACCGGAATTGGATATGGAGAAAGCAGAGGAATTATGTGGTCTTGAAGAAGGTTAGTCTGGTTCCATACTCCTACCCCCTTGCTAAGAGAGGTCCCTGTCATGCCTTGAGCTGAGCTGATTGTCAGACCGATTATCTATCTTACCACTGGCGACGCTTCGGAAGATCCAAGATGAAATAGTTAAAACCTCCGCTCAGGCCTCTGCAAGTTTAGCTTGGGGATTACAATTCAAAGATGCTCAATCACAAGATTCAGCCACATAGTAAGTCTTCACCTCATCCTTCCCCTCGGCTGTCCAACTCTCGATCGCGAGGTCTTGCTGAACTATAGTAATGGAATGATATCTGAATTAATATCAAATGCAGCCAAAGCGAAATCTGCACAACAGACTGGATCGGGTGGGGTGTTCAGGAGATCGAGTCAGAAGGTACCGATTAGATCTGGTAGTGGGACGCCTAGGGTTGGATCGCCTGCGATGCGCTAGCCGAGTTGAGCCGGGCGGGTGGTAGCGGGGCAAGACCAGGCGGGAGGGTATGCTGATTGGACCCGCTATAGCGGTAGGCCGGACGTTCGTGACCGAGTAGCGCTATCAGCTTGACTAGGGTCAGCAAGTACTAGACCGGGTCGACATAGAGAGTGTAGTAGTATTATACTTGTTGTCATGCATATGCTATGGTATGGTATGTTTATGGTTTTACAATTTACAATGATGGAATCTCCCTCAATATATATGTATCCGGTAAGAATGGCATGAATGATAGATTATGCTCGGAAGAGATGAACTTCCTGATCCCATGCGCAGGAAGCTAATAATCCAGGATCAAAAAGAGCCCATGCTGCGCCCATTACGAATTCAGTATGGGCGGAATGTACATTCCTGGGTGAGGCGGGTGATGTATTCCATCTAGGTCGTCAGTCCTTCTTTTTCTCTTGTAGTAGATACACCCAAAAGATTCAGGACGATATCCGAAAATGTGGTGATTCGAAACAAGGAGGGACTTACGATCTACAGGTCATGTCGTATGATGTCGAAGCTATGATATTGCGATTATGAGGCGACCACCTGTCTGTCAGCTTCATTCTCGTTTCATCCATGGGTTCGTAAAATGTCCAGCAGCCAATCCAGATTCCACCTTAACCCGATACCACCCCGAAGATCTGACGCTCTTGCCTCTGTACTCCCATCTCCATCTTCAAGGCACTCGACCTGAAGCTGGCTTGACTTACTGAACCCTCTTGACAGCCAAACCATGCCCTCTTAATTCGTCCATACATCTCCCAGCCCTCAAATCCCAAATCTTCACATTCCGATCCTTCCCACCCGTCGCAATTGTACTCCCATCATATTTATTCCAATCACAACTCAATACTTCCTCATCGCCCGCTCTGATAGTTCGTATAGGTTGAACCGAGGTACGAGTATCGAATATCTTCAATAACCCATCCGCTGCGACTGTTGAGATTAAAGTAGGGGTATGTGGTGAGAAAGTTGCATTGTATATTTGTGAGGAGTGGGCGGGGATAGTTATAAGTGATGTTGCGCGTGATGTTGACCACTATTCGTCAGCTCGCCATCATACGACCCTGATTTCTGAGAGTTGGGAACTTGCAATTTTGACGGAATGATCCCATGAGGCAGAGACGAATTGATCTTTAATGATATTATTCCAATCTACCGAATGAACTTCAGCGGAATGTTCATGCCATACTTGCGTTGGTAGGCCCTAGGAATTAGCTCGGCGCCGCTTTTCCCATTCTTTAAGTCAAGAAGAGATGAAGACATACTTCAAGAGTGATATCAAACAATCTGAGAGATCCGTTTCCACATCCAGCAATCACTTGATTCCTGTCATCAGCCTCCAGCCCGCTCTGTTTTGGGAAGAGAGGAAAGGGAAAGACCCACTCATGACTCTCATTCCAAGCTACATCATACACTGAGTCTTGCGTATCAAACCTCTCATTAGCCTCATTCCCCATCTATCCCTATGACACACCATTTCATGATCCCCAATCCACCCGGGGTCAGACTTAAAATATGGACTCTACCATTTCCTACTAAACCGAAATTCGCTCCTGATGCTACTGCTATACGATCTTCAAAGAATGGTGAGAACGCAAGTGAATGATGTGCGAAACCTGGTGTCTTCGTCCTCAGGACTTTGGGCGGGACGTTCATCCCTCTTGAATATGGTTGTCGATAGATGACCGAAGTGATGGCCGGTAAAGTACCTAGTAGCCGTAACATGACTGACTACTTTCTCACGGTATTCAGTCGCGTCACGTCCTAAAAGTCATTTCGTGATGTCTTTAACAAAGAATTCATATATTCATATATAATAAGGAGTAATGCCTCCCTCACCAGGTCATATACATCAATTACCTGGTCAGTGTCTCTATGATACCATAAGAAAGTAGCTGATGATATAGTAAAGGTATTGTATAGCTTGGATGGGGCTTCACAATCGTATTTAACTGTATTGGGGGAGTTGCAGGATGTTTACATACATCCTGGAGTACCTGGATATGGGAGTGATGAGGAGCCTGGACCTGTTGGATCTACTTTATTGAAAGCTCTAGCTCAGGGCGTTTGTCATGCCAGGTAAGTCCCCTCTCCATACTGTCATAACATAAAGGTAGCCTAATGCCAGTCCGGAATGCACACCGAACCAAACCCTCGATTTCTCAGTATACGCTCTAGACCCCTCACCACCCCGCCGACCCACAGTACAACCATTTAACACAAGTACAGAAGATATCCAATGGTCAGGAAAAGGGTTTTTATCATGGGCAATCTCTGAACCATCCTCTGGATCTACATTAATAAAAGGTAGGCTAGTCAAGGAATATGATTTTGACCTTTCGAGGTTCTCAGAAGGAGGGGGATTGGAAGGTTTAATGAGAGCTGGAGGGGGCGATGGGAGGGGTTGGGGATTGGAAGTGGTCGTTACACTCAAAATGGTTAGGGGGGAGTTTGGGGGAAAGAGGGAATTTGAGAGGATTCTATACAATTCCGGGTCTACTTCAGTTTCGGTTTCGGATACGAATATTAATGCGATAACGAATACGAGTGCGAATACAAGTACGGCGAGACCGCCGGCGAGTTCACCAGGTACAAGACCGATTTTACCTCCACCACCCCCGAGGGCGACGACCTCACCTCATCGACCTAGTTCCGCCGGTCCCTCTAATTTAAACCCAAATCCGACCTTAAACGGGACAGCACCTCGAGCTGTCAGACCTCCACCCCCACCCCAACCAGCGAGATCATCCCTCCCGCCAAGTTCAGCACCTATGGCTCCTTCTTCCTCTGATCCATCACGCCCTTCAAGTTCTGCGAAACCTGATACAGGTCGTACACCCACCACTAACTCGACAGTTGGGGTGGGTCGACCACCCGTCCCTCCTGCTGCTCCAGCTGGTCCATCGAGACAACCGACCCCTCAACCTCAAGCTACAGTGACACCACCTAAATCTACCAAATCAAATAGGAATAGAGAGGTTACACCACCACCACTACCCCGCCCACGATCACCTCCTCCAACAACGCCTCATAGGCGTGCACTCCGCGATTTATTACAGGCAGATGGGAAAATGTCGCCTTCTCTAGCTAAGGATTTAGTGAACAACCCCTCTTTACTTGCTTTACTTAAATCGATCCCGACTACCTCTGGCAAGGGGAAGGAAAAGGAAGTTAAATCAGAGTCTGGACGAGAGGGAACGCCTACGCCTACAGCGCCAAAGAAGGGGGAGAGTATACCTGGTGGATGTTTCAATTGCGGGACTATGGAGACCACAATGTGGAGAGTTAAGACATATGCAGATGGGACAAAGAAGAAAGTCTGTGATGGTAAGTCATTATCCCATTTCGCCTCATTCACACCAAAAAAAGAAGAGAATGAGACTGAGAAATAGCATGCGGACTATATTTCAATAAAACAAAGAAAATGCGCCCCAAGGAATTATGGGATCATATCCAACCCGAAACCTCAACTTCCAAACGTCCAGCATCAGGTCCAATACGACAATCTCCCCGTCTCTCTCGAACCCACGGGACTCACGGAAACGACACGCCCTCTCTCCCACCTCCACCTGAATCTCCGTCGAAAAGGAGGAGGGTGTCTAAACCAATACAACCTAGTCCACGTATGGCTACCCGTTCATCTGGAGTTGGTGTAGGTGTAGGTGTGGGAGTGGGTGTAGGAGTGGGGAGGATGGAACCATTCCCATTCTCAAGTCCTGCTACTTCGAACTTTGCTGGATTTGGGACTTCTCCCGCTGTACCACTTGAACCTCCTCACGCCAACAATACGAATACGAATGATGCGATTGAAGATATGGATTTAGATGCTTTACTCGCTCAATTGACTAACGCTACGACGAACCCGAATGGAGATACCAGTGGTGGAGGGAATGGGGAGATGGATCTAGGATTTAACCTACCTGCAGGGATCAATTTGGAAGAATTGTTTGCGACTGTTGATAATGCCGCCAGGAATGATGATGCGCTTGCTGAGGATATGATGAAGTTTTTGGCTGGATTAGAGGATCAAGGGCAGGGCGGGGATGTAGGTGGTGGAGGTGGTACTGAGAATAGAAAGGCAAGTGAAAATGGGAATGGGAACGGAGAGGCGAATGGGAGCGGAACCTCAACCTCTTGATGCCAAGTCAGGGAAGGAATCTGGTAGACGAAGGGAAAAGGGGCATGATTTCTTGTCATAGTTGTACAATTGGTAACATCTTGGATTCAAAATGCATTTGTCTGCATCAGCAAGAATGGGTATACCTGCTTGAGAAAGTGTATGGGAATACAGATACATAAACAGATAGCACTGCGTGCGATGGAGATCTAATACCAGTAAAACAGAACAGTAAGCCAAAAGAGCGGATAATAATGAATGGATTAAACGACAAAGTTCTTGTAGGCGTGTTTCTCGTATTCTTTCGTCTTGAGTGCACGTCTCTTTGGTCTGATAGTTAGCGTCGTCCAGCAGTGTTCTCGAGAATTGAGGTGGAACATACAGTTGAGGCATTCTTGGTTCGACGAGAGCTTTCTTTTGAAGGGCGACGAATCGGTCTTTGAATTGATTTCCCTCGGGCTGATCATTAGTTCATGGTCTCGACGTAGATGTCGCGGCAGAGTGGTAGGTAGGGAAGTGTGGGAGAGATTGAGCACGGGTGAGGGGAGAACAAGCCAATTTATCCTCGCGGACTTCTCGCTCTTGTGTACCAGATTCCGCCGTTGATCGCTCGATCGCTCGCTCTCGCTCGATACACACTCGCCTCTCTCGCTTCGCCCGTCCCACTCGCTCCGCTCGACGGCTCGATATGACTCACTTTCAACTGTCTCAAACTTTCCGCCAAATCCTCACCCAATTGAACCTCAACCCGTCCTTTTGGTACATTCCATTTCCCAATCTTCTCACCACCCTCCAAGCCAAGTCTCTCCTTCTCCTTCCTAGCTGCCTTTGTAGCTTGATCTTTCTTGTTCATTTCCTCAAGTCGTTCCTTTCCTGCCTTTTCAATCTCGTAGACAGCACTTGCTCCTAGCTGTTTATGGATAGCACGCTGTTTACGTTCCCTCTCTTCAGCTTCAGCTGCTGCTCTCTTTTTGAGAGCTTTGTTTCGCTGAGCTTGAGTTTTTCGGATGGTCTGTTTTTTAGGTAGTGGGATATCTGCTGGGTCAAGTTCGGATCCGGATTCGTTATCGTCGCCGTCGAGTTGATCGACCAACATCCCATCTGCGAATTCTCCAGTTCGTCCAACTGCTTTCCTAGAATTAACAACTTCTGCCAATTCCTTCATTCTCTCTTCCGTATCCTTTTCTCTCCTCAACAACTCCATCTCCTCGGCAATAGCTCGTTCCATTAACGCAGCATGAGATTCAGCTCGGGGATTATATGAAGTTCCATCATCTGGTAATTCCATTTGTAATCCCAATCTAGCTCTTCTCATTGCTCGTTGCTCAGCAACAGTCTTTGGAGCTTTAACTTTTCGAACTGCCATAGTCTCTTCTCCGAATGTTCCCTTCTTGACAGTCACTTTCTCTTTCTCCCAAGCATCAGATTTGGGGGCGATAGATCCAACAGCGAGGTTGGAAGTAGGAGCGTCCGCATCTGGATCAATCATTTCTTTTCGGGCGATACGTCTTAGGCGGGTCTTTTCAGATTTCGAAATTGGTTTAGGTGTTTTAGGGGTTGTTGTGAATTTTGTAGTCAAGGAAGGGACGGCGGATCGTTCATCTAGGATAGCGAGGGAACGGAGTTGTTTGGGTGCTCGGCGCATCTTCTTGGATACTATCCACGTTTAGCCTTATCACTGGAAGATGTGGAGATGGGACATACCTTCAACATTACCAACAGTATCGATCTCGAATAGATCTACATCCTTCTTCTCAGAGTACTTGCCACTATCATCAGCTCCAGCTCAAATCGTGTGATACGCGCTAAGGCGGGATGTGCTACGCGAGCCTGTATGGCTGATACATATCGCCCTTGCCAGCTGTCGAAGACTCACCCAGTAACCCTCTCCTCCTCTCTAGCAACTTCCAAAGCCTCCTCCTCGTCTCTCACATCAATGTTCTTTCTCCAAGCTTTCTTTCCCTTTCTAGTTTTCTGACCAAGAGTAGCGGGTGCTCCTAGCTCTTTTGTCGCTTTAAGAGAAGTCTGCGAGGATAAGGAACGATCGTATGGTTTCTTTGCTGTCTCTTTACGAGATGGTTTTGAGGATGATGCTGTTGGCATTGTGTATATAGTGCGTATAGGTGAATGAGACTCGACTACTACAGACGTAACTAGAGGTGGACGCAACTTTTCTTTTGATTCCGCTTTATCAGATGGGGCACCGAACTTGCTATGGGCGGTTCATGTATATGCTTGTGCCTCATACATTACGCATGCATGCTGTATGTACGACAGCTCAAGCCGCCAGCGAACGTCGGAAGATGTAGCAACAGCATGCGATGCGCATACTACCTGTAGGACTGGCTTGGTAGTCCA
>Ga0265798_10006781_pt1 | contig 14967 bp, 11 predicted proteins | sample P3T30metagenome_FD_192430 | JGI IMG/M metagenome (GOLD analysis project Ga0265798, IMG submission 192430) | Plant litter microbial communities from East Loma Ridge, Irvine, California - P3 T30 | ecosystem: Environmental > Terrestrial > Plant litter > Unclassified | place: USA: California... | reverse complement strand
GAGCCGCATGCATAATGCGGCTCTTTTCATTTGCGCCATCGAAAGGCCTACCGTGAGCGACGAAAACCGCTTCATCGACATCGAAATCAAGCTGAGCCACCAGGAAAACCAGGTCGACGCGCTCAACCGCACCATTTACGAACAGGGCCGCCGCATCGACCAGCTCGAAGCCATGGTCGCCAAGCTGGCCGAACACCTGCGCGCGTTGCGCGATGCGGGGCAGGGGCCGGTCAACGAAAGGCCGCCGCACTACTAAAACCTGCCTGATCGGCCAACCGGACCGTATTGTTACTCCATGCCCGTCGTTGCTGCCTGCGCAGGGACGACGTGGTTTGGAGCCTGTCAATGCAGATGTACCGTGTACTCGGTCCATCGGGCGATTGACGAAAGGGCAAGGCTGCGGCATCGTGCTGTTCTTGAACAGCATGCACACACTTCGATGACCTCCAGCAGCCCGGCGCCAGCCGACGGCCCAGCCGCCATCCCCGAGGCGCCCCTGCCGCCGATGTTCTACGTGGTATCGAAGCGCAAGCTGGCGATCCTGTTCCTGGCCACCTTCACGCTCTATACCCTTTACTGGTTCTACAAGCACTGGGACCTCTACAAGGGCCGTCACCCCGAGGCGAGCCGTTTCGGCACCACCATCTGGCCGGTGCCGCGCGCCGCCTTTCCGATGTTCTTCACGCATTCGCTGTTCGCCAAGGTGCAAGCCTACGGACGGCAACTGCCCCAGGTCGCGCACTGGCACAGCGGCTGGCACGCCAGCGTGACCGTCGCCTGGATGCTGCTGTCGGAAGTCGCCGACCGCCTGGTCGGGGGCGCCGGCGGCGACCTGGTCTCGATCGCCTGCATCTTCCCGATGCTGTTCCTGCTGCTGAAGGCGCAGGACATGGTCAACCTGGCCTGCGGCGATGCGCGCGGCGCGGGCAACGACGTCCTGACGCGGGCGAACAAGGCGTGGCTGGTCATCGGCGCGGTGTTCTGGCTGGTGGCCCTTGCCGGTTTCTTCGTGCCGGACGAGGACGACGACGACGAGGGCAAGGATCCACAAGCGACGGCCGCCGTGCTTATGCTAGAGTGCGCTTTTGCTCCCGGCACGCCCTCATGGCAGGCCGGACAGCTGCCTATCCACACGATCAATCCACGGTGCACATCATGAGTAATAACACGCCCGACGCAAAATTCTGGAGCCGTGTCGACGCGCTCATCCACACGACGAACGCGCAATGCGATGAAGCCGACCCGAACGAAGTCGCCGCATCGACCCTGTATGCCGCCGCGCGCTTCAATGCCTTCATCGTCGCGCAAGCCACCGGCAACCCGGAAAACATGGCAAGCGAAAAGGAACGCGCGCTGGAGTATTTCACCGACCAGTTCCGCAAGATGCTGGAAGATAACCTGGAAGATTTCACCAGGAATTTCGACAAGTACATGGTGAAAGCACCGCAGTAAGCAAGCGCATCGAGCGGGGACATCCATGGGCAAAACACGGCTGGAAGCCTTCAGCGACGGCGTCATCGCCATCATCATCACCATCATGGTGCTGGAACTCAAGGTTCCGCACCACGGTACCCTGGAGGCGCTGCTGCCGCTGTGGCCGGTGTTCATGGGCTATGTGCTGAGCTTTATCTATGTCGGCATCTACTGGAACAACCACCACCACATGCTGCACACGGTGACCGAGGTCAGCGGCAGCATCCTGTGGGCCAATCTGCACCTGCTGTTCTGGCTGTCGCTGATCCCCTTCGTCACCAACTGGATGGGCGAAAACCACTTCGAGACCGCGCCGACGGTAGCCTACGGCCTGGTGCTGTTCATGTGCTCGGTGGCCTACATGCTGCTGGCCTGGCGGCTGGTACATCACCATCCGAAGAACGGGGTGCTGGCGCAGGCGCTGGGCAAGAACGTCAAGGGGATGCTGTCGGTGCTGCTGTACCTGGCCGGAATCGCCGTCTCCTTCGCCCATGCGGGGCTCGGCTTCCTGGTCTATGCGATCGCCGCGCTGATCTGGCTGGTGCCCGACCGGCGCATGGAACGCGCGCTGCTGCAGGCCGACGAACAAGCCTGAGCTGCTTCGGGAAAGCCTGTGCATACAAGGACTTGCGCCACTCCGGTGTGACGATACGGCAATATCCCTGCTATGATCTGGAGAGAACTTTCCGCCGGTTTTAGTACCGGCGGACCGTTCTTCCCTGTCAGCCTGCGGCCGCAGCGGCGCCATCGCCGCGCGCTGGCCGCAGTACAAGAAGAGACCGTCCTTGCCACGCGCATCGGCCGGTCCGCCAACCCTCCGGAGAGCTTCAGAATGCACCGTTCCCACATCCTGGCCATGGCCGTCACCGCGGCCTGCGCTACCGTCGCCCATGCCGCGCCCGCATCCCTGCTGCCGGCATCGAATCCTTTCGCCAAGCCGAGCACCCTGCCGTTCCAGTATCCTGCCTTCGACAAGATCAAGAACGAGGACTTCGCGCCGGCCTTCGACGAAGGCATGCGCCAGCACGCGCTCGAGATCGACGCCATCGCCAACAGCAAGGCCGCGCCGACGTTTGAAAACACCATCGTGGCGATGGAGCGTGCGGGCCAGTTGCTGAACCGCGTCTCGACCGTGTTCTCGAGCCTGGTCGGCGCCAACACCAACGACACCCTGAACGCCCTGGACAAGGACCTGGCGCCGAAACTGGCCGCGCACAGCGACAGGATCCGCCTGAACGAAAAGCTCTACAAGCGCGTGCAGGCCCTGTACGACAAGCGCGACAAGCTGCACCTGGATGCCGAGTCGAAGTACCTGCTGGAACGCTACAACACCGACTTCGTGCGCGCCGGCGCCAAGCTCTCGAGCGCCGACAAGGAAAAGCTGAAGGCCTACAACAGCCGCATCGCCGCCCTGCAGACCCAGTTCGGCCAGAACGTGCTGAAGGAAGCCAATGCCTCGGCGCTGGTGGTCGACAGCCGCGCGGAACTGGCCGGCATGTCGGACAAGGCGATCGACGTCGCCGCGGCGGAAGCCAAGAAGCGCGGCCTGGACGGCAAGTTCGTGATCCCGGTGGTAAACACCACCCAGCAGGCGCCGCTGTCGGTGCTGAGCAATCGCGCGACGCGCGAAAAACTGCTGGCGGTCTCGCTGGCGCGCGGCAGCCACGGCGGCGAATTCGACAACCGCCAGGTGGTGCTGGACCTGGCCCGGGCGCGCGCCGAACGCGCCGCGCTGCTGGGCTATCCTAGCCACGCCGCCTACATGCTGGAAGACCAGACCGCGAAGACCACCGAGGCGGTCAATTCGCTGCTGGCCGAATTTGCCAAGCCGGCCGTGAACAACGCCAGGAAAGAGGCGGCCGAGATCCAGAAGGTCATCGATGCCGAAGGCGGCAACGCCGCGGGCAAGTTCCAGGCCGCCGCCTACGACTGGAATTTTTACAGCGACAAGGTGCGCAAGGCGCGCTATGCCTTCGACCAGAACCAGCTGCGTCCCTACTTCGAATTCAACCGCGTGCTGGTCGACGGCGTGTTCTTCGCCGCCACCAAGGAATACGGCATCACCTTCAAGGAACGCAAGGATCTGCCGGTCTACGATCCGGACGTGCGCGTGTTCGACGTGTTCGACGTCGACGGCAAGCAGCTGGCGATCTTCCTGCACGACCCGTATGCGCGCGCCAACAAGCGCGGCGGCGCCTGGATGAATGCCTACGTGGGCCAGAATGCGCTGCTGGGCACCCACCCGGTCATCGCCAACCACCTGAACATCCCGAAACCGGCCGCCGGCGAGCCGACCCTGCTGACCTACGACGAAGTGCGCACCATGTTCCACGAGTTCGGCCATGCGCTGCACGGCATGTTCTCGAACGTGAAATACCCGCGTTTCTCGGGCACCCGCGTACCGCGCGACTATGTCGAGTTCCCCTCGCAGGTCAACGAGATGTGGATGGAATGGCCGGAAGTGCTGGCCAACTACGCCAGGCACTACCAGACCGGCGCGCCGATGCCATCGGCCCTGCTGGAGAAGGTGCAGGCCTCGACCAAGTTCAACGAGGGTTATCGCACCACCGAGTACCTGGCCGCCTCGCTGCTGGACCAGAGCTGGCACCAGCTCGGCAGCACCCAGATCCCGACCGACGTGCTGGGCTTCGAAGCCAAGGCACTGGCTGACGCCGGCGTCGACTTCCCGCTGGTCCCGCCGCGCTACCGCACCACCTACTTCTCGCACGTGTTCTCGGGCGGCTATTCGGCCGGCTACTACGGCTACCTGTGGGCCGAGAAGCTGGACGCCGACACCGTCGAGTGGTTCAAGGAAAACGGCGGCCTGTCGCGCAAGAACGGCGACCGCTTCCGCCAGATGCTGCTGTCGCGCGGCGGCACCATGGATGCGATGGAAATGTTCCGCAACTTCCGCGGGCGCGATGCGAAGATCGAGCCGCTGCTGGAGCGCCGCGGCTTGACGGGCGAGTAAGCATCCACCACGTCGGCCCTGCGCAGGCAGGGCCCCAATTTGCAGGCATACCGGCTGCGCGAAAAACTTGGGTCCCTGCCTTCGCAGGGACGCCGTTCTTGTGTCGCGTACTGAAAAAACGTTAATACGGTGCGCGCCAAGCCCCTCCCATCCGGTATAAACTTTCTCCAACACCTTACAAATTAGTCGCCCCGCAATGAGTGTTCAGGCATTACACGGTATTACCTTAGAATCCCTGCTGACCCGGCTGGTCGAGCATTACGGCTGGGACGGACTCGCGCGCCGTATCGACATCAACTGTTTCATCAGCGATCCCAGCATCAAGTCGAGCCTGAAATTCTTGCGCAGGACTCCCTGGGCCCGGGAGCAGGTCGAGAAGCTCTACCTCGAGACGACATTTACCAAATAAGGGAACGACACGCCATGCTGCCCGATAACGACGATACCCTGAAGGCCCACCTCAAGACCCTGCACCGCAACCTCAACGACGCCGGCGAGGTCGACGAGGAACTGCAGATGCTGCTGCGCCAGCTCGATGGCGACATCAACCGCCTGCTGGAACGCCGCGCCGAAGAAAACCTCGACGCCAACACCTATGGCCTGGCCTCGCGCAGCCAGGAGATCACGGCGCGCTTCGCGGCCAAGCACCCGACCCTGGAGCCGGCGCTACGCCAGCTCGGCAATATCCTCGCCAATATGGGCATCTAGGCCACGTCCATCGCAAGGATGAGACAAGTGATTGAAAAATAAGCCATTTTTGCAGGGGGCGTCAGCTCGACAATAAATTTTCCGGTAAAATGCCGGCCAATGAACTCCCCTGCCAATCTTTTTGCTGACGTTCCCAAACGTTCCAGCCGCGCCCCCGTTGCCCCTTTCCTGCCCATGTCGCGCGCCGAGATGGACAAGCTGGGCTGGGATTCGTGCGACATCATCCTGATCACGGGCGACGCCTATATCGACCACCCGAGCTTCGGCATGGCGCTGGTCGGACGCCTGCTGGAAGCGCAGGGCTACCGCGTGGGCATCATCAGCCAGCCGGACTGGACCTCGGTGGAACCGTTCCGCGCGCTCGGCAAGCCGAACCTGTACTGGGGCATCACCGCGGGCAATATGGATTCGATGGTCAACCGCTACACGGCCGACCGCAAGATCCGCTCGGACGACGCGTACACGCCGAACGGCGAGGCCAACAAGCGCCCCGACCGTGCCGTGACCGTGTATTGCCAGCGCGCCCGCGAAGCCTTCCCGGGCGTGCCGGTCATCGCCGGCAGCATCGAGGCTTCGCTGCGCCGCATCGCCCACTACGATTACTGGTCGGACAAGGTACGCCGCTCGGTGCTGTTCGAATCGAAGGCCGACCTGGTCATCTTCGGCAATGCCGAACGCGCGCTGGTCGACCTGACGAAGCGCATCGCGGCCGGGGAAAACATCAAGAATATCCGCGACCTGCGCGGCACCGCCTTCCTGGTGCCGCACGGCTGGCTGCCGGACCAGGAATGGACCGAGCATAACTCCACCCGCGTGGACGTGCCGGGCCGCATCGACCGCCAGCCGAATCCGTATGCGATGGCGCTGGAAGACCCGACCGCCTGCGCGATCGACAACGCCGCGCCCGAGCCGGTGGCCAAGCCGATCGTCATCATGACGCGCGAACAGCGCCAGGCCGCCGCGCGCGAAAAGGCCGCCAAGACCGTGGTGCGCCTGCCGAGCTTCGAGACCGTCAGCGAGAATCCGGTGATGTATGCGCACGCTTCGCGCGTATTCCACCTGGAGTCGAACCCCGGCAATGCGCGCGCGCTGGTGCAGCAGCACGGCGACCGCGACGTCTGGCTCAACCCGCCGCCGCTGCCGCTGGCCATGGACGAGATGGACAACGTCTACGACATGAACTATGCGCGCGCGCCGCACCCGAGCTATGGCAAGGCCCATATCCCGGCCTGGGAAATGATCCGCTATTCGGTGAACATCATGCGCGGCTGCTTCGGCGGCTGCACCTTCTGCTCGATTACCGAGCACGAGGGGCGCATCATCCAGAGCCGTTCGGAACCGTCGATCCTGCGCGAGATCGAGCTGATCCGCGATACGACGAAAAACTTCGCCGGCACCATTACCGACCTCGGCGGGCCGACCGCGAATATGTACCGCCTGGCCTGCAAGGACAAGAAGATCGAGGAAACCTGCCGCCGCCTGTCCTGCGTCTATCCGACCATCTGCAGCAACCTGGGCACCGACCACAGCAAGCTGATCTCGCTGTACCGCAAGGCGCGCGCGATCCCGGGCATCAAGAAGATCCTGATCGGCTCGGGCCTGCGCTACGACCTGGCCGTGCGCTCGCCGGAATACGTGAAGGAACTGGTCACCCACCACGTCGGCGGCCTGTTGAAGATCGCACCGGAGCACACCGAGGAAGCCACGCTGTCCAAGATGATGAAGCCGGGCATCGGCGCCTACGACGAGTTCAAGGCACTGTTCGACAAGTACTCGAAGGAAGCGGGCAAGAAGCAGTACCTGATCCCCTACTTCATCGCCGCCCATCCGGGCAGCACCGACGAGGACATGCTGAACCTGGCGCTGTGGCTCAAGAAGAACAACTTCCACCTCGACCAGGTGCAGACCTTCACGCCGACGCCGATGGCGATGGCGACCACGATGTACCACTCGGGCAAGAACCCGCTGCACAAGGTCGACGAGAACTCGGAAATCGTCAACACCGCCAAGAGCGGCAAGACGCGCAAGCTGCACAAGGCCTTCCTGCGCTACTACGATCCGGAAAACTGGCCGGTCCTGCGCGAAGGCCTGCGCCGCATGGGTCGTGGCGACCTGATCGGCAATGGCGAGCGCCACCTGGTGCCGGCGACCGGCGGCGGTGACGAGGCCGTACCGGCGGCGCGCCAGGAACGCCAGCATGTCGACATGCCCAAGGGCCGCGTGATCGAAGTGGCACCGAAGCGCGGCGCGCGACCGGGCGAGCGTCCGCCCCCGGTACGCGGCGAGCGCCGCAACGAACGGGTGCCGGCGACGACACCGTTCATGGCGCCGCCGTCGAAGGTCAAGGCGTCGATCCTGTCGACCATCAAGGCCAAGCCGAAAGCCGGACGCAAGTAATGACTCCGTCGTCCCTGCGAAGGTTTTGAGGGCGGCAGCAATCCACTCCGTCGTCCCTGCGAAGGCAGGGACCCAAGTCCTCGGCGCCGCGATCCTGCCCGCAAATTAGGCCCCTGCCTTCGCAGGGGCGACGGTTTTGAGGGTAGCGGGTGATCCACCCCGTCATCCGTGCGACGGTTTTAAGGGAAGCAGGTGATCCACCCCGTCATCCGTGCGACGGTTTTGAGGGTAGCGGGAGATCCACCCCGTCATCCCTGCGACGGTTTTAAGGGAAGCAGGCAATCCACCCCGTCGTCCCTGCGACGGTTTTAAAGACGGCAGGCGATCCACCCCCGTCGTCCCTGCGAAGGCAGGGACCCAAGTCCTCGTCGCGCCATCCTGCCCGCAAATTAGGCCCCTGCCTTCGCAGGGGAGACGGCTCAGGTTCGCGGCGGGTTCAGACCTTCAAATCCGCACTTGCCTGCTTCTCCCGCAAGGCCTTCGCATACCGATGCCGCGCGCGCAGCCGCGGATTGGTCATCAGCAGTCCCAGCGTCTCCCCGATCACCATCACTACGCCCAACAGCGGCAGCACCAGCATCAGCCCGACCACGCCCGACAGCGCGCCGCCCACAAAAATCATCAGCACCGTCACCAGCGGGTGGATCTGCAGGCTGCGGCCCAGGGTCAGCGGCATGAACACGAAATCGTCGAGCAGGCGCGCCAGGATGAACACGACGATCGCACCGTAGGCGACCAGCGGGTTGGCCGGGGCATCGGTCGCGGCCACCACCACCACCATCACGCAGCCGACCACCGAGCCGACGAAGGGCACCCAGGCCAGCAGCGCCGAGATGAAGCCCAGCAGCAGCGGCGAGGACACGCCGATCACCCACAGGCCGAAGGCCAGCACGATGGTGTCGAGGATGGTCAGCTTGAGCAGGCCCTCGAAGTAGCGGCGCGCGGTCTGGTCGACCTGGTGCAGCAGGTAGAGCGTGCGTTCGAAATAGGCGTTGGGCACGGCGCGCGCCAGGAATTTCTTGAAGCGCAGGCTGTCGCGCAGGAAGAAGTAGGCCAGGAAGGGCGCCAGCAGCAGCGAAGGCAGCCAGCCGGCCGCGGTGACCACGATGGTGGTCAGGTGGCGCTGGGCGAAGTTGTCGGTGAAGGCGGCGAAGCGGCGGTTCACCAGGCGCGTCAGGTGCATCTCGGCCAGCAGCGGGAATTTCGCTTCCAGCAGTCCCATCGTGTTGCGCACGAAGGCGACGCCGCCGTCCAGGTAGCGCCCGCCGATCTCGTGCCAGTTGCCGCCATCTCCCGGCGCCGTGCTCCAGGACAGCACCGCCATCAGCACCAGGGCCATGACGCTGAAGAACACGATGGACACCAGCGTGGCCGAGACGTTGCGGGTAAAGCCGAAGCGCAGCAGTTCGCGCATGGGCCCCAGCAGCATGTAATAGGTGACGGTGCCGAAGATGAAGGGCAGCACCAGCCACAGCATGTGCTCGAGCAGCACCAGCATCAGGCAGGTGACGCCGATGATGCCGCTCCACACCACCGGGCCGGCGCGCTCGGCGCGTATCACGGCGGCGTCGTGGCCGATCACATGGCCTCCAGCTGGGCGTGGCCGTCGAGCTGGAAGCGCAGGCGCTGGCCGATGTGGCGCGCCAGCGCGAGTGAGATCTTGTAGCCGATCACGGCGTCGGTTTCCATCAGGGCCAGGAAGTCGTCGCGGAAGAACACCGCCAGTTCACAGCCCTCGAGCGCGCGCGCCTGGGCGCTGCGCGGCGAATTGTCGAGCAGGGCCAGGTCGCCGAAGAAGCTGCCCGGCTCCAGTTCGTTCACCAGGTGCAGGCTGTCCGGCGCGCCGCGGTTGATGCGCACGCGCCCGTTCATTACCAGGTAGAGCGCCTGGCCTTCCTCGCCTTCGTCGAAGATGATCTCGTCCGGGAGGTAGCGCCGCTCGTGCATCAGGCCATCGACGAACTTGACCTCGAGCGGCTTCAGGGTGCGGAACAATACGGTGTTGTGCAGCCGGCGCTGGCGCGGCGACAGCGACGGCGATTTCAGAAAACCAAAGATCACGAACGCTCCAGGAAGACAGCCGGATGGCTGCTTGTTAATTATGTACGATTAATAACTGGGCACGCGGCAAACACGACACGATGCTGTCAGCACACCACACATCGCGCTTTCTGCGCCGGCAGATCGTGCGTGCATGCTCAACAAAAGCGTGTAATATAGTTCCATTAAGAAACAGTTGTTGTGTATGTGTTATTGCTACTGTTTCTTTCTCCCGGAACTTGAGGAAGCGAATTGATCGACATCCAGACCTTCATGCTGGCGCTAGGCGCCGGCAACATCGCATTTGCCCTGCTGATGGCGGGGTATATGCGCGGCGCGCCACCCAATCCCGGGCTGCGCATCTGGATGACGGCGCGCCTGGCGACCGGCCTGGCCCAGACCTGCGCCTGGCTGGCGCCGTATGTTGGACGCGCGGTGCTGGTCGATGTGGCCAGCTTCGTCTGGGTTGGCGGGGTGGCGCTGGAAATGGCGGCCTACTGCACCTTCTTCGGCTTTCGCCACTGGCGCCGGGCGCTGTATGCGGCCACCGGCGCGGCGATGCTGGCGCTGGCGCTGGCGGTACTGTTCGGGGCCGACCCACGGCAGATGACCTGGATGGTGGCGGTGATCGTCGCGCTGTTCGCCTCGGCCGCGGCGATGATCCTGCTGCGCCCGCAGGCGGATGCGCCGCCCGTGCAGCGCATCATCGGCGTGGTCGACGCCATGTTCGCGCTGGCGATCTGGGCCTGGATGGCGGTGGCCAAGGGCAGCCTGGGCACCTTCAATGCCAGCCCGGTGCTCGGCTTCACCTACCTGTCCAGCTACCTCCTGATGATCGTGAACGGCTTCGGCTTCCTGCTGCTATGCAAGCGCAAGGACGACGAGCGCATGCGCCGCCTGGCCACCATCGACGGCCTGACCGACACCCTCAACCGGCGCGCCTTCTTCGAGCGCGCCGAGGAAGCGCGCCAGCTCGCACTGCGCCTGCGCAAGCCGATCGCACTGGCGATGCTCGACCTCGACCATTTCAAGCAGCTCAACGACGGCTTCGGCCATGCCTGCGGCGACGAAGCCCTGCGCGCCTTCGCGGCCAGCGCCCGCGCGACGCTGCGCGAGCGCGACCTGATCGGCCGCCTGGGCGGCGAAGAGTTCGCGCTGGTCCTGCCCGGCGTCAGCCTGGCGGGTGCGCTGCACGCCGCCGAACGCCTGCGCGTCGCCGTCACCGAGGCGGCATTGCCGTCCTGCGTGACCGGCTACCGCATGAGCGTCAGCATCGGCGTCGTGGTGATCGAGCCGGACGAGGAGCTGACCGCGGCGCTGGCGCGCGCGGATCACGCCTTGTATGCCGCCAAGACGGGCGGCCGGAACCGCATCGAAACTGGACCGGCGATCCTGAAGCAGGCGTGAGGACGTTCCGCTCGTGCTGGTCGGGTAGAAGATTGTGAATTGCATAATCTGTCCGTGTTGCATTTATGCCGCAGAGCATTAAGGTTTCCTTCTGGCACTGATATAGTAAACACGGGCCGGTGACAGTAACGTCGCGGCCGGACCGACGGCCATCGTGTCCGTCATTCAGCGTTCATGCGTTGCCGCCAGGCAGCCGCATTCCATAGAAGGAATCCCCCTGTGAAGAACCTCAAGATCGGTGCACGCCTGGGCATCGGCTTTGCCATTGTCCTGTTCCTGTTGATCGCGCTGGCGCTTACCGCCCTGGTGCGCATGCAGTCGGCCGGTGACATGACCTATCGCCTGGTCAATACCAGCGTCAAGAACCAGCGCAGCGTGGCCGAATGGGCCAAGCTGATCGAATTGAATTCGGCCATGCTGGAAACCGCCTTCGTGGCCAGCGACCCGGCCGTGGCAAAGGATGTGGCCGAGCGCATGAAGAAGGCCTCGCTGCGTTCGACCGAATTGCAAAACCAGATCGAGCAATCCCTGCGCAATCCCGCCGTCCAGAAGCAGTTCACGGCGGTGAAGGAACAGCGCGCGATCTACCTGGCCGCCCGCGAGGCCCTGCTTGCAGCCAAGCTGGCGGGCAACGAAGAGCTTGCGGCCAAGGTCTTCCGTGAACAGATGACCCCGGCCACCACGACCTACAGCGCGGCGATCGGCAAGCTGGCCGAGATGCAGATCGCGGCCGCCGACGACGTCGCCGCCGGCATCCTCGAGTCCTACGCCAGCACGCGCACGATCCTGGTCGTGCTCGGTCTGGCCGCCACCCTGCTGGGCATTGCCTGCGCCTGGCTGATCACGCGCTCGATCACGGGGCCGATCCGCGCCGCCGTCGGCGTGGCGGAAAAGGTCGCCTCGGGTGACCTGGGCAGCCGCATCACGGTCGACAGCGGCGACGAAACCGGCCAGCTGATGCGCGCGCTGGCCACCATGAACGGCAGCCTGGCCGATATCGTCGGCCGCGTGCGCGCCAGTACCGGCACCATCGCGCTCGCCTCCAGCGAAATCGCGGCCGGCAACCAGGACCTGTCCGCGCGCACCGAGCAGCAGGCCGGCGCGCTCGAGGAAACGGCGGCCTCGATGGAAGAGCTGACCTCGACCGTCAAGCAGAACGCGGAGAATGCGCGCCAGGCCAACCAGCTGGCGGCCGATGCCGCGGCCATCGCCGGCGAAGGCCGCGACATGGTGGCGGAGGTGGTGGCGACGATGGGGTCGATCGATGCCTCCTCGCGCAAGATCGTCGATATCATCGGCGTCATCGACGGCATCGCCTTCCAGACCAACATCCTGGCGCTGAACGCGGCGGTGGAAGCCGCGCGCGCGGGCGAGCAGGGGCGCGGCTTTGCCGTCGTGGCGACGGAGGTGCGCAGCCTGGCCCAGCGTTCCGCCACCGCGGCGAAGGAGATCAAGGCCCTGATCGACGATTCCGTGCGCAAGGTGCAGGACGGTACCGGCCAGGTCGGCCGCGCCGGCGCCAAGATGGGCGACATCGTCGGCAGCATCGGCCACGTGACCGCCATCATGGGCGAGATCGCCAACGCCAGCGAAGAACAGCGCGCCGGCATCGAGCAGGTGAACCATGCGATCGTCGAGATGGACCACGCCACCCAGCAGAATGCCGCGCTGGTCGAGCAGGCCGCGGCGGCGGCGGCGGCCATGCAGGAGCAGGCGGACCGGCTTGCCACCGTGGTCGGCACCTTCCGGCTCGATCGCAACGACGGCACGGGGCGGGAAGAGCAGGGCGCCCTGGCGCTGCCGCAAGGCCGCGTCGCGCTGCCCCGGGCGGCCTGATACGACTAACGAAGCCGCGCACTGCGCGGCTTCGTTCATGGTGCGCGCGTAAACGAAAAAAGGTCCGACGAATCGGACCTTTTTTCTTGATGCTGGCGGAGCGGACGGGACTCGAACCCGCGACCCCCGGCGTGACAGGCCGGTATTCTAACCAACTGAACTACCGCTCCGTTTTTACTGATCGGTTCTCCGTTTGCATTCGACCCTGGGGGGTGGTGGGCGCTGAGAGGCTCGAACTCCCGACCTAATCCTTGTAAGGGATCCGCTCTACCAACTGAGCTAAGCGCCCTCTATCCAGAGGTCTCTGCCGACGCTTGTCATCACGTCTGAAGAGGCACGCATCATAGCGTATCCATTTCGAATTGCGCAAGGAATTTTCAGAAAAAAACCGCAGGGTTTTTAATGAAAGGTGTTGTAAGCGCGTCGTATGACGGCCGACATATCTTGCATAAGCTTATATACATGCTCGACAATGTCGTCTTTGGAAAGCCGACAAGCTTTAGACATCAACAACAAGATGCGCTTCGTCGGCGGAACGCCCCCGCGCCGAATCCTGGCGGCGAAGAGAGGAATGGCGGAGACATGCGAAAGTTTTTTTACTCTTCCCTAGGAAAAACTCAATGATCAAGATGTCCAAGATGCACAAGCGCGTCGCCGCCGCGCATGGCGCGCTGTTGGCCCTGTCCACCCTGCCCGTCCTTGCCATGGCACAGACGGCTGCTCCGGCCACGGAACTGCAGACCGTCACCGTGACCGCCCAGCGTCGCACCGAAAACATCAAGGAAGTCCCGGTGTCGGTGACCGCCATCAAGGGCGAGAAACTGGACGTGCTGGTGTCCGGCGGCGAAGACATCCGCCTGCTGGCCGGCAAGACGCCCAGCTTGAACGTTGAGTCTTCCAATGGCCGTACCTTCCCGCGCTTCTATATCCGCGGCTACGGCAACACCGACTTCTCGACCTTCGCATCGCAGCCCGTGTCGCTGATCTATGACGACATCGTCCAGGAAAACCCGATCCTGAAGGGCTACCCGATCTTCGACCTGGCCAGCGTCGAAGTGCTGCGCGGCCCGCAGGGCACCCTGTTCGGACGCAACACCCCGGCCGGCGTGGTCAAGTTCGAATCCGAGAAGCCGAACCTGAAGAAGGTCGAAGGCTATTACAACCTGTCCTATGGCAGCCATGCGACCTCGAACGTCGAAGGCGCGGTCAACGTGCCGCTGTCGGACAAGTGGGCGATGCGCGTGTCGACCCTGCGCCAGCACCGCGACAACTACATCGACAACTTCGCCGACCTGGCCAAGACCCAGAAGCGTAACGAGCTCGACGGCTACAACGAACACTCCGAGCGCGTGCAGTTCCTGTACACCCCGGACAGCACCTTCAGCGCCCTGTTCAATGTGCACCAGCGCACGACCACGGGCAGCGCGCGCCTGTTCCGCGCCAACCTGATCAAGAAGGGCAGCAACGACTTCGCCGACGGCACCGACCTCGACAGCATCGTCACGAATGCCGAAAACCGCCAGTCCCTCAAGACCAACGGCGCCAACATGCGCCTGAGCTGGGACCTGGGTCCGGTGCGCCTGTACTCGATCACCGGCTACGAGGCGGTCGACCAGTACCGCAGCCGCGGCGACATCGACGGCGGCATCCCGGCCGGTCCGGGCTTCATCCCGTTCCAGTCGGAGACCGCCGGCTTCATCGACGACCTGAAGCAGTATTCGCAGGAATTCCGCGTCGAATCGAAGAACGAGGGTCCGCTGAACTGGCAGGCCGGCGTGTACTACTTCAAGGAAGACGTGACCGGCGGCAGCGACGGCTACAACACCACTGGCGTGCAGACCTCGCGCCAGGCTTCCGAGCAGAACAACAAGGCCTGGGCGGCCTTCGGCTCGGTGACCTATGAAGTGACGCCGGAACTGTCGGTGCGCGGCGGCCTGCGCTACACCGAGGACAAGAAGGACTTCGCTACCGTCACCGCGATCGGCTTCACCCCGGTGGGTCCGAACAGCGTCAGCGAAAGCAAGGACAAGGTCAACTGGGACCTGTCGGGTACCTACAAGATCAACAAGGACGTGAACGCCTACGCGCGCATCGCGACCGGCTTCCGTGCCCCGAGCATCGCCGCCGCCTCGACC
>Ga0265798_10006780_pt1 | contig 14967 bp, 17 predicted proteins | sample P3T30metagenome_FD_192430 | JGI IMG/M metagenome (GOLD analysis project Ga0265798, IMG submission 192430) | Plant litter microbial communities from East Loma Ridge, Irvine, California - P3 T30 | ecosystem: Environmental > Terrestrial > Plant litter > Unclassified | place: USA: California... | reverse complement strand
TGTCGAGCGCATGTTGGACCGCGCGATCGCTGAGTGCGACGAGCTTGAGGGGCTGTTAACCCTATACAACGTTGAGCTGAGCAGCTTGAACGATGATATCGCTTTCATCGAAGCACAGAGTCAGGGTCTGCAAGTGCAGACTGCGAACCAGCGGCTACTGCAGCACGAACTTCAACAGCTAGTCGACACTATCTCGATCACATCAGATCAGCTGGAGTCATTGAGACGCGCTCCTATAGGCAAGATCAACGGACTCAAGGATATTGAGTTTTCTTTGGTTCTGCTCTACAAGGCACTCATTACAATCGACCCTTCTTTCGTCGCCGGAGCTCGACAAGGCACGATCAGCAGTGGACCAGGATTTGGTAATAGCGATTTGGCAACGATGCAGGCTCTGCAAGAGAAACGAGACAGGTACCTCAATGAGGGCTCCATGTTCCTCGAGAGGCTCAAGAAACACATGGAAATCACCTTCGGCGCAGCCTTCTTATCGACGAAAGATGCACTTTCGAGACTCGATGATCAGGGATCTGAGCCATCTCTGAAGAGGAACGTAGAAGCGCATGACGCAGGTCGAAACGAGTTGTGGATGTTGAGCCCAGTTATGCTGTTCGCGAAAGAAATCGACAGGGCAGCATGGGACTCACTACTACGCATGTATCAGACTCAAGCAGCGCAGGTGTATCAACAAGAGGTTCGCGACAATATCCTGGCATGGAGACGGTTCGCAAGAAAGCCCACTGGCGAGGAGCAAGAACTGCTCTTTACCGCACAGGAGAAAGAGCCGGAAACTACCTCCACATTAGGTACGGCAAGGAAGCTGACCGTTAAGCGAAGTCAGACCCTAGCTCGTGGCCTGAGATCAGCGTCTGGTGACAAAGATGGCAAGGCAAAGCCAGCGGCTCAAGATGGCAAATTCCACGCATTCAACGTCTTCGCTAGGATCCTAGAAGACACCGGTCCGGTTCTTTTGACCGAGCAGAACTTCATTACTGAATTCTTTCATGCTACTTCAACTGACTCGCTTGACTTCCCCGAGGCCGTGCAAGCCGCGCCCCCTGAAGCGCGTCGTGGCCCCAACCTCTGGATCCGCAAGCAGTTTGAAGCGGACCGAGCCATGGCAAAACATGTCACTGGTGTCATGGAGGAGATCTTTTCCTTCTGGCCCTCTGAGATTCAGAGCCTTGTCGACTGGGCTACCAAAGCCGATCCTCTGTAAGTCATATTTACAATATACATTGCTCGCTTACTGACTCTTCCTAGGCAAGGTGTAGGCATTCTTTGTGCTGTCGACCGGAAGTTGCTTGATATTGCAGAGACGGACCAGGACTTCTTGACAAGGAACCTGCGAAAGATACACGAACGTTTGCAAGGGCTGTTCAGCCGCTTCTTGGACGAGCAGATACGGGCCATTGAAGATACGAAGGTTAAGATCAAGAAGCGCAAGGGAGTCATCTCGTTCATGAAGACCTTTCCACATTTCTCTGTTGCGATCGAGAACATGTTGCCGCCTGCTTCAGAAGGCGGAGACAAGTTGGAAATTCGCGACATGGTTGACGAAGCGTACCAAAGGATCAACAAGGCCATGTTCGAGAGCTTGAAGGTCATTGCCAAGGAGTCGCCCACCGTCATGGCTTCCCAAGGACAGGGTGATCCTGAAGACAAGGAGGCGCTCAACTATCACATTCTGCTTATTGAGAACATGAACCACTACATGGAGGAGGTTGATGCCCGCTCGGTCAATGTCCTAGAATTCTGGAAGGGCAAGGCTCAAGACGAATACAGCGAGCACATGAGTCTGTATGTCGACGCCGTCATCCGGAGGCCACTGGGCAAGCTTCTGGTAAGTAAACAACCTCATCTTACATCACTGCATCTAACATGATCCAGGAATTCATCGAATCAACCGAAACCCTCCTCTCCCAACCGGGCGCAAGCGCCCAAGCCATCGCACAGCGCTCCTCCCATTCGCGCTCAGTCTTCAAGAAATTAGTCCACTCCCACGACGCCAAAGAACTTCGCAAAGGCATCGAAGCCCTCAAGAAGCGCGTCGACAAGCACTTTGGCGACGCCGACGACCCGACTATCAGCCGCGACCTCGTCTTCAAGGTCCTCAAGGAATGCGAGAAGACATACAACAAGGTATCAGAGCGCATGACGACTATCAACCAAGATGTATATAGTGGGGAGGTGGAGATTGATTGGGGTACTAAGGAGGTCGAAGCCGCGTTCAGGAGATAGAGTCTTCGGAAAAGTGGGAGTCGGCATCTTCTCGGGTTTGTCGTGTAGTGTCAATTGTATCGCTGTGTTGCTGGTGTTTGTTGTTGTGTTACTAGGATTTGTGTATTGGAGTGTTTTGCATTGACGCGTCTATGATGGTTGAGTTGGTGTTGGGGGTTGTATGGCTGGGTGCTGGGTTACGTACGCGGCTTGCATGGTGTTTTGGTGCGGCGCGAGTGGTTGCGAATGTATCGTTATGCCTTCGGGCTCACATCTTTGCCATCATACCTACACTGATGAGCTATGCCAACCTTCGCACATATTCTAGACCACGATGCAGTACGTCAACACGCATCCTTATGCACGTAAGCAAGATCTCGTATCCTGAATGCGAAGCCCGCCGGCGTCCGAACGCACCGAGCCCTGCGCGCTATCCGGAAGCTTACCGTCGGACCCCAGTCACAAGTGGAGAGTAAGCGAGGAATGACGGCATCGATCCTGACTACGAGTCTAGATCGCCAGGCGCTTTGCAACAACGGTATGCGCCGGATGAACCGCCGATGATTGTGTTTGTTGGGGAAGAACAGCGAAGTGCATAAAGAGTACCTGAAGATCCTCCCGGTCTCCGATTGAGGGTTATATGTTGGGGTGCGCCGAAGTTTCTTCAACCGCATTTCTGATTTCGAAGCTTTGCGGCAATATGACACTCCTGCAAACGCTCCTCCGCGCAACTGCGTTCAAGAATCCTCTTCTACGTACTCTTGTTCCCTCTGTTGCGCTTGCGTACGGCATTCAAGCTGCCGTCGCTGTTCCCTCCATCGCAGCGCAGACAGAACGGTATTATGACCTCTCCGGCAGCTTCACATACCTGTCCTGCACAGCGCTCAGCTTAGTACTGCCCTACATGCGCGCCAGAGCCGCAGGCACCATCACCGGCGGTATAACCGAGTATTTCAGCGCCCAGGGCCTGGGACAGGGCACGTGGTGGTGGAGACAGGCGCTTTTGAGCGCCGCCGTGGGGATTTGGGCTACGAGATGTACGTTCCGCCCCGAAATGGCTGGGTTGAAAAAGAGTTGAGGTGCTAATGACGGTGAAATAGTGGGTTCCTATCTCTACAAACGCATATCCAGCGACGAAGGAAAAGACTCACGCTTCGACTCCATCCGGACTTCCCCGCCCAAATTCCTCGTCGCGTTCTTCGCTCAGGCAACATGGGTGTCTCTCTGCACCCTGCCCGTTATCCTGGTGAACTCCGTTCCTCGGTCTGCTTACGCAACCTCACTCCTCGGGCAAGCCGTATCCTCAAAACCCTACCTAACAGATATCCTCGGCCTCGCCATCTTCGTCTTCGGTCTCACTTTCGAAGTTGTGGCCGATAGACAAAAGGACGCCTGGGTCCAAGGCAAAAAGCAAAAGAAACACTCCGAAGAATTCCTCACTCACGGCCTGTGGAGTAAATCTCGGCATCCGAATTACTTCGGCGAGGCGACGCTGTGGAGTGGGATTGCGATTGCGGCGGCGGGGTTGTTGGTTAGGCAGCCTGCGCAGGCGGCGTTGGGGTTGAGTGGCGGGATTGGGGGACAGGTGCTTGTGGCGGGTATGTGTGCGGCTAGTCCGGCTTTTGTGAGCTTTTTGTTGCTGAAGGTTAGTGGGGTGCCGTTGAGTGAGGATAAGTATGATAAGAGGTATGGGGATCGCAAGGATTATCAGAAGTGGAAGAGGGAGACGCCGATGTTTGTGCCGAAGATTTGGTAGGTTCATGGAGAGGAGTGTAGAGTATACGTCTCACTCTGGTCATGTCAGGAGAAAAGGCTGTTCGAGTATGGGGGAAAGTGGAGGTCGAACAAGGCGTAGAAAATGATTGCAACGACCTTTCTCCCTCAGTTCTTCGGCGCTTTCTCTACTATCCGCAAGGCATCTTCTTCCATTATTTTTGCTTCCACCAACGCCGCAACCGCATCGCGTATCCAAGTCTGACAGTTCCGTATCTCCACCTTCTTTCTTGGTACCTACCGCATCCAGTCAATCATCCATCCCATAAATCGCTTACACATGAAAACCCTCACCTTACTATCCGCAGCAACCAAACTCGGTCCCGGCGGCTTCACACCCAGCACAACTTCCTCAAGACGATCTCTCGCAACCTGGTCAACGGACCACTTCCCATCATCTTTAACATCAACAACATGCTCATCTGGCACGTCACCCAGGGAGATGAGTTGATGCCGCCGTCCGTCAGCACCAAGTTCGTAGTTGCGTTCGAATTCTATACGGAACCCACTTGCTGCGTCGCCGGTTGCGTTCAGATAGGTCCCGGTTTGAGGGTCGCTGGACGAGAGATGCGGGATCCAGAAGCCCCAGTGCGCGGGGAAGAGGGGGGAGTTGAAGACGATGAGGTAGATGGGCCGGGGCATCTTTCGATTTTTGGTTTCGGATGTGGAAGGATTGGGATTTGAGCGTGTGGTCGGAGGTTTTGCTGGCAAGCAAGGGGGTGCGCAGCGCTAATGCACTGTGCCGCCCCCGCGATCAGCGTTGCATACCTGGATGTCTCAAATGTGCTAGGCATCAGCATCGTATCTGTATAAGATGAGGATTATTGAGAAGATGACTGTCAGTAAGTTAACTCCCATCTCTAGGGTGTTGCGGTAGACACTCATAAGCGGCTTCTCGAGCTTCGCAACATGTCGGTCTTAAATTTACCGAACTGGCTTCGCATGTATGTATTCCGCAAGTATTCGGTATACTATATTAACCGTACCCAGTGTCTTCCTTGCATCCACTCTGGCCTCCTTCATACCACAGCTCTATCGCACTATCAGCAGAAAGAATAATTCGGGCATATCAACAAACTACCTGCTATTCAACCTCATCTCAGCAACCGAGCAATTTGCCTTTACATTCTTCTACGTCGTAGATTCTATCCGAGAAGACAAAGGTTTTCACCGCGAACCCGTAACCGTGGGGGACTGGATCGATCTCGCGCAAACAGCTCTAGTACTGCTGTATTGGCTTACCTTGTAAGTCCACTCATCGTCTTCTCCAATTTTACCTGCAGACTATAGACATACTGACTACTTCCGCCCGCAAAGATCAATCCTACATCTCCACTACGCTTCCTCTTACCGCGACGTATCAACAAGCTCCGCCCTAACAGCCTACACAGCGTATTTCTTTATACTGATCTTCCCCATCTTCATCGATGCCTTCTACGCTAACGATATATTTTGGTTTACCCACCTCATGTTCGCCTGGGTGTGGCATGGCGCACACATTCTCTGCATCAATTGGATTGTGCTCGGTTTGGGTATCGCGTCGTTCTTTTGGCAGGTGAGAGCGGTTCGTGCCGAAAAGGATGAGGAAGGGGAGGGTGACCAGAACGAGGGTGACCGTAATGAGGGGAAGGAGGAGGCGCTAAGTCGCGTGGGACTTGCAATGCAGGTGGTAGCATTTGGCGTTATGGGTGTAGTATGGGGTTTAAGCGTTGAGGTGCCTTCGCGGTGGGAGTGGTACGAAGGGTTTTTGGGGTGGTGGGGTGGGTGGTATAATTATTCGGGCTGGCTTGCTGTTGGTTATGTGGTGTTTGCGGGCGTACAGGCCGGGTTGCTTTGGGAGGTAATGCGGAAATCCAAGGAAGGAGATGGGGGTGATGATGGCGAGACGGAGCCGTTGCTGCACGCATGAAAGCATGCCATTAGCTCATACTAGGGAAGAGTAAATAGCTGTGGTACGTCTATGTCAGTATGAAAACAGGCGTTCATAAGTTCATGAAGCAATGTAGACTTCTAAGGCGTAGCTTTTTATCTCTTTCGTTAAAGCAGGTGTAAAATTGTTACCCTTTGAACGAAGGCTTACTGAACGGAGTGCTTTTTGCCATCTCTTCTGGACGTCACAATTCGTTCGCTGGCAGCTAAGTTTTGTCTTCCAACCATCAAACGCCTGCTTCCATACCCAGTAACTCCGTCATGAACCGCTTGCACTTTTACCGAATAGCGTCACATCTGCCTCACTCCGCACTCTCTTCACCCTCTTCGTCACCCCCGATCTTGCTGTCCAGCATCAACTCCTCTTCCTGCGCTACCTGCACAGCCTCCCACTTCTCCCTCTCCTCCTCCGTAACCACAGGCGTCGCAACACGCTCCCTGCGCGCAACAACATTCCCACACCACTTAATAGCCTCATTCCAAGCCCCTTGCATCTCCCTATCATCGATCACCAGCCCGCAACCCTTCTCTCCCCCTTTCCCGTCAACAGGCTTAATCAACTCCGGCAAACCCCCAACGACCAAATCCCTAAAGAACCACCAGCTGGGCAGGAAGTTCAACTTAGCTAGCGCCGCCAACTTGAGCGGCGAGAACATGGCGCTGTACTGGCAGGCGCGTTGCAGCATAACGACGTGTTTGAATGCGATTTGCCACATTGTGTGTGCTATGTTATCAATGTGAGTGGATGTTATGGGCGTGGAGGGGACGAAGGGGAGCAGCGTGGGCTGGGTTTGGAGGACGTGGCGGAGGAGGTTGTTCATCAACTGATAGGACTGAGCTGATTGGACGGTGGCAGACAGTGGCGCGGACGGCTGTTGCGTGTTGAGTGTAGTGGAAGAGGTCTTTCCTGGCGATGTGAATGCGGTGTGCTGAGAGATCTGGGATAGTATTAGTATGTAATCACCTGAGTATTCCGTGTCACGTACCTCAGTCTTCATCTCCTCTACCTTCTGCTTCTTCGGCGGAGTCTCATTCCTAGTCTCTGGCCGATCAGTACCCTTCTCCGCTCCTACAAGCTTGACCTGGAGATCAGCCATCGTCGGTGAGATTCCCTACAGTATTGTCAGTCTCGCTACTGAGAACACCCTGGGTGGTTCATCTCACCTCGGCCTTGATCTTCCTCTTATTATCCACCACAACTGGAGGCTTCACAGTAGAGATTTTACGCTGCTGCTGAACAACGACCTTGGGCGAGCTTTGTGCATTCGAGTTCTTGCGTTGTTGCTGTGTCTTCGGAACGACTTGGGAAACGGATGTTTTGCGCTGCTGCTGGGATTTCGCGGGGATTTTGGGGACTGGTGATGAGGTGATGAGACTCTATCGTTGTTAGCACCGTGCTATATGGTTGCTCATGTTGGGAAAGCTCCACTCACCTTCCTCGCTGTAGGAGGCTTTGGGTTGAGAGCCATAGTGATACCCGGCATCTTTTAGGCACGACGGTGTTATAGTCGGAGAGGATGTCAAGAAACTTAGTAAGACGCGTAGAGGACGCGAAAGGTTGGCGTGATAAGCGTGTTGTTTGCGAGAGACGGTTTGAACAAAAAGGGCGAGGTGAAATAGTGTGGTGTCAAGCGTGGAAACGCGTGGTGAACGTGAGAGTGAGTGTGGACTAGTAAGACAAGCCAGGGTGAGTGCCCACAAAGGGACGAGACGTGAAGTAGCCTTGACGTCGTAATGGCCTCAAAGAGGAGCTAAACTGTTTGGTCGACGTTGTCCCCGGTACCTACAGGTGACCATCACTCGTCAAGGTGAGAGAGCGGACGCTATAGTGCCTTGATCATGGGAACGAGGTCAAAGAGGCAAACGTAGACCTGGAGAGATGACATTAGCTTGCGATTGCAGTAAATCACGACATCTTGCTGTCGCGTAGTTCAGATGAAGAAGTGAGTATGAAGACATGAAATGGTCTGGAAGAACCTTGCGATATGATCAGCGAGGGCCAAGAAGTATACCAAACGATGCCCCGATGAAGCAGACTTTATTCAAAGCTCCCGACCCTGTGCTATGCAAACTTTCGTGGTATATTACCCAAAACACCACTCTCTCTTCGTCGTATGCAAGAGCTTCCCTTATCGACTTGTTAGCCCATCCGCAAGACTAAGCCCGCCCACGTGCCCGTGTCGCGCGTGTTTTAGGCTTTGCTTTTGACTTCTTAGGCGCCGGCACTTCCTCTTCCTCATCCTCAGAGTCACCAATGTCCTCCTCCCCATCGAGATCCATCTCCTCGTCCTCGCTCTCATCCTTAGCCTTCTTTTTTGAACCACCACTCTTCTTCTGCTTCTTGCGATTGGCTTCAAAAGCCTCTTCTGACGGCTCCTCCATGGGTGTCGAGCGCTTTGAGCCTCGTGACTTAGGTGCGTACTTGGCCTCTAGCGAATCGAAGAAGTTGCCTGCTCGTGACTTCTGGCGCTGCTGGATCAGAGCGGCTAGGCCTGCCATGTCGTCTGTGCCGCTCTTCTTGCCTTTCGGCTTCGCCTTAGCCTTGGCCTTGCCGTTTGCGGCGCCCGACTCTTCTTTCTGGGCCTGCTTCTTGTCGAAGTCTTCACGTCTCTTCTTCTCGGCGTCCTTGGCTTTTTGACGCGTCTCGTCCGTTTCGGCTTCGTACGCGGGGTATGAGCTGACTGTGCCGTTCTCGATCTCCTCGTCTAGGATTTTCCTGAACCGATCGTCGTCCTCGAGGATATCGGACAGCATGACCAGGTCGTATACCTTGTTCAGATTACCCTTGACCTTCTTGAACGCTTTGACTAGATCGCGACGCTCCTCCTCGCTGCCCTTGTATTCGTTCGCGACGTTGTTGATAGCCTCCTCATTGACGACGTTCTCGAATTGCTCGCGGTAGAACTTCAGCCAGTCAAAGTCATCGTCGTCCTCCATTGTCTCGGCTGTGCTGCCAGTAAGGTCGTAGCGCCTGCGTCGGCGATCGTCGGAGAGTACGGCGTATGCGAATGCGATCTCTTGGAAGGCCTTGTTGGCGGCTTCCTTCTCGTCGGGTGCAGCCTTGTCTGGTCATAGTTCAGCGATGCACCCTGGAATATGTAGCAAGGGCACTGACCTGGATGGCACTTGAGCGCCATTTTGCGATATGCCTTCTTCACATCGTCGGCAGTGGCTTCTGTCTCGAGTCCAAGAACCTCATACGGGTTGATGCTAGGCGGGCCATCTTCTTCGTCCATGTCGTTCTCGCCTTCGCTCTCATTGTTGTTTACAAAGTCATCCTCCGCAGATTCCTCGGGAGACGGTTCTTTTCTCTGTCTTCGTGCCATGTTGTAGTGTTGTGTTATGGATATCGAGGTTGTGTGACGACTGACGGTCGACGCCTGCGTGAGAACGCGACGCGACCGTGAGCCCGGACTTAACGGAGCTAGCATACCAGACCCACTTTTCCATAATCACCACCGCCCAGAACGCCAATTACATCACCTTCACTTTCCTCCCTCACCAACATGCGAGTCGACTACGACACAGGTCCCGTGCGAACATGGGACGGCCCGGTACCCCCAGCCGCAGGTCCAGATCCCAACGATCACCTCCAATACATGCGCCTGGCTCTTGACCAAGCCCAAGAGTCACCGCCGAAACCTTCAAATTTCCGTGTTGGCGCCCTGTTAGTCGATGCAGATACAGGGCACATCCTTTCGCGCGGCTACACTCTAGAATGCGAAGGAAACACGCATGCGGAGCAATGTTGTCTTTTGAAGCTTGCTCAAGCACACGGCTTGCCTGAAGAGAAGGTTGGCGAAGCATTACCACCCAACACCGTCATCTACACTACCATGGAACCTTGTAATCTTCGACTTAGCGGTAACCTTCCATGCGCGGATCGGCTCATTCGAACGAGAGGGAAAGATGGAGAGCAGAAGATCAAGAAGGTGTATCTTGGCGTCAAAGAGCCGGAGAAATTTGTAGGCGAGAATGCGGGACGGAAGAAGCTAGAGGAACATGGCATTGAGTGCGTTCATGTTCCAGGGCTAGAAGAGAAAATATTGAGCGTTGCCACCGCGGGTCATGAGCAGTAGCGATCTACTTTGGCAACGATATGCACGATACATGAATACATTGCTTCAGGAGGTGCGCCCAAGGCGCAATTTGCACAACCTTGACATCAGCTGCTATTCTACCTCTCCATATCCGTATATAGGTGTCGCTCTTCTGATCTCAATACCTCTAACTCCATGTCCTCCGCCTGTGTCCATTTCCACCGATCCTTCCCCTTCGCTTTGCCCGTAATCCTCATCTTCAGTTTCATTTCATACTTGAATCGCCTCCATTTGGTCTTGCGGATCTCTGACCGCCTATCCCCCTTTTCTGGCGGGGTTGCTGTCTTCTTGGGAGATTCCGGTTGTGTCGCGCTTACAGATGCCTCCTGCGCCGCCTCCATAGTCTGCTGATCGGCTGCATCGTATTCGATAGCCATAGGACTGACAGCCAGCAGTGCAATGAATAGAGATGCAAATCGGCTTTCTCGCTTTGTGACTGTCTTTGGTGATGACGGGTCCGCAGCCGTTCCCTGGCTTGAGGTAATTGGCACGTCGTCAAACGGAGCGCTCTGTCCCGAAGTCTGATCAATCCAGGTTTGCGGCCTCGAGGTAACGGGTAACTCCAGTGCGCTGGTCCTGCTGTTTTGAAGTCCTATTTGTGCCGAGATCTGTCGACTTTCAAGATTTGCGGCTATCGAAGGCCCGCCAGCGACTTCGGGTGCTCGTCTGAGAAGTAACGTCATGTTTCTCTTTGTCCATAGGAGTAGGACCCCTAATAAAGATAGGTAGATGGGAAAGACACGAACAACGAACCGACGTGGTAATAAGACGTATATCAGTAGAAACTCAAGATAAACGAACATGAAAGTGCACGCTGGCGGATAATTCTCGTGCCTCACCAACCTATACCAATCTCACCGACTTTGCGCACCTGGGTAGTCGCCCATCTCATAAGTCTTGCTATTAGGAGACTACCTTTCGTGAAGTGTTCCACCAGCTGTCGGGCCAAATGTTATTGGGACGAAAGGTTCCCATTTCTTGGAAGGTGCAGCTGAGGATCCCTGCCAACAATAACCCGACGATGTATTCATCCCGGTGGCAAGCACAGCGCAGCTCTAGTATACAGGCGGACGACGTTGAGGCCAATCTACATATCGCATGAGGCTCTCGTCTATGAGCAGCGTTTCATGTGATGGACTAGGCGACGTTGGCTGTTCTTGAAGCCATGAAGACCCCACAGTCGGTTCGTGATCGAGAGCAGCAGGAAAAACCCCAGCTTCTGCTGCGTTGTAACTTCTCATACCTGTTATGTATGCGTGCTGGCTTTACTGATGGCGTACTTGGAGAGGACATGGACGATTTCGAGGTTGTTAAGAAGTTCAGACGGCGCGTGGTAATAGTCCAGGCACCCGCAATCGACGGCTTTCGCAGAGTTACCCGATTCGGATCGCGCCAAGCAACCCGCAACATCGACCATTCTCTGCAGAAATGGGTTTTGACTATCAAGCAGAAGATACATGAAGTTCAAAATCTACGTTCACGTTCACAACCGGCTCTCGGGACAACCCAGCCCCTACCCCGCTACCTAGGTAAGGGCTCGCGTACCTCGAGCCCCGACGCGCGAAGGGATCGCCCGCGAATCTCACCTAGGACCACCATTGCGTCATGACTTATTCGCATCGACCAAAATGCCATCAACTCCATCGATCACCACGCGAATTGCGTAACCCTGACCGTTCTGTACCACCTTTCTCATGATGACGCGTGCCAAAATCATGCAATTGGATAAAGCCTAGAATAACAAAACGCCTCGTGGGCAGTACACAGCCACCGAATACATTACCTATAATAACCCGTCTGTCCAATACCCTCTCTCAAGACTCTTTACAATGACATCTTACCTCCGCCCATTTGCTACACAAACTTACAACCAAACACTCCGTACTTTCACCAAACCAGCCTTTTCATCCCAGGTATCGAGAATCACAACCGCGAAAATGTCAACAAACCCCTCAAACCTCAAAATCGAGACCAAAAACGTCCAAACCGCCCCCGGCGTCACCCTCTCAGAGCAACAAAACACCATCGTAGGCTCCGTTCTCGACCTCTTCGCCGGCCGCCCCTCGCTCCCCAAACTGCAACTCTGGCGCGACGACGCCACCTTCACGGACCCCATTACCATTGCCGAGGGCCGCGAGAAGTACTCCGCACAGTGGTACGGGCTGCAGAGTGCGTTTAGCGAGATTGAGAGACTCAACCACCAGGTTAAGGATGCGGGGAACCCGATTTTGATGGACCTGAGGACAAGATATGTGATCAAGGGGTTGAACAAGGAGCAGTTGATTCAGAGTGTTGTTGCTATTCATTTGGATGAGCAGGGCAAGATCAAGAAGGTGGAGGATAAGTGGGATGGCAAGTTGCCGGATAGCAGCATTGCGAACGTAAGTTGCCGTATCTTGCTCGATCGATTCATATGGGGTGCTAATCAGATGTTTAGGCTTTCCGTCACTTGAACGCTGTCACCGTGCCCAAGTTCGTGGGCGTGCCAAAGAACGACGAGGAGGATGCGAAGAGGGGAAACCAGTAGTTTTATCGTTATGTATCGAACAATCTAGCGCCGCGTACAATATCGTACTGCGTAAACTCGTAATTCATGAATTCATTACAACATCTATCGTCTCTCATAACGCGCCATTGAACATCCTGCCGAGCGCTAGATGCAAGAACAGCGCGACTGCGCCAGCGCCTACACCTAGCACTCTCAGACTCGGTGCTCCCGCAACAATCAATATCGTGCCGCATCCTCCTTGTTCCGCTCTCGGTAGATCGGGCCCATCCATGGTGATTGTAGCGCAGAAGCCGCCTTGTACCTGGTCCGGGTTGTGGTATACGGTCGTCTGAGGAGGTGGTTGAGCGTACACGACAGCTGTTTGCTGCTGGGGGTATACGGTTACGGTCGTGACTTGTGCGACGTTTACTGCACCTCCACATTGGTTTCCGCTTGGGCAGCAGCCGATCAGTCCGTTCGAGTTGCCAGGAACGGCGCATGTGTAGCCTGATGGGCAGCACCTGGGTTTGATCAGCAAGAATTCTGCCACGTTTCTGAAGTCCTACTCACCAACTTGGTTGGTTGACATTGCTGCAGCTTACTGAAGCTGACGAAGGACACCAATTTGCGTCTTGCGCTACGACTTGTTGTCCGTCTGGGTTTACAATGTACACTGCGCCAGAGAACGGCGCATTGTTCGAAATCTGCTGTGGTATAGCCTCAGGCTTTGCGATCGGCTCCGCGACACATAATGTCAATGTCGCAGCGACGAGGCTCCATGGCGCAAATGATCTCATCGCGTTGAAATTCGCCGAGGCTGTCAGAGAAAGAAGCCGGAAGGAACGAAGGTCTGCGACAACGAACGTCTAGAAATCGAAGAGAAAGCTGCGGGGTTAGTATGCGACGAAAAGGCACAGCCTCGAAAAGATGAGAGATCAAAATCAGCAGTCGTCGGGCGCATACCGGGCTGCTACCCTGCCCTTAAGTCTGACCGGAATACCTTGGAAGCTCTCAATCGAGAGCTGGGAATAGCTCCAAGCTTGCTGCAGGTTGGGCTAGCTCGTCATGGACAGCTTCATGCCGGCTTAGCGGGGAGTCGCACTATTGGTAGCCTCGACGGCACCGAGGTCTAGTTCGCGGTAAAGTGGTCCCACTTGGCTGCTTTTTGCGATAGACCATTGTCGGGCATGATGGCAAAACGGCGGTGTTGAGGTGTGATGGGGCTAGAGGTGGCCGGGTGGACCTGGTAGCATGCTTGCTGCCCATCCTGTATACGATGCATTTGCTGGCAGCGGGGCGGAGGGTTAGAGATACAGTTTGTTAGGGTGAAGGCCTTGATTGTTCCCTGCAATGCGATCAAGCCTCAGTTCTTGGGAGCGGCTGCATCGGATGGCATCGCGTGGTGAGGTGCATGCAGATAGTGAACGCAAAGCGCCGATCTTCCGGTGCACTCGGATTGGGTTAGTCGGCTTGGCGTCGCAAGCCACGTGACAGCGTAGAGCAGTGGCGATGAGACGCGTCGCGTTCCTTTGTTCTCATCCCACCTCGTGCACCGGCAACACAATATGACATGTCAACGGATCCGCCACCGCGACCTTATCGGCTATACCCCGCCTATTGTTTCAGAGCATCTCTTACATACAATATATGGGTGAAGCTCACTGCGGCCGATGTGCAAGCTCTACGGTCTGAGAAGGACTTTCAAGGTAGCAGCCATTCTAACGAGTGCTACGACTATTGCTGACACGTGAACAGCCCAGCGCATTTATTTCCATCTCAATCACCCTATTCGTTATGTCCGCATCGTAGGTGTCGTCGTGACCATCGATGACATCAACCTCAAATACACGGCTCTCACCATCGACGACGGAAGCGGCGCGACTATCGAGCTAAAGATCGTACGATTACCTCCTGCCGAGCAGAACCCGGTCGATACGTCCTCGGACACGAAGATCAAGAACCTGAACATCGTCAGTCGATTCGGCATCTTCGACGTCGTAGTGGACGGCGAAGCGCTAGACATCGGCACAGTCGTCAAGGCCAAATGCCTCATATCCGAGTTCAGAGGCGTAAAGCAACTGGACTTGCAGCGCATCTCAGTCGTGAAAACAACGAACGAGGAAGCACAAGCTTGGGCTGAGACTGCTGCGTTCAAGCAGGCGGTCTTGTCGCGACCATGGCGTATAACGTCAGCCGAACACAAGAAGATCAAGCATGCGATCAAGGCGGAAAAGAAGAAAGAACAGGACAATGAACGACTGCAGGCAGAATACCAAGTTAAGAAAGAGGAGCGAAGGCTGGCGAAGGAGGCATACCTTGCGCAGAGAGAGAAGAAGCTTGAGGCGCGACGGAGGAAGGAGGAGGTCATGCTGAATAGCGGTGCCTTGATATGAGTTCGGGGTTCCTTCCCATATGAGGGTCTGTCAGCGAGCCAATGAAGCTGGATGAGTGCGGGGT
>Ga0265798_10006779_pt1 | contig 14968 bp, 17 predicted proteins | sample P3T30metagenome_FD_192430 | JGI IMG/M metagenome (GOLD analysis project Ga0265798, IMG submission 192430) | Plant litter microbial communities from East Loma Ridge, Irvine, California - P3 T30 | ecosystem: Environmental > Terrestrial > Plant litter > Unclassified | place: USA: California... | reverse complement strand
TCTTTTCTTTTCAATCAGTACGTGACATGTGCAAGACTGATTAAGCCGCGCGATTCCTGCAACGACGACAAAGGAATTGAGAGTTTGAGAAATCTCAGGGATAACGCTTAGAACCTAAACCTATCTCCCCCCTTCCCAGTTATGCAACCCCGCCCTCTCACAAACCTCGGCCATCCTCTCTCTCACAGCCCAATCACGATCATACACCCTCCACCCAACATGCATCTTCCCAAAGTTCCACTCGTCATCAGTATCAGTAGTATCCAAGAACGGGCAATCAGCCTCGCCATATAGAAACGCATCTATCTCGTCGTCGACCAGGTGCGAGAAGCTCTCGGCTGTGCCGAAGGGGTTGTCGAGCACGTCCAACGGGATCGGTTCGACAATGGTGTAGTGCGGTTTTGTGCCATCCATGGTGGTTGCGTAGTGCTCTTTCAGGCGCTGCAAGAGTTGAGCCCAGTGTATAGGCGAGCTAATGTTGATCATGTGGTACAAAGTGATGTGCTCTGCATTCTTCAGCGCGACGAGTGTATCAAACAACTCGTCATCCTCAATGTTAAATTCTCGCAGCGTTATTGTCTTCAGTCGAGCCATGTCATTGTGGCTGATGAGGGGCATTTCGGCGTGGTCATTGAGCCTCTCCTCTATATTCAGGTCCAAGTGTTCAAGCTGCTTTAGCTCCGAAAGCAGAAGAGGAATAACAAAGTTGTTTTCGGCACCCTGTTCTTTTAGATCGGCACAGCTACAGTAACAGAAGGATAATCGGAGACGCTTTAGTGGTGTGCGTTGAAACATGAGCCTTGTATCTTCGAAAAGAGCTGATGCAGGCTCGAAGATGTGTTCCGATATACCAGTGTGCAGGTTTTCAGAATCAATGATGAACTCTTCGATGCTTGGGATTGGCGTAGAGAGTAGGGCGGACAGAATGACCGTATAACATCTGCATTCCGATGGATAGGCATCTGGGGGCCCAGAGACATTGATTAGCGGCCCTGGACGGTCGCGGTCCGTGTAGACGAGCGGTTTGCGAAAGCCTGGTGGCAGCGAACGATGAAATGGCGTGTTGTATTTAGGTCGGATGTTCCACGGCCACCACGCTTCGCTAGTGAGCGTGACTCGTTTAACTTTTGGCAGGCCAACTAGAGCCCGGTGCAGGGCGTCTGCATCTAATTGCTGTGTCACTATTTCCTGCTCTTCATGATACAAGGCTTGGTAAACCGCGTAGCTATCTTCAATGCTCATCATCGTCGCATTTCTGGCAAGCACATCTCTTGAGAAATCATCCTCGTACCGCAGCAGGATTTCCTTGACGGGGTCGGTAAGATATCCGTCCTCATCGTTTTGAAGGCCTTCCACATCCAGCAAACGGTACTGGGGGCTGTCGTCGCCATAGATCTCAATCGCCTCGTCTAGTCGAGAACTAATGGCTCTTCTAATATCTCTTTCATCGTTGACTATTGCCCTGCGGAAGCTTCCGAGAGTCGGATAACGTGCGAGTCGAGTACTATCGTAAACAATCTCATGGACGCGACCTTTGTACCTGGGATGAGCCAGAATCGTGTGTAGATAATCGAGATTGGCTCGATTTGGCGAAATGAAGACACGGTCTATCCGAAGGTAGACACTGTCTGCTAGTTGCTTGCTGGCGAGTCGCAATCGTTTGATGTCGAGTTTTGACATGTATTCGCATACAATCTCGAGGAGTTCCGCTGGCAGGTCCATGATCGTTTTCTTGCTCTTAGCAGGGCGCCCATCGGTGCCCCCAAAAGCTTCTGGAAATTCGGCGCCAAACAAGTTTTCCATGAAACTTATCGATGGCACATTGCTAGCTGTAACGGCTGAGACTGCTGATACTCGGCGCTTTGTGACACCTGATCGGATAGTCAAGCTAGGCTTGCGACGATGAGACTTGGCAGATCGTATCTGGAGGTTCTGGAACATTATACGAATAGTATGATGAGGATTGTTATGAATAATATACCTTGGTGCTCGAGGTCAAGGTGTTGCGGCTGTGTTGTAATAAAGCGGAGGATTTCGAGGCCTCTCACCTATCGCAGCATGTACGTATGACGTAACAGTATCGATATTGTAATATAGGAGTGAGTCGGGTTGCGAAAAAGCTGAGGTGAAGATGGACAGAAGAAAAGATAAGCTTGCTACATTCAAAATACGGTGTCGACGGGTAAAGGTTATGCTAAGGGTGGTGAAACGCCAACACTTGTAGCGCTACCGATGCGAAGCTACAGGCTACCCCTTCTGCAAGCAGCAAAGCTGTCATTATAGGCTTTCGGTCATATTGCGCATGCGACAGAACGAGTCGATACCGAAGATGGGAATTTTGGCGCACACATTGGTCAATTGGTGGGCAATTCAGGCCGCGGATGCCCACAACGTGCCCTTCGCTTACAGTAGGGCATGCCGCAGTGGGTCCAGCCGTCCTGCCCCAGTTCATGTCTGAAGCTTTCAACGACATCACAACAAAGCACCACAGAGAATATCACGATAAGCAGCTCTTCTCATTATTCCAGGCGCTTTGCAGCAACCCGAAATGGTACCTGAGAGCCTACATAAGCTAGTGCTGCCTTGTATCTAGCAAGCACTTTCCGAACGGTTCCACGACGCATATCTACCCGACGACGACACCAGCCAGCAGACCAGCTATGTCATCGCAGCAGAAGCGCTCGCTCTTCCCATATCGATACGAAGATTGACCAGCACCCGAGCGCACATCCATACCCCGCACAAGCCTATGCCGGAGCATGGAAGTATGCCAGAGGCTGTGTATAGAAGTCGAAGTTTGGGAAGGGGGCGAGTTCTTCATTTAGGAACCCTCCTCGCCCTCGGCCTTCTTGCTCTTCTTCTTCTTGCCGCTGGAGCCGAACGAGTTGGACACGGTTGGTACGGCCGACTGGTGCACGATGAAGCGGGTGTAGCACTCCTCGGGGTCCCACTCGAAGCCCATTAGGTAGGGCTTCTCGAACTCGTCGTCTGCCTGCACCGGTGTCAATGAAGCTCAGGCACAAGGTCCGGTCCAGGATACTTACGCGCTTCTTGAACTGCTTGTGGATGGCGTCTAATGCATCTTTGATAGTAACACCCTTCATGTTCCGTGCGGTGACTTCTAGGCCGAGGGGGAAGTGCAGGGCAATCGACTTGAGCTTAGGCTCGGTGAGTGGCAACTTCAAGACGGATGGGTCCTCGACAGTTGTGGGTGACTTGTTGAGCTTCCTGTGGGACATGAAGTCAGCATCGCATGTGGTCATTGCATCTTGCCAGAGCCATTCAGACAACGAAAGAGCTCGACGGCGACGACGTGGCATATTCCAGGATGCCGCCGTGTCAGCAAAAAGAGAGCATTCACCTACCAGTTGAGCTTCTGTGTCTCGATTGAGATCTCAATCTTCTTGCCTTCCTTCTCTGTGGTCTGTTAGCCCGGCCTACCCCTCATAGCTGACCCCTCACGTGCAGCATGGATATGACGGAGCACTTTACCTAGGTCCTCAATGCGATAGACATCAGCAGCCATAGAGCTGACTCTGCGGTGGCCCTTCTTGGCGGCGCCATCCTTGTGCTCTTCGGTGAGCGAGTCGACCTTCTGGAGCGTGTTTTCTGTCTCTGCGGCCATTGTGATCAAGGGCAGTTGTAGATCAGTTGCTACTGAAGAGAGAGATGGACGATGAAAGAGCTAGGAAGTTGTATACTGATTGCTTGATGCGGCGGCTGGATGAAGACTATCAGGCACAGTGGGATGAGGGAGGAAAGGCAAGAAGGGAGGGAGGGCGCAGCTTATGAGGGGTTTCGTCTGTCGCCGGCACGCACAGGAGACGGTCACTTGATTGATCACCACATATGGTCCAATCCCGGCGTGAGACATGAATGGACGGGCCAATGCGGGGAAGGGGAGCATCGCCCAGAATGCGGGGAAGGAGCGAAGGGAACGCCAACGACCACAGCGTGTCAACAGTAAACTTTGGCATCATAACAACAACATCAAACGTGTGTTAAAATTAGCAATTGAGCCGCATTTTTTTCGCCTTGAGATCACTTGCAACTTTTCTGGCCGCTGTGTGGTCGCGTCGGTGCTCATCGGAGCTCAAACATGGTGGTGAGATACATCACGCGACCTACGTCATTGGCCGGCGACTTAACAAAGCCACTCATCGACGCGCATCGAAGTGCATCGCTTCAGCGCCGGACTCTCGTGCCGACCGAGAGCGCCGGTCCACCTGCTCACTACAGGGAGCTATGGTCCACACGGAGATGCATGGCAGCGTACAATTGGATGGTTGAACGCTGCATGGCATCGCGGTACTCCATCTCGCGACGACATCGATGCTCAGTAAACATTCACAAGCAGATACATATCGTAGCTTGGAACACGTCTACTCATTGCCTGGACCGCGGCACTCAAACTTTGTTCATTTGCCAAGTGATAAGTAAAAAAAAGAAAGCTCATGATAATCGCGTGATTTGCTCTACGAGTGGCCCACAACCCTAACAGGCTCATACAGCTCCTCGAGATACTTTTCCTCTTCCTCACTCAACTCCTTGCCTCGGGCGGCAAGTGCTTCATCCATTCTCTCGACACTTGAGAATCCAATAATGGGACTTGCGACACGCTTGTTGATCCATGCCAACGCAACATGGCTCATCTTCCAATCATGCTTCTTCGCAATCTCCTCGACACGTCCAATGATCTTCTTGTCGAGTTCCGTGGTGCCAGAAGTCTGGTTGCCCGCCGTTTTCTCCCCCTCTGAACGCGTTGTGGAGCCGTACGCAGACGGTGGACGGGCAAGATGGCCACGGCAGAGAGGTGCCCACTGAGAGTATATTAGCAAGGCTAGGCCAGTATGAACATCATAAGAAGGCAAACATACGGGTATAAGCCCAACACCAGTGTCGTTGCAGAAGCGGTTCATCTCACGCTCTTCCTCCCGATACAGCAGGTTGTAATGGTTCTGCATGCTGATAAACTTTGTCCAGCCATGTTTCTCTGCAGTAAACTGCAACTGGGCAAACTGTACTGCCCACATGGAGCTGGCACCAATGTACCGCACCTTCCCGCTCTTGACCAGATCGTGCAGCGCCTCCATCGTCTCTTCCAAGGGCGTGTTGGGATCGAAGCGGTGAATTTGTAAAAGGTCAATGTAGTCCGTGTCAAGACGTTTGAGTGATGCATTCACGGCATTAAAGATTGCCTGTCGAGACAGACCACCGTGGTTGACGTAGTCTTTCAGCTGAGGAATCTCCTTGACGAATTTCATGGTGAGTATGCTAGGATCTTCGCCCACATGGGCAAAGCATTTTGTGAGGATGACAAGCTTATCGCGCGGGAGGTTGTACTTTTTGATCGCTTTGCCTATGACTTCCTCGGAGACGCCATTGGAGTAGATGTTGGCTTTGATGATTGCATGTTAGCAAGATTTGGCTAACCCCAAAGACATTCTCCAGAACATACCAGTATCCCACGTGGTAAGTCCACGATCATACGCAGCCTTGAGAAGCGGAAGCGATTCTTCTTCCCCAATCACCCAAGGTTGCCATTTTTCACTTCCAATACTCATAGCCCCCAGAATGGGAACAGAGACCTTCAAACCGCTCTTTCCCAGGCGCCTATACTCAGCCTTGGACTCTGCGAGGAGGCCCATGATATCCGTCTTGTCCGCCATGGCTGTTGTTCAGTTGGGGACAAACTAGTATATGGTGGGGCACGGATCTTCTGGCACAGTGGTAAAAAGTAGGGAGATTCACAATCACGCTGGCCGGGCAGCTTTCTCTTCATATACCTGCAATGTCGGCAATTTCCCCGTGCCAGCACAGCAAGCTTGCTAATCTGTGCATACGATGAGCGGTCTAAAGCCGGGGTTTGCGGCGATAATTTCATCATTAGGACCGATGGCTATGGCGTTCCCAAGTACCTCGAAGACCAATGTGCGGGGTGTAGGCACGATGTGCCGCAATGCTACCTCATGACGACAGAACAAACCCGCGGAAACATGACTTGCCTATTCGGGGATCAAGGTGATTAGCCATGCATGGTTGTCAATGGAATGGCGTTTTGGGCGGCCTTGACCACGCTTGTACGTCGGGTGGGTCGAATCTTCAAGCACATGTCAATCGCTTGCACTTGTTGGAAATTGGGAGAAGCTCTTTCCGAGGTTACGAAAGTGTATCATCGACCAAGTTCCTCTCATGGTACAGAAGCGAGTTCTGATCATCTATGATTCCAGGCAAGTATCAAACTTGTGGACTTTCCGTCACGTCACTCTTCGTGAATGCGCTCTTCCATCAAGTCATGGTGGTATTGTTTGAACATCGTTTTTTGAGCTTAACCCCCCAGGCGCCAACCGCATGTGATGCAGAGAAGTTCATAGATGCTCATATGCCCGTAAAGAAACCCGACTCCCCAAAACCGTTTACGCGTCCTCGACAATGTTGCCGCGCTCTGACACGTACAGACCGTCCAAGAACTTTCGGATATCCTTGTTGCGGACCTTGCAGATTTGCTGGATATCGGCGGCACCCTGGGAGACGTCCTCGAGTGACTGCGTATACGTCAGCATTGTTGAGTTTTGTGGTTACAGCACATTTCTTACGTTTCCGGAGAGCTCGAGTTGATCCTTCTGGTTCTTTGATGCCTCAACCTCAACACCAGGCCTCATGATGACCCTTCGTACGAGCTTCTCGCCAATGAAGTTCCTGATCTCAACCTCCCAGCAGCCAGTCTCGCTGTTCTTGTCCAGGTTGACGTTGATGGGGAAACTAGATAACAGGTCAGCAGCGCCCAATTACTGTAAAGTTCTGCAGTCGCAGAAGCCTGATATGGTTTGTCCAGATTCCAGATGCCTCTCAATCAATCATCCTGCCCCTGTCAATGGCAAAAAAGATGCTGGACAAGCCACATCGAGCAACCCGTGTTCCCCGGCGACCTTGAAAAGATGTGTAGATGGTGTGACATACTGGGCATATACGTAGCGCATCTTGTATTTGAAACCCTTGGTAACACCAATGATCAAGTTGTTCTGCTTCCAGTCAGTCCAGCCCTTGCATCCTGCCAATATTGAGACTCGTTCGATGCGTGCGACGTACAATGAGGGTGCGGACAGTGCGGAGAGTGGCGACGCTCTTGCGCGAACCGTGGTGGAGCTCGATCTTGATGATGTTCTTCGAGGGCTGTTCCAGTCTTAGCATGGTGCCTCCGATGTGTATCATGATTTCGGACGTACGTGTGTGAAGCTGACCGCCAAGTGGTTGAGAGCCTTGGATAGCTTGCCCTATGTTGTGTGAGAACTGGATCGTCGAAACCGTTGTGGTTGTCTTACTCGGGGACCTGTCAAATATATCAGCATCATGCCACAGACCACTAGCCGGAGCGCACTTACCCTCAACAACGACGAATCGGTTCTTGATGGCGACCTTGACGCCCTCAGGGATCGCGAGCTCTTCCTCGGAGTGACTGTTGCATACTGGTCAGCATGCATCCTCGGATTCCATGTTTTGCGATTGCTGGATTTGGTATGGAGGCGTCCATTGACCATTTCGGAGGGTAAAAATTGTGTATTGCGACATTTCGAGGGCCAGAGTCCAAGGGCACACATACATGTACTTCATCTTGACGGTTGCTGCGGGTTAGCGGTGTTGTCGAGAAGCTGAGATCGATTTTGACGTTTCGATGGTCGCAATGTGTGCTGGAGGGATGGCGGAAAAACGATAGCCGAGCCACCGGCCTAACCCACTTTTGTCGCACTAGTGCCGGCCCTCTCCCTCGTCATATCAAGCCTTTGAAGACATCCGTACCTGCACGACGCAATTTGCGGCTCGGAACGACAAAGAGGGCTGTATAGTGCGCCACGAGTACCATTTTTTGTGCCACAAGAACTTGCTAGGAGAAGTGGTTTATTTCTGAATTTCTTGTCCAAGTACGGACAGCAGCTCACGTGCATCTCGACCAAATCTTGCCGACGTTGTCGCAATGGCAGATAACAATCCGCATATCGCCAAAACTCTCCTTCAACGCGCTTTCTCTCCCTCGACGGCAGAATCGCACTTCCATGAGCGCGTCATAAAAAGGCCCCTCCATATCCGCGCTACATCCCCTACTCCCTCTGCACGCGCAATTCGTCGCCGCGCCCTCAACGATCGCAAAGAAGGCAACCGCAAGCGCAGCAAGAACAAGCCTCGTCCGCTGTCCGCTGCGAAAAAGCGCGCGCTATGTCTCAACGACATTCCAAAAGAGCAGCAGAAGTACGTCATCTATGAGGGGCTGCATAACCTATGGCTTGGGTATATGAGAGAGGTCTTGGGCCTGAACGATGCGGCCAGGAGTGCGCTGATCACACCTAATGCAAGTGGGCAAAACCTGGCGACAGCCGATATGCATGGTGCACTTGTGAGCGTCGTGCGGAGTCGGTGTGTAAGCCGTGTCGGGCTCGAAGGCATCATAGTCCGTGATACGAGGTTTACGTTTGAGGTCATTACAAAGAATAATGTGGTAAAAGGTAAGCTATTCGACCTAGGCACACGGTAAGTGGTAAGTACGACTAACAGCTGTAGCAATTCCCAAGGAGCACACAATCTTCCGCTTCGAGCTGCCCTTTCCTGACCCAAAGGGAGACATTCCTAAAAAGCCACTCGTCTTCGAGCTGAATGGCGAGCAGTTCCAAACTCGAGCGGCCGATCGGTCGAATAGAAAGTTCCGGATGCACTACCAGCCCGATATATGAATCCGATTTGGTCAAGAACATGTTCTTCTTGGCAAGGGGCATTTGACAGCCCTGTGCAAATACCAGGGTCATTACCAAGCTACCTTACCACGTGGCAAGAGTGCCACCTTACACCGGATATGTGGTAAAGAAGTGAGACCTGCAGCGTACTCTGTGGCTTCGAAAATCCTCGCATTGTCCATCGATGAGAAGCTTGATCGACTCCCACAAGCCTTTAGTAGTACCATGGTCCGGCTGATAGCACGGCCATGTTGCTAGCAGTAACCATGGTCTAAGCTTTATCAAGCACCTCATGATCATACAACCCTATCGCATCCACGAGGCGAGATCATTATCGTTAAATATAATCGCACTACAGAACGAGATTTCTCAACGCTACTTCTCTCCTTACAACGCACACTCTATACACGTGTCGACCTGTGTTCAACCAGCTCGCATAATGATTCCTAGCACCATCCGCACCCTCGCGCTCCAAGCACGCACCGTTCAGCTCACGACTTCTTCCGACCCCAACTCTCCACGTCATTCAGCCGCCAAAACAAAAGCACTTCAACCCCAAGCCACCAGCTCCCGACCAACATGGCAGCGTCACCGCGACCTTTTGCTCTCTTCCCGCGCAAAACTCTGCTCTCCATCAAAAACAAGCCCAACAGATCCGGGCAAAGTACAAACTCATGGTGCAATGTAAAACTGTCGCTTTGACGGCCGCGTTGTTGAAAAAAAAAACAATGTACTTGGCTGGAAGTGGCGTATGGAATGGCTTGAAATGGGAAAGAAGAAGCATGGGGAAAGTGGTGACGAGGGAGATTGGAATGGTGGTTGTGTGTTGACAAGTAGTCAACACGGTGCATTGCAGTTTGTGTAATGATATCTAGGGTATACTCAGTCTATACTCTACAAAACGTACCACAAAGTAGCCCCATGCTCTAATCCTTATGCGCTTGGTCTAGCAAATCCTTCAATATCTTGGCCGTACTCCTCATACCCTGAAGCGCATTTTCGTCGGGCCCTTGCCCTGGGGTCCACGTAGCGTGAGCAAAATCAATCATCTTGACTTCTGCCAGCTTAGGCAGTGTCTCCTCGTCGTCCTCATCTTCATGCTCGACATGCGCAGATCGTAGCTTTTGCTTTGTGTTTGCGTATTCTTCCACGTCGCCCTCGTAGACGAGGAGTATACTTGCGCTGTACATTCTGCTCTCTTTGCTCTCAAACACCTCCTGGATGTCTTTTACCTCGCCTAGGAAGTACGCGAGTACCTCCCTTGCCCTATCGAGCTCCGCTTCAGATTGAGTGCCGGGGAAGACGTAGTCTTTGAAGCCCTCGGTGATGTCTTCGGTGTTGAACTTGCGCCCGTACATTTTGTTATACACCCAATACCCCTCCTCCTTGTCCGCCTCGACAAACTCCTTGAGTTCCTCAGGAACATCGGGCACCTCAGCGCCCTTGTACGTGCGCATTCCTGCTATCCTGAAACCCAGACTGCCACTCGTAGTCTCATTACTCACAGCATCCAGTCGCGCTCTCTTCTCCGGTTTCGCAGCCTCATCCCACAACTGTGCACCGAGCTTCAGATCTAGAACATTTGGCTTTTTGAACCCATTTGTGATATTCTCAAGTACAATGTGTAGATCTGTGGCGAGGTGCTTGCCGTGCAGTCGCTCAATGCTACCGTCGGCCGTTTGTATGGTTCCACTCTCGACACTTTCTGCTGCCGCGGCCTGGTCGGCTGAGAGAGACAGCTGGCCCATGTATGTGGGGAGGTGGCGCGCGAGATCGGGGTGTGCACTCAAGGACTCGTAGAAGGTGATTTCGGCAGCCGTGCAGGGTTTTACTACTACGCCGCCTGATTCATCGCTGAGCACGCCGTCGCTATTGCGCGTAATTAGCATGCTATCTTTGTACGCAAGGCTGCGTGGGACGTGGGGCAAAAGACGTACTGGCCCGCGGCTGCACTGCCATATGCTTTGAGACTGGACGCGTCATACGTCTTCGTTGCCATGGTGTGTGGGTCTTTTAGGGAATTGGGCTAGGGGATTGTCGGTTGTATGTGGTGTGGAAGTGGGAGATGCACGGCGAGGAAGGCTGAAGGACCCCACTGTCTGTCGCGTTTCAGGAACAAGGCGAGTCAGTCGATGCGGTCATACAGGGAAACATGACTCTCGTTTACTACAACATGGCGGAATTATCACCGTCACACTCTGGCACTTTCTGATATCACGTCAACTGACCCTGTGTTTTCTTATCCCGCGCCCAAGTAAAATGTCCCTGGTTTGCGTGGGGGGTTTTTTTTTCGACGAACAGCCATATTGACATATATGAGGGTACCATAAAGCATCTCAGTTGACCCATCATCTTTTCTACAGTGTTAGCTCGTAGCTGTGTTGTTTGTCCGACACATTCGATATGATAGTGTCTTAAGACCGAATGGACGCCAAAATCGTCGCGCGTGCCTGCCGTTTACAGGCAGCCACCCTCTCTCACCGCAAATTGCAAACGCAGTTGGCCGTGTTCACTGCAGGCTCTCACCTTACCTAGCGCCCGTGCCCTAACCCTGTCCCCAACACATGTATACTGCTTGTCCCCATCTCCTCTCCTGATTACCGAGCTTGGTTCAGAACTGCCAGCCGCCGCAATGGCAGCATATATCAATGACGGTGTCGGTCCAATCAACAACGTAGCAATCCAGGATCACCCAGATGGTGCAGAGATTCGTCGTCAGGTAAGTCTGCAAGTCCCCAACATATCGGCAAGTACTGCATACTGACCCCCTTCCAAGGTAGAATTCTACTTCTCCGATGAGAATCTTCGCTATGACTTGCACATGCTGCAAAACTGTGGCGGACGCACCAACAATCCCATCTCCATCAGCCGTATCTGCGGTTTCGGAAAGATGCGAAAGTACAAGCCGAAGAGGCTCGTCACTGCCGCCCTTCGCTTGAGCGCCTTCCTGGAAGTATCAGATGACGGAAAACAAGTCAAGCGGAAGGTGCCCTTGCAGGGGAAATGCCTTCTAGATCCGGACTTTGAAGATGACCCCGACTTCGCCTATGACCCGCGTGTGCAGAACAAGTCTATCCAGAAGCCGGTTCAATTTCCCGTACCAATCCTTCCACAGGAGAAGATGAAGTACCCCGAAGGCGTGTCCAAAAACATGTTAAAGCCCACCGGGTTCGAAGGGGGCTATGTAGAGCCGGTTCTTACACCCGAGGAAGCTGAAGTTGAGGAAGAGATGTACAGCACCGACAAGCCCTTTGTTGAGCGCATCGAGATCGCCATCCAGCGTTTCAAGCAGAGGCGACGTATGCATGAGAAGTACGCGATCATCTTCAACAAGCTGATGCTCTTTGGGGGCGTGGAATGTGGCCCTCGCATGTATCAGGGAAAGTCGAAGCGGGATATGGAACAGTGGAGCGCCGAGGAGGTTGCAAGGGCTCTCGCTGTCCACCACGTACCCTGGGACCGTTCCGACGAGAAGCAGTGGGTTGTTGATTTTGTCGCTGTTTGCAAGGGTTTCTTGTAAGTCTATCAGTGTTATTTTCTTATGCGATGATCCGATGATCATGTATTTTCTAACGTCGAAATGTACAATGCTAACTACAACAGATCATCGTGGTACCCTCGTAATTACGGCTATGATGTGGAGGGCATCAAGACCGCTTGCCAAGTCCTGCGCTCTTTTCTCAGATACCTTCGTTACCACTGTGTCTGCCCTGAGTATGATGATCAGCTTGCTGCCGCCCTCAAGATCTGCGACCTCGCCGAGAAGGAGCTCCCCAAGGTCAATGCCGTCGGTATTGCTTTGCCCGGGGATTTCAACCAGTCTGCGAGTGTCATCTTTGGCGGTGCCCAGGCTGGTATCCACCTTGGCAACAAGCCTTGGGCCCAGGCGTTGAGGAAGGAGGGTATGGAGATTGAAGAGATTGGTATGCGAGACGAAGAGGCCAGGATCAAGTTCTCGACGGGCATTGCCGTGTTGGGCTCTGATGAGCAGTTCGACATGCTTGAGGGCGGCACCCTAAAGGTCCTCAGTAGGGTGTCTGCATATCTCGAGGTCACTTCCATTCAGCTTCCAAGCGAAGAAACCAAGGCCAAATACGCTGAGATAAACACGAAGAATCGCAAGCTCGTCCTCAAGCGCCTCGGGAAGCTCGTCTGTAAGACCATGTACACTGACGAGTGCGACAGTAAGCGATACGAGTTTTGGATCGAAGAAGACATCCTGGAGGATTGCTTTGTTGGCTTCAAAATGCGTGCGAATCTCCTCCTAGGCGATCTGACCATTCTCGACGACATTCAGGAGTCCATGTGTAGCTTCTACACCTGGATTTCGAACGAGCTGGGGAGGCCCAAAGAGGTGCGGTGGGTTGAAGAGTGAAACACAAAGTAGTGGTTTCGGCGAGCGAGCGCATTCTTGCAGCTTGGTGAGACGTATACCATGCACGTAGCCAGAAATACATATGCTCCTTGGGTCTACATCGGCATTCCCCGCGGTAGGGCAAAGACACTGTGAGCAGGTAATTAGGAGACACTGTATCCGCGAGCGGCCGGCAGGGATCATCCGTTTCGTGTATGTGATGCACAGGTGATGCCTCATCCGCTCTACGCCAGCAACCGGAAGATGCGGCAAGTTAGTCTACCTTGGTATTCTCCACGGCAGAGCAAAGACAAGCTGGACAACCAAATAAGTGGCCATGTATTCCGCCAACCGCCTTGGGTGCCACTGGGTCCTGCTATGCCAATACGCTTGGCGTATCCAAATGCCATAGACTTTGGTGGTCTGCCAAGGCCCTATGCCGATCGGCTTGCCCGTGGAACTTGTGATGCAGCAAGCGGTTTGCTCACAGTACAGTAAATTCGGTAACGTTACGTGCTTCCACACCAGCAACGGAAATGAGTCCCGCCCAACTGCAACAATAGCACGTGTGGTTGTGAGGGAGATGAGATGGGCGAGAGGCTCCAGGCAGCGTGAGTAGGTGGCACCCGACTTCTCCCGTACCGAGCGTCTCGCATAGGGCAACGTGCGCAGTTCTGGCACACGTAGTAGATCAGGCTGGACACAGTCGTCGCGATTACGCGGAGAGGAACCAAGGACGGGGTCGAAGAAACGCCGCCAAGGCCTTGAGCTTGCGCCCAGCGACGCGGAGAAAAGGGAATGAGCTGGTAAAACGTGCGTAGTACCGCCGCGTCTTGTTGATTTTCTCTTTCCCCAAAACCTACGCTCTGTCCCTTCTGTCCTTATACTTCTGCCGTTTGCCGGCCTGCGCTATGCTGAAAGCCTGCCTCTCTGCGACCCCCTGGTTTGTGGTGTTTACAAGGTGTCTGGCCATCCATGAGCGCTGCTGAACGCTTCGACAAGAGTGTACTGGTTTCGCCATCACCTCAATCGACGAAAAGGATAGCGTAACTGGCATCGAGGCTTTGCGGAGCGGAACGGGAGATGTTGGCCAGGATGATGGAAGCGCCCGGCCTTTTCGATGCGCGATCTGTGGACTTCCCCAAAAGGGATCACTCATATGGTGAGGTTGCCCCCACCCAACTCTGGCTTTCGACGCCACACTCAATGTCTCACTGCACCCGTACACGCCTCCTACTAACACACGGCCAGTGCAAACATTCATCAACCCCTACATCTACGAGCCCTCTTACGCTCTCGCCATCATCGGCGTTGTCATTGTCGCGCTTCTCTCCCTCTACTCACTGTCGCAGTATGTGCGCCATCGGTCATGGTTCTTCTGGACTGCCATCATCGCCATTCTGATGCTCGACCTCGGCTTCATTACCCGGCTCGTATCCGCATACGATGAGGAAAAGGAGGATCCCTTCCTCATCTCTTGGCTCATGATCCTCCTCGCACCAAGTTTCCTTGCCGCAGCCTCCTACACGGCTTTTAGCCGTGTGATATGGTTCAGTTGTCCGACTCACGCCCTCAACTTCCAGACCCTGTGGTGTTTCCCCCGCTGGATAACATCCACATTCGTAACCTTTGATCTCTTCTCCTTCGTCATCCAACTCATCGGCGCGTCGCAGATTAGTAGGCAGTACGACCGTTCGCCCTCTGGGTTCCGCACTATTAGCTCTTCTGAGCGCAACGCCCTACCAGGACGCGTCATTCTGGTTCTAGGCCTCGTTCTGCAGATGATGTGTTTTGTCTCGTTTTCCATCATCAGCATGCGCTATTTTTACCTGTCGCGCCACTGGACGGCACATGATCTAGGCGACATGCATCTCTGGCGCAAACTGTCCTA
>Ga0265798_10006778_pt1 | contig 14968 bp, 12 predicted proteins | sample P3T30metagenome_FD_192430 | JGI IMG/M metagenome (GOLD analysis project Ga0265798, IMG submission 192430) | Plant litter microbial communities from East Loma Ridge, Irvine, California - P3 T30 | ecosystem: Environmental > Terrestrial > Plant litter > Unclassified | place: USA: California... | reverse complement strand
TCGTGTGGGACGAAAAGCGCCTGGCCGCCTTCCTGCGCGACCCGGACGCGGTCGTCCCGGGCAACAAGATGCGTTTCTGGGGTTTGTCCAATGATCGCCAGATTGCCGATTTGCTGGCCTACCTGCGCGCCAGCGGTGCCCAGCGCTGATCCGCACGGCCGGGTAGTTGGTCTCGCGCTGCGCCTGGCGCAGGCCCCGGCGCCAAGGTGCGTCGACAGGGCCATCGCCATCACCGGCCACGGCCTGGAAGGCGACCGGCACGCCGATCCGCGCTCGCCGCGCCAGCTGCTGCTCGCCGGCACACCCGCATACGATGACCTGCGCCTTCCGCCGCTCCTGCTGCGCGAAAACCTGCTGCTCGATCTCGACACCGCCACACTGGAATCAGGCTTGCTGCTGCGGGTCGGCCATGACACCATCCTGCGCCTGAGCTTCCAGTGCGAAGCCTGCGGCTATCTCGCGGAGCGCCTCGGCGGCTCCACGCGCGCGCTGGGACCGCGGCGCGGCATGCTGGCCCGGGTGGAGCAGGGCGGCGAGATGCGCATCGGCGACGCCGTCGTCATCCTCCATGAGCGCCGTCCCGCCATGCCGGACGACTGGCGCGATCGCGTGGCAATGGTGCTCGATGCAGTCCCGCCCGGCATGGTGATCACCTACGCCGACCTCGCGCACGTCGCCGGCATCCAGTCCACCTACTGCCGCGCCTTTCCGCGCGTGCTGGCCAAGCTGGGCCCGCACCGCGCCACGCGGGCGGTCACGGCGCGTTCCACCGATCCGGCTCCGCGCTGGGACGGCGCCGGCTTCTTCGGCTAGCCGCCCAGTTTGCTCAGCGCATAAGCGCACAGGAAGCCGGCTACCACGATCATGCCGGCGAAGTCGTGGGTTTCCTCGAACGCTTCGGGGATCATGGTATCGACCAGCATCGCCAGCACGCCGCCCGCAGCGACGGCCGTAGTGGCGGCCACCACCTGCGGCGGAAAGTGGCGGAATACGGAATAGCCGAGCAGGGCGGCGACGCCGGAGGCAAGAGCGATGCCGCCCCAGATGCCGAACACGTAGCGCGCCGAGCGTCCGGCCGCCTTCATGCCGGCGGCGCTCGACAGGCCTTCCGGGATGTTCGACAGGAAGATCGCCGCCACCGCCACCAAGCTGACGCCCTGGCCGCCCAGCATCGACAGGCCGATCACGATCGATTCCGGAATCCCGTCGAGCAGGGCGCCGACCGCGATCGCGGCGCCGCTGCCGCCATTGTCCTGGGCGCTCGGCTGGCCGCCCGAGCGCTTGCGGTGCTTGGCGCCGTGGTGCGACAGCTTCCAGTTGGCCAGCGTGTAGACCGCCGCGCCGCCAAGGAAGCCGACCGCCGTCGCGACAAAGCCGCCGGTGTGGAAGGCGTGCTCCATCAGTTCGAAGGACAGGGCGGAGATCAGCACGCCACTGCCGAAGGCCATCACGGCGGCAATCAGGCGCTGCGGCACCTTTACACGGTAGCCGACGAAGGCGCCGAGCAGCAGGGCGCCGCCGGCGACCAGTCCCCAGAAACCTGCCTGCAACCCTACCGGTAACCCATCCATGCGCGCTCTTTCTTATCGGACACCCGCCGCATCATAGCGCGACAAGAGGAAATGATTCCGGCACAATTGTGCGTTTCGCATCATTGGAAGCGTCCATGCCCACCATCCGCCCGTCCACGCCGAGCGATGCCGCGGTCCTTGCCGACATCTGGCGCGCCAGCGTGCGCGCTACCCACGACTTCCTCAGCGCCGAGCATCTCACCGAGATCGAAGCCCTGGTCGCCAACCACTACGTACCGCAGGCGCCGCTGTGGGTGATCGAAGCGGACGGCAGCCCGGCCGGCTTCATGGGGCTCACCAGGGCCCACGTCGACGCGCTGTTCATCGACCCGCGCCGCCGCACCCAGGGCCTGGGCCGTGCAATGATCGCGCACGCCCAGGCATTGGAAGGCAGTCTGACGGTCGACGTCAACGAGCAGAATCCGCAGGCGGTCGGCTTCTACGAACGCATGGGCTTCGTGCGCCACGGACGCAGCGCCCTGGACGACGCGGGCCGTCCCTATCCCTTGCTGTATATGCGCCAGGAATACGCCAAGTTTCCTCGTGGCATAAATACATTCGGACAAATTCTCTTGCAACCGTAACATTTTTCGGCTAAGGTAGCCCCGTGACAGCGGCCCGCATGGGCCATCCGTCCGATCAGCGATGAGGCGGTTTCTCGAAGCCGTTTCTTTTTGTCCCCCGCATCACGCCGGGGGATTTTTTCGGTGCCGCGGCCCTGCTTGCTGCGGACGGCGCGACCCGCGCCTGCCGGCCCACCGCACAGGCCGAGGTTCCTTCGGCTTCGCCTGCGCGCCACCGGAGGACCCATGAGCGACACGCATTCCCCCGGGACCGCAGCACGGCAGCTCTTGCCTGCGTTCCTGCTCGCCAGTTTCCTGGCCTCGCAGGCCACTGCGGCGCCCCGCAAGCCCAAGCCGCCGGCAGTTCCGGCGGTGGCCGATTTCACGGCGCTGAGCGGCGCCCATCCGGCCAGCTGCACCGGTCCGCTCGACCCGGCCCTCGCCGGCCTTGGCGCCCCCAGCACCCGCCGCTGCGCCTGGAGCCAGCGGGTCGAGATGCTGTACTGGCAGACCGTCCCGAGCGCAGGTAACGCTTGCCTGCCGGCCCCGAGCCTGGCCTGGCACCGCCTGGGCGCCGGCATGCGCGCCCCGATCGCGCCATGGAGCGGCGCCTGGACCGGCCAGAGCGTGCTGCTCGAGCAGGGCGGCGTACAGCAGGCCGGCGCCTTGTGGCGCCGTGACGATGGCCAGTGGTCGGCGGTGCTGTGGCGCTGGCTGCCGTCCGAGCGCAACGACACCCGGACCTGGCAGGCCAACAATTGGACCAAGGTCGCGCAAGCCGTACGCGCGCCAGGCAGCGAGGCCAAGGCCCCGCCGACGTCTCCGCTGCTGGCGGCCTGGGACGACGCCTCGCGCGGCAAGCCGCGCGTGCGCGAACCCGAGGGTGCGCGCTGGATCGCCGACGGCGCCTGCCTCACCCTGCAGACCGCCGGCATCGGCCAGGCGCGCCTGCACCTGCCGCATTCGCGCGACGACGTGCGCCAGGAGCAGCGCAGCGCGATGCAGGTGCAGCTGGCGCGCCGCTACCCGAGCGCCGACTGGCTGCAATCGTTCGCCCTGGTCGAGCCAAGCGCGCCCGGCGCGCGCACCGGCGCCAAGTTTCTAGCGGTCTGGCGCGATGGCGCGGTACTCAACGGCCAGCTGTGGATCACGCTGCCGGGCGAGGAGGGCATCGTGCGTGCCCGCGTGAGCAGCCCCCTGGCTGCCACCCGCAGCGACGACACCGCCAAGGCGCGAGCCGTCCTCATCCAGCGTGAGCTCACCACGCTGGCCCACGCATGGGAGAAACGCCATGAATGAAGAACTGAATACGCCCTTGTGGCTGCTGTCGCCGCTGGCTGTGCTGGGCGGCGGCCTGATGCTGGCCCTGGTCATCGGCCTCACCCTGCAGCGCTTCAAGGTGCCCAAGCTGTACGGCGCCGTGCTGGCCGGCCTGATTCTCGGCTCGAGCGGCTTCGGCCTGATCGACCGCTTCCTGCTGACCCAGTTCCAGGAACTGCTGAACGCGGCCGCGGCGCTGGTGCTGTTCGAGGTCGGCCGCAAGATGGACCTGGCCTGGTTATTGAAGAGTGGACGCCAGGGCGGCAGCCTGCTGCTGGCAACCATCGCGCGCTGCATTGCGGTGGCGATCACGCTGCGCCTGTTCGGCCTGCCGTGGGGCGCGTCGATCTTCATCGCCTCGATCCTGATCGCGGTGAACCCGGTGATCGTGAATTCGATGGTGGCGGACGAAAACGCTAGCGGCACCGGCACCTTTGCGGTGGCCAATATGGTGGGCCTGAGCTCCCTGGTGGCGCTGCTGGTGCTGGCCGTGACCATGGCCTGGACCCGCAGCCACGGGGTCGACGCCAGCGGCGACTTCCTCGGTGAACTGATGCGCCAGGGCGGCAAATTGGTGCTGGGCGCCGCGATCGCCGCGCTGTCCTACGGCCTGTACGCGGCCGCGACCCGCCTGTGCAAGGTGCCGGCGCGGATGCGCCCGGGCATGCTGCTGGCGGCGCTTCTCATCGATCTCGGGCTCTGTTCGGTCTCGGCGGCCAGCGCGCTGCTGTCGCTGCTGCTGATGGGCGTCCTGCTGCGCAACGTGGAAAAACGCGACAACGTGTTCCAGGCCCAGCTGCAAACGGCCCAGGACATCGGCTACGTGCTGCTGTTCCTGATGTCCGCTGCGCTGGTCGATCTGGCCGAGCTGGCGCGCGGCTGGACCCTGGGCGCGGCGCTCGCCGTGTTCGCGGTGCGCATCGCCGTCACCCGCGTGGCCCTGATCCCGGCCACCGCCTGGGACCGCCGCAAGAAGCATGCGATGGCCCTCTCGATGTGCTCCCTGGTCAGCTACGGCGGCCTGGTGGTCGACAATACCCTGAACGCCTACACCGGCCTGGACCCCGCATCGACCGCGCTGATGGGCGCGCTGCTGGCCCTGAACGTGCTGCTGGCGCCCGGCCTGACCTGGCTCGGCCTGCGCCTGGCGGGCGAAACCTACCAGTCCGGCAGCCTGGACGCGCTGCCTGCTGAAAAACTGAAGGAGGCCGCATGACCGATACAGTAATGAACGATGCCGCAGCGGCGCAGGCCCAGGCCATGGCCGGCAAGGGCCCGGCCTTCCTGCCCGACTTCAAGCCTTCGACCCTCGGCACCATGGGCATCGAGCTGGAACTGATGGTGCTCGACCGCCTGACCTACGACCTGTTCCCGGCCGCGCCCGACATCCTGCGCGTGCTGGACAAGCACGACAAGCCCTGGGTGCACACGCCCGAGATCACGACCTCCATGCTGGAGGTGGCGACCTCGATCCTGTCGTCCTTCGGCGAGGCGCGCGAGCAGCTCGAGCACATCCGCTCGACAGTGCAGCGCGCGGCCTTCGAAGTCGGCGCCGCGATTTCCGGCGGTGGCGCACACCCGTTCCAGCGCTGGAACGAGCAGCGCATCTATCCGAAGGAGCGTTATTTCGAATCCGAGCGCAAGTACGGCTACCTGGCCAAGCTGTTCACGGTGTTCGGGATGCACGTGCACATCGGCGCCGGCACCGCCGACGAGGCGGTACGGCTTTGCACCTGGCTGACCCAGCGCGCGCCGCTGTTCATCGCGCTCTCCAGCAATTCGCCGTGCTGGCAGGGCGAGGTATCGGGCTTCTGCAGCTCGCGCAGCAATGTGGTCGGGGCCTTCCCGATGAGCGGCATCCAGCCGCCGGACCTGCGCAGCTGGAACGACTTCCGCGACTATTTCGACCGCCTGGCCGGCTTCGGCATCGTCAACAGCATCAAGGATTTCTACTGGGACGTGCGCCCGAAACCGGAGTACGGCACCATCGAGCTGCGCGTCCTCGACACGCCCTTGAAACCGGTCTATGCGGCCGCGCTGGCCGTCTATGCGCGCGAACTGTGCCTGGAATTCGCAGACCAGCCGGGCCATTGGCCGACAAACGACAGCCGCGAGCTCTACACCTGGAACCGCTTCAACGCGGCGCGCGATGGTGTTGACGGCAGCTGGATCGACCCGCAGACCGGGACGGCGCTGCCAATCGCCGACGTGATCCGCGGCGACCTCGAACGCCTGGCACGGCGCTCGGCCGACCCGGGCTTCGCCCAGGCGCGCAAGGTGATCGAGGAATTGATGCGGGAAGGCGGCCAGGCCGGCCTGCTGAAACGCCACCTGGCGGCGGGCGGCGGCATGAACGACCTGGCGCGGATGGCGGCCGAGGTGTTCGAAGCCGGTGAGGGAATGAAAACCTAGATCTGGGCCAGCGGCACCTGGGCCGCCTCGTCGTCCGCCGCCAGTTCGGCGATCAGGCGGCCGAGGTCCTGCTCGAGGCGCAGCAGTGTTGCCTCATCCAGGCTGGCCAATGCGTCGGGCAGGACGCCGGCGAAGGGCAGGGGCGCGGAACGCAGGATGGCACTGCCCTCCGGGGTGACGCGCAGCGCGACCGTGCGGCGATCCGCCCCTTCGCGCGCCGCGCTCACGAAGCCGCGCTCGACCAGGGCGCGCACCAGGTTGCTGGCGGTCGACTGGTGGATGTCGAGCTCGCGCGCCAGCACGGTGGCGCCGATGCCGGGCTGGCGGTCGATCACGGACAACGCCCATAACTGGGCGCCGCCGAGGCCGGCCTCGCGCTCGACCTGGCGGAAATGAGTCTTGACGGCGTTGAACACGACGCGAAACTGGCGCAACACCCGCATCGGGGCGGCGTTGTCGGCGCCGTCGGGCTGGTTTTCGGGATGGATATCGGACATTCGCGCATGATAGCCGAAAACCGTCGCGCCGCCTGCCCGGATCCATGGCTGACCCGGCCGATTGCACCAGAAGCGTGCGTCCCGCGCCACATGCCGGCCCCGGCCTTTGCGCAGTTGAAACGTGGCGCACCGGCGAGCGAGTTTTGCTAGCATGGGCTGCATGAATCGGCTGCCGGCACGACCTCACTTGCTGCGCCGGCTCGTGGTGTCGCGCGCTGCCGTGGCAACCTTCATGACGGGGATTGCGCTGACAGCGCTGCTGTCCGGCGTGGCGCGGCAGCTGGAGGCGGACCGGGAGCGCGCCGACTTCGAGCAACGCGCGGCGGTGCGCACAGCCGCGGTCGCGCGTGCCTTTATGGACGCGGTGACCGACCTGCGCGCACTCAATCTCCTGTTCACAGCCGGCGGGGGCGTCGTCTCGCGCGAATCCTTCGACGCGTTTGCCCAGCCGCTGGCGGCGCGCAACGGCTACCTGCGCGCGCTCGAATACCAGCGCTTCGTCTCGGACCTTGAGCGCGACGCCTTCGAGGCCGAGCGCGCGCGCGAATGGCCCGGCTTTGCGATCCGCGAACGTGGCCCGGGCGGCCTGGTCGTGGCGGCGCGCCGCCCGCGCTATCTCGTCAACGACTACGTGGCGCCGATCTTCGGCAATGCGCTGGTCTACGGTTACGACGCCTGGTCCGATCCCGAACAGCGGCGCTACATGGAGCGCGCCATCGACAGCGGCGAACCCACCTCGAGCGCGGTGCTGCGCCTGGTGCAGGGCGACGGCGGCCTGCGCGGGCTGCTGGTGGCGATGCCGGTTTACCGCGGCGGCGCCTTGCCCAGCGACGTGCCGGCCCGGCGCGCCGCGGTGCTGGGCAGCACGGCAGTCGTGCTGGACACCGCCATGCTGGTCGGCGGCAGACTGGGAGCAACCCGGCTGCTGGCGATGGGCGACTATGCGCTCACCCTGTACGGCTACACCGCGGACGGAACCCGCGTGCCGGTGTTCCACCACGAAGGCAAGCCGGAGCCGGTCTCTGCGCTGGAGCGCTGGCTCGACAGCGGCCCGCAAACCATCACGCGCGGCTTCGAGGTGGCCGGCGCGCGCTGGGAATTCGACACCGTGCGCCTGGTGCGCCGGCTCGACACCCAGACCGGTTCGCTGTCGATCCTCGGCTTCGGCATCCTGCTGAGTATCGCGGCAACACGGCTGGTGCAGCAGCGCAGCCTGCGCACCCGCCGCATCGAGTCACTGGTTGCGCGCCGCACCGCCGACCTTGCGCTCACCACCGGCGCGCTGCGGCTGTACCGGCGCGCGATCGAGGCGGCCGCCAACCCGATCCTGCTCATCAGCGCGACCCGGCGCGGCTACCCGGTCGACTACGCGAATCCGGCTTGCGAGCGGCTGCTGGGCTACGGCGCCGGCGAACTGCAGGGCCGGCCGCTGGCTGACCTGGCGCATTCGGCCGACGACGAAGCCGGGCTGGTGGAGCTGCGCCAGGCCCTGCATGAAGAGCGCAAGGGCCACGCCGTGGTGCGCCAGGCCACCCGTGACGGGCGCGAGATCGTCAGCGAGGTGTATATCGCCCCGGTCAGGGACGAACGCGGCAAGACGGAGCACTTCGTGGTCACCACCTACGACGTCACGGTGGCCAAGCGCTACGAGGCCGAACTGGCGCACCGCGCACGGTACGACACCCTCACCGGCCTGGCCAACCGCGCGCTGCTGGCCGACCGTATCGAGCGCGCGATCGCAGTCGCCAACGGCAGCCCGGTGTGGACGGTGGCGCTCGACATCGACCACTTCAAGCTGATCAACGACACCCTCGGACGCGGCCTGGGCGACGTGGCGCTGCGCGCGATCGCGGGCCGCATCGCCGCCTGCATGCGCCAGGCCGACACCGCCGCGCGCGCCGGCGGCGACGATTTCATGCTGGTGCTGTGCGGTTGCACCGACGAGGGCCAGGCGGCGGCGCGGGTGCAGGCGGTGCGCGAGGCGATCGCCGAACCCTTGAACATCGACGGCCACGTGCTGGAATTCGGTTCCAGCGCCGGCGTGGCCGGCTACCCGACCGACGGCCAGGACCCGGAAACCCTGGTCAAGCACGCCGAGGTCGCGATGTACCGCGCCAAGGACACCGGCCGCAACGCGGTGCAGTTCTACGCGCCGCACATGAACGCCCATGCCACCGACCGCCTTCTGCTGGAGGGCGCGCTGCGCGGAGCCCTGCGCGACGGCCAGTTCGAGCTGCACTTCCAGCCCCAGGTCGACCTGCACAGCGACCGCGTGGTCGGCACCGAGGCCCTGATCCGCTGGCGCCACCCGCTGCTCGGCACCGTGCGGCCGGACCGCTTCATCGCGCTGGCCGAGGAGACCGGCCTGATCGTCCCGATCGGCGCCTGGGCGCTGCGCTCGGCCTGCCTGCAGAACCGCGACTGGCAGCGCGCCGGCCTGGGGCCGCTGCGGGTCGCGGTGAACCTGTCGGCGCGCCAGTTCGCCGAGCCCGGCCTGGTGCAGACAGTGCGCCAGGTGCTGGAAGAGACGGGCCTGGCGCCTGGTTCGCTCGAGATCGAACTCACCGAGAGCATGATGATGGCCGACGTCGAAACCGCGATCGAGACCATGTGCTGCCTGAAGGCGATGGGCGTGAAACTCTCGATCGACGATTTCGGCACCGGCTATTCGAGCCTGGCCTACCTGAAGCGCTTCCCGGTCGACGTGCTCAAGATCGACCGCTCCTTCGTGCGCGACATCGTCGGCAGCCGCGACGGCGCGGCCATGGTCGACGCCATCATCTCGCTGGCACACAGCCTGCGTATGCACGTGATCGCCGAGGGCGTCGAGACGCTGGAGGAACTCGACTACCTGCGCGGCCGCGGCTGCGACGAGGTGCAAGGCCACATCTTCGGGCGCCCGGAACCGGTCGACATCATCGAAGCGCTGCTGCGCCAGGGCTGGGTGGAGCCGCTGCCGTCGCACGCCTGAGCCGTGCGGGCTGGAGGGTCGGCTATACTTATCGGATACGCAAGTAGGGTGGGCGGTCCCGCCCACCCTACGAACCCCAGGATAGCGCGCAGCAAGGATCTCCCAGAGTGGACCAGAAGACCGACCAGCAAGACCCGAATCAGCCCCACCCAACTGCAGCGGAGCGCGCCCGGCGCCTCCTGGACGCCGCGCGTGCGCGCTTGCGCACCGGCTTCTCCAGCGCCCGCGCCGGCGCCTCCGCGCGCCTGACCGGCCGCTCCCGCCTCGAACAGGCGCTCCTGATCGGCCTGTGGAGCATGGCCGCCGGCCTGATGGCCTTCTTCATCTACCTGGTGATGCTGATCCCGCTTACTCCCGGCATCAACGACCTGCACCAGGCCCGCACCGCGCGCCCGAGCGTCATCCTGTCCGCCGACGGCAAGGAGCTCGGCACCTTCGAGAAAGGCTTCCAGGAGCGGGTCAAGCTGTCGCAGATCTCGCCGCACGTGATCAAGGCCCTGATCTCGACCGAGGACCACCGCTTCTACGACCACCACGGCGTCGACTTCCGGCGCGTGGCCGGGGCGCTGGTCGCCACCGTCAAGGGCGACGCCCAGGGCGGCTCGACCATCACCCAGCAGCTCGCGCGCAATATGTTCCCCGAAGAGATCGGGCGTGCGCGCAGCATCAACCGCAAGATGAAGGAACTGATCACCGCGATCAAGATCGAGAACACCTACAGCAAGACCGAGATCCTGGAAGCCTACCTGAACACGGTGCCTTTCCTGTACAACGCCTACGGCATCGAGATGGCTGCGCGCACCTATTTCGGCAAGCCGGCCGCCAAGCTCGACGTGCTGGAATCGGCGACGCTGGTCGGCATGCTCAAAGGGACCCACTACTACAATCCCGTCACCAGCCCGGAACGCGCCAAGGCGCGCCGCAATGTGGTGCTGGGCCAGATGGCCAAGCACGGCGCTTTCGACGAGAAGCGCTACGCGGCGCTCATCAAGCGTCCGCTGCGCACCCGTTTCGCGCGCCTGAACGACCGCAGCGGCAAGGACGACCACTTCACCGCCCACGTGCGCAAGTGGCTGCTCGAATGGGCCGAGGACAACGACTACGACCTGTCGCTCGATGGCCTGGTGGTGCACACCACGCTCGACCCGGCGCTGCAGGATGCCGCGCGCCGCGCGGTCGAGCGCCAGGCCAATACCTTGCAGGCGATCGCCGACGTCGAGTGGGCATTCTCCGGGATGCCGCGCTCGACCTCGACCGGCATGTACACGTCGATGCGCGGCGAGGTCGATCCCTTCGCCTATTACTGGAGCTCGCACCCACGCGAACTCGACGCTTTTGTGCGCGAGTCCGGCGCCTACCGCCGCGCGGTGGAAGAGGGTGAAGCGCCGGAGGAAGCCTTGAAACGCCTCAAGCGCGACCGCGCCTTCCTGTCCGACCTGAAGGAGGCCAAGTCGCGCCTGGAAGCCGGCTTCGTGGCGATGGACCCGACCACCGGCGAGGTGCGCGCCTGGATCGGCAGCCGCAGCTTCGAGCGCGACCAGTTCGACCACGTGGCCCAGGCCGCGCGCCAGCCCGGCTCCACCTTCAAGCCGATCGTCTACGCCGCCGCGCTGGAACGCGGCATCCCGCCCGATCGCACCTACCGCGACGCGGTGCAGGACATCAAGGTCGGCAACGGCAAGGCTTGGCGCCCGACCGATATGTCGGGCAATACCGGCGCCATGATGACGATGCGCGACGGCCTCATTCTCTCCAAGAACACCATCACCGCGCAGGTGATGCAGGAAGTGGGCCTGAGCCCGATCGTGCGCCTGGCCCAAGGCATGGGCATCCGCCAGAGCAAGCTCGAATCCGTGCCCTCGCTGGCGCTCGGCACCAGCCCGGTGACCCTGCTGGAAATGGTCAGTACCTACAGCACCATCGCCTCACTCGGCGAATACCGCAAGCCGATTTTTGTCCGCCGCATCACCGACCGCGATGGCAAGGTCATCGCCGACTTCGCACCCGGTGCGCCCGAGCGCGCGCTGTCGCAGGAGGCCTCGGTCCAGCTGGTCGACATGCTGCGCGGCGTGGTCAACCGCGGCACCGGCGGCGGGGTGCGCTATCGCTTCGGGGTCTACGGCGACGTCGCCGGCAAGACCGGCACCACCCAGAACAACACCGACGGCTGGTTCATCCTGATGCATCCGCAGCTGGTGGCGGGCGCCTGGGTCGGCTTCAACGACAACCGGGTCGCCATGCGCTCGAGCTACTGGGGCCAGGGCGGCCACAATGCGCTGCTGCTGGTGGGCGATTTCATGCGCACCGCGCTGGAGAACGGCAAGCTCGATCCGAATGCGCTGCTGCCGGGCGGACGCCCGCCGGCGCCGCGCCGCTACGAGGAACCGGAAGAGGAAATCGAGGAACTGCCGGGCGAACTCGATATGGAAGGCGTCGGCGAGGAAGAGGGCGAGGTGCCGGACCCGGATCCCGCGCTGGACATCCAGCCGGCGCAGCCGCAGATCCAGCCGGTGCCGCCGGCGCCGCTGCCCGATCCGGTGCCGGCCGAGCCGCCGCCGCAGGGCGAGGAAGAGCCGATCATCTAGCAGCGGTGGCCGGCAGGTCGGAGCGCAGCAGCGGATAGGGGTTCATCGCGCCGCCCATCGCGTACACGCCGTAATGCAGGTGTGGGGGCGTGCCCTTCGCATTGCCGGTATTGCCCACGAAGCCGAGCACCCGCCCGGCTTCGACCCGCATCCCGGGCGCCACGTCGGAATAGTGATCCAGATGGGCATAGTAGTGACGCTGTCCGCCCGGCCCGAGCACCCACACCACCAGCCCGCCCAGGCGGTTGGTCCCGACGCGCAGCACGATTCCCTCTGTGCTGGACAATACCGCGGTGCCGCGCTTGGCGAAGATATCGATCCCCTCGTGCTTGCGGCCTTCGCTGCGGGCGCCGTGCCAGGTGTCGCGCAACTGCCGCGGCTTGATCCCGGCCACCGGCATCCCCAGGACGCCGGGCGCAGGCATCGCGGTGAGGCGCGCTGCATACACGGCGTGTTTCAGCCAGGGGCCGAGCAGGCCCCAGCAGGCGATCAGGAGAACGGCGATCAGCAGGCTGCGAATGAATGTGCGCATGACGGCGGTCCTGTTTGTAGAAGATACCGTACACGTATGGGCATTCCGCCCGATTCAAAGCCTCGGCAGGATGGGCAATCCTCCCGCCTACCCTACGAATACGCAGCAGTGCTTGAGGTAACGGCTTCCGCCGCCGCGCGCTGGAGCGCCGGGAAGCCGACCGTGAAGCTGCAACCCTTGCCCTGTCCTTCGCTATGCACCGAGACCTTGCCGCCATGGGGCGCCGTGAGCTCCTTGACCAGCGCCAGCCCCAGTCCGAGGCCGCCCTGTCGCCGTCTCGCTACGCGGATCTGCTCGAGATGGACGCTCAGACACTTGCGGAGGACGCAGGTGTTCACCGTAACACGATTGCGCGCGCGCCCGGCTCAGCCAAGCTACAGCAATTTCTGCGCGAATCCGTGCGGGTGCTTAGCGCAGCCACTGATCTTCACGGCAATGTGGAAAATGCGTTCTTCTGGTTCGTCACCACCCCACTGCAGCCCTTCGGCTACAAGACGGCCAGCACGCTGGTGTCGGAGGGACGGACTGACGCGGTGCTGGCCTACCTTGGGTCGCTGAATACGGGGTTTGCTGGATAAAGCTGGCGCACCTGAGCGGAGCAGCCTACCGGGCGCACACGCCGCGCTGGGCATATGCACCGCTCAGCGGCGAAGGCGCCGCGCCCACGGGCCGTGCGAACCGACCGGGCGTCGCCGCCCTGTACCTGTCTCTCGAGCTGGAGACGGCGATCGCCGAGTATCGTCAAGTCCGCTGATGCCACCGGGCCTGATCGTTAGCTACCAAGCCGACGCGGGACCGCGGTCTACGACCCTGGCCAGGCCCTGCCGCGCGACCAGCGTTCCCGGGATACCCCCGGCTGACAAAAGCGCGACGCTTGCGGCCTCTCGTCCAGCCCAGCTGCTAGAGGATCGGCGTACCGCCGGTGACCGCAATCCGCGCGCCGGAGATATAGCTGGCCTGATCGGAAGCGAGCATCACGTACACCGGCGCCACTTCGGCCGGTTGGCCCGGACGCTTCATCGGCACCTGCGAGCCGAAGCTTTCCACTTCATCCGGCGGCATGGTGGATGGAATCAGCGGTGTCCAGATCGGCCCCGGCGCCACCGAATTGGCGCGGATACCCTGGTCGGCCAGCAGCTGGGCCAGGCCGGCCGTGAAGTTGGCAATTGCGCCCTTGGTGGTGGCGTAGGCCAGCAGGGTAGGCTTCGGCTTGTCGGAGTTGATCGAGCTGGTGTTGATGATCGAGGAGCCCGGGCGCATGTGCTTCACCGCCGCTTTACAGAGGTGGAACATCGCGGTGATGTTGACCTGGAAGGTGTAGTCCCATTCCTCGTCCGGGATCTCTTCCAGCGATTCGCGCGTCATCTGGAACGCCGCGTTGTTCACCAAGACGTCGATGCGGCCGAAGGCCTCGACCGCCTTGTCGACGATGGCGCGGCAGTGGGCCGGGTCGGCCAGGTCGCCCGGCACCAGCACCGCCTTGCGGCCGGCTTCCTCGACCAGGCGCCGGGTTTCCTCGGCATCTTCATGTTCATTCAGGTAGGCGATCACCACGTCGGCGCCTTCGCGCGCGAAGGCGAGGGCGACGGCGCGGCCGATGCCGCTATCGGCGCCGGTGATGACGGTCGCCTTGTCCTTGAGTTTGCCCGAGCCGACGTAGCTGGTCTCGCCGTGGTCGGCCTTCGGGGTGAGTTGTGCTTCGCTGCCGGGTGGCTGCTGTTGCTGCGCTGGCTGGTTCATCTGCGGTTCCTTCAGTGTTTGAGGATGAGGGACGGGACGTCCTGGCCGGCGTCACCCGACGCGGCGTCCACGACTTCGTTGGCGGCCTGCTGTTTGTCGCCGCGCACGTCGGCGCCGGCAGCCGGCGCTTCCTGCAGCAGCACGTGCTGCGGGCGCGGCGCCATCGAGATGCCGAGGTCGGCGAACATCTGCATCGCATCCAGGTTGATGGCCTGCTGGGTATCCATGAACAAGTCGTAGCTGGCTTCGAGCATGGTGTAGACGATCTCGAACTCGATCCAGTTCTGGTCGACCGTTTTCAGGTGGGCCCGGTCGAAGCGGGCCTTGTCGCGCCGCTTGACGATGTCGGCCAGCATGCCGGGGACTTTCGCGGCCAGCTGCGGCGGTGTCGACGGACTGGCGCGCAGCGCAAACTGGATGCGGCGCGTTTCCATGCGGCGGAAGTTGTACACCGTGCTGCGCAGCAGTTCGGCGTTGGCCACCACGATCTGCTCGCCGCCCTGGGCGCGCAGCCGCGTGGTCTTCAGGCCGACGTGTTCGACGGTGCCGGCATAGTCCTTGGCCGAGATGTAGTCGCCGACCTCGAAGGGTTTGTCGAGCGCGATCGACATCGAGGCGAACAGGTCGCCGAGGATGTTCTGTACCGCCAATGCGATGGCGATGCCGCCGATCCCGAGGCTGGCGATGAAGGTGCTGACGTTGATGCCGAGGTTGGACAGCATGGCCAGCACGAACACCACCCAGACAGCGGTTTGCAGCAGCCAGATCGCCACCGTA
>Ga0265798_10006777_pt1 | contig 14972 bp, 14 predicted proteins | sample P3T30metagenome_FD_192430 | JGI IMG/M metagenome (GOLD analysis project Ga0265798, IMG submission 192430) | Plant litter microbial communities from East Loma Ridge, Irvine, California - P3 T30 | ecosystem: Environmental > Terrestrial > Plant litter > Unclassified | place: USA: California... | reverse complement strand
CAGATACCAGCCATCAAGCATGCACACAATGGAAAAGCCTACGCCTGGTTGTCGATATTCCAGATCCTTCGTGTCTATCGCGTTGTCTTGGCTGTGCCAATGACACGCGACCTCATCGTAGGTTACCCTCTCCGCCATTGGGAACTCCTGAGCTAACAGCCATACCAGACAGTCGTGTTCGGAAACGCGGGTGGTCTATTGAACTTGATTCTCTTTGTGTTCCTTTTGACTTTTCTAGCATCCATCTTCGCCTCAAAGCTGCTCCGCGGCGAAATTCCGGAAGAAGACGATGATGGCGAGACGATTCGCGTACCGTTCTTCGACATCTACAATTCTTTCTTGGGAATGTACCAGATATTTTCCAGTGAAGATTGGACAAGTATCCTGTACACTGTTACCCAATACCAGAAGCCGTTTGGCACAGCATGGATTGGAGCGTCTTTTTGTATCATGTGGTTCATTTTCGCTAATTGTAAGTACAACTCGACTTTCAATCTACTGCAAAGGCTAACCAAAGGCTAGTCATTGTCCTCAACATGTTTATTGCTGTCATCCAAGAGAACTTCGATGTGTCTGAGGATGAGAAGCGCTTACAGCAAGTCAAAGCGTTTTTGCAGCAAAAGGAAGATGGTCTCACTTCCTCCACTGGGTATGTTGGACTCTCTTCCCTGTGATTGATATACCAGCTCACCCATTCTAGAAATCTATCTCTGTCATCCATCTTCAAACTCGGGCAGGCACGACGCAGAGATCCACTCGACTATGGACACGCCGCCACAGAAATGCTGCTCAAAGATGCGGTCGTCCGTGACTTTCTCGACGAGGCAGACGGTAGCGAAAGCCCACAAGAAGAAGACCCGCGACCAGGCATCCGCCCAGCTAAGACTATAGTGGGATCGGGAACCATGTCCACAATCTGGCAACGATTCCAGCGTCGAATTATACACCGGGAGCCCAACCCTTTCTACGCTCCTCTCGACTTCGGCCGCGCATATGAGGATCTTGACCCGAGAAGCATGGCAAAGGAGGTCGTCTCAGCTACCGAGAGGCGTAAGAAGGCTCAACGCGAGTATTTACGAAACCACCCCAACTACAACGTTTCCCTGTTCATCTTCCGAGCCAACAATCCCATACGCAAGCTATGTCAACGTGTCGTGGGCCCTGGCCGCGGTGGTGACCGTATCGAAGGAGTTGCCCCATCTGTGCCTGTCTGGTATGCATTCTCGGCATTCATCTATGCTGCAATTATCGCCATGGTACTGTTGGCCTGTATCACAACGCCACTGTACCAACGCGAATACTTCATGACCCACGAGTTCAGCGTCAAGAACTGGTTCGTGTGGGTAGACATGGGCTTTGCGGTGCTCTTCAGCATCGAGGCGCTGATCAAAGTGATTGCCGATGGTTTCTTTTGGACTCCCAACGCCTACTTCCGCGGCTCTTGGGGCTTCATAGATGGCATCGTATTGATCACTCTTTGGGTCAATGTTGGCACATCGTTCTTGAACGAAGGCCAAGTCACTAGAACCGTGGGCGCGTTCAAAGCTTTGAGGGCTTTACGTTTGCTCAACATCAGCGACAGTGCACGTAACCACTTTCACGCGCTCATCGTTCGCGGTTGGTGGAAACTATTCTCGGTAAGCATCTTGCAACCTCCATTTTTTCAGAGCTAATGATGACCAGGCTGCTTTCGTGTCATTGAGTCTGTTGATTCCATTCGCCATCTACGGTCTGAACCTCTTCGTCGGTCAACTTCAGTCCTGCAACGATGGTGACTTCCCTGGAGGCGCTAGTCTCCGAGACTGTGTCGGAGAATACAACAGCAAGCCTTTCGACTGGGAGGTTTTGGCCCCACGCCAAGCTGCCAATCCCTATTACGACTTCGATAACTTCGGAGATGCCCTCTTCATCTTGTTCCAGATTGTTTCCCAAGAAGGCTGGACAGACAACATGTGGACTGCAATGAGTATCACCGGAGTTTACACACAGCCAGCAGACAGAGCATCGCAGGGAAACTCTGTCTACTTCATTGTCTTCAACTTGCTCGGAGCTGTCTTCGTGTTGACGCTGTTTGTTTCCGTCTTCATGCGCAACTACACGGAACAGACTGGTGTCGCCTTCTTGACGACAGATCAGCGCTCTTGGCTTGAACTACGAAAGCTCCTTCGTCAAGTCGCTCCATCCAAGCGACCTTCGTCTACCAAGGTACGGGAGAGCTGGGAAGAGTGGTGTTACCGTAGGGCGGTCACCAAGACCGGACCATGGCAGAGATTTATTACCGGCGTTTTGATACTGCACCTCCTGCTGCTGTGTTTGGAGTGGTACCCAGGCTATGGTCCATGGGAGGTAGCTAGGGGTAAGTTCCATTCCACCGAGTCCATGGCCTAATACTAATATGACTAGACTACATCTTCCTGGCGCTCACCATCGTCTTCATCGCGAACATAGTCATCCGAATCATCGGTCGCTCATGGCACCGTTTCCGGAGAAGCGCATGGGACATATACTCGATATTCTCTGTTGCGGGGACTTTCGTGACATCGATTCTTGTGTTAGCGAAAGACGATGTTAGGCCCTTCGTCCAGCTGCACAAGCTCTTCCTTGTCTCCATCGCTCTCATGCTCATCCCTCGGAACAACCAACTCGACCAGCTGTTCAAGACTGCCGCAGCAAGTCTCGCATCCATCGCAAACCTTCTCGCCACATGGTTCGTTCTGTTCCTGGTATACGCCATCGCCCTCACGCAGACTTTTGGTCTTACCAGATTTGGAGCTAGCGAGACTGGAAACATCAACTTCCGAACTGTGCCCAAAGCACTCGTCTTTCTCTTTGTGATGAGTGGTGGCGAGGGCTGGAATGAGTTCATGGAGGACTTTGCAAACGTTGACAAACCTTACTGCACCGTGGGCGAGAGATACTTCGACAGCGACTGCGGTAGTCCTGAGTGGGCGCGAGCTCTCTTCATCACTTGGAACATCTTGAGCATGTACATCTTCGTCAACTTGTTCGTCTCGTTGATATACGAGAGTTTCAGTTACGTGTATCAACGGAGTAGTGGGTTGTCAGTCATCAGCCGAGAGGAAATCCGTCGCTTCAAACAAGCCTGGGCTGAGTACGATCCGAACGGGACGGGCTACATCTCGAGAGAAGTGTTCCCCAGGCTTCTGGGTGTAAGTTCATCATTGTCGTATCTAAGCACAAGACTAACTATATCAGGAACTTTCCGGTATTTTCGAAATGCGTATCTATGACTGCGACTTCACTGTGAATCGATTGATCGAAGAGTGTGGGGTAGCACCCGGAAGGGAGTCCAATCTTCCTGTGTCAGGCCGTGAACCAACCAAGGAGATCGACCTGGACAAACTGAACCGGTGTCTCGCCCAGCTACCGGTCGCGGAGATACGTCGCAGACGAAGACGTATGAATCTTTTCTATGAGGAAGTACTTGTGTCGAGCGATCCCGACAGAGGCGTTGGGTTTTCATCACTACTTATGATTCTGGCTCATCACAAAGTCATCAACGACAACAAGAGCTTGAGACTGGAAGAGTTCTTGAGACGCAGAGCTCGTCTTCAAAGAATCGAAGAAGCTGTCCGCCGTAACGTGGTCAAAGGCTTCTTCGACACACTATACTGGGCACGTCGCTTCCGTCGTGCCATGGACCTGAAGAAGCAAGGACGTATGGCAACAGTCCCTCAGTTCACTGTTCCCGAGATCTTCATCGACGACGAGGACATCACAAATGCCCAGCGAACTCAATCTTCCGGACCTCCAAGTCCTCTCTTCTCACCTCAAGATCTCTACGCACCTTCCCCTCGCAACTCTGCTGGCGCGTCTACTTCGCCACCGGCCTTCCCTTACGACAGGACAAGGAGCAGAACCAACTCCATACAACAAACACCGACAGGCTCACCTACACGGGGAAGCCCGCAACCATCACCGTTCTCCATGTCTGGCAGCGAGCAAGAATGGCAGTTTGCCTCGGCACTTAGTCGGCCACCCAGTCCTCTCGAAGTCGATCCTGGGCAAGCGAATAGTCGCAGCCGAGCAAATAGCGCAGTCAGTGCGGCCGATGTTTTGGAAGTGCTTGACAATTCCGCATGGGGCGAATCGATTAGAAGGAGTTTCACTCAGCGGCGGCGCAGTTAGCGTCCGAGAAGATTTGTATATGAACGCTAAAGACAAGCATGAGCAGGTGTCAATCACGTCGATCAAGCTGGCTTGGTGTGGCTTCGGCAACACGTCGAGCCAAAACGGGATGGTTCAGGATGGCGTACGATACGGAGTCTGTTGCATGAACGTCTGGAATGATTGGATACGTAAGCGGCTGGCATCAACCCAACACGCAACCATAATGTGGAATTGATGGTTCGGTTGGGGATGGGGATACGGCCTGTAATGGTGTAATGGCGGTGGAGTTAACTTTTGGCATTGCATAGCGTCGGCGTTGAGCGATTGATCAAATCACCTTAGATATTACTATCACGAAGCTTCATATCTTTACCAGCAGTGCGCACCTCCATCACTCCGTCGACTCCTACACGAGAGATACAAGAGCCGTTTGTATTAGTTCACAGCATAGCGCGCGAGATGTCTGGTACGCTACTCAACGTGCATCGTGAACATACATACAATAGTCTCTTCGTCCAAGCCAACCGTACCATGGTTCAAAGAATAATCCGACAGCATGAACATACGCAGGTGACAGACGCTAATTGTACCTTCCGTCGGTCGGCATTGGAAGGCATAATAACCAGTCCCTTGCTTACAGCTGGTTATGAGCTTCTTCCGTCTCTTCTAGACCCGACAAGGACCACGCGATTATAGCACACTATGACATAGGATCGCCCCGCACCTCGACGAATGTTGCATGCAGACCTGAAACGTTGATCTGCTCCTCGCCGATGAGCTCTTACCTGATGTGCGTTCAAGTGTGGTGTGTACCAGACACCCTCACGTCACCAACAGTGAGCACAATGCATACCTATCTTTGGCTCGCCACCCACAAGTTCCAGCGTTGACACACCACACTGTAGCATCACACGGGAGCATCACAACCGCGTCTGCATTTGTTGAACGTCCGATGCGTCTGAAACGCTGGTCTGCCGTTAGACAGCTGGGCGAACCGCGCCATGCCGCATCGGGATACGCTCGCCTGTCGCAGATTCTCGCATCACACACGCAGCACCCGGTCTCGAGACAGGCCGGTTGAGCATGGAGACACTGCGAGCTTCAAGTGCTGGGTAATGCCTACTTATGGGCTGGCGGGCTGCAAGCAAGAAACAACAGCCAGGGTGATTCACGTCTGAAGCGGCCAAACTGGGAGCGGCTCGTCCGGCTCCAGGTTCGTGGGCGAGCGGAAAGCCCTCCGATCATCGTGCCTGTTCAACAAGTTTATGGCTTGGACGTGATGGTGGACACCTCCCTGGCGAGACGATGCAGAGCGCCGGGCGATGATGACAACAAGCAGCCAGAACGCGTCGTGTCGGGCGCAAAAGCAACACCACCAACGTCCATGTCAACAAAAACATGGCCACTAGCAGTTCGCCGACGTAAGAATAGCACCGGGCAGCCCTCACAATCTCGTGTGAAGCCACCAACAAAGTCGACAAAATGACGAAGCTCCACAGTGTAATGAGGATGATCCCCCGACTACCCACTGCTACCTAATCTCTTATCGATTGCAGGCTGCTCTCTGAAATGAAGCCATGCAATCATTCCGCGGCACTCCCAATGGGCCGCCAGTCGACGACTCCCGCTCGCTTGTTTCCAGACGGGTGATCAAACGAGGCTCGACCCCTCAATTCACGCGTTCCTGACAGGGATGTCCGCTGCAGCAGTCCCATGTCCCACCTTCCAGGGTTTTAGCTTCTGGGACGTAACACGCACTGGCACAGAGAAGTGCCAACATGCGACACGCATGCTTAAGGATCCGCCATCGTCCGCCTGTTTTTCTCGACTAAAACTACAGGAATAAGTTTCCTTCTTCATTCCATCTCCCGACTCCTCCTCCTTTTAACTTACCTTCGCTTTTCAGACTGTGCGCGAGTGTCTTTGACCACCGCACTACTGTATCTCCCAATCTACATTCATATATACCCTTTGAACAGAGTTGATCTCCCCTTTGCACTTCCACTTCCACCTTTTCTGATTCGCAAGCCGATCGACAAGGACCCAACACTCGTTGTCCTATCACATCCCTACGACTGCCATTCCTTACATTACCTCCTTCGTAAGGACAGCTGGAACTTTCTATTCGAAACATCCTTCATTTGCAATCGGACTCCGACAAACACTCCGCGTCTATATTCGCTCAAACAATACCGGGAAGCTACATCATAGCAACCGTCGCCTGAGAAAAGCAATTCCACCAACCTCAACTCCGACGTAACAACCACCACCTCAACACCACTCAAAATGCCTTCCCCAAGCCGCACCAACCGCTTCCAATCCTTCACCCCCCTGCGCAGCACATCCGGCTCCCTCCGCCGCCTCAAGACCGCCTTCAGCCCCACCCGCAACTCTCTGCGCTCGGCATCGCCCTCCTCCATCTTCACCTCCAGCACCACATCGCCGCTGACGCGCAACTCATCGCCACACAGCCACCGCTCCTCCGGCTCTTCCATCCGCCAACTCCTCGCCGTGCGCCGCAAGCCCAGCGTGTACGAGTTCGAAATGGAAGAGGAGAAGCACTTGTTCGAAACCGAACTCGATGTCCTCGAGCCGAGACCGAGCATGGGTCGCGGCGCGAGTGAGGTGCATGTTGTCGGCATCTTTGAGGTGTTGGACGGGAAGTGCTAGACGCATACGACTTGTTGTTGCTGGCGCTTGTTGATTGGGTTATGCTTGAACATGTTTATGACTGAACTGTTTAATGGGGCGTTTTCATCTTCCCATCACCACGCATCGTTGTGTGCGTGTGTGGATGGGTCTTGCTTTTTCGATTAGATTGGGTACTCACGGTGACGTGTCAAAGGCGTTCTCTTTGTACGTGTCATCTCTTCGACATGGACATTGGCTTGGTTTGCTTCTTTCTTATACCCCAATGGACTGGATTGGACTGGGGGGTACTTTACCACGGCAGACATTATGCAATACGATCAAATCTTTTCTTTCAACATTGATTATCAACTTTGCAATTTGCGCATTTGCATCTTGTTGTTGTGACGCTCGTGCAAAGTATGCAAGTGAGGCTCTGAGAGTTGGAGCGTTGGGCCTTCATGCGGTGTTAGCTCAAAGCTTGTGAGCTGTCAATGGCGAGACCATGGGCAGCCTCGCATTTTCGGATATTAGGTACAGGTACTAGCGGGCATGTCGGGCAACGTGCTTGCAGAATGTAACATGATGTATGTATACCCTTAGAGCAGAGCTTAAATATTGGGTGCAAGTCAAAGAAATAAGATTCTTGGTACCTGACGCCACGAACCGTTTAGTAGTTGTGAGTTTGGTATCTCCGTCGATAGATCAGCACGATTTACATAATCACGAGTAACACTTCAGTTGAGGTGTATCATAGTATTGACATTCACTCTCCAAAAGCAGTCTCAAAAAATATGTATCTGCCGTGCAATTTCCAACGCCACGCCAATGCATACCAACCCTCCGCCATTCCCCTAATCATATCAAAACACAGGCTTAGACCAAAGTGTCTGCCCACAAAACCGCTTAGTGTACGCCATTGACAGGCTGTTGCAAGTTGTCCAACTCCTCCTTTCGCTTCCTGTACAGCTCCTGTGCTTCCCTCTCCCTCTTAGTAACGAACTGAACTTCCTCGCGCAGGCTCTCCAGTCTGCGTGCGATGCCATCTTGCTCGCTGTACTGCGCCGTCCTCGCTGTGTTCAAATCGTCCCTTGCACGCTCGAGTGCTGAGAACGCGCCACTGATCTTCTCTCGTAGTAGATTTGATCGTTTGATGTAGCCGGCGTGATGTGTTGTTAATCGCTTCTCGATCCTGTTCGCACGTTCCGCGGCTTCAATGATGGACTCTTGTGCGTTGTCAAAGGCTTCGACGAGCAGTTGGTGTTCGTCGATCTCGTCTTCCTCGTAGCCTGCGATGCCGGGCAGCATTGCGGAACCGTGAAGCGTGGTCCAGGAACTGTCGAGCTCGGCGTGGAAGGCCTTCTTGTCCTTGTCTGAGGTCATGGCAAGTTCAAGCGCGAGCTCCATCTTGGCATTTCGGAGAGCATCATCGGTCATGGAATCGAGACGTGTTACTGAACCAGTTACTCGGCCATCGCCGAACTTCTGGACGTCGTTCGCGATGAGCTTAGCCATCTCGATTTCGACTTCGCGTTCGACAGGGTCAGAGAGGTCCAATGCGCGCTTCATCATGACATCAATATCGACCAGCGATGGCCTTGGAAGGAACTTCTGCACGACTTGACTTTGCCTGCCGAAGTCTGCGGCTTCCTGGGCTTCGCGTGCTTCACGAATTTTTCGGTCGCGCTCAGCAGCGTCTTCTTCGCTGACTTCGACTTCCATGTGATCTGCCTGCTCTTCGGGAAGCTCAAACTCCCAGCTTTCTTCCTTGGGTTTTGGCAGCGCAGCGAGCCTGCTCTTCAGGTCTTGCCGCTTCGCTTGCTCCCTTAGTTTGATATCGCGGGGTGTCTGGCCAACAAGTTGCATGCCACTCTCCTCTCCGTTGAGGCGTAGTGTATCGCGTGGTGTTCGCATGGGTGTCGCTCCCGGTCCCTGGCGCATGGGTGTTTCTCCGGCTCCGCCATTTGCTTGCCTGAAAGGCGTTGCCATGGGGTTTGGTGTCACAATCTGGTGTCGTGAGGCGGGTCCTGATAGCGAGGCGGGTGCTTCGTCGTCTACGAGATCTGGGTTGTCGCCACCTAGCAAAGCAGATTGGGTCTCTGTTCGCATCCGGGCATTCCGCACCTCATTCGCGACGTAGTCCTCCTCTTTGGGGGCCATGGGCGTGCGAATGGGTGTGTTGCCAATCACGTTCGAGTAGTTCCCGATCAGGCCCTGTGTTGCGATGTTGTCGCTGCTGCCCGCAGTAATTGCGCGCTGTCCAGTCGTTCCCATCTTGACGATATCTTCCAACTCGGCCTCTCCGACTTGCGGCGCTGGAAGCACGAGACCGCGTCGCTTGCTGCTCTGTTCTGCTTCCCGTATCCTCTGCGCTTGTGCGGCCTTAGCATACGACGCTGCAAGACCTCCTGACTTCTCATCTTTCTTCTTCTTCCTGTCACCTCCTCCGTCTTCCTGCGATTCCATCTTCCTCTTGTTCGCAAGCTGTTGCTTTCGCGGATCGAAGGCCTCTCGTTGTTGTTCGTTGCGGTCGATTTCTTCTGTGGTGTCGAAGAAGCCGGCGGGGACTTCCTTCTCGAGCGGTACGTCGGCGTTGTAGTCGATGTGGTTGCCCTTCTTCGGAGTAATCTTGATGTTGATACCGGCAGCTTTCAGCTCTCGTCGCTTCTGAAGCAAGGCAAGTCTTCTTGATTCCTCAAGTTGGCGCTCGCGGGCCTTCCGCTTGGCCTTCTTACCGCTGACGTTTGCCAGACGCGCACGCGCCTCTGACAGCATCTCCTTGTCTTCCTCGTCGATATCGACCGCATCGGGTCTCGCAGGTCGGCTCTCGGCGTAGGCGTCGACTTCTCCGGGGCGAAGACGACGTACATCGTCTGCTGAAGGAGCGGCTGAATCTCCACCCTCCGGACCCGCCAGTCCAAGATCGCCAGACTCTCTCGCTTCTTGTTCGTCCAACAGCTTTTGGTAGCGCTCGAGACATTGCGTAGCCTGCGGAAAGTTAGCATGATACTGGAAAAAGGGATAATCGCAACAGCGTACCGTTCGTCCAACAATAGGCGCAATAGTCCTCCATTGGGTGGGGAGGAGTTTGGCCATAGTCAGGAGCTTCTCATCCTCCTCTCGCGACCAGTCCGTCTTCCGGATAGCGGGGTCGATCCAGTTGGTCCAGCGCGACTTGCATTGCTTCGCGCTCTTCTTGGACAGCAGCGAGGCGCATCGCGACCACTGGTTCAGCCCATACTTGCTGATGGCGGCCTTCAAGACCTCGTCCTCGACGTTGGACCAGGAAGATGTGACGACCATGTTGGATGGCTTCCGGGGGGTATCGTGGGTTGGCGCGCGTGTCGTGAGCGATGGTATCCTCGATCGCGAAACTGAAAATGGGCTGCAGCCACTAGCGTCTTGGCAGTCGCAAGCACCGCGTGGAAACAGCAAAGTGAAGTCCGGATAGCTTGCAGAACGACGTGGAGTTGAGACCAGCGGTTAGTGATATTAATGCGCGGTCCTCCTCTGGAGGGAAGTCATCAGAGCGATCCACACAATGCAGTCGCGGCGCAGGCACCAGACTTTCACGTGCGCCAGACGACCGCGGTCACAGTGACGTAAATCCATCATCTCCATCTTCCCATAGTCCTATTGCTACGATTTCACTACACCCTCTCTTGGTCACATATTCCCGCCGCGATGGTGTCTCTACGACAAATCACGGGGCGCGTTCCCATGCATCTTCTCACCACACCATCCTCAACAGCGTCCTGCCGACAAAATTTACCCTCAGTCACATACAACAGGAATTATTCCGATGCGAGCTCCAACACCTCAACTCCAGTGAAAGGCGATACTCAAAAGGTCGATACCAAACTGTCCGATGAGACAAAGCCCAAGAAAAAGACACAAGCTGAGCTCGATGCCGAGGTGATGGCAAAGCTGCAAGGACATGACAGCGAGGGAGGAGAAGCCGGCATCGAATATGAGGATGGAAAGCCCGCCTCAATGAAAAGAAGCGTGAAGAACAACATGTTCCGGTACATATGATCATGCGAGCCTTGGGCCGAATGGATTCAACCTTTGATAGGATGTATGTCTCCATGCAATACACTTTGCCTTCCGATACGCTGACGTTTGTAGACATGGTATAAACGTATACCACAGCGAAGATACCAGAATAGGATACATCCTGAGTGTTTGAGAAACTGCTATGTTGTTGCTGCGGTGCATGACGTTCTAAACGAAGAGCTTCACGCGAGTAGCACAACCAACGTAAGCGGACATCATCCTAGCTGCCATTGTCTGAGGTTCCAAAGTCCCAAGAAACCTTTGCACAATCTTACTATAGAGTCAAGTAGCTCTGCAATTACACCACTTGAAATGCATGAGAAAAGTTTTGTGCTTCTCATCCATTGTGGAAAGGGAAGTTGCACGAACTTTGTAGTTGTGGGTACATATATCGAGTCCGATAGCTGGCGCATTCGAACGTAGTGAATGAGAATACGCTAAGGTGTACTATTTCAGCAGCATCTATCGCTGGGACATGTGTAACATAAAATGTGTGATGGCTTGGATGCAAGATGCCAACCCGAATATTTGCCTACGTCATGAGTTACCAACCTACCAACATCACTACTCACGCCAACTCATCAACACAAACAACCCGCAACTATACAGTCGATAATCCTCTATAACCACCACTCTGAGGTTCCAATCTACTGGCAACCCACCATGGAGCACTTCGCCCCTCACCCATCCTCACAATTCGAGGGCTACTACTCCAAATTCGATCTCGCATCTGGCTCGCACATCGCTCTGATAATATGCTCCGTTCCCGGTGCCAAATCACGCCCACACATGGTCTCCTTCACATACTACCCCTCATCAGGCCATCCAATATTCCAGCGCGAGCATTTCGTCGACAACATCGAGCGCGTGACCACCGACGAAAAAACCAAAGCATTCGACCTACGCGTACCAGGCATGGGAGTGATGAGCACAGAGGGCAACGGCCGCACAAGCTACAACTTTGCCGCCGAAGATGGAAGTTGGTCGCTCGAAGCGCAATGCGAGGAGGACTACATGCCATGGAGAAAAGACAAGAGCACACCCGAAGGTTGGATGGTGCACCTCCCCTTCCCACTCCACTGGCACGTGCATTCTCTCTGCTCCCCCGCTACATTCACCCTCGACATACCCGCTCTAGGCGATGCCTTCCCAGCACAGGACAGAAAAAGCCGTGCGACGATCCACCAAGAGAAGAACTGGGCGAACAGCTTCCCGGACGCACACATGTGGGTGCAAGCCTGGGACAACGAAGAAAAACGCGGCATCTGTCTCGCGGGCGGGAAGATTATGTACAACACCGCCTACATGCTCGGATACCGGTCTCCATCCCTCAATCTGGACTTTGTACCGCCCTTCTCAGTCTCGTATCTCAACCTCCTCAGCCCCTTCATGAGCGCCACGAATGACTGGGACACCCGCACTTTTTCGATATCCGTGTCGAATTACACACATAAATTGGAACTCAAGGCGCGTGCGCCGAAGGAGCCGGGTTGGTTCGGCCTGGCGAGTCCGTTTCCTGATGGGCATCGGGCGAACTTTTGTAGGGAGAGTTTTATTGCGACGATTGAGGCGAGGATATGGGTGAGGGAGGGGTGGTGGCCGTGGAGTGCGTGGAAGGAGGTCAAGACGGAGAGGTGGGAGGGGGCGAGTCTGGAATTTGCGGGGGGTTATTATCCGGAGAGGGGGGAGAGTAAGAAAGATTGAAGATGTATGAGTGTTGGGGTATGAGGTGTCGGTAGAATTGATGTGAAAGTGCTAGGGAAAGTTTATCCATGCAAATATCCACAATACATGGGCCAGACAGATGGATTCTGAAGGCATCTCGCCAATTGCATCTCAACCAGTCTAAGATTCAGAGCTTCGACGGCTTCTTCTCCCTCGGCTTAATCAAAGCGTTCAACTCCTCGACAAACCGTTCAGGCAACACACTCCTATCCACGCCTTGCTTCCCATCCCATTCCTCCTCCGTCTTGCGTTCCCAATCCCAATACCTCTTCATCTCCTGGCCGACCCATTTGCTAATATGATCCGCACTCTCCTCCACCTTCTCCATCGGAATCAGATGCCCAGCATCTTGCACCGTGACATTCGCTACTCGTCCTTCAGCGCGTCCGCCACTGCCGCCAACACCGGACCCAGTCAGACGCATTTTATCCTCGATGACGGCATCATCAGTGAGGAAAGAGTGTTGGCCGAAAATGTAGAATACCGATGGCCGGATTGATGGTAGCTGGTTGAAGACGATGGTGCTCTCGCCCCGGTAGAAGGGCGTCTGGGGTTCAGTAGTCGGCGTGATATCGGCATGCGTCCTCCGGTTCAATTTCGGGTTGCTCAACGTGAATTCCGCAGATGACGGTTCCTTGTCTCCTGGTCTTGCGGTGAAGTTTGGGCGTAGGAAAGTCATTACTTCCTGGTGCTTGGTCGTCGTCAGAGTTACCTCTGGCTTCTTCGCGTCGGGAAACAACTTTGTTGGTGCGTCTCGTAAACCGTACTGCACCCAGAGATCAAGGACTCGTGGATCCCACGTTTGGTAGAACTTGCTCTTGCCGAAACTCTTGGCTGCTTCTTCGCGTGAGGGCCAGCGCTCGCGTCGTCGTGATGATGCGGCGGCTGGTCCGACGTTGCCGTTTAGTGAGACTTTGCCTTGGATGACGGGGTCGATGAGGATTAGTGTCTCGAGGAGACGTGGATGCAGCAATGCGAGGTTGGCGAGTTGGCAGCCGCCCATGCTATGGCCTACGCCGATTATCGGGCGAGGCATCTGGTCGCGGAAGATGTTTACCATGTGAAGTAGATCTCTGCTATGATCAAGCCATGCCGCTACGTAGAATTAGCGTATCAATCGCGCAGTTGAAGAAATGTACATACGGTCATTGCCTAGCTTATCTTCGTTCAGAACGCTGCTCATGCCTTGGTGCACGACATCTGCTATCCAAATTCCTCTGATGCCAAACCCATTTTGCTGACATCTCTTCAGGAGCTCATCCCATAGTGGCTCGTACAGCTCTTTCGGGAATCCATTCGCATGCGCTGCGATGATGGTGATGTCTCCAGGTTTCGGGCTCGTGTTGTCGAGAGGTGTGTATTGCTTGACGGCGAGATGTAGGACTTCTTCCTGCTTCGTCGATGTGGAGCGTGGGAAGCCACGGATATGTGATGCTTCTAGCTTGTGCTCATCTATACGAAAGTGCTTTGAAGACATGTTCCTGTTGACTGCGGCCGAGATATAATGAGATGACGGATGATCGGATGATCGGAGGATTCGGACAACAAGTATATGCAGGTCAAAATGTTATAAATGTTGTACGTGTTCAGCGAGATGGTAGAACGGAATGATACGCTTAGATCACAGAAAGGCGCCTATGCTTCTAGGTGTCGTGATTAGCAGCCGGCGCAATCTGGGGAATGCCGAGGTCCATCACGGCTTCTGTTCTCCCCACAGAACCTCCACATAGAAGTGCCAAAGAGATACTCGCGCTTGAGGATCATTCCGAATGGACATTGCGCAAACGCGCGCTTCTTTCGGACTGCAAAAAGACACTAGTCTGGACAGGACTCCGCCGTCATGACGGATCCAGCGTCGAAGTGTTTTGGTGGGGCGTCACGTGGGCCTTGACGCGTTCGTGCCTCCAAAGTTCGCGTGTAGCCGTGTCGCATCGCGCCTTCGAATCCAACATCGACAGCGACCCACAGTCCACACATACAACACAACACCCTAAGTCGCAGCCATGGAAGACACCACCATGCTGGAGGGCTCGCAGGGTCTGTTCGAGGAGCTCAATTTCACGATATACCCCAACGGCCTCTCAGAAGAGCGAATGCGCCAGGTATGCGACGCGTCTAATCAATTTAGAAGTATTGCTAACCGACGGCATAGATCGAAGATGCTATCACAGGCGCTCGCGGAACAATCGTACCCTTCAATGTAACCAAAGGCCGCATAGACAACCTGGAGGAAATCAGCTACATTGTCTCGGAGACGGCCGACTTCCCCGACTACTACCGCGCCCTCGATCTCATGTTACATGTGGTCAAGCCAACATGGATAGACGCGTCGCTCCAGTCCAACAAGGCCAAGAACCCGCGAACATACAGCCCCGATCCTGCACTCTTCATGAGCGAAGTAGTCATATGCTGTGGGGACATACCGAGCGGAG
>Ga0265798_10006775_pt1 | contig 14979 bp, 15 predicted proteins | sample P3T30metagenome_FD_192430 | JGI IMG/M metagenome (GOLD analysis project Ga0265798, IMG submission 192430) | Plant litter microbial communities from East Loma Ridge, Irvine, California - P3 T30 | ecosystem: Environmental > Terrestrial > Plant litter > Unclassified | place: USA: California... | reverse complement strand
CCGCGCAAGGTGACATTCCCGGGCGGCACGCGGGTGGTGGGGTTCGGCAGCGCGCCAGGCACCGCGGTGCCCGGCGGCCCATTCAACGAGGGCGGCAAGTGGTTCATCCGCAAGCACGCGCTCGACGAGTTCTACTGCGTGGGCGACATTGGCATCGATCTGGCCCAGAGCAACACCGCAGCGCTGACCGTCGAGGCCATCGTCAACGGCGTCACGCTGCTCGAGCATCCGGTTATTCAGGGCTACTTGATCCCGGCGAAGCTGGGCGGGCTGGATACCGCCGCCGGCGCGCTGAACTTCTGCACGCTGCGTGTCACGTACGAGAACAGCGAGCAGGTCGACTTCACTATCTGGTTCGTCGAGAACAAGGACATCTGGACCCTCAACAAGGATCCGGACGACAAGCGCTTCTACGTGGCCGACGTCGCCAACATCCTCGCCGACAGCAACACCCAGGTGCAGGCCGCGCTGCCCGCTATCCCTCTGGGGGTGGCGGTGCTCGAGCAGCCTGTCATCCAAGGCACGCTGCTGGCGGTGAAGCTGGGTGGCCTGGACGTGGCGCCGGGCGCGGTCAACTCGTGCACGCTGCCATTCGCCTGTGCCAATGGCGAGAAGTTCTTCCGGACCATCAACTTCAACAGGGTGGACAACTGATGATCGACGCATCGAAATTGCCGCGCGTGCCGAACGAAGTGCTGCAGAAGGAACAGCAGCAGACCGTCGAGTACGCGCGCGCGCCGATCGCGACCGGCGGCCAGGTCGGCGCCGGCCGCCCGCCAGCAAAACAAGGAACGACCCGATGAGCTGGAAACTGATCACGCCGCCCACCGGGCTCGCCGTTTCGATGGTCGAAGCCCGTCTGGCAGCGCGTGTCGACGCCGACGAAGACGGCACCTCGCAGCTCGACGGCGAGATCGAGCGCGCGATTCGGACCTACACCACGGAAGCGGAGGGCGAGACCAACCGCGCGATGATGGAGCAGACCTGGCGCCTGACGCTGGACCGCTTCGACGGCGCGATCGCGCTGCGCCGGCCGCCGCTTCTGCATGTCGACCACATCACGTTCTACGACGCCGAGGGCGTCCAGCAAACCCTCGACCCGCTCGATTACCAGGTCGATGGCGAGAGCGAGCCGGGCTACATCGTGCCGGCGCCCGGGCGGGGCTGGCCGGCGACGGCGCGCCGCATCAACGCGGTGCAGGTGCAAATCCGCTGCGGCTACGGCCCGGACCATACCTCTGTGCCAGACGCGATCTCGGGCTTCATCCTGGCGCGTCTATCCGAGCATTTCCAGTCCGGTGGCCAGCCGAAGAACGAACACGTGAAGCGGCTGTTGTGGCCGGAGGTGGTCTACGGATGATGAACGACCGAGTGCAGATCCTGAAGCGCATACCTGGCCGCGACAGCGCTGGGCAGCCCGTGGAGACCTGGCCGGTGCTGCGTCCCGTCTGGGCGAACGTCAAGTTCCAGTCCGGCGCCGGCGCCATGCGCGCGAACGCCGACCTCTCGATCGTGAAGTGCTCAATCAGGATCCGGGTGCGCCGTGACGTCGACGCCTCGATGCGCGTCCGCCACCTGGGCATCGATTACGACATCAAGGCGGTGCTGCCCGATTCCGAGGATCGGGACTTCATGTTCCTAGTCTGCGAGAGCGTCAAATGATCAACTTCGACGCATCAGCCCTTGCCGAAGCGGTGCAGCAGACGGTCGACCAGGTGCGTAGTGGCGCTGGCGAGGAGACGCTGCGTGCGACCGGCTTCTCTGGCGCCGAGCTGTTTCGCGAGGAGGCGAAGCGCAATGCGCTCGCTCGAGCCAAGACCTTCACGATCCACCGCAACATCATCGTCAAGCGACTGGAGGAAGAGTCGGACGGCGGCGTGCGGCAGGTGTACCTGGTGACGGTGCGCTCTGGCCGGTTCGGCGGCCGCGATGCCTTCTACTGGCGCTTCGTCGAGGACGGGCACGCCAAGGTCAGGCAGAACAAAAACGTGAGTGCGAAGACTGGTCGCGTGGTGAACTGGAAGAGGCACCGAGCCCGCGAGGCGAAATACTGGGCCAAAAAGGCCGCAGAGCTGGAAAACGGCTCCGCGACCGTGCCGGCATATCCCTTCATGCGGCCAGCCTACGAGAGCATGAAGCAGGCCGCAGTCGACCAGATGACGCGCACCCTGGCAGAGCAGATCGCAAGGAACTCGACGAAATCATGACCCCTGAAGAGCACATCTACAGCGTGTTGCAGCATCTGGCCGGCGGCCGCGTCTTCCCAGACGTAGCCGAGGCGGGCACGGACAAGCCGTACATCACCTACCAGGCGGTGGGCGGCGCGCCGCTGCACTTCCTGAGCGGCGACCGTCCCGACAAGCAGCCAGTGCGCATGCAGGTCAACGTCTGGGCTGAGCGCCGCACCGAGGCGTCCGAAGTCGGGATGCTGGTCGAGGATGCGATGCGCTCTGCCACCCACCTACAGGTCGAGGTACTGACCGGCCGTGTGGCCACATACGACGAACCGACGAACCTTCGCGGAACCATGCAGGACTTCAGCCTGTTCTGCTGACCTAGCAACACCCCATCCCCAAGCCGCCCCGAGAAATCTGGGCGGCTATTTTTTTGCCCAAACGGGCGCAACTGGCCCGGTGACGGGCCTTTTTCATTTGGAAGGCCCTTTTCATGCAACTGCCAAACAACATCGCTTTCGCGATCGCGACCGCTTTCGCCGCTGCCGTGAACATCACCGCGATCACCAACGCGACTGAAGCGGTGGCAACCGCGACCAACACCTTCGCCGCCGGCGATTTCTTCGAATACACCGGCGGCTGGAGCAAGGCCAATGGGCGCGTCTTCCGCGCGAAGGCAGCGTCGGGCACGTCGCTCACGTTTGAAGGCCTGGACACCAGCGACCTCAGCATCTTCCCGGCAGGTGCCGGCGTGGGCTCGGTGCGCAAAATCACGACCTGGGTGCCGATCACCGGCATCACGGCAGCTGAAGTCTCGGGCGGCGACGGCAAGTTCGTCGAAGTTCCGCTGCTCGACACCGACATGCCAGTGAATTTGCCTGACGGATTCACCGGCACCACCGTCACCCTGACGATCGCCGATGAAAAAGGCGCCGCGCATCACGCCGCCCTGAAAGCGGTGTCGGACGGTGTCAAGTTGAGCTGCCTGCGCGGCACCCTGCCGGGCGGCGCCGTCTTGCTCTATGCCGGCTATTGCTCGTTCAACGAGTCGCCAAGCCTGGCAAAGGGCAGCGTGATGGCGGTGAAGGCCGTCTTCTCGCTGCAAAACAAGGTCGTTCGCTACTAAACCGTGTTGCCAAGCCGGTGCCGAATGGTCGGTGCCGGCCTTCCCAGCCCTGCGGGGTAGCGCCTCGCAGGGTCTTTTTACCCCTCCCGAAAGAAAATCATCATGGCAAAAGCAAAACTCTCCCTGGCCGACGAAGCAACCTTCAAAGCCACCGTCATCATCCCGATCCCAGGCGGAAAAACCGCTGAAGTGGAATGGGTCTTCGCGTGGATGCCCCGCAAAGAATTCAAGGAGTTCGTCGAGAATCTGGCCGGCGCCGAGGACGTCGATGCGCTGATGGACATCAGCCGCGGCTGGGACCTTGACGATCAGTTCGGCAAAGCGGCCGTCGAGAAGATGACCCAGAAATACATCGGCGCGGCGCGCGCGGTCCTGGACAAGTTCATCGCCGAAATCACCGGCGCCCGCGCAAAAAACTAAAGGCCGTCGCCTCGGCCTTTTACGAAGCAGAGCCCTCCGACGCTGAGTTGGCGGTCGCGGGCCTGCGCCGTGAGGACTTGGCGGCGGATGGAGTGGAAATTTGGCCCGAGAACATGCGGGCTTTCGACCTGTTCTACAGCTTGCGCAAGCAGTGGCGCCTCGCCCCGATGGGCGGCCCGATCGGCCTGGATTTCCTCGTGGCCTATAACCGGATGGATCGGATGGGACTGACGACTGAGGAATACAACCAGCTCGATGCGGACCTGCAGGTAATGGAGGATGCGGCGCTTGAGGCGATGCGTAAGGATGGGTGACCTGGTGGCGATCGGCAGGTCATTTCTTCTTGTTGAAGAAAACCGTGGCCGTGCACTGCTCTTCCTTCCAGAATTTCTCTTCATCGCCGCTGTAGGCAGGGGGCGCCAAGACCTCGGTAACGACGGCGCTTATTTCATACCCGCTAAACTGCGCTCGAAGGATGCGCTGCCGAGTTTCGGTGTTTCCGATCACCCAGCCTACGGTGCCGCTTTCTCCTACAAATCGCACGTCATAGGTTAGTTTTTCCAAGCGTTGATCGAGTGTTCGGAATGGCAGTAGCATCGATTCGCCGACGTGAAAACGCCGTCCCTCGCGCGACCGTATTTGAACGCTGAGCTCACGTTTCACTGGCCTATATGGGCTTGTCAGCAATGCGCGTGCTTTCTGGCGCTCGTGGGCCAAATACGCGGCCTCGCGCTCGGCGACGACCTCTGGAGGGTCGGGCGGGTCGGCTGAAAGCTGAAACTTCAGGCGATCGCCTTTTGCGATCAGCGTAAGGTCAACCAGCCAGCCGGCGTCCATCATCTCAACCAGCTTCGGGTTGTCGTGCTTGCTGATAGTGACGACTTTGCCTTGGCCACCGATAGTCCCGTCGCGGTACGCATAAATTAATTCGGCGCCAGGCTTGGTCCATAGCGTGAATGAGTCTCCTTCTTCGCACTCGCGCAGTTGGTCGTGGAAAACTTCGAAAATTGAAAACCGGTCTATCATTTCCGCGCGTCGAGGAAGTTGCGTATTTGTAAACGATAGCATCCTTTCGCGCTGGTGTACCATTGCTCTTCCATATAGGGAGAAGTAATGAAGCGCGCACTATTATTTGCAACCGTCCTGCTGGCCGCCAACGCGATGGCCGCGCCAAAGCTTTCGTGCAGACAGGACCCGGATACCAAGGCTGCTGCTTGTTATGAGACCAAATCAGTTCGTAGCAACGGCGACCTGCGCTCGTTCACCTTGGCGACGGGCGGCCCGAAAGGTGTCACGAAATCTCCCTACATGGCAGTGGTGAATTGCCGGATTAAGTACCTGGAATTACGAGACAAGCAAGGGGTCGTCTTCGCAAGGAAGATCCCACCCAAGCCCCATATGCGCGGCTTGGTGCACGACGTGTGCCTAGAGCCTAAGCCCAAGCCAGACAAGAGCTTGGACTAAATTTTAAAACTAAAACAGACCACCCTTCGGGGTGGTTTTTTTATGGGCGGAACATGAGCGAAATCGTAAATAACGCCACCATCCGCGTAGACGTCGACGGCTCGGGCGTTGATGCCGGCCTTCGTCGTATTGAGGAGGGTGCCAACAGGACGGGCAAGAACCTGGATAACCTTGGCGCCACCGCGAAGCGGACCGCCTCCGCGCTCGAGGAAGTCGCCCGTACGCCCGGCATGGAAACCGCAGGCGATGGCGCTGGCGTGGCTGCCGGCCGGATGGACCGTGCTACGAAGTCGATGGCGGACTCGATCCAGCGAGCCATGGCGCAGATGAACGCTGGTGCCAAAGGTTCCGCCCAGTATTACGAAGCGCTGGCCAATGCCCGCGGCCTCGACGTGAATGCTCTGCGCCCGTTCCTGAATCAGCTGGACGAAATGACGCGCAAGAGCGCGGTTGCAGCAGATGCGCAGCGCAAGCTCGACGAGTCGACCAAGTTCCTCGACAGCCTGCGCTCGCGCACCGAGGGTATCGGCAAAACCGCATCCGAACTCGCTGCGCTGCGCGCCCAGCAGCTCGGCGTGAGTGACGCCGCGGCTGACATGATCGAGCAACTGCGTCAGCAGGAAGAGGCAGGGGAGTCGTCGTATGGAGGCCTGAGCGAAAGTGCTGAAGGATACAAGGCCACTTTGCTTGCCGTCGGCGCCGCTGTCGCCGCCGCAGCGATCGCTGGGGCTGCGCTGATCAACGGAGCTGTCAATGACCTGGCCGAGCTCGACGATATGGCGCAGAAGACCGGTTCCTCGGTCGAAAGCTTGTCGAGGATCCAGAAGCTTGCTGCGGTGTTCGGCACCGACATGGGCAACATCGATGGTGCCCTGACGAAACTGTCGAAGGGCATGGCCGGCCTGGACGAAGACAGCAACAAAGTACACAAGGCGCTCAAAGCACTGGGCGTCGCTTCGAAAGATGCTGCCGGAGGCCTGCGCGACCCTTCCCTCGTGCTGGTCGACGTAGCAACTAAGCTGCAAGGCTATAACGATGGCGCGGGGAAAACGGCGCTGATCAATGACCTGATCGGCAAGTCTGGCGCTGACCTGCTGCCGTTCCTCAATGACCTCGCTGAGAACTACGACAAGGTCACCGGGACCTCCGGTGACGCTGCTGGCGCCGCCGCCGCCTTTCAAGATCAAGTCGGATGGCTGAAGCTTGAGCTGAAGACGCTGGTCACGTCGGTCGCTGTCGATGTCGCCCCAACTCTTCGTGATCTGGCTGGCGCTTTCGGGGATGTCTACAAGGAGCAGGCCGGCCTGAATAAGGGGGACTGGTCGAGTTGGGCGGATGATCTTGGGCTCGGATTCGCGAAGGCATCCGATGCAGTGGCGAATTTCGCACGCTCTACCAGCGTCGCCTGGGATGCACTGAAAGCAGTGCGCGCAGCCTTCCAGATTGTGAATGGCCTCGCTCTCATCAGCCCAGCTGAAGCGGCGTATGAATCCTTTACTGGCGGCGATGGCCTCAAGGACGTCAAAAAATCGTTTGCCGACCTGAAGCAGGCAATCGCGGATGGCTGGAAGAGTATCGAGACCATCAATGCGCTGCCTGGCGATCAGTTCGAGAAGGCGTTTCGTGCGCGTGTGACGGATCGTGGCGCCGTAGCGGATGGGAGTCTTGGCGACCGAGTTCAAGAAGACCTGAACTATCAGCCTGGTGGAGATTCCGGTACCAAAGATGCAACCAAAGCGCTGGAAGAATACGAGGCGCTACTCGACCGCATCAACGGCAAGACGGTCGGTCTCGATCCCGGATTCTACGATAACCTTTCGAAGCTGTATGCCGGCTACACGTCGGGCAAGCAGTCGCTGGAGGATTACGTCTCTACGGTCGAGAAATACATCGGTCAGCAGGCGTTCGTGAAACAGGCGGAAGAGGAGCGTGCCCGGTCGCTGAAAGAAATGGGCGACTTCCAGGCCAGCTACTCGGCCGGTCTGGCGGCGACCGATGGCGTGTACGCGAAGCGCATCCAGGATGCCGAAGCAGAGGCGGTTCGGAATGAGGAGCTGGCCCGCACCTATGGCCTGACCAAGTCGGCCGTCGAGGTGCTCGAGCTGGCGCGCCTGGAGGAACAGCTTTCGCAGCGCGCCACGATGGGCCTGACGCTAGACCAGATCGAGATGCTCGAGCAGTTGATCGACGCGAAAAAGCGCAGCAGCGGCGCCGTCGTGCAGATGGAGGGCATGGACGCCGTCAAGAAGGCCGGTGAGGATCTCGACCGATTCCTGGATCCTACCAAGGCCCAGACCTTCGGCGAGGCGCTCAAGGGCGCGTTCGGTGCCGCTGGCGATTCGATGACGCAGCTGATCACCGGCCTGGACGCCTACGGCATCCGTCAAGCCGAGATCGACGAGGCCCGCAAGGATGCCTCGGTCAAGTATGCGACCGACGCGAAAGGCTATGCCGACGTCACGGCCGCTATCAACGCCAAGGAGGTCAAAAGCCGCCTGAGCGGTTACGGCGACATGGCCGCAGCTGCTAAGGGATTCTTCTCGGAAGGCAGCAAGGGCTATAGCGTGCTGTCCGGCGTGGAGAAAGCCCACCGCGCGGCTGAGTTGGCCATGGCGCTGCAGACCATGACGAAGAAGATCTTCTTCAAGCAGTCGGAGGTCGTGGCCAATACCGCGCTCAATGCCTCCAAGCTGACTGGCGAGGCTGCGGCGACGGCTGCATCCACAGGCCTGGCCGCAACGGAGGCCAGCGCCTGGGGGGTAACTGCTGTCGTGAAGGCGATCGCATCGTTGCCGTTCCCGCTGAACCTGGCGGCCGGTGCTGCAACCCTGGCCGCTGTGGTCGCCGTCGGCGCCAAGATGTTCGGCAGCGTGGGTGGTGGCGGGATGAGCCTGACCGAGCAGCGTCAGCAGGACCAGGGCACTGGAACGGTACTCGGTTCGGACGCGAAGTCGGAATCGATCGCTCGCGCGCTCGATGCGATCGAAGGGGCGACGCTCCAGGGCCTGGGCATCAGCAACGGCATGCTCACCTCGCTGCGCAATATCGAGGCCGGCATCGGCCAATTCGCGTCGCTGTTGGTGCGCACCACCGGCGTGACCGGAGATTTCGGCGGCGAGTTCGCCACGCGTGGCAGTGCAGACGCGTTCGGCCGCTCCAACATGGGCGTGCTGGCCACCGGCGGTTTCATCGGAGCAGCGCTGGACAAGATCACCGGCGGCTGGGTGGGCAAGATCACCGGCTCCGTGCTGGGCAAGATCTTCGGCGGCAAGACCACCGTGGAAGACACTGGCTTTACCATCGACCCGGCCAGCTTCGCCTCGATCGGCGCGGGCGGGCTGAGCGCCATGCAGTATGCGGACATCAAGAAGGATGGCGGCTGGTTCGGCAAGGACAAGAACAGCACCAAGCTCGAGGGACTGGGCGAGGAGGGCAATCGCCAAGTCGCCAGCGTTCTGATGTCGCTGTACGACACCGTGTTCGAAGCTGGCACGATGATCGGGCTGGGGGCGGATGCATTCGCGGACGAGCTGAACGGCTATGTGGTCGACATCGGCAAGATCAGTCTGAAAGGGAAGACGGCCGACGAGATCCAGAAGGAGCTGTCGGCCGTCTTCTCGAAGGTCGGCGACGACCTGGCCAAGTTCGGTGTCGGTGGCCTGGAGCAGTTCCAGAAGGTGGGCGAGGGCTACCTCGAAACCCTGACCCGGGTGGCCACCAACTACCAGGCTGTGACGGTCGTCACCGATTCGATGGGGATGACGTTCGGCGCCATGGGTCTGGCGTCGGTCGGCGCGCGCGAGCGGCTGATCGACCTGGTCGGCGGCCTGGACGAATTCACCTCGAGCGCCGATCAATTCCTGAGCGATTTCTACACCGATCAGGAGCGGGCGAACTCGCTGCGGGCCAGGATCATGCCGACGCTTGACCAGTACGGCATCAAGACCGGCGCCGACGACTCGCTGCAGCAGTTCCGTAGCGTAGTCACCGGCCTGGACCTGACGACCGAGGCCGGCGCGCGCGCCTACGCCACGCTGATGCAGATCGCTCCGGCGTTCAAGCAGATTGCGGACGTAGACACGAGCATGCTGGAGAAGCGACGCGACCTGGAAAATGAGGTGATGGAGCTGCTGGGCGACAAGTCGGGCGCGCTGGCCGCTAGCCGCGCAATCGAACTGGCCGGCTTGGACGCGTCGCTGCGTCCGCTCCAGCAGCGTGTCTTCGCGCTGCAGGATGAAGCGGCGGCGCTGGAGACGTCGAACTCGCTGCTCGACATCCAGGCGAAGATTTACGAGCTCACCGGCGACAAGGCCGGCGCAGCCGCGGTGCTGGCACAGCAACAAGTCAACGCCTTGGCCGCGCTGGACCCGGCGCTGCGCGGCGCAACGCTGCAGCTGTGGGGCCTCGAAGCCGCCGCCAAGGCGACCGAGAAGGTCAAGACGGATGCAACTGCGCTGATGTCCGGCGTCGATGGCGCTTTCTCCGTGCTCCAAAAGGTGGTTGAGCGTCAGAAAAACGCGCTCAAGGAAGAAATCGACGTCCGGACCAAATCGATCCAGAAGATCGAAGCGCTGTCGCAATCGCTGCGCAGCACGCTGGATTCGATGACGGTGTCGGAGCCGACGAAGGACGACCGGGCAGCGGCCCAGGCGCAGATTCAAGCCGCGCTGGCGATCGCCAAGGCAACGGGAACCCTGCCAAAAGCAGACGACCTGAAGGCTGCATTGACGGTGGTCAGCAAGGATTCGGCAGCGCTGTTCGCCACCCGCGAGGACTACCTGCGTGACTTCTACTCCGGCCGCAATGGGGTGGAAGACCTGTCCAAGCTGGCAGATAAGACCCTGTCGGCAGAGGAGCGCAGCCTGAAATCGCTGGAGAACCAGGTCAAGCAATACGACCTGATGCTCGAGCGCGAACAGGAGCAGATCGACGTCCTCAAGGGCATCTCGATCACCGGCCTGTCGATCGGGCAGGCCATCGAGGCGCTGCACGTCGCAATCCTTGCCGCCGACCAGAACCCTGTCAATTCCGCGACCCCGTCAATCAGCGACGCCTACAAATCGGCGCTGGGCCGGGCACCGGATGCGGCTGGGCTGGACTTCTGGCGGGACAAGGCGGCCGAGGGCGTGTCGCTCGACACCATCGTGGGCTCTATCAAGGGCTCGCCGGAAGCGCAGATCCAGAAGCTCTACAAGGAGGTCTTCGGGCGCGCGGCCGACGCCGACGGACTGCAGTTCTGGGTCAAGCAGATGAACGGCGGGATGTCTGCCGCCACCATCCGTGACGCCTTGCTCGGCAGTGACGAGAAGAAGCTGCGCGGCTTTGCCGTGGGCACCAACCAGGTGCCCTACGACATGCCGGCCTACATCCACAAGGACGAGCGAATCATCCCTGCGGCTGACAACCGCGAGCTGATGCGCCGTCTGGCCAGTCCAGAGCAGGGCAATGAGGTGCTGGCCGCCGCAGTCGACCGCCTGACCCAAACCGTCGCGCGCCAGGAGCAGATCATCGCCAACCTGCAAGCAGCGGCCGATGGGACCCAAGGCAACACCAAGCGCCTGGCCGACGGGATGGAGATCCTGACCGAAGGCTACAACGCAATGCGCACGAAAGAGGAGGTACCTGCATGAATTCGTCTGACGTCCGAATTGTCAGGCTGAACCCCGTCACCGGCAATGGGTCTTTTACCGGCGGTGGCGGGAGTTACTGGGATTCGGCCGGCGTGCTGCAAACCGCGCCGCCGAACACCCTGCGCATGTCTTACGACCCCTCTGACCTGAGTAAGGCGCCGTATGCGGTGGTAGAGCCAGCGACGACGAACTATGCGCAAAACAACACGATGGCTGGGGCGGTGGCCGGTACCCCGGGGACTTGGCCTACTGGATGGAGTGGAGCAACCACCGTCAATGGTGTAAGCCGCTCTATTGTCGCCGTCGGTGTTGAGGACGGCATTCCCTATATTGACATCGGCTTCACTGGAACCGCGACGGGAAATGCTGGGTTCTACCCGAACATCGCCAGCGCAGCTGCAATCGCTGGGCAGAACTGGCAGATCGGCGCCTTCACGCAGTTGATCAGTGGTAGCCGGCCTTCTACGCTCGGGCTAGTGATTAGCGGACGCCGGTCTGACGGCGGCGCTGCTGAAGACGGCCCCGCTACCACGCTACCTGAAGGCGGCCGATTGAGGGATGCTTTCATCGTCTCGGACCGCACGTTCACAAGTGCGGATACGGTGAGCGCGCTTTCATTCCTGAGCATCGGATTCAACGCCGGCACCATTGCCGACTGCGTGGTGCGCATCGGCCTCCCTCAAATGTGTCGCGATTGGGTGTCGAAATTTCCAATCAAAACCACCAACGGAATAGTCACTCGCCCTGCTGATGCAGTAGGCCCTGGTGCAGGCCTGGTGTATTCCAACGTGGCGATCACCGAGCCGCTGTGGGTGGCCGGCACCTACGCGCTGGGCGTTCGGGTGCGCGACTCGCTGAACTTCGTTTTTGAGTCGCAGGCGGCTGGGAACACTGCGCCGCTGACCGACAAGACAAAGTGGCTGCCGCTGGGCATGACGAACCTCTGGCGGGCTTTCGACAAGACGGTCAACACCCAGACGTCGGCGCCTGGCCTGCTGGTCTTGGCGATCAAGCCGGGCACGGTCGTCAATACGCTCAAGCTGCTGAACATGGAAGGCTCGTCGGTCACGGTGAGCCAGTCGGAGAGCGGCTACGTCCGGAATCGCAACCTGGTGCGGCACGAGGTCGATAACTGGTTCGACTTCTATTACGAGGAGCCGATCCGCGCCGGCGACGCCGTCTTCGACGACATTCCGCCGTATCCGAACGCGATGCTCGCCGTCGCCGTGCACAACGGCCCCCTGGACGCAAAGATCGGCGCCTGCCTGCCGGGCAAGTCGATCGTCATCGGCAAGGCCACGTCCAGCTTCAAGGCTGGCGTGCTCAGCTACTCGACCTCGACGACCGACACCTTCGGCAGCATCACCATGGTCAAGCGCTACAACGCGCCTCGGATGAACTTCGACGTGATGGTTCCCGCTGGATCGGAAGACCAAGTTTTCCGAATCCTGCGCGAGTACACCGACGTCGAGATCGGGATCATCGTCGGCGATCGCTTCGCCATGGGTATCGGCTACGGCTTCCTGGGCCAGTGGGATGTGGCGAAGGCCGGCAGCGGCCGCACCTCCCCAATCGAATTCAAAGGACTTGTATGACGACGACCATCACGCAGAAAATTGCGGCACTACCGCAAGGGCCGGATCCGGCGATTCACCCGAGGACCGAGTTCGCGCAGATTGCAGCCGCATCGGTGCTGGCTCAGCGCGCGCTGCCAGGGCAGATCAACACCTTCGCCGATCAGGCCAACGCGCTTGCAGTGGAGGTCACAACCATGTCGGCTAACGCGACGACTGCGGCGCAGAACGCGGCCGCATCCGCCGCCGACGCCGCCAGTATTGCGGGTGCGGATGCCTGGGTTAGCGGCAGGACCTACGCGAAGAATGCCTCCGCGATTAGCCAGATCAACTTCAAGACCTACCGTCGCAAGGTTGCAGGTGCCGGCACGATCGACCCGGTCAACGATCCGACGAACTGGGAGCCGGCCACGCTCAACGGGACCTTCATCCCTCAAGCCGTCGCCGCTTCCTCTGTCAACCTCGGTACCGCCAACTACTTTACACGGACCCAGACCGGCAATCAGACGTACACGTTCGACAACTGCCCGTCCGACGGCTACTCGTTCACGCTTGAGCTGACGGTGACGGCCGGCATCGCCTCGCTCCCAGCCTCGGTCAAGACGCCTGACGACGTGCCTTACACCCTTACCGCTGGCAAGGTGCATGAGCTGATGTTTGTGACGTCGAACCGCGGAGCGCGGTGGCGACTCGCAGCAGCAACCAACTACACGATCTGACCTATGGATATGACAACTTTCCGACTGCGGCGTGGCGCCGCGGCGACGAAGCGCGTCGGACAGATTGAGTGGACCACGCCCGGCACCTACTCGGTGCCGGTGCCGATGGGCGTCACACTCATGAACTTCGTCCTTATCGGCGGAGGCGGAGGCGGTGGCGATGGCACCGCATCCCTCGGCGGGGACGGCGGTCACGGCGCAGCGCTTCGCTACATCAACAACTTGCCCGTCACACCGGGAGAGATCCTGACTCTTGAGGTAGGCGCGGGCGGCCCGGGTAATGTCGGCTCTGTAAATAGGACGACCGGCGGAAACACAAGGCTTCTCCGGGGAGCCTCGGTGCTTGTTTGGGCTGGTGGCGGCGGTTCGTCTGTCGGGACCGGCAGCGCTCTTGGCCCAGGGCCATTTGGCGGAACCATCGGAGGCGGCAATGGTGGCGCAGGCACTTCGGGCTCCGGGGCTGGCGTGGTCTACAGCGGAGGACCTGCTGGCGGTGCTGGCGGGTACTCCGGGCCGGGAGGAAATGGTGCGCAGAACGGAAGCTCGTCTGCCGGCGGCTCGGGCCAGGGCGGCGGCGGCGGCGGAGGCGCCTCCGGAACTACCGGTCAGAGCCTCACAGGACCCTCCGGAGGTGGCGTCGGGATAAAGGGAGAGGGAGCGAGCGGGGTTGGCGGGACCGTTGGCTCCAGCCGGCATGGTAAGGGCGGATCAAATGGCGCGGACGGCACTTCGTCCGGTGGCGCGTTTGGCGGTGGCGGCGGCGGAATGCGCGGCCAACCAGGCGGCCAGATTGGTTACAACGGAGGTGGTGGAGCCGGTGCTGCTATGTGGGGCGTTGGTCGTGCATATCCTTCCACCCGTACTGCAGACGAATTCCCATAATCGAGGAGAGAGCTTTGTACTACCAACCCGAAAGCAAAAAAGTGTTCACCCTGCACAGCGAGATCCGCAGCGCGCTGCCGCACGTGATGTTCGGCGCTTCGATTAGCGAAGACGATCTCGCCTTCTGCGGCATCTTCCCGCTGCGCTGCGAGGCGCCGCCTGTCGAAACAGGCCAGATTGCCGTGCCGTCCGTGGTCGACCTGGTCGACGTCGAATGGACGCAGCTCTGGACAGTTCGCGACCTGACGCCGGAGGAGTTGGCCGAGGAAGCTGCCGTCGTCCAACTGCAGCGTGATGAAAAGCGCGCCGAGATAGATCACTGGCGCGCGGCGGCCAACGCTTCAACCTTCCCGCACGGCGGCAAGCAGATCGCCTGCGACGCGCTGTCGCGTTCGGACATCGACGGCGTGGCCAACCACATCGCGCTGTTCGGGGAATTCCCCGAGGGCTGGCCAGGCGGCTGGAAGGCGACGGACAAGACGATGCTGCAGCTGGCCGATGTTGACGCCTTCCGCGCGATGTACGCCTCGATGACCGCCCAGGGCACCGAGAACTTCAACCACTCGCAGGACCTGAAGGCGCAGCTGGCTTTGGCCAAGACGCCCGAAGAGATCGCGGCCATCCAATGGTGATCAGATGAAAGCAGCGTTCTACAAGGGCACGCGCCCGGGCCTGTCCGGCATCTACAACCGCATCGTGCGCTGGTGGACCCGGTCTGACTTTTCGCACGTTGAGCTGGTGCTGTCGACTGGCCTCGCCTGGTCAGCCTCATTCGCCGACGGCGGCGTGCGCAGCAAGCCGATCGACTTCGACCCCAAGAACTGGATCCTGGTCGACCTGCCGCCGGCGCTTGAGCAGCGCGCCGAGGCGTGGTTCGTCGCGCACCGCGGTGCCAAGTATGACCTGCTGGGCAACCTGCAGTTCGTGCTGTCGCCGATTCCACACACGCAAGGCCGCTGGTTCTGCTCCGAGGCCGTGGCAGCCGCGCTT
>Ga0265798_10006773_pt1 | contig 14980 bp, 11 predicted proteins | sample P3T30metagenome_FD_192430 | JGI IMG/M metagenome (GOLD analysis project Ga0265798, IMG submission 192430) | Plant litter microbial communities from East Loma Ridge, Irvine, California - P3 T30 | ecosystem: Environmental > Terrestrial > Plant litter > Unclassified | place: USA: California... | reverse complement strand
CGGTCACGGACAACCCCGCACCGCTGATGATCATGGCCGCGGTCATGGGCGCCGGCATGGTGCCCCCGTTGGCCATGGCGCTCGCGTCGACCGTCCTCTACCGCAAGGGCTTCACGCAGGAGGAGCGGACCAACGGCGGCGCCGCCTGGCTGCTCGGCGCCTCGTTCATCTCGGAGGGCGCGATCCCCTTCGCCGCGGCCGACCCGCTGCGCGTCATCCCCGCCAGCATGGTGGGCGGTGCCGTGACCGGCGCCATCTCGATGGCCGCGGGCGTGACCTCCCAGGCCCCGCACGGCGGGTTCTTCGTCTCGTTCGCCGTCACGGGACTGGGCATGTGGGCCGTCGCGATCCTCGCCGGCACCGTCGTCACCGCGCTCGTGCTCGTCGCCCTCAAGGTGCTCGTCAAGCCCCGCCGGAGCTCCCCCGCCGTCGCCGCGACGGCGGCCGACGCCGGCAGCGTCGTCGCCCAGGGCCGTCCGGTCGCCACCGCCTGACGCCTGCTGCACGCCCGACAGGAGGCCGCGTCCCACCCGGGACGCGGCCTCCTCCGTGCGCGGGGCAGGGGCGACCGCGGACCGTCTGCCGTGCACGACCTTCCCAGGCTCGGGAGGGCCCCGAGCGTACGGTCCAGGCATGGATCAGCAGCCGCAGCACGAGCAGCCCGACGACCGCCGCACGGCCGACCTCGACCGCGACGTCGACGCGTCCGCCGGTCCCGACGCCGAGCAGGCGCCCGCGCTGGAGGACGTCGCGGCCGACCTCTCGCTCGCCATCGTCTCCGAGGCGACCGCGATGACCCAGGACGACGCCGAGTCGCTGGAGCAGAGCGACGAGAACCTCCGCGACGTCGTGCGCGAGCAGCTGGACCAGCCCCTCGACCCCCAGCAGGAGGAGGTCGTCGCCACGCTCGGCGCGGCCGGCGGCAGCCTCGCGGCCGGCCTCAGCGTCGCCCTCGCGGACGCCCGGGGCGTGGAGCCCCGCGACGTGCTCCAGGCGACCGCCAAGGCCGTCCTCGCGCAGCGCACGGACTCTGCCGGCGACGTCGGCGGCGCCTGACACCATGGGGGCATGAGCCCCACCGACGCCCCTCCCCTGGCCGATCTCGACGCCGAGGCCCTCGACCTCCTGCGTGCCCTCACGGGCCGCGCCGACGCGGTCTTCCACGAGGGCCAGCTCGAGGCGATCCGGGCCCTCGTCAGCGACAGGAGGCGCGCCCTCGTCGTGCAGCGCACCGGCTGGGGCAAGTCGGCCGTCTACTTCATCGCCACCCTGCTGCTCCGTCGCCGCGGGGGCGGTCCCACCCTGCTCGTGTCGCCCCTCCTGGCGCTCATGCGCGACCAGGTGGCGGCGGCGGCCCGGGCCGGCGTGCGCGCCGTCGCGGTCAACTCCGCCACCGCGCACGAGTGGGACGACGCCCAGCGCGCCCTCGCGGCCGACGAGGTCGACGTCCTGCTGGTCTCCCCCGAGCGCCTCAACAACCCGCGCTTCCGCGATGAGCAGCTGCCCACCCTCGTCGCCCGCATGGGCATGCTCGTCGTCGACGAGGCGCACTGCATCTCCGACTGGGGCCACGACTTCCGTCCCGACTACCGGCGCCTGGCCGAGCTGGTCCGCTCGCTGCCGCCGACCGTGCCGGTGCTGGCCACGACGGCCACCGCGAACGAGCGCGTCGTCGCCGACGTCGAGGAGCAGCTCTCGGCGGGTCCCGGCACCGAGGTCCTCACGATCCGCGGCTCGCTGGCACGGTCGTCGCTGCGCCTCGGCGTGCTCACGCTCCCCACCTCGGCGGACCGCCTGGGCTGGCTCGTGGGGCACCTGCACGAGCTCCCCGGCAGCGGCATCGTCTACGCGCTCACCATCTCGGCCGCCGACGACACCGCCCGTCTGCTGCGCCAGGCCGGGTACGACGTCGAGTCGTACTCCGGCCGCACCGACCCCGACGAGCGCGAGCGCCTCGAGGCGAGGCTGAAGGACAACGACCTCAAGGCCCTCGTCGCCACGAGCGCGCTGGGCATGGGGTTCGACAAGCCCGACCTCGGCTTCGTCGTGCACCTCGGCGCCCCGTCGTCACCGGTCGCCTACTACCAGCAGATCGGGCGTGCGGGGCGCGCCACCGAGAACGCCGACGTGCTCCTGCTGCCGGGTCGCGAGGACGCCGAGATCTGGCAGTACTTCGCGACCGCCTCGATGCCCAGCGAGCAGCGCGCGGCGGCCGTGCTCGCCGAGCTCGGCGACGTGCCCCTCTCGACCCCCGCCCTCGAGGCCCGCGTCGACCTCAAGCGCACGCCCCTCGAGCTCATGCTCAAGGTGCTCGACGTCGACGGGGCGGTCCGGCGCGTGCAGGGCGGCTGGGTCTCGACCGGGCAGCCGTGGTCGTACGACGCGGAGCGCTACGGTCGCATCGGCACGGCGCGCGTCGCCGAACAAGAGGCCATGCTGCGCTACGAGCGCGGCGAGGAGTGCCGCATGCAGCTCCTCCAGTCCGAGCTCGACGACCCGGGCGCGTCGCCGTGCGGCCGCTGCGACGTCTGCGCGGGCACCTGGTACCCCACCGACGTCGCCTCCGACGCCCAGGCCAGCGCCAGCGCGGCGCTCGACCGGGTCGGGGTCGACGTCGAGCCCCGGGCCCAGTGGCCCACGGGCGCCGATCGTCTCGGCCTCCCCGTCAAGGGCAAGATCGCGCCGGAGGAGCGGGTCGAGCCCGGCAGGGCCCTCGCGCGCCTCACCGACCTCGGCTGGGGCACGACGCTGCGCCGCCTCGTCGCCGAGGGTGCGCCCGACGGCCCGGTCACGAAGGGGCTGGTGGACGGGTGCGTGCGCGTGCTCGCCGAGTGGGGCTGGACGGAGCGCCCGGTGGGCGTCGTCGTCGTCCCGTCGCGACGTCGGCCGCAGCTCGTGGGCTCGCTGGCCCAGGCGATCAGCACGGTCGGGCGGCTGCCGCTGCTCGGGGAGCTCACGCCGGCGCGGCCGGACGCCCCCTCGCGCGCCGGCAGCGTGAACAGCGCGTACCGGCTCGCCGACGTGTGGGACTCCCTGGTCGTCGGGCCCGAGCTCGCCGCCGCGCTGGCCGAGGCCCGCGGGCCGGTGCTCCTCGTCGACGACGTGGTCGACTCGCGGTGGACGGTCACCGTCGCCGGGCGAGCGCTGCGTCGCGCGGGCTCGGGGCCCGTGCTGCCGTTCGCGCTGGCCGTCATCGCCTGACGCGCGGGAGCGTCGGCCACCCTCGGCGGCTGCCGACGGCGGTGACCGCCGGAGCGGGTGACGGCCGCACGGGTGGCGGCGCGTCAGCGGCGACGGAGCGAGCGACGGTCGCGCCACGCGCCCGTCGACCAGAGGCTGAGCCAGACGAGCACGCCCTGGAAGGGCAGTCGTGCCCAGCGCTTCGCGTCGGTGTCGAGGCCGAAGGCGTCGACCCGGTTCGTCAGCTGCGAGATGTTGCCGGGGAAGATCGCGACGAAGAAGGCCGCCGCGAGCCAGCCCACGAGCACCCGGCGCTTCTTCTGCGTGAGCAGCAGCGCGCCCAGGGTGATCTCGGCGACACCGGAGGCGAGCACCACGGTGTCCTCGTCGAGGGGCACCCAGCCGGGCACCTGGGCGCGGAACTCCTCGCGGGCGACCGTGAGGTGCGTCGTGCCGGCGAAGGCCAGCGCTCCGCCGAGGGCGAGGCGACCGAGGGTGCGGGGCAGGGACGTGGGGCGTGGGAGGGGACGGCTCATGCGTCCAGCCTGCTGCCGCGCGCCTCGGAGCTGCCTCGGAACGCGGCCCGCGCCCCGCGGCGACGGCCGGTCAGGCCGTGGCGACGAAGGGCGCCGGCGTCTCGGCGGGCGAGGTCTCCCACGCGATCATCGACACGGCCCCGCCCGCGCGGACGCTCAGGGCCTGCTCGATGTCGCGGCGTGCGCGGCGCACGGAGAGCTCGTCGCCGACGACCGCGTCGAGCCGCAGGACGTCGTCGAGCTCGGTGAGCAGCACGGTCGTGGCGCTGCCCAGCCGCAGGACGAACTGCCCGTGGCCCACGGGTGCGGCCTCGTGCTCGCCGATGAGGCGGCGCGACAACCAGAACAGACCGGCCGTGTCGCCGGCGGTGTGCGCGAGCGCCGTCACCGTCATCATGGGCACGAGCATGTCAGACAGCACGGTCCACCGTGTGAACGGCGTGTGACGATGACGTGACGAGACGCGCCCGGGCCGGGCGCGCCTCCTGCCGGGTGGGGTGCGGGGCGCGCGCGACGGGAGGCGTCAGTCCTCGTCGTCGTCGCCCGAGAGGCTCTCCATGAGCTCGACGATGAACGCCACGCTCGACTCCGAGCCCGGCGCGTCGTCGCGGTCGTCGGCGGCGTCGACGACGAGCAGCGGGATGCCGGGGCCGAGCACGAGCTGGGCCATCTCGGCGCGGTCGTCGAGCCAGCAGGCCACGGGCACCCGGAAGGTCCGGGCGTCGTCGCTGAGCTCCATCGAGGCGGCCAGCACCACCTCGGCGAGCTCGTCGGACACGTGGAGGCGGACGCCGGCGTAGTGGAGGACCTTCATGCGCCGAGGCTAGCGGGCCCCGCCCGACGACGACCCAGCGCGCCGCCTGCCCGGTCGGGCCCCGGCTCAGGAGACGCTGACCCGCACCCGGTGCCAGCCCTCGGCGCCGTTCGGCGCGGGCGGCAGCTCGGCCTCGCCCTGGGTCTCGCCGTCGGCGTTCGTGGCGCGCACGGCGAGCTCGTGGTCACCCGGGGTGGCGGTCCAGCGCAGCACCCACTGGCGCCAGGTGTCGGCCGAGACGCTGTCCGCGAGCTCGGCCTCGGTCCACTCGCCGTCGTCGACCCGCACCTCGACGCGCGAGACGCCGACGTGCGGCTCCCAGGCGACGCCCGCGATCGCGACCTCCTCGCCCGCGGTCAGCGCGGCTCCGGCCCGCGGCACGTCGATGCGCGACTCGAGCTTCACGGGCCCGAGCGCGTCCCAGCCACGGGGCGTCCAGTAGCCCTCGGCGTCGGCGAACCGGGTGACCTCGAGCGACGCCACCCACTTCGTCGCCGACACGTAGCCGAACAGGCCGGGCACGACCATGCGCACGGGGAACCCGTGCTCGACGGGCAGCGGCGCGCCGTTCATGCCGACCGCGAGGAGCGCCTGCGTGCCCTCGTCCTGCAGCACGTCGAGGGGCGTGCCCGCGGTGAAGCCGTCGACGCTGGTGGAGAGCACCATGTCGGCTCCGGCCCGCACTCCAGCGCGGGCGAGCAGGTCGCGGATCGGGTACCCGAGCCAGAGGGCCGTGCCGATGAGGTCGCCGCCGACCTCGTTCGACACGCAGCTCAGCGTCGCGTGGTGCTCGACGAGCGGCAGGGCGAGGAGCTCGTCGAAGCCGATCTCGACCTCGCGGTCGACGAGGCCGTGCACCCGGAGCCGCCAGGTGGCGGGGTCGACGGCGGGCACCTGGAGCGCGGTGTCGATGCGGTAGAAGTCCTCGGCGGGCGTGACGTAGGGCGTGATGCCGTCGACGTCGAGCGAGGCGCCCGCGGGCACCGCGTCGGCGGCGACCGCCGGGCGGGGCAGCACGAGCCGGTCGCGCAGGTCCGTCACCGCCTGCGCGGCGGCGTTGACGACCCGCGCCCCGGTGCCCGCCACGAGGGCGGCGGCACCGGCCACGAGGGTCCAGGTGAGGAACGCGCGCCGTTCCACGCCCGGTCCGCGCAGCGGCGGCTCGACCTCCTCGCCGGCCCAGCCGGGACGCGCGGCGGAGTCCCAGCGCCCCAGCCTGCGCACCAGGGCCGGCAGCAGGCGGATCGCGACGAGCGTGCCCACGGCCGTCGGCACGCCGTCGACCGGTCCCGCCCCGGCGCGCGTGAGCACCGCGCCGAGCGCGATGAGGCCGCCGATCCCGATCACGACCGACCCGAGGGGACGCCGGTGCAGCTCGAGGACCCCGGCACCCGACGCGACGGCGAGCAGGAGCACGACCATGATCACGCCGAGGGCGAGCTTGTCGCCCGTGCCGAAGGCGGCGACCATGGCGTCCTTGACGGGCGCCGGCGCGAGGTCGATGGCGAGCTGGCCGACGGCGAAGAGCGGGCTGCCGGCCGGTCCCACGACGATCGCGACGAGCTCGGCCGCGGCGAGGAACGCCAGCACCGCGACGACGCCGGACGCGGCCGCGGCGGCGCGCAGGGCACGCTCCGACAGCCCGGCCGGAGGCGCGCCCCGGCCCGCCTCGGGCGTCGCCGGGGCGGGTGCGGGCTGGTCGACGTGCGCGGACATGCGACGACGGTACGACCGCCGGTCGGGGAACGGGCTGTGCGGCCCGGGCCCGTCGGGGGTCCGTGCCACAGTGGGGGGATGCTGCCGCTCGTCGACGCCGTCGACATCATCCGCCTCGTCGGGCCGCGCCCGTTCGGCGCCGGCCGCGACCTGGCCCGCGAGGGACGCGTCGCCGACCTCGTCGCCGACGACGCCGGCGACGTCCTCACCGCCCGCGTGCAGGGCAGCGCGGCCGAGCCGTACGCGACCCGCGTCGAGCTGCGGCCGACGCGCGGCGACTACAGCCGGCCCCTCGACAGCTCGTGCAGCTGCCCGATCGGCGCCGCCTGCAAGCACGTCGCCGCGACCCTGCTCGAGGCGAACGCCCGCTCGCTCACCGAGCGCAGCGGTGCCGGCGCGGGTGCCGGCGTGGCGGGCACCGTCCCGGGCGGTGCGGGCGACCCCTCCTCGGCCGGCGGCCCGCCCGGAGCCCTGAGGGCGGGGAGCGCGCTCGCGACGTCCGGGGCCGACGCCACCGGGGGATCCTGGCGTGACGCCGTCGCCGCCCTGGCCTCGCCGACCCCCGCCGCGAGCGCCCGCGCCACGCGCCTCGGCCTGCTCTTCGAGCTGCGCGACCGGGTGCGCACGGTGTCCCGGCGCTTCGGCGGCACGGCCTCGGCCGCGGCCTCGTCGGGCGCGCTGCGGCTGGGCGTGCGACCGGTGAGCCTCAGCAGCACGGGCAACTGGGTGCGCGGCGACCTGACCTGGACGAGCCTGCCCTACCAGATGAACCGGCTCGGCATCTCGCCGGAGCAGCACGCGTGGTTCCTGCAGTTCGCCGCGCTGCACAAGTCGGTGCACGCGGCCTACGCGCCCGGCGAGGGCGACTGGCTGCACCTGGACGACTTCGCGAGCCCCCTGCTCTGGCCGCTGCTCGCCGAGGCCGAGCGGCTGGGCGTCGCCCTCGTCACGGGCAAGCGGCAGTCCGACGTGGCCCTCGCGGCCGAGGGCCGGGTCACGCTCGACGCGACCCGGTCGACGACCGCGGGCTCCTCGGCGGGCGCCGTGCCGGGGCTCCGGCTGGTCGCGGGCGTCACGATCGACGACGACGCGTGGCCCTCGACCGACGCGGGCGTCATCGGCGACCACGGCGTGTGGGCCGCCCGGCGCGAGCCGTCCCTGTCGGTGGTGCTCGCCCCGTCGCCGGCGCCGGTCGACGACGAGCAGCGGCGCCTGCTCACGGCCACGAGGGCCATCACGGTGCCCGCCGCCGACGAGGACGAGTTCGTCCGCGAGTTCTGGCCCCGGCTGCGCCGGCGCATCGAGGTCGTCAGCCGCGACGCGACGGTCCAGCTGCCCGAGGCCCTGCCGCCGCGGCTCGTGCTCACGGCGGCGTTCGGCCGGGCCGACACCCTGAAGCTGTCGTGGCAGTGGCGCGAGGGCGAGCTGCGCGAGCCGGTCGGGGCGCACGAGCTGCCCGACGGGGTCGTCGACCTGCTGGGCGGCCCGCCGCGCGACACGACGACCAAGGGCGTGGCCACGGCCGAGTTCGCCGCGACCGTGCTGCCCGCGCTCGAGGCGCACCCCGAGGTCGACGTGGTGGTCGAGGGTGCCCGTGGCGACTACCGGGAGCTCACCGAGGCACCGCACCTGACGATCACGACCGTGCCGAGCGAGCGGCGCGACTGGTTCGACCTCGGCGTGCTCGTGACCGTCGAGGGGCGGACGGTGCCCTACGCCCCGCTGCTCAAGGCGCTGGCGACGAGGCAGCGGAAGATGCTGCTCGTCGACAAGTCGTACCTGTCGCTGGCGCACCCGGCGTTCGACGAGCTCAAGCGGCTCGTCGACGAGGCGACGGAGCTCGACGAGTGGCAGACCGACGCCCCGCGCCTCAGCCGGTACCAGGCCGGCCTGTGGAGCGAGTTCGACCAGCTCGCCGACGCGACCGAGCAGCACGAGGCCTGGCGCTCGACGGTGGGCGGGCTGCTCGACCTGGCGCGGCGCGGCGAGCTCGGCGGGGTGCCGGTCCGCGAGGTGCCCGCGGGGGTGCGCGCCGACCTCCGGCCGTACCAGCGCGAGGGCCTCGACTGGTTGGCGTTCCTCCACGAGCACGGCCTCGGCGGTGTCCTCGCCGACGACATGGGCCTCGGCAAGACGCTGCAGACGCTGGCGCTCGTCGCCTCGGTGCGCGAGCAGGAGGCCCGGGTCCGGGCCGGTGAGCAGGAGGCCCGGTCGGGCTCCGCCACGCCGGGCCTGCCGTTCCTCGTCGTGGCCCCGACGTCGGTGGTGTCGAACTGGGCGGCGGAGGCGGCCCGCTTCACCCCCGACCTCGTGGTGCGCACGGTGACGGGCACGTCGCGTGCCGGTCGGCAGGTCGTGCGGGACGCCGCCCAGGGAGCGGACGTCGTCGTGACCTCGTACGCGCTGTTCCGGCTCGACGCCGAGGCGTACCGGTCGCGGGCCTGGGCGGGGCTCGTGCTCGACGAGGCGCAGTTCGTCAAGAACCGCACGTCGCAGGCCCACCGCTGCGCGGTCGAGCTCGACGCCCCGTTCAAGCTCGCGATCACGGGCACGCCGCTGGAGAACGGGCTGATGGACCTCTGGTCGCTCTTCGCGGTCGTCGCCCCCGGACTCCTGTCGAACGTGGCGCGCTTCACCGACGACTACGTGAAGCCCCTGGCGCTCGGCGGGCAGCCCGAGCTGCTCGCGCGGCTGCGCCGTCGGATCCGTCCGCTCATGCTGCGGCGCACGAAGCAGATGGTCGCGGCGGACCTGCCCGAGAAGCAGGAGCAGGTGCTGCGCGTCGAGCTCGACCCGAGCCACCGCGAGCTGTACGACACCGTGCTGCAGCGCGAGCGGCTGAAGCTGCTCGACCTCATCGACGACCTCGACCGCAACCGCTTCATCGTGTTCCGCTCGCTCACGCTGCTGCGGCTGCTCGCGCTCGACGCCGGGCTCGTCGACGAGGCCTACGACGGGATCCCCTCGGCGAAGCTCGACCAGCTGCTCGACGACCTCGAGGCGATCGCCGCCGAGGGCCACCGGGCGCTGGTCTTCAGCCAGTTCACGACGTTCCTGCGCCGCGTCGCCGCGCGCCTCGACGAGCGCGGCATCGCCCACGAGTACCTCGACGGCTCGACCCGCGACCGACCGGCGGTCATCGACCGCTTCACGTCGGGCGACGCGCCCGCGTTCCTCATCAGCCTCAAGGCGGGCGGCTTCGGCCTCAACCTCACGCAGGCCGACTACGTGTTCATCCTCGACCCGTGGTGGAACCCCGCGGCCGAGGCGCAGGCGGTCGACCGCACGCACCGCATCGGGCAGACGAAGCGCGTGCTCGTGCAGCGCCTCATCGCCACCGACACCATCGAGGAGAAGGTCCTCGCGCTGCAGGCGCAGAAGTCGGCTCTGTTCGACGCGGTGGTCGACGACGACGCCGTGTTCAGCGGCGCGCTCACCGCCGACGACGTCCGCGGGCTGCTCGACGCCTGAGCGGCGCATGCCCCGCACGCCCCGCACGCCACCGAGGGCCGCGGAGCGGCGCTGTCAAGCCCTCACCCCGGCCCCGCCGAGGAGCAGGGTGGGGTGACCAGCACCATCGATCAGCCCCGGGAGGGCCCGTGCGAGAACTGCCCGTCGTCAAGCTGTTGGACCGTGTCGAGGACTCCTCGGCCCTCGACCCCGCCGTCGAGGGGCTCGTCGCCGCCTCGCGGGCGCTGATCCGCCCGCGGGCGCTTCGCGACCTCCTGCACGGCGTGCCCGCCGGGCACCCGCTGCACCCCGTGGCCGTGCTCGTCCCCGTCGGCGGCTGGCTGGGCGCGGGCGTGCTCGACGCGCTCCCCGGCACCGCCCGGGCCTCCCGGGTCCTCGTCGGCGCCGGGCTGCTCGGCGCCCTGCCGTCCGTGCTGTCCGGCCTCACCGACTGGTCCGAGCTGCACCGCCAGCAGCAGCGCACCGGGTTCGTGCACGCCGTGCTCAACGGCGTGAGCGTCGCCCTGTACACGGCGTCGTGGGTCCAGCGCCGTCGCGGACGTCAGGTCAGCGGCGTCGTGCTCGGCTACCTCGGCCTGGGCGTCGTCGGCGCCTCGGGGTTCGTCGGCGGCCACCTCAGCTACCGTCAGGCCGCCGGCGCGAACCACGCCGAGCACGTCCCCCACGTCTTCCCCGCCGGCTGGCAGCCGGCCGGGCCGCTCACCGCCGTCACCGACGGCGGGCTCACCCGCCTCGACGTGCAGGGCCAGCCCCTCGTCGCCGTCCGCCGCGGCGACCGCGTCGACGTGCTGTCCGACACCGGGTCGCACCTGGGGGCACCGCTCTCCGAGGGCTCGCTCGTCGAGGGCGCCACGGGCACGCGCCTCCGCGACCCCTGGCGCGGCAGCGAGTACCTCGTGGCGACCGGCCAGGTCGTGCACGGCCCGGCGACGTCGCCGCAGCCGAGGTTCGAGACGCGCGTCGTCGACGGCGAGCTGCAGGTGCGCCTGCCGCACGCCGCCGGCTGAGCCGGGGCGCACCGGGCAGGAGTCGCGGCGCGCCCTCGACACGCGACTCCGGTCGGGTGCACCATGGCACCACGCGCACGGCGACGACGCTGGAGGCACCATGGCCACCGAGACCCAGGCACCGACCGACACGGGCGAGGAGCCGACCGAGCTGAAGCGGGTCCTCGGGCCCAAGCTGCTGCTGCTGTTCGTCGTCGGCGACATCCTCGGGACCGGCATCTACGCCCTCACGGGCCAGGTCGCCGCCGAGGTGGGCGGGGCCGCGTGGCTGCCGTTCCTCGTCGCGTTCGCGGTGGCCCTCATCACCGCGTTCTCGTACCTCGAGCTCGTGACGAAGTACCCGCAGACGGCCGGGGCCGCGCTCTACGTGCACAAGGCCTTCGGGGTGCACGTGCTGACGTTCCTCGTGTGCTTCGTCGTCATGTCGTCGGGCATCACGAGCGCCTCGACGGCGTCGCAGGCGTTCGCCGCGAACCTCGCCGCGGCCGTCGACGCCGAGTTCCCCGACGTGGCCGTGATGGCGATCGCGATGGGCTTCATCGTCCTGGTCATGCTCATCAACCTGCGGGGCGTCAGCGAGAGCGTCGGCGCGAACGTCGTGCTCACCCTCGTGGAGCTCTCGGGCCTGCTCATGGTGATCCTCATCGGCGCGTGGGCGATCACGGGCGGGCAGGCCGACCTCAGCCGGGTGGTGGTCTTCGAGACCCAGGGCGACAAGTCCCTCCTGCTCGGGCTGAGCACCGCGACGTCGCTGGCGTTCTTCGCCATGGTCGGCTTCGAGGACAGCGTCAACATGGCCGAGGAGACCAAGGACCCGAGCCGGATCTTCCCGCGGGTCATGCTCACCGGCCTCGGCCTCGCCGCGGTCATCTACGTGCTCGTCGCGATCTGCGCCGTCGCCATCGTGCCGATCGGCGAGCTCGCCGACAACGAGACGCCGCTCGTCACGGTCGTCGAGACGGCGGCTCCGGGGTTCCCGATCGGGCAGCTGCTGCCCTGGATCTCGATGTTCGCGGTCGCGAACAGCGCCCTCATCAACATGATGATGGCCAGCCGCCTGCTCTACGGCATGAGCAAGCAGGGCGTGCTGCCCGGGTTCCTCTCGAAGGTGCTGCCCGGCCGCCGCACCCCGTGGACCGCCATCGCCTTCACGACCCTGCTCGCCCTGGCGCTCATCGCCTACGTGACGCTGACGCCCGGCTCCCCCATCGTCGCGGTGCTGGGCGGCACGACCTCGCTGCTGCTGCTGACCGTGTTCGCCGTCGTCAACGTCGCCGTGCTCGTGCTGCGCCGCGACCGGATCGACCGGCAGCACTTCCGTGCGGGGCGGGTGCTCCCCGTGATCGGGGTGGTCACCTGCACCTGGCTCGTCCTGCCCGTGTCGAGCGGGCGCGGCGCCGAGCAGTACACGATCGCCGGGGGGCTGCTGGCGCTCGGCATCGTGCTCTGGCTCGCCACGGTCCTCACCCGCAGGGCCCGACCCACGCTCGACACCGCGGCGCTCGAGGCCGTGGCCGACCCGAAGGACGACTGAGGCCTCCTGCCGGGCGTGCCCGGGCCTCCGGCACCCCCTGAGGGACGGGCCCTGAGGGACGGGCCCTACGGGATGAGGCGCTCGGCGCGGTACCGGTCGACGAGATCCGTGAAGGAGCGTTCCGTGCGGCGGAAGCCGAGGAAGCCGGCCTCGCGGCTCTTGCCCATGTCGGTGACGACCTCCATGGGGCGGCCGAGGTCGGCGTCGGTGTGCCACCACGACGCCAGCCGCGAGACGTCCGGCTCGACGAGGCCGTGCCGCTCGGCGATGCCGGCCCAGGCGCCCTCGTGCGGGCCCATCTGCTCCTCGAAGGTGCGCGGCGTCGCCGTCGGCCCTTCGACGCGCGCGGGGTCGACGCCGAGGTGCGCCGCGAGGCGGGGCCACAGCCAGCGCCAGCGGAACACGTCGCCGTTGACGATGTTGAACGCCTCGTCGGCGCCGGCGGGGTCGGTCGACGCCCAGACCATCTGCTCGGCGAGGATGCCCGAGTCGGTGACGTCGGTGAGGCCGTCCCACTGCTGCAGGCTGCCGGGGAACGTGAACGGCAGGTCGAGCTCCTTCGACAGGGTGGCCGCGACGGCGATCGTGAGCCCCATGTTCATGGCGTTGCCGACCGCGTGGCCGACGACCGTGTGCGAGCGGTGGACCGACCACGTGAACCCCTGGCGCGCGGCGGCGGCGAACAGCTCGTCCTCCTGCGCGTAGTAGAAGTTCGGCGTCTCGAGCCGCTCCTCCTCCTCGTGGAACGGGGTGTCGGGAACGACGCCCGCGGCGTACGCCTCGAACGGGCCGAGGTAGTGCTTGAGGCCGGTGACGAGCGCGACGTGCTCGAGGGGTGCGTGCGCGAGGGCGGCGAGCAGGTCGCGGACCATGCCGCCGTTGACGGCGATGTTCTCGGCCTCGGTCTCGCGACGCTGCCAGGCCGTGAAGAAGACGTGCGTGGGGCGCTCCTCGGCGAGCGCCGTGCGCAGGCTCTCGGCGTCGAGCAGGTCGGCGGCGATGCCGCGGACCCCGTCGGCGGTGGAGGCGCGGCGGGACAGCGCCAGCACCTCCCAGCCCTGCGCCACGAGCTGGGCGACGAGGGCGCTGCCGGAGATGCCGGTCGCGCCGACGACGAGGGCCGTCCGGCCCGTCGGTCCCGCGGACGCGGCACCCGCCGTCTCGTCGGGGGCGGTCGAGGGCACTGCAGGCGTGAGGGACGTCATGTGTGGCCCAAGTCACGGGCGCCGCCGAGCATTCCCCGCCGGGCGTCCCCCACCGGGTGCGGCCCCGTCGCGGAGCCCGTGCGGCTGGCCGTGTCAAGGGGCCACGGGCACCGCCGGGACGGCCGAGACTCGCAGCCATGCTCGAGACCGACGTCGCCCCCGGGATCCACCGGCTGCAGCACGCCTCCACGAACCTCTACCTCGTCGAGCACGACGACCGCGTGCTCGTCGTGGACGCGGGCCTGCCCGCCGTCTGGCGCGAGCTGCAGGAGGCCCTGCGCCAGCTGGGCAGGACGCCCGACGACGTCGACGGCGTGCTCCTCACCCACGCGCACTTCGACCATGTGGGCACCGTCCGCCGGGTGCGCGGCGACTGGCAGCGACCCGTCTGGGTGCACCCCGCCGACGAGCGCCTCGTGCGCCACCCGTACCGGTACGCGCACGAGCGCGCCCGGCTGTCGTACCCCCTCCGCTACCCGGCCGCCCTGCCGGCGCTGTGGCGGATGGCCCGGGCGGGCGCCCTCACGGTGCGCGGCATCGACGACGCCACCGTGCTCACCGCGGTCACCCCGTTCCCCGGGCGGGCGGTCGTCGTCCCGACACCCGGCCACACGGCGGGGCACGTCGCCCTGCACCTGCCCGAGCGGGACGCCGTCATCGTCGGCGACGCGATCGTGACCCTCGACCCCTACACCGGCGCGACGGGCCCGCAGATCGTCGCGGGCGCCGCCACCGCCGACAGCCAGGAGGCACTCCGCTCGCTGGACGCGCTCGTCGCCACGGGCGCCGGGACGGTCCTGCCCGGGCACGGGGACCCCTGGACGCAGGGCATCGGCGACGCGGTCGCCGCGGCCCGCCGCGTCGGGGCGCACTGACGCGTCCGGGCGCACCGACGCGACCGGGCGCACCGCAGCGTCTCCGGCGACGGTCCCCCGCGGGCACTGCCCCGACCTCTCGGCCTCCACGCCGTGGGTGTCACCGCACCCATCCCCGGACGCCGGTGAGGTCGGGCGACCCGTCCGGGCGGGCCGGCACCGGCTGGCCGTTGGCGTACCGCGGCCACTCGAGCAGGAACGGCGCGCTGAGGACGGGATAGGCCCCCACGGGTGGCAGGACGGGAGCCTCACCGGCACCGGCACCGGCACCGGCACCGGCAGCGGCAGGAGCGGCAGGAGCGGCAGGAGCGGCAGCCGAGCCGTACCCGTCGGCGACGTCGCCGACCGTGGGCGTGCCCGCCGCCGGACCGGCGCCTCCTCGGGGCGTGCCTCCTGGGCCTGCGGCCACGGGACCGAGGGCGGCCCCGATCCGGTGCGTGCTGCCCTCGGGCGGGACCTGCCCGGAGGTGGGGACGGGTCCCCACGGCGCGAGCTGCGCCCCCGGCGCGGGGCGCGGCCCGGGGGCACCGCGCACGGCCCCGTCCTCACCGCGGCCGGAGTGGAAGAGCGCGTAGGTCAGCGGGATGAGGACCGTGCCGAGCAGGTCGAGGATCGCGATCGCGACGACGACGCGCCAGTAGA
>Ga0265798_10006772_pt1 | contig 14981 bp, 9 predicted proteins | sample P3T30metagenome_FD_192430 | JGI IMG/M metagenome (GOLD analysis project Ga0265798, IMG submission 192430) | Plant litter microbial communities from East Loma Ridge, Irvine, California - P3 T30 | ecosystem: Environmental > Terrestrial > Plant litter > Unclassified | place: USA: California... | reverse complement strand
CTTCGAGTCACGCGACTACCTCCGCCGTCTGCTGGTAGGCAAGGTCGTCCGCTTCCAAGTCCTCTACAAGATCCCGACGGGCGCGAACCGCGAATATGGCCTCATCGTCACACCGAACAAGGAGATATTGCCGCAACAAGCCGTCGCGGCGGGCTGGGTGAAGCTGCGCGACGACGCCGGCCGCAAGGAAGATTCGGATGAGGCTGCCAACCTACTCGAGCGACTGCAAGTAGACGAGGCACGCGCTAGGGCAGACTCCAAGGGCCTCTGGGCGGAGACTGGCGGCAGGATCAACTCGTCGTCAGAGCTGAGCGATGCGACGAAGTTTGTTGAGCAGAACAAGGGCAAGGACATCGATTCGATTGTCGAAAAGGTCCTGTCCGGTGACCGCCTCATCGTGCGATTCCTCCTGTCGCCCACCGAGCACGTACAAACAATGGTCCTCCTCGCCGGTGTCCGCGCCCCCGCAACACAGCGAACAAATCCTTCCGACGGGAAGGTGCAGCCAGCCGAGCCGTTCGGCGACGACGCTCAACAATTTGTCGAGACAAGGCTGTTACAGCGAGGAGTCCTCGTCGAGGTTCTGGGAACAACACCGAACGGCCAGATAGTCGCAGACGTCAAGCATCCCACCCAGGGCAGCATCACACCTTTCCTGCTCAAGAACGGCTTGGCAAAATGTACCGACCACCACACCACCCTTCTCGGCCAGAAGATGGGCATACTTAGGGGCGCTGAGAAGCAGGCAAAGGACAGCCGTCTGGGTGTATACAAGGAGCACGTTGCGCCCAAGATCAGCAAGGCTGGAGAGCAAGAAGCCACCGTTAGCCGTGTCCAGAGCGCAGACACCATTTTCATCCGGAACAAGGCGGGCGCAGAGAAGCGCATCAATCTCAGCAGCGTCCGCCAACCCAAGCCTACCGATCCCAAGCAATCGCCATGGGTAGCCGAGGCCAAGGAGTTCTTGCGCAAGAAGCTCATCGGCAAGCACGTCAAGTTCCACGTAGACGGGAAGCGACCGGCGACCGAGGGCTACGATGAGCGCGAAATGTGCACCGTCACCTTTCAGGGCAAGAACGTTGGTCTGATGCTTGTAGAGAGCGGCATGGCATCCGTCATCCGCCACCGACAAGACGATGCCGACAGGAGCCCCATCTACGACGATCTTCTGCTGGCCGAGTCCACCGCACAAGCTGAGAAGAAGGGTCTCTGGTCAGACAAGTCGCCCTCTGTCAAGCAGTACGTCGACTACTCAGAGTCGCTCGAGAAGGCCAAGCGCCAACTCACTCTGCTTTCACGCCAACGCAAGGTACCAGCCATTGTCGATTTCGTCAAGTCTGGCTCGCGCTTCACTGTACTAGTCCCTCGCGAGAACGCCAAGCTCACCTTCGTCCTCTCCGGTATCCGCGCACCTCGATCGGCGAGAAACGACAGCGAGAAGGGCGAACCTTTCGGTAAGGAGGCCCATGAATTCGCGAACCGCCGCTGCCAACAGCGAGACGTCGAGATCGATGTCGAGGACTGTGACAAGGTCGGTGGCTTCATTGGCACTCTGTACATTAACCGTGAGAACTTTGCGAAGACACTGGTTGAGGAAGGTCTAGCTACTGTACATGCCTACTCAGCAGAGAAGTCTGGAAACGCAAACGAACTATTCGCAGCCGAGCAGAAAGCCAAGGACGCACGAAAGAACCTGTGGCAAGACTACGACCCGTCTCAGGAAGAAGAGGACGGCGAGGCAGCGGTAGCTACCGAAGCTACCAACGGTGACGCCGCATCATCAAGAAAGGCAGACTACCGCGATGTTATGATCACCCACGTCGAAGATGACGGAAGGCTTCGTCTCCAACAGATCGGCAGCGGTACATCAGCGCTGACATCACTCATGAGCGCCTTCAGCAAGTTCCACCTCAACCCTGCAAACAGCAGTGGCCTGCCAGACGCGCCCAAGGCGGGCGAGTTTGTAGCAGCCAAGTTCACTGCCGACGACCAGTGGTACCGTGCGCGCATTCGACGCAACGACCGCGAGAACAAGAAGGCCGAGGTTGTCTACATCGACTACGGTAACTCAGAGACAATCCCGTGGTCTCGTCTTCGCCCTCTCTCACAAGCCGAGTTCCTGCCATCGAAGCTGAAGCCACAGGCCGTAGAGGCTCAACTGGCGTTCATTCAACTCCCTGGCAACTCCGAGTACCTTGCCGATGCCGTCAGCTTCATCTCACAAGAGACAGCTGACCGTGAGCTCGTCGCAAGAGTCGAGGCCACCGAGAAGGACGGCATGCTTTGGGTGACACTGTACAACCCGGACCAGAGCAAGGACGGCACTGAAAGCATCAACGCCGACATTCTTAGCGAAGGTCTTGCGATGGTACCCAAGAAGCTGCGCCCGTGGGAGCGCTCGGCCAACGTGCTGGCTGCCATGAAGAAGAAGCAGGACGTGGCCAAGGAGGAGCGCCGCGGTCAGTGGGAGTATGGTGATCTCACTGAGGACTAAGCCTGTACATAGTTTTACGGTTGCATAGCAAGGAAAATAGCGGCACCGAGTGCGAATACTGTACAATAAAAGCATGTATTACGATTTGCACACAAGCAACACTCTTACATTCACATGTGCTACCAAATAATGCCTCGTGATGGAGGGCTGGCACCGAAGCTGCGAAGACGGCCAGGTGGAGGCTTAGGCGGAGATGACGACGAGGTGATTGGCGGCTTCGGCCATCCCCCACCCATCCACGGCAGCGCGCTGAGGCGGTGCCTGTAGGCAACCACCAAAATGCACCCCAGTCACGCTGAACACGGGTCTTGCGCCATGACGGCTACCTTCCAGGCAGGCGCATTGCAGACATCCTTCATGACTTCGTACACGCGCACTTAACACCCCCTCATCCTCGCTCGTCGCGCGCCAGAACACCCGTTGCGACACGTCTGAAGCAGTCGCGACCATGGAGACCATCAGTCGACTGCCCCGACGCCTGACACAGCTCTACTCCGACACCAAGACCACATGCGATGCCGTCGTCGAGCAGGATGCCAAAGACACACCCGAGTCGCATGCACTGCATCGTAAGTTCAGGATACAGAAGGACCGGCTAATAACATGGGGCGTGGACTGGAGCGACAACTCCAAGGGGAAGCAGGGCGACATCGACGAAAGCGTGGAGGAAGCAGGCATGACGGAGACGGTCACAAGCGTGCTCGGAACCATCAAGGAAATCCTCGACGAGGCGGAGCAGATGCACCCGGGCACGTCTGCTGCGGGTGGGGGAAAGACAATGTCTGGAGAGAAGAGCCGGCCTGACCTTCCCTCGTGGGCGGCCGCCGACAGGTCACGTTACGAGGACCTCATCAAGGACCTCACCACCTCCATCGACATACTCTATGACCTCTCACGGAACCGCAGAGTCCAGAGAAGCAATGAGCGTGGTATTAGTCCAGGAAAAGCTACACCGCATCACAGCACATCGACTCCCGTCTTCTTGTCGCCTGACTACAACGCCTCCGACCTGACGCTGGTCAATCCTGCTACCTTCCCTCTGAATGCACATACCCCCAGATCTCATCTTCCACCCAAGCTAGATCCTGCAGACCTAATCCTCCCCGACGAGGAACCTCCGCCATACGAGAGCGTTGGGACTACTTCTGTTCGCGTCATCGGCCGCCTGCGGTCTCGCCACAGTTCCACCAACCCCTGGAAGACGGATGGCAGCAGGAACATAGAGACTTGCGTTTTGATCGACTACGCGTGCTACGACCCCGCCTACCGTCTCACTGGCGTGTCCCCATCCACCCAGCGCCTCGAGAGCCTTTTGTCAATACTGACAAAGCTGTCCAACAACCAGTCCTTCCACGGCACCCTTAAGTGCCTTGGGTATTTCGAAGATCCAAAACAGCCGCGCTTTGGCCTGGTCTTCGAGCTGCCCACCTCAGTCTACTCAGGGCCAGCCGATTCCCACAAGCCAATCGACGAGCTCAAACCAGTGACGCTGCTCAGTGTATTGCAGACGGGCTCCAAGTCTTTGCACAACCCCAACAGTGCCACCCCGCCACTTGAGGACCGCTTTCGTCTAGCTTTCACGCTCGCCTTGACCTTTAGCAAAATCCACGGCGACGATTTTCTCCACCAAGACGTCAATAGCAGCAACATTATGGTCTTCAAGAAAAGCAAAAGGCAGTCTGCGAATAGTAGAGCATTGCAATACTCGCTGCGTTCGCCTGTAATATGTTCCTTCGATCTGTTCTCTGACTTCGACATCGACACCGACAAGGCGAAACCAACGCTGAACATCTACCGGCATCCGGAGGACCCCAAGTTCACTGGAAGTCAAGACCAAAAGTACAATGCCAACTTCGATCTCTATGGCTTGGGGCTGGTGCTACTCGAAATAGGATTGTGGCAGCCTCTACTTGACCTGTGGAAGCAAAAGTACACCCTGAGCGACTTCAAGCAACGGATAGAAGATGTGTACATCCGCAGGCTCGCTTCAAAATGCGGAACAGCCTACATGCAGGTTGTGCGCGACTGCTTCTGGGCAGCGGATGTCAAGGGCGACAATGCGATCGATGTTCCGCAGGTCTACACTCGCATCCTAACCAGACTGCAACGCTGCTGCATGCTGGATGAGTCGGAACCTGGGTTTGACTTGAGCGAATTGAGACCGGGTGCTACACCGGTGCAGCAAGCATCTCCATTGAAGCGCAAGAGCGCGAGCCAGCCACAGATCGTCACCGATGGCCAGTCAAGTCCATCCTATAGGAGTGCAAAGCGATGGGCGTTGGAGAAGGGTACACAAGCCTTGGAAAGGACCAAGTCTCTCTCAAAGAAGTCACCAGATCTTTCATTGGCTCGTAATCCATCACGGAGCTCGCAACACTCCATCCGGAAGAGCATCTCAGAAAGTCTTCGTATGATGAGCCCTAAAGAAGAAGCATCGGAGATGGAGTGGGAACAGAAAGATCCTCTAGATGAATCAGGCACTCTCGTCGCTACCCCACCAAATTCACAAGACCCAAGCGATAACTCTTCGCTGTACAGAGAGCGCGTGGCGACTGCCGCTTCAACGATTCAGCGTGCATGGCGACAGTCGCGCGCCCCCTCTAATGGATGCGCAACGCTACAAGACTACAAAGACAAAATTACCATCATCCAAAAGGCTTGGCGCCAGACAAAGCAGAAACGCAGTAATACCACCGTCTCGGCCCTTGTCAGTGACGGACTGCGACACTGGCCGCAAGCTACTCTTGGTTACCCAACACCTGAGCCAGAGATACAGAGTAGGACGGTAAATTCGAGTGAGAGCTACGTCACTTCGTCTATACAGATCGAGACCGATATAGAGCCGACCCCTCGACCGAAGCTACGTCTCTTCCCAGTCAAATTCACACCTGAGATCGTGGAAGAATGGCACTCATCCATGTTGCCCCGCCTTGAGCGTCTAATAGAACGGGCGCTCAAGGATTCTGAAGAGACTGTTAGCATTGACCTCGTCGCCATCGGAGAAGTACTAGAGAAAGCCAAGCCTACTGTGTTTGTTACCTGTACTAGTGTGGCAAAGGTCAAGGCCATTCTCAGCCGTCGCTTCCGCTTTGACGAGAATATGTATGACCTCAAGGTCCGTAGGGGAAAGATCAGGCGGTCCAAGATGAGCCGTTCGTCGCGCCGAACTAGGCCACCGCATCGATCCATGATGAATACCGACTCCTACGATGCGGACATGGCTGTGATGAACCCTTACCATCAGGATCGCCCATTATGCGGGGCTTCCATTGGAGCGTTCAACGGTGAACATCTGCCTCCGGTATCCTATGGTGGGGTCATTCTGGTTGACGATGAGCCATTGGGCATGAGTGTCCATCACCTACTCGACATACCGTCCGAAGACGAAGACGACGTTGGCGAAGAGCCCGATAGCCCTTCTCCGAGCGATGTGATGCTGTCCAGCGCAGCGAACAACCCTTGGTTAATGGGTATGGGTGCGCAACCAGATCTTCATCTAGAATCGGATGAGCCCGCTGGAATGTGGGATCTTGAACTATCAGACGATGAGGACATAAAGAGCGAGGAAGACGACGCTGACCTTGATTCGTTCGACTTCTCTGACAGTGAGCTTGAGTCTGACGATGACTCTGCGGAGGGTATGCCGATCCGACACTGCACACAAGTTACAAGCGCTAATCCCATTTCAGATATGGCAGATTCTCATATTTCACACGCAACCATGGGCGACATTGACGGCATTGCGCCAGGCGAAGGCGAGGAGATAAAGATCACACAACCAGCCATCGATGACGTGGGCGCTGACTTCTTCCCCTGCGAAGAAGATCGCGACGACGACCATCTCTCCTCGCACGAACTAGGCCACGTTCACGCCTCTTCCGGCATCCGCCGGTGGAAGCGCGAAGGCATCCTCCATGAAATCGACTGGGCGCTCCTCAAGCTCAGGGAAGACCGCCTCCAGCCATATAACGTTTGCCAAGGAGGTCGCCGCTTCTGCCTGGGCTCCATGACGCCGGAACAACGCGCCATAGCCTCCAAGCTGGAGAAGCCAGTCAACCGCCGCACTTACACCCCCGAAGAGGACGAATACCCCAACGGCGTAGCCCCCGCATCCACCCTCGGTGGCATGTCCGTACACTGCTTCGGCCGCACCACCGGCCTCCAACCGGGCATGGTCAGCAGCGTCATGTCCGCCGTCCGCATCTACCACCGCAAATCCTTCTCCCGCTCGTGGCACGTCGCTGGCGGCTTCGGCATCGGCGGCGACAGCGGAGCCTGGGTCGTACAAAACGGTCATCACAAAGTCGTCGGCCACGTGCTTGCCTTTTGCCAAAAGAACAAGATCGCTTATATCTGTCCCATGGAAATTCTTCTTGAAGATATTAAGCGTACCCTAGGCGCCAAGCGCATCTACCTCCCTGGCTCTGTAGAGCAGACCCTGTACAAAGCTAAGAAGGCGAGGCACCACGATGTTATCGAAGACCTGGGGTCGCGGGTGCAGGGTCTAGGTATAATAGACTCTGCGGTCGATGTTAGGGAGAGTCTCAGTTCGGGACCGCCGGGCAATGGTGGTCTCTGGGAGAGACTGGAGAGAGGTGGGGATAGTGACAAGGAGAATACGAGGTCGGCTATGCGGAGCAGTATTATGCGTGTCAACGAGGGCAGAGATGGGGGTTTGGAAATGAGTGTCAAGTAGGAGTAAACGGATGACTTTGGTTAGGCGTTCAGGAGGACGGTATGGGAAGGGGGAGGTTATACCCTGTTGTTTTATTGATGTTCGTTTGAATCAGAAGACCTATCGATCTACTCATGTCGAAGTTTACAACCTCAGCACCAACGCTGAACAGATCCTCAACTCCAGACCCTGCCTCCAATGTCCTTGCACAAAGTCTTAACATCCTCTCCTTTACCTAATCTTGCCCAATACTCTTCTATCTCAGCCGGATAGCCCGTCTCATTGAACGGCCTCGTCCACTCACTCGCCTTACTCCGCGCTATACCGCCCCAGTAAGCCATCCTCTCCGGCCGCTTCCCGTCTCGATTTGAAGCGAAGTGGATGAGTAGAGATCCAGGACGGGCTAGTGATGGTTTGCCAGGCTTGTCTGGATTTGGTGGGAAGCCATTGAACCACCTTTGGGGCACGTAGGCAACGGCGGAAGAGAAGTATGGCTGTGAGTCGCACGATGATTAGTTGATACAGTAAGTAGAACGTGAATGAGGTTTCCACCTACACGTCTCATAGTCTCTTCCATAGCACTTTGCTCACTATACTTCAACTGTATATCAGGATTATACTCCTTCAGGCTCAATGCTGCCGAGAAGAGACGGATCGCCCACTCATTTACTCTGATGAGGAAGACGCCGTTGTTCAGACCATGCCGATCATTCGTCACCACCAAATTGATCTTTTCATCTGGGGGCAAGAAGGCTTGCAACGGAACATTAGGATTCATCAAGATGGTGTCGCGATCATGCCAGAAAAGCCACTCCAGTCGTTCCGCAGCTGGCTTGGCAAGTTCGGCTCCAAGAATCGCGAGCAGGAAGGCATGTTTGGACCAAAGACCAGGCAGCATGCGCTCGCGAAGTATGAACTCGGGGTACCCGTGGAGGTCATTGTGAACCTGGTGAGAAGCGATGGCGGCTTCGTAGACGGGATCTTCCGGCCCGAATGATGCCGTTACTTTGCCGATGCGTGGGGAAGACTGTGATGACAGCGCGGGTGCAGACGAGGCCGGAACGGAACCAAGATGCGGGACATGTGTTGGTAGGATTTTGCTCGAAACCGATGAATTTGTCGAGAAGAGGACAATAGCAGCGAAGCCTAGAATAAGCAATGTGGCGTATTTCCAGAATCGAGAAGAGGCTCTTGGAAGAGAATACCGCGAACACGGGGCTTGGTTGTCGTCAGACCATACGCTGGATATGGAACTGCGCCTGCTTTCGCTCATGGTGAGTGCGCGTTGGTGAGTAGCGCAAAAGCGGGATGACTGTGGTTAAGAGGGGAGGAGAGCGTCATATGGGATTGGCTGAATGCATCGATGAGGAAGTGGCTGAGGGAACAGACACGTGTTGGCGATCTTGGATCTCGAGATTGAATTGGAATCTTGGAGTTTGACGATTTCGAGAGATGTCATGGTTAAGGTGGCTGCTACTGCCAGGGCAGACTCGTGGACGCCTGACATGATGCCAATCGCGCCTAGCGGAGGTTTCGCCGACTGCGCCTCCAGCTAATGCAGCTAAGTGCTTATGCTGGCGTCGCTGCAAAATGAAACGCGTACGTATGTCAACGCCTTTAGCTATTGAGTATGCGTAGGCTTGGAGGCTAGGAGCACATATCACGATGGAGCACGCGCGGATTTTGATAGTTATTGGTCTGTAGCAGCCATCCGGCTATGGAGGGTAAGTAGCCGGCAGGGAAGCTGAGCAGCGGAACGGGAACGCGGTAATTCGGTATGGCATTGTTGTAGGCAGTGGCAAGCTGAGTGAAAGCGGGAGCATCGTTTGACGGAGGTGTTGATGCTGCTTGCGTCGAGGCAACGTACGGCTGTCACTGCCTGCTGCAGCGGTTCTGCCAAGCCGCTAATGGTGTCTGATCTCTAAACACTGCAAGACACCGTCTGAAACCCCAGCCTCATGGCATGTCAACATCGCCAAGCCCATCAGAGCGAATAACATTTAGCTATGTGTCGCGTCTCTTTCCGGGTCGAAATTGCTTCCGGAGCCGGCAACGAGGAGGTACAATCGGTAGAGCACACAATCGGCTGACCGTCTTTGGTTGATGATTCTTTACTCATTGATCTTGACCCGTCCTATCGACTCACCCCTTCAGCTTCGGAAGACGGGCTCGATATGGTCGAAAAAAGGGACAGCAGGTAGCACCAAGTCCCATTGCGCTTGCGGAAAAGATCAAGGACATCTCAAGCCTCCTAGTATGTTGATCGTATTATCAAAGGATTCTACATGACATGCAGAGTCGGACATCTGGAAGAGTGGATGGGCAGTGAACGCTCGCTCCGACGGGTTGCAGCCGATGGAGCCTGGCATGACTTGTCTTCAACATGCTGATCATCAACAGTCAACAAAGATGCCCTTTCGACTTGCCTAGCTGGTTCGAACATGACCAAGCGCCTCCGTTGCGATACGTTCGACACTGACTTTGCCTTGGTCCTTGGCTCCTCCGAGGCTGTCAGATACAGTAGCTGATAGTCTCTTGTTGTCAATCGCAGGTGGTTTGCAAGTCTCGCGCAGCTCGCTACACGGTCAAGGTGTGCAGCAATCCTGACAGACGGAGCTGATACTAAACATGGTGGATACGAAGAGAGCTTGGGGAGCGGGCTTGAATGACAGTGTAGTCCATTGAGGCCGATTGGGAGCTGCGAGAGAATTGGTAGGGTAAATGGGGAAGACTTTACTGCTGACCAGAGTAACACCGAGAACATATGCGACGTCTGTACGAGGACATCCTGCACTTGGGGCTTTCATCCAGGCTTCCTTCGTCGAACGTGTCTCGGTCGTAACCTCAATTCTACTGTCACAACTGCGTCGACCCGTTGAGCTTGCATCTGCATGTCTATGAAGCTTTCATAGTGTAGTGGATCAAGTACGTGCTTCAGGGCCCACTTTGCGACGTCTTCAAAGCTTCGCGTGGCTGGTCTGATATCTCCGTGTACGGATGGTTGGGCGCTATTTCGACCAAAGAGGAAGCGCTAGTGCGAGTGCAGATGTGGCGCAGCCCCTGAAGTGGTCTGTTCTTTGGCGAACACCACGAACATATGGGTCATGAACAGTCGGGCAGAATGCAAGAACAGCGTACGGCATATCTATGCGTTCCTTCAACGGCCCCTGGTATGGTGAGGTCAGAAACAGATGAGGTACTCTCGAGAGGCGTGTATGGGCTCATCCGCGGCAAGGTTTGCTTCACTATTCATATTCTGATGCACTCTTCTTCCGTGAGCTGACTATACTGCTCAACGGCTTACACGAGCTTCGCTCTGACGGTCAATGATCAGCCAAACTGAACGTGCGTCAAGAGGACGGGATCTTTTCGAAAACCACGCTATTGGACACGCAATGGCCACAAGGTCTAGAATGAAGTGTTAAAATAGACACAGGGATCTTATTGGATACTGGAAGCACATTCACCATTCTTACCTTAAACGCCTACAGACAAGCTCACCTTTGACAGCGTATGCCGGGGTATCAAGCTTTTTGCCAAGTCGGGAAAGGCCCACTCAAACAGTACCCTTACTCCTCCTCCCGGTTCGCCGTTGAGGGGTTCAGCATGCATAAAAGTGCGTTTGAAAACTCGGTGAGCGAACTTCTAGTAAGGCAGAGTCTCACAAGTGTCAACTAGAGGACTTCTGCATGACTGCGTTCAAGATTTCGACAATGCCCTTCCTTTCAGACTACGTGCAGCTCACGATAGATCGGCCCAAATGGTACTGTATAACTCCGACGCTTGTACTTCGTATCCGTATGTACATTTGGGTCGACCTCTAACGAACGGTATGCTCATGCATTGCGCACGTGTCGCATTCTAGAGCTCAACACCCTCGGATTCAGGGTACCAAGTAAGCAAGCGAGCGGCAGACTCTACCGTCCCAGTATCTCAGGGGCGTGTGTCTCTCAGACCAATCTACCCACTGGGTGAGTATATATGGACGACGGTGTCTCGCAGTCCATATACTCATCCACATCTTCTCTCTAATCATCAACACCTCTTTCCTACACTCTTTTTTCTTATATTATCTCACCCCAGTCATTCGTTATACACGATCTTATTACATCTAATACCTAATTTTAACAACACTCATCATCACCATGAAGTACGCACTCATCTTCGTTGCCACTGCCGCTGCCCACGAGGCCTACGGTGGATACGGTGCGCAAGCAGAGTCCAGCTCCGTCGTCAAGCCGAGCACCTCCGCGAAGCCCATCGGATACACGACTATCGTGCCCGGCTATGGCAAGCAGCCGGTCACCGTGACCACTCAACATCAGCCGTACCCCACCTGCGTGTCCCCCGCCTATGGTGGTAAGGACTGCGCCAAGTGGGATGAGGATGCCTACGTATCAACTGTCATCAAGGACTACGACAACAACTACGCTACGATCACCAAGACCGCGCAGCCCGTTGTTGTTTACCACACCAAGAAGACCATCACCCACTCCGCTACTGCAACAGGCGGCTACGCGGCGCCCACTGGTCTGGCCCCTAAGAACGGCACTGACGGCTGCTGGTACGAGCTGTACGAGAAGATTGAGTCGGTCCCATACAACCAACTCGGTCCTCACGCACTTCCCGGATACCCCGGTTCCGGCCTTTACAAGGAGGGCGAGCAGAAGCAACCCGTCAACGTCAAGGAGTACAAGGGCGGAAAGTGGTCCGAGTACGTCCACGAGTACTCTTACGGCACTCCTAAGCCTGAGGTCACCACTTACGAGAAGCCTGGCGTCTACACTGTCCCAAGCAAGGACGTCACCGTTGAGCACCCCGTCACTTACCCAGCTGAGGCCACAAAGACTGCGAAGGCTGGCGAGACATGCACCTACGGAGGCCAGTACATCGAAGCCAAGCAGACTGGCTACATCACGGGCGCTTACGGTGCCTACGAGACAAAGGTCAACGGTGGCAAGACTGTCACCGAGACAGTGATCAAGCACACCACAATCTATGCCTCCACCACCGGCAACTACGAGGTCGCGAAGCCCACCACCACCGTCTACGACCACGACACCGAGGTCGCATACCCCACCGCTAAGCACTACGAGGCGGGTGTCTACCACCATGAAGCTCAGACTGTCACCATCACCAAGCCTGGACAAGCCTATACTTGCGAGTACGAGCAGACCAAGAAGCACGAGGCTACCTCAGCACCTGCGAAGAGCAGCGGTCATGCAGCCTACCCTACCTCCGCCTCCGCTCCCGCTCACGACAACTCTTACGGCCACAACAAGCCATCTGCTACTCCCAAGCAGCCTACTGAGGGTGACAACAAGTACCCCTCGTACCCCGCCGGTCCCATGAACGGACACTCATCTTCAGTCCACGAGGCATACCCAGCTTCCACTCCTTCTTACCCCAAGAAGCCTACTGAGGGCGAGAACAACTACCCCTCTTACCCTGCCGGTCCAGCCAAGGGTCACTCCTCATCTTCGGTTCAGGAGTCTTACCCAGCTTCAACTCCTGCCGGTGTCTACTCCAAGCCATCCTACAACGGCGGCAACGCCTATGGCAACAACGGAAAGTCTACCATGACCACCGTCTCCACCAAGGAGTACCCACACCCGGAGTCCACCCCTGCTTACGGCACTGATTCATCAGTGATGGCCAGCTCCACGCCCTGCGAGAGCAGCACTGCTTCCGTTACCCCTGCTTCATCGTCCGTCTACAGCGCTTCTACCCCCGCTGCCGTCAGCTCTGCTCCTGCCTATGGCACTGATTCGTCTGCCGTTGCCAGCTCTACCCCTTGCGAGAGCAGCACCGCATCCGTCACACCTGCCAAGTCCTCCAGCTACAGCGCTTCTACCCCCGCTGCTGTCTACTCCAAGCCCTCATACAACGGCAACAACGGCTACGGCGAGAACGTCAAGTCGACTCTCTCCACCATCTCTACCAAGCCTTACCCTGCGTCCACTCCTGTAGAGCACTACCCCGCGAGCGCCAGTTCTACTCCTTGCGAGAGCAGCACCGCATCCGTCACACCCGCCAGCTCATCCGTCTACAGCGCCCCGGTCTACAGCCAGGCTACCCCCAGCCCAGCCGAGTCTTCGTCCACCAGCACTGAGGTCTACAGCCAGGCTTCCTCAACTCCTTGCTCTTCCTCTGTACAGTCGACCCCGACTCCCGTCCAACCGACTTCCGTCCAACCGACTTCCACTCCTGTCTACGAGAACGCATACCCCGCTGGCGCCACCTCCACCCCTTGCGAGAGCGACAAGCCTTCCGCTACTCCTGTTGTTCCTGCCGCATACACCCCTGCCCCTGCTGAGAGCTACGGTAACACCCAGACTGGCTACTCCAGGCGTAGTGGAATGAGCCAGCGCCGCGCTGCGCAGTAAATTCCTGTTCTTCTATAAATAATTTCATTGTGTTAAAGATGTATCGAGAAGTAGTTAGAGGGGGATGGTCGAGTCAGTAGATGTGTATGTAGGATTCAATGAGAAGTCTTGTATCAAATTACCTAGTGTCTGTGTATGGGATATGCGCTGGTTCCAATGTGGTTGAGCTGAGAAAGTGGGGACTCATTGGTTGTTGACGTCCACTTGTTGGTTGTTCCCTTCAAAGATCCCACATCAGACTTTAGAACGGCTGCTAATCTGAACGATACACGGAACTATTGACAAGACAAGACTTCGCGAGCGGGAATTGGTGTTGCATGAAGTGGGGCGTTTAGCAAATGGAGAAAGCTGGGACGAAGCGAGAGCGGGGTTCAATTGCAGCTTCCAGCAATGCGATGTTCGATGTATCGAGACGCATCACTCATGAGTCCCGAAAGTGCCGCTAGGAATATATATATCGAATTTGGTCGATTATCCATCAAGCATTCTTGGTCCAACGGTAGGATAATTGCCTTCCAAGCAATTGGCCCGGGTTCGAGTACGTTCTATTCCACATCCCACCTCACCAACACATCACTAACATACAGCAGCTCCCGGAGGATGCACAGCTCCTTCTCACGATTGCAACGTTGACTACTTTTTTTGCGTTCTCGAATTCCCGATCGGCCTTTGCGCTATAACTGCAGAGGACCAACTTTTTTTCTTGATAGTTTTAGTTATGAAACTCTATTGGGATATTCTAAAAGTGCTCTATAAAGTACCTTCAACCCGCTATCACCAAGTGTGTGCTGCAGGCCTAGAGCTGGCTAAACTCTTGGGCGCGACACCACAGTGCGGGGTGCTGCCTTTGTTATCAAGCACCATCTCGCTTCTGACTTGTAGCTGATTAGGTAGCAACACAGGCCATTAAAGTGAAAAGGCCTAGAGCTATCGCTTGGTACTCGAGAGCTTGTTTTTTGACATGAGACATGCATATCAGTTCAGCTCGCATACTGGACTGATAACAAGTACGGTGCCGTCCTGGAGGACACACGGATTCCTGCGGGACTTTGCAGCTCCGTGTCAGTCCAACGCAACATTGCGTAACAGCTATTGATGATCTCGCTTTACTCCGACGTTACCAGCGTGCTGGATAGAGAAGTAGTAACTGGCACATTGATTGCACAGACAAGCTCCAAAGAGCGCGACCTAACCACTCTGGCGGGGACAAGCCTTCGCACCCCTCAAAACCGGTGACCCCAAAATCATGGTTCAGAGGCATATCATCTGCATTGATTGGCTTGCGGCTAGCCCTATATCGCCATCGGAGCCTCTGATGGTCTGGCTCTTCGGCTGGATGCGTTGGCTTTGCAGTGCACTGCGGGGCTTCAGACGCTCGCTCCGAAGTGGGGAGTCGGTGAGCTCACCTGAGGAACATGGCGAACTG
>Ga0265798_10006769_pt1 | contig 14986 bp, 7 predicted proteins | sample P3T30metagenome_FD_192430 | JGI IMG/M metagenome (GOLD analysis project Ga0265798, IMG submission 192430) | Plant litter microbial communities from East Loma Ridge, Irvine, California - P3 T30 | ecosystem: Environmental > Terrestrial > Plant litter > Unclassified | place: USA: California... | reverse complement strand
AGCCCACGGCGCATATTGTCTTCGCCGGGGGGACGCTCCACACCGTAAGTCATGCCTTCCAGCCGACCCGACATGGCCGATTTCACCTATTTCCTGGCGATCGCGCGACACCGCAGTTTCAGTCGCGCGGGGCTCGAACTCGGCGTCACCGCTTCGGGCCTGAGCCATGCGCTGAAGGGGCTGGAAGGACGGCTCGGCGTGCGTCTGCTCAACCGTACCAGCCGCAGCGTCACGCTCACCGCCGCCGGGGAGGCGCTGCGCGATGCGGTCGAAGCGCCGTTCGCCGAGATCGCTTTGGCCGTGGAAGGCCTCAACCGCTTTCGCGACACGCCGGCCGGGCGGATACGCCTCAACGTCGTCGCCGACGCTGCGACCTTGCTGCTCGGGCCGGTGATGTCTGAGTTCGCCGACCGCTATCCCGATGTCGAGGTCGACATCGTCGCCAGCAACCGGATGATCGATGTGGTCGATTCCGGCTTCGACGCGGGCATCCGTCATGGCGGCACGGTGCCGGAGGACATGATCGCGCAGCGGCTGTCCGCCGACCTGCGCTGGGTGGTCGCGGCGGCGCCGGCGTATCTCGCGCGGTTCGGTACGCCGGCGACCCCCGCCGATCTCGTTCGGCATCGCTGCATCGGCGTGCGGCTGGGCGACGATCGCATCTATCGTTGGGAGTTCGAGGGACCGGACGGGGAGTTCGCGGTGCCGGTCGCGAGCCGGATCACCGCCGACGATGGCCGCGCCATGCTGGCGATGGCGCTCGGCGGCACCGGACTGGTCTACGGCATCGCGCCGATCTTCGCGCCGCATGTCGCATCCGGTGCGCTGTCGCTGGTGCTGGAGTCCTGGTCGACGACCGGCCCCGGCTACGCATTATATTACCCGAGCCGCCGCCATGTACCGACCGGGCTTCGGGCGCTGATCGACTTGATCAGGGAGTTGCAGCCGCTCGGCCGGTGATGCGCAACGTTGAGCGATACTCACAGGTCCTTGGAGCGCATCGGGGCTAATCGCCGTCGGTGAACAGGCCTATCTCGCCCGAGGAATACGCCGCCGCGTTCCGAGGAGAGCTTCGCTGACCACCGCAACCCTGATCGAAGCCGAGCACGGCCACGCGTCGCAAGCACCCGCATGGGGCGCCGTGTACGCGATGACCCTCTGCACCTTCGCGCTGGTGGCATCCGAATTCATGCCGGTCAGCCTGCTCAGCCCCATTGCGGCCGATCTCCGGCTCTCCACAGGCCAGGCGGGCCAGGCGATCGCGATCTCCGGCCTGTTCGCGATGATCGCCAGCCTGGCGCTCGGCCGGCTGATCAACGGCATCGATCGCCGCCTCGTCCTGCTCGGGCTGACCGCCTTGCTGATCGTGTCAGGCGCCGTGGTGGCCTGCGCGCCGAGCTACGCGATGCTGATGCTCGGACGCGCGGTGCTCGGGATCGCCATCGGCGGCTTCTGGTCGATGTCCGCCGCGATCGCGATGCGGCTGGTACCGGCGGAGTCGGTGCCCAAGGCGCTCGCCATGCTCAACGGCGGCAACGCGCTCGCCACGGTGATCGGCGCGCCGCTGGGCAGCTTTCTCGGTGGCCTGATCGGCTGGCGCGGCGCTTTCTTCTGCGTGGTGCCGATCGCGATCGCCGCGACCGCGTGGCAGGCCTTTGCCCTGCCGTCGCTACCCGCCGAACGACGCGTCGGGGGCAGCGGCATGCTGGTCCTGTTGCAGCGCAGGACGGTCCTGCTCGGGCTGGCCGGCGCGGTCCTGCTCTTCATGGGCCAGTTCGCGCTCTACACCTATCTGCGTCCGTTCCTCGAACAGGTGACGCGGGTCGGGCTGGGCACGCTTTCGACGCTGCTGCTCGTGGTGGGCGTCGCGGGGTTCATCGGCACGACGCTGATCGGTCGCCTGATCGGCCGCCGGCTTCACCTCCTGCTCGCGGCAATCCCGGCGATCATGGCCATCGTCGCGGTCGGCCTGGCGGTCTTCGGGACGTCGGTCGCCATCGTCGCGGTCCTGCTCGCCGTGTGGGGCTTCGTCGCCACCGCGGCACCGGCCGGATGGTGGACCTGGTTGACCCGCGCCGCCCCCGACCATCCCGAAGCCGGTGGCGGACTGATGGTCGCGGTGGTCCAGTTCGCGATCATGTCCGGGGCGACCATCGGCGGCCTGGCGTATGATGCCACCGGACCGAGCACGGAGTTTCTCGGCTGCGCGGCGATCCTCAGCGCGGCAGCAGCGGTCGCGCTGTTCTGCGGCACCGACCGCGCCACCGCCTGACCGCGTCCCGCACCCCCTCGCGCCGGTACGCGCACTATCTCTCACGGCCGACGAACCTACCCAAGCCCAAAAGACATTCGGCGATATCTCGTCAAGATCACCCACAAAGGAGTCGTTCGATGCACCTCAAGCGCGCAGGATCACAGCCGTCGCAGCCCGGCCCAGCCGACTATTTCACCGGCAGCGTGCGTATCGACCCGCTGAACGTGCCGCCCGCTCCCGCCCGTCATTCGTGCGCGGCGGTGACATTCGAGCCCGGCGCGCGGTCGCACTGGCACACCCATCCGCTCGGCCAGACGCTGATCGTCACCGCCGGCTGCGGCTGGACGCAGTGCGAGGGCGAGACGATCGTCGAAATCCGCGCCGGCGACGTGATCTGGTGTCCTCCAGGCCACAAGCACTGGCATGGTGCGACCCCGGCGACGGCAATGACCCATATCGCCGTTCAGGAGGCACTCGACGGCAAGAACGTCGAATGGCTCGAACCCGTCACGGATGCGCAATATGCCGGCGTTCGGGACGATGCCTGAGACCGTGCCGCGCCGCTCGCCCCATCCAACAGGTTCGCGAAACGGCTAAAGGGTGTGGAACACGGATGCCCGGCTTGATAGCTTGAGCAATGCCTATAATTCCCGCCACGCGTATCGCTTCGCTGCTGATCCTAACAACGCTCGGCGCATCAGTCATGGCCCAGGAAGAGCGTCAGGTGCGGAGCGTCCACTTCGTGGGCCCGGTCGAGCGGGTTACCGCCGCCAGCCTCCCCAACTTGTCCTCTAGTCTGGCCCGGCTGAAAGCGATCGATCCGACGCATCCGCTGGGCGACGGGAGCACCGCACAGACGCTGAGCCTGTTCGGCCGGGAAGACCTGATCGCGGCGAGCAGCAAGGATTATCAGGCGAAGGCATGCGCGCCGGTCGAGGCCGCAACGGACGTCCTGACCGAGATCGAGCGACGCGCGCGGACGACCTCGATCGTGATCATCACCGAGAGCCACGAACGTACCGACCATCGGGGGTTCAGCACCGCGGTCGCGACGCGGTTGCGGACGCTCGGGTACGATACGCTGGCACTGGAGACGCTGTCTCCGTCGATGCCCGGCACGCCGACGCGATATCTGCCCGCGTTCGTCCGACAGCCGACGCTGCCGTATTTCGAGGACGGCGACGGCCATTATCTCTCGGAGGCGGGATACGGGCGGCTCGGTCGACGTGCGAAGGCGCTCGGCTATCATCTCCTGGCCTACGAGTTCATCGATGAACATCCGGCGGCGGACGCGACAATGGACCAGCGGATCGCAACGCGCGAGGAAGGACAGGCGCGCAACCTCGCCGCCTACGTACACGATCATCCCGGTGCCAAGCTGCTGGTCCACGTCGGCTACTCGCACGCCGCGGAGGTGCCACGCGCCGACGGCACCCGGTGGATGGCCGCGCGGCTCAAGGCGACGACCGGAATCGATCCGCTCACCATCTCGCAGACGACGTGTCGCGGCGGCGGCGGCGAGGTGCGGCTGTCCACGCTGCCGAACGACGAGCCGCCCGGCACGTTCGACCTGGTCGTCGATCACCCCACCGCGCGCTTCATCCGCGGGCGCCCGCTATGGCGGCAGCGGGCCGGCGACCTGCCGGTCGGCATCCCCCGCGCGCTGTATCCGGCAAGCGGCTGGCGCGTCGTCGAGGTCCGCCCGGTCGGCGAGCCCGCCGCCTCCGTGCCGCTGGACCGGATCGCGATCCGCGCGCGCGACGATGTCGCGCTGATGCTGCCGGCAGGACGTTATCGGTTGCGGGTGATCGACTTGGGACCGGCGCGAGGATCGCAGACGCCGGGCAAACGGGCCCTGTGAACGGCGAACGGCAGGCATCGCGCTTGCCACCTGCGCTCCTACGAATGCAGCCCGCTTAGCGGATCGTGACGATCACCTGGTCGGCGGCGCGACCGGCTGCATCGACGAGCCGCAACCGGTGCCGGCCCGGCGGAGCGAAGAACAGCAGTTGCTGGGCGGCGGGGCCGAGGTCGCGATTGTCGAGGAAGACGTGTTGCGCGCGAACGTCGCCGGTGGTCTCGATCGCGAGGCGCTGGCGGTCGGCGGGGATGTCGGGATCGATCGCGTAGACGCTGCCCGAGGCGGGGTTGACGATGCGCGCGCGCCGGGCGGTGGCGGGGGCTGCGGCGATCAGCGACTGGCCGGTGCCGCGAAGAAAATAGTCCATGCGGGGCTGCTCGATCGCATCGGCGAAAGCGATCCGGCGACGCTCGACGCCGGCAGGCATGAGGGGCCCGCGTTCGTCGTCGCGTCCGAGCGCCAGCATGACGTCGCGCCACACCGGCGCCGCGCCGCTGGTGCCCGAGACCGCGCGCATCGGATCGCCCTCGACGTTCCCGACCCACACAGCGACCGTATAGCGGCGCGAGAACCCGACGCACCAATTGTCGCGCATGCCTTTCGAGGTGCCCGTCTTTACCGCGGTCCAGAACGGCAGGCGCAGGGCCGAGTCCAAGCCAAAGGTGGCGGCGCGGGCATTGGGGTCCGCCATCATGTCGGCGACGATCCAGGCGGCGGCGGGCGTCGTGACCGGGCGTGGCGCACTGCGGGGCGCGTCAGCGGTGAGTCTTAGCGGCGACCAGCGGCCGCCGTTCGCGAGCGACCGGTACGCGTCGGCCTGTTCGAGCAGCGTTACCTCCGCAGATCCGAGCGCGAGGCTGAACCCGTAATAATCGCCGTCCTCGACGAGGCCGCGATAGCCCGTATCCCAAAGCCGATCGCGAAACGGCTCGACCCCGACCAGCAGCAGCGTCCGCACCGCGGGCACGTTGAGCGATCCCGCCAGCGCACTGCGCACCGACACGCGCCCCTTGAACCCGCGATCGTAGTTCTGCGGCACGTAAAGCCCCGACGCGGTGTCGAGCTGCACGGGGGAATCGTCGAGCACCGACGCAGGAGTCAGATATCCACGCTCGATCGCCTGCGCGTAGAGGAACGGTTTCAGCGTCGACCCGGCCTGGCGATAGGCGTTGGCGGCATCGACTGCCGGCGCGGTCGAGGCGCCGCCGATCCCACCGACATAAGCAAGGACGTCGCCGCTCGCATTGTCGATCACCACCGCGGAACCGTCGCGCGCCCGCGATCCACCGAGCCCGAGCAACTGGCGACGCAGTGCGGCGGCGACCGTGCGCTGCAGCGCGGCATCGAGCGTGGTCGTGATCCGCAGGCCGGGCTTGGTCAGCAGGCGATCGGCGAGATGCGGCGCGAGCCCCGGATCGAGCGCCAGCGTCCGCACCGGGCCGAGCATCGACGCGGCCTCGCTGGCGAACCGCGCGCAGTCGCCTGCGCCACCCAGTCGACACGCCCGCGAGGCGATGCGAGGGGCGGGCGCCTGCGGATCGGGGAGCAGCGCGGTCAGCAGCAGCGCGTCGTCGCGCGCCATCGCTGCGGGGGTCTTGCCGAACAGCGACAGCGCCGCCGCACCGATCCCCTGCGCCTCGCCGCGGAACGGCGCGAGGTTGAGGTACGCCTCGAGGATCTGGTCCTTGCTCCAGGTCATCTCCAGCGATCGGGCCGCGCGCATCTGGCGGAGCTTGTCGCGCCAACCGCGTGCGCCGGGCATGGCGAGCGTCGGCGACAGGAACGCGGCGACCTGCATCGAGAGCGTACTCGCCCCCCTGCCCCGCTCGCCCTTCGCGCGCGCGCCAACCGAGCCGAGGATCGCGAGCCAGTCGACGCCGCCGTGGCTGCGGAAACGGGCGTCCTCCGCCGCGACGACGGTCGCGGGCACGACCGGCGCGATCTGGTCGAGCGGTACCCACGCCAGCCGCCGCGCGGCGAAATTGACGCGCGCGCTGTCGATCAGCACGCCGTGGCGGTCGTACAGCCACGCCTCCGACGGCTTCCACGCAGCGCGCACCTGCGCATAGCCCGGCAGGGGCGGCGGGAACGTCGCCCAGTCGAACCCGACCGCGGCGAGGATCAGCACCAGCAGTCCGGCAAGCGCCGCGCGCTGCTTCATCGATCCGCGACGACCATCGTCTGGTTCGGCACCGCGGCGCGAATTGCGGGCGAATACATCGCCTCGACCCGGCTAGGCGGCATCTGGAACCGGCCGGCGCCGTTGAGCCGCAGCGTGTACGTCACGGTAGTGGTTCCCTTGGGCAGCCAGGCGAAATAGGCGCGCCACGTATCGCGTCCGCGTTCGACGTAGCTTGGCCCCCCGCCCTCACCGCCGCCCTCGCTACCGCCGCCCTGCTGGAGCAGTTGCGACTGGCCGCCGAGATCGCCGATCACGGTCGCGCCAGCGGGCACCGGATCGCTGATTGCGACCCAGTTGCGCTCGGCGGTCGCCTCGACCGACAGCGTCACGCGGAGCACGTCGCCCGTCGTCAGCCGCCCTGCGGTACGCGCCTGCACGACGTCGACTTTCCGCGTCAGGCGATAGCCCGCGAACAGCGGTTGCCGCAGCGGCACCGCCGCGGAGATCGACACGGTCGCCCACGGCCCCGCCCCGCCACCTTGCGCCAACCGCAACGGTCCGGCGGCGGCGAGCGGGAACGACACCGTCCGCGCGGGTTCCGCCAGCGGCCAGCCGCGCGCGACGCTACGCCCTGCGTAAGACAGCATCGTCGTCCCCGTGACCGCCTGCGCCGGATAGACCTGCGCGAACCGCCGCGCGGCGATCGCACCCCAGGCGTTGGCTGTGGTCGTATCCCAATGCCCGCGCGACTGGCGCAGCGCCGTGCCGACCATCAGCCGCGGCGCATCGTCCTGCCAACCCGGCCGCCCGAGCACCGCCGCGGTGGCCTTGTTCGCCGCCTCGTCCGCCGACGACATCAGCCACCACGACGCGTTGGCCGAGTCCGACAGGTCGAGCCGCGTACCCTCGAACACGAGACGCGTGCGCAACACCGCCTCGGCCTGCGCCTTGGCCTCGGTCGACGCGCCGGGGATCGCGGTCAGTGCGGTGATGTAGTCGGCAAGGCTCGCGGTCGGCATCTCCACGGGCGTCATCCCGATCTGGCCGAGCATCGCCGGGGTGGCCTCCCCCTGCCGCGCAAGCGCCGCCAGCGCCGCGACCTTGGTCAGGCGGACGTCGCCATAATCCTCATGCCGCAAGCGCCCGTCGAGCACCGCCTTCATCGCCTCGATCATCCGCGCGCGCTGGACCGGCGGCAGCGACAGGTTCGCCGCGCCCGTCATCGACAGGACATAGGCGGTCAGCGCCTCGGACCCCTGCAGGCTGTCGCCGGGGAAGTAGCGCAGCAGGCCATCGGGCGCCTGATAGGTCGGAATCTCGCCCGCCAGCGCCGCCCAGCCCGCCATGTCGCCAAGCACGACGATCCGCGACAGCCGCTGTTCGAAACAGTTGAACGGATAGCGGCTCATGTACGCGCGCACGCCTGCCAGCGACGGTGCCAGCGTATCGGCGAGGCGGATGTCGACGCTGCCGCGACCCGGAAGCGCCCCCATCGGCGGCGCGATCGGGATCAGCGTATTCTCCCCGACCTGCGCGAGCGTCGCCGCCCAGATCTCGGTCGGCACCGCGGGGATGACGTCCTGCGTCACCGTCACCTGATCGGTCGCGCGGCCATCGTTGCTGCTAGCCCGCACCGTCCAGCGCAGCGTATCGATGCCAGAGGGCGCGGTGAGGTTCCATGCCACCGGTGCCGCACCACCCGCGGGAATGGTGACGGTGAGCGGCTTGCCCTGCGCGATCCGCGGGAAGACGTCGACGTTCGCCGTGACCGTCATCGCGCGGTCCGATCCGTTGCGCAGCGTGAACCGCGCGCCGTAGAAATCACCCGATCGGACCAGCGGCGGCATGCCGGCATAGAGCGACAGATCCTGCGCGGTACGGATGTCGGTGCTGCCGGTACCGAACGCCTGCGCGCCATCGGTGGCGATCGCGACGAGCTTGAACGACGACAGCGCATCCGACAGCGGCACGGACACGCGCGCACGCCCTTGCGCATCGAGCGGGACATGCCCCTTCCACAACAGCACCGGCTGGAAATTCTCGCGGTTGAGCCCCGACAGGTCCCCGCCGCCACCGCCGCCACCCGCTTCGAGCGCCTTGCGGCCATAATGCCGTTTGCCGACGACCTGCATCTGCGCGGTCGCGGTCAGCACCGATAGCGGCCGATCGCCCATCATCGCGTCGAGGATGTTCCAGCTGTCGTTCGGCGCGAGTTGCAGCAACGCCTGGTCGACCGCGGCGAACGCGACGTCGGCCGCGCGTGCGGGGCTGCCATCGGGCTTCCGCACCTGGATCGCGACGTTGGCCGTGCCCCGCGGCGCGTAACGTTCGCGGTCCGCCTTGACCGCGACGGCGAGCGTATGCCCTTCCCAGCCGACCTTCACCTTGGCGATACCGAGGCGGTAGGCGGGCTTGGCGAGATCGACCAACGCGGTCGGCTCGGCGGCGTCCTCCGGCGTATTAGATAGCCCGAGCGTCCGCGCGATGCGGTGGACCCAGCTCCAGAACCCGCTCTCGACACGACCGCGCACGACCAGCACCGAGACATAGACGTCGGGCGCATAGGCAGCGTCCATCGGCACCTCGATCACCGGGTCCTTGCCCGACAATTCGGTGACGAAGCTCGACAACACGCCCTCGCGCTCGACGCTGACCAAAGCGGTCGCCGAGCGGAACGGCATCCGTACCTGGAACCGCGCGGTCTCGCCCGAGGCATAGGTGAGCTTCTCGGGCACGACATCCATCCGGTCGCCATTGTCGCCGCCGAACCACCAATCGTCGTTCCCCGCGAGCCATACCGACTTCACCGCGCGGGCGACGTTGCTGTCGGCATCGGTGGTGGTGACGACCGCGTAGATCTCGCCCGAGACCCCCGGATCGGCCTTGCACTGCGCGAAGCCCTGCGCATCGGTGGTGGCGCTGCACGAGGCCGACAGCTTGGTCGTCCGCATCCGGTTGTCATAGGCGTAGAACCCGCCGATCAGCCGCCGCCGTGCCGTCAGGATCTGGCGGCTGTAGAGCGCGACCGACAGCTTCTGCCCCCTGATCGGCTTGCCGTCGGTATCGAGCGCGACGAAGCGCAGGCGCAGATCGTCCGCGCGCATCATCCAGCCATCGGTCGCGACGCCGAGCTGTACGCCCGAGGCGTAGATCGGGATCGATTTCGAGGCGGTCAGCGTCTCGCCATTGGCATCGCGGTAATCCATCTCGACCTGCATATCGGTCGTGCCGGGGAGGGTCTGCGGCATGTCGACCGTCATCCGCCGCGTGCCGTCGCTGCCGAGCGTCGCGGGCAGCATCTGGGTGGGCGGCAACGGCGTCTTCGCATCCTCGCCCTCGCCGTCGAGCGGCTTGACGCCTTCGCTGATCGGTTCGCCGCCGAAGCTGAACTTGTCGTAGCCGACAGGCGTCGCACTGTGCGCGAACCAGCCGATGCGGACGTCGACAGGCAGGCCGGGGGCACCGCCGCCCGAGAGATAGCCGGCGAACAGATCGAGCTGTGCGGTGCGCGGCTTGACGAGCGCGGTCTTCGGCCCGGTCACGTTCGCGCGCATCGTCGGCAGGCGATATTCGTCGACCTTGAACGACTGCGCGGACTCGGTGGTGGTGTCGCCGACCACGAAGACGAGGTCGTAATCCCCCATCGGTGCGCCCTTCGGAGCGGTCCAGACGGTCTCGCCGGTGCCGTTCGCGCCGATCGTCACGGGCATCTCGAACTGCGTGTCCGAGCCGCGGTGCGACAGCCGCAGCGTGCCGGTAAAGCCCGGCGCCAACGAGAAGCCGCGCGCGTCGGGACGGCGCAGGATGTGCTTCATGTGGATCGTCTCGCCCTGGCGGACCAAGGCGCGATCGAACACGGTGTGGATGATGTCGGTCGCGGCCGAATAGCCATAGGACAGGTCGAAATCGAACGGCCGGATGCCCTCGCCCCAGTCTGTCAGCGTGAAGCTGAAATCGTCACCCGTACGCGCCGAGATCATCAGCGGATGCGGCGAGCCCTCGCCCTTGCAACTGCCATAGGTCTCGGGTTCGGGCAGCCCGCGCGCGACCATCAGCCCGCCGCTCCTGTCGGTTGCGCCGCGCGCGAGCGGCTTGCCCGTGCAGCTGTCGCTGACCTGCACCACCGCATTCGCCACCGGCTTGCCCGTCGACAGCCGCGTGACCCAGGCGAGCGAGCGATCGCGCCCCCATTCGAAATGCACCGCCAGATCGGTGACCAGCGCGGCGCTCGCGACATAGCGCGGCACGTCGCGACCGAGCAGCGCACGGCCCAGCGTCGGGCTGGCGAGTTCGACGACGTAGAAACCAGGCTTGCCGAGCGGCAGGCCGACGACCTCGAAATCCTTGCCCTTGCCCGGCAGGTCGAGCTTGAACGGATCGCCCGCCCCGCTCGCGCCGCCGCCCCCGCTACCGAACAGCAGGGGCTTCTCGCCGGTATGGTTGATCTGGAGCGGCTCGGCCCCCTTGCGCTCGATCGTCTGGTAGTCGGTCTTGCCCGCCTCCTCGACGCGCCGCAGCCACGCGGCGATCTCGCCGTCGGTGCCGCCCACGCGCAGCCGCTGGCCGCCGATCCCCGCGGTCTGGCCTTGCAGCGACGGCTCGACGTTGCGGACGGTGACGGGCAGCACGCCGCCCTGTTTCGCCTCGAGGATGCCGAAATCGGCCGCGAACTTGACGAGCGGCGGGGCTTCGTCGAACTTCACGTCGAGCGGGAAACGTTCGCCGTTGGCGAGGATCCGGCCGCTTTCGTCCTTGAGGTCCGCCGGAATCGACACGTTGCCGCGCGTCGCGACCGGCAACGGTGCGGCGAACGTGACCTGTTCGATCGTCGCGCGGGTCTTCTCCTCGTCGCTGAACACCGGCGCGATCGACTTGCCGTCGGCGAGCGTCAGGCGGACCTGCGTCGCCGCGCTCATCGGCACGGGCGCAGAGAACCGCAGATACGCCTTCTCGACCGGGCTGCATCCCGCCGCGGTGTTGACGCGCGAGCATTCGAACCGCGCGGTGAAGGGCTTGCGGACAGTGAAGTCGAACCGCTGGTCGGCACCGGCGAGCTTGCCCCCGGCGCTGGCGATGTTCGCGCCCCACACCAGCGCCATGTCGCGGCCCGGCGGCAGCGGGCGGCGGCATTTCAGCGCGGTAATGCCGGCCAGCGCGCGCTGGCGGGATGCGGCATCGGCGGGGACCGTCTTGGGCAGCCCCGCGCTTTCGAGAAAGTTGGTGACCGAGTAGTTGTTGCCCAACCCGGCGAGCAGCTTGCCGGGCAAATCGGGCGCGAGCACGTCGACCGCGATCTTCTCGCCGATCCCGTCGACCGCGCAATAGGCGTTGGCAGCGATCGACTCACGGGTCGCGAGCATGTTCGCGGCGACCAGGAACACCTGGTCCTCCTCGATATCGCCCTCGCCGGGCAGCACCGCGCGGGCGATCGGACCGCCGGCATCGACGGTGAAGCTCTCCGCGTCGACGCCGTAGCCCGCCGCGCTCTTGAGCCCCTCTCGCGTCGCAAGCGTGCAGCGCGTTCCGCCGGGCAGGCCTTGCGCGAAGTCCCAGACATAGGTCTGCGGATCGACCCAACGCCCTTCGCCCGACACCGCGCACTCGACCTTCAGCGGTGAGGCGGCGCGCGGATCGCCGAGCGGGACGATCGCGTCGCTGAACCGCACGGTAAAGCGGGTGATCGCGCCGTCCGAGATGTTGGGCGTGGCAAGCGTGACGTGCGGCGTATCGCCCCCGAACGCGGCAACCGGCGCGACGACGATCGCTAGCGCCGCCCACAGTCTAGCAAATCGCATCCCCGCTCTCCCCGCCGCCAGAATAGGGATCCGGGAGCGCTAGTCCAGACCGTTACCGTTAAGATTGGAATACGGCGCCACGCTGTACCCAAGAATAGCCCGTTCGGCAGGGGCGTGGATGGCCATGATGGTATTGAATACACGCAGGAGTCTTGAGCTGGCATCGCCGGAGCGTCCCGATAACTCAGTATGTCGCTGGCAAGGCGCGGGATCGAAAGTATAAATTGCGCAATGGTAGCGCTCTCTTTATCGTGACAACCAATAACGATAAAACAGGGGAGAGCGATCATGGTACACGTGATGAGCAACAACGCGTCAGGTGAGGGCGTGCGCCGTCGCCGTTCGGGATTCGGGCTGGCGCGACTCGGTTTCGCCGCAGCGATGATCCTGGCGACTCCGGTCCAGGCGCAGTCCGACCAGATGACCCCGATCGCGATTCCCGCGCAGACCGATGCGATCGTCCTCGGCACCGGCAAGCTGCCCGGCGCGACTGCACCCGAAGCCTGGCACAGCCAATATGGCAGCGTGTTCGCGCGCAACGTCACGATCGCCACGCTGACCCCATTCCTGCCCGATCCGTCCAAGGCGACCGGCACCGCGGTGATCGTCGCGCCGGGCGGCGGCTTCAAGACACTGTCGATGGAAAACGAGGGCTATGACGTCGCGCGCGCGCTGGCTGCGAAAGGCGTCGCCGCGTTCGTGCTCAAATACCGTCTCAACCCGACGCCGGAGGCGATGCCCGCGTTCGAAAAGTCGATGACGGCGATGTTCTCCTCAATCGCGCGTGCGCCCCGCCCCAAGCCCGATGCGATGATGGCGGGGCTCGCGCCGCAGATCGCCGACGCGCGCGCCGCCTTCGCGCTCGTCCGCAAACGCGCCGCTGAATGGCATGTCGATCCGTCGCGCATCGGGATGGTCGGGTTCTCCGCGGGCGCGATGCTGACGATGGCGACCACCGTCGCGGGCGGCGATGCGAAACCCGCGTTCATCGGCAACATCTACGGGCCGCTCGCGGCGATGACCGTCCCCGCCGGCGCCCCACCGCTGTTCGTCGCGCTCGCCGCGGACGATCCGTTCTTCGGCAATAGCGGGTTCGGGCTGATCGAAAGCTGGCATGCGGCCAAGCGTCCGGTCGAGTTCCACCTGTTCGAGCAAGGCGGCCACGGCTTCGGCATGTACCCCAAGACCACCACCAGCACCGGCTGGTTTGACGAGTTCACCCGCTGGATGGCGATGCACGACCTGCTCAAGCCCGCGAAGTAACCCCACCAAGACCTTGACTACCCGGCGGCCCCGCGAGCGCTCGATAGAAGCGCCGCCGCCGGACGAAACTGCAGACATCATCAGGGAGAGGCCTGTGCCAAGATCGGCATTTATCGCTTTGCTCGCATCCGTCGGTGCGTGCGTCGTTCCAGCATTTTTCGGGGGCGCCGGAACGGCCTCCGCCCAATCGCTTACCGCGACGCCTGCCGGGACGCTGGAAACGCAGGGGCTGTCGGTGATCATCGACCAGAACCAGTTCAGCCCGATCTTCTTCGACGAGAAGAACGCCGGGATCCAGATCGTCCTGCACGGCAATCGCCTCGCGACCGACGGTGCCGTGCGGCTCGATCCCACCCCCGAACAATGGGCGCGCGTGCCCGCGTTCGTCAGCCGTGCCAAGGGCAGCGAACCCAACCAGATCGTCGTCCGCTCGACCTACAAGGACGTCAACCTCGCTTATGTGGTGAAGGTGACCGCGGAGGGCGACGGCTTCCGGATCGCGGTCGATCTCGACCAGCCGCTACCCGCCAGCCTCGCGGGCAAGGCGGGCTTCAACCTCGATTTCCTGCCGACCGCCTATTTCGGCAAGACCTATCTGATGGATGCCGCGCCGGGCCTGTTCCCGCGCCATCCGACCGGGCCTATGGCGAAGGACGGCTCGGGCGATCCGCTGCCGATGGCGAGCGGTGGCAAGTCGGTCACGCTGTCGCCCGAGGATCCGCTGACCCGCGTGACGATCACCTCGGATCAGGGGCCGCTCTCGCTCCACGACGCGCGCAATCGTGCACAGAACGGCTGGTTCGTCGTCCGCTCGATGATCGCCGCGGGGGCGAAGGAGAATGCGGTCGTCTGGCATGTCCGGCCCAACGTGGTGAAGAACTGGGTGCGCGAGCCGGTCGTGTCGTTCAACCAGGCGGGCTACACGCCGAGCCGGCCCAAGATCGCGCTGATCGAACTTGATCCCAAGTTCAAGGCGCCCGCCGACGCTGCGCTCGTCAGGCTGACCGCAGACGGCGGCCAGCAGACCGTGCTGCGCGCCCGGACGCAATCCCGCGGGCATTGGACGCGCTACGATTACGCGGCGTTCGATTTCTCGACGGTACGCGAACCCGGTATCTACGCGATCTCTTACGCGGGCAAGACGACCAACCCGTTCCGGATCGCCGCCGACGCGTATGACCGGATCTGGCAGACCTCGCTCGACACCTTCATCGCCGAACAGATGGATCATGTCGGCATCAGGGAACAGTATCGCGTCTGGTCGGCGCCGTCGCATCTCGACGATGCGCGCCAGGCGCCGCCGAACATTACCCATTTCGACGGCTACAAGATGGGCGCGACCCTCGATTCACCGTTCAAGGCGGGTGAGCATATCCCCGGCCTCGCGGTCGGCGGTTTCCAGGATGCCGGCGATTACGACATCCAGACCCCCGAGAACGCCTCGGTGGTGCGCGATCTCGTCTGGGCGCGCGAGTTGTTCGGGCTCGACTGGGACGAGACCAGCGTTGACGAGGCCGCGCGAGCGGTCGAGATCCGCAAGCCCGACGGCGTCGAGGACGCGGTCCAGCAGATCCGCCACGGCACGCTCCAGCTGCTCGCGCAATACAAGGTGTTCGGACACGCGATCGTCGGCATCGTCGACCCGGCGCTGCGCCAATACGCACATCTCGGCGAAGCGGGATCGCAGACCG
>Ga0265798_10006766_pt1 | contig 14989 bp, 15 predicted proteins | sample P3T30metagenome_FD_192430 | JGI IMG/M metagenome (GOLD analysis project Ga0265798, IMG submission 192430) | Plant litter microbial communities from East Loma Ridge, Irvine, California - P3 T30 | ecosystem: Environmental > Terrestrial > Plant litter > Unclassified | place: USA: California... | reverse complement strand
GCGCACCGATCCCCACCCGAGGAGCACCCCGCGCACATGACCACCATGACCGAGCCCGCCCGCTCCGGCGCACCGGCACGAGCAGGCACATCGCACTTCACCGGTCGCGCCCGGCCCGTGGAGGCAGTCATCCGCGTCGTTCTGCGCATCGCCGCGTCGGTGACTGTCATCACTGCCCTCGGCATCCTCATCGCCCTCGTCGTCCCTGCGTGGGGGTTCTTCCGCGAGGTCCCCGTGCTCGAGTTCCTCTTCGGGACCCGCTGGGCACCTCGCTTCGCTGACGCCTCCTTCGGCGTGCTCCCCCTGGTCACCGCGACTCTGTGGACGACGGTCATCGCCCTCGTCGTCGCCGTCCCGCTCGGCCTGGGCGCAGCCGTGTACCTCGCCGAGTACGCCCGACCCCGAGTACGCCGCGTCCTCAAGCCGATCCTCGAGATCTTGGCGGGCATCCCCACCGTCGTCTACGGCCTCTTCGCCCTCCAGTTCGTCCAGACGGTCGTGCTCCGCGACGTCCTCGCGCTCCAGACCGGGGCCTTCAGCGTCCTCGCCGCAGGGCTCGTGATGGGCGTGATGATCGTCCCCACCATCGCGTCCATCTCCGAGGACTCCCTGTCGGCGGTGCCGCTCGCGCTTCGCCAGGGGTCAGCAGCTCTCGGCGCCAACCGCATGCAGACGACTCTCCGCGTCGTCTTCCCCGCCGCGACGTCAGGCATCGTGGCCGCCGTCGTCCTCGGCATCAGTCGCGCCGTCGGAGAGACCATGATCGTCGCCATCGCCGCCGGCAACCAGGCGCGTCTCGTCGGCGGCCCCCTCGAGCAGGGTCAGACGATGACCGGCTTCATCGCCAACGCAGCCCTCGGAGACTCCCGGGTCGGCTCCCTCGAGTACGACACGCTCTTCGCCGTCGGACTGCTCCTGTTCGCCGTCACCTTGCTGGTCAACGCGACCAGCATCCGAATCGTCCGCCGCTTCCGGGAGATCTACTGATGAAGACCCTGTCCGAGAGCGTCGCTCCCTCGACCCGGCCGGCGCCCCTGGCGTCATCGTCACGCAACGGCGAGCGGGGACTTCGCCCCATGATCTTCCTGGTCGCGTTGTGGCTGTGCCTCGCGGTCGCGGTGGTGTTCCTCATCACCCTGGTGGCCACGGTCGCCATCCAAGGCGCCCCGCGCCTCACTGCAACACTGCTGACGGAGTACCCGTCATCATCTCCGGAACGAGCAGGAGCCCGGCCCGCGATCCTCGGGTCCATCTGGGTCATCGCCACCACCGCCGTGTTCACAATTCCCCTCGGCGTCGCCGCCGCGGTGCACCTCGAGGAGTTCGCGGACCGCTCGAACTGGTTCAACAGACTCGTCGAGGTCAACGTGCAGAACCTCGCCTCGGTGCCCTCCATCGTCTACGGCCTCCTGGCGCTCAGCTTCCTCAGCCTCCTCGGCGTCCAGGACAAGAACATCGTCATCGGTGGCGCCCTGGCCCTGAGCCTGCTGATCCTGCCCGTCATCATCATCTCCACCCGGGAAGCTCTCAGAGCTGTCCCGCAAGAGATCCGCCAGGGTTCCCTCGCCCTTGGTGCCAGCCAGTGGCAGACGACCTGGCGTCAGGTACTGCCCTCCGCCGTTCCCGGCATCGCCACCGGATCGATCCTCGCCCTCTCACGCGCTCTCGGCGAGGCAGCCCCACTGCTGCTGCTCGGTGCCCTCGTGTTCGTCAGCTTCGACCCCAACGGCCTCCTCAGCGGGTTCACGACCCTCCCCATCCAGATCTTCAACTGGACCGGCAGGCCCCAGGCCGAGTTCCACGACCTGGCAGCTGCGACATCGATCGTGCTGCTCGTACTGCTGGTGACCATGAACGCCCTCGCGATCTTCATCCGCAACCGCTTCCAGAGCCGCTGGTAGCCCGACGAAATGGCCCAGACCACGATGAACCCGTCCTCCTCCTCGCAGCGCCGCACGGCCGCACCGATGGAACTGCACGCCACGCACTCCCCCTCGACGGTCCCCGACGTGCCCGACACCCTCATCCGACTCGACGACGTCAGCGTCTTCTACGGCGACTTCCGCGCCGTCACCGACGTCTCCCTCGACTTCGGCAAGAACGAGATCACAGCACTCATCGGCCCCTCAGGCTGCGGCAAGTCGACCCTGCTGCGCTCGATCAACCGCATGAACGACCTCGTCGACGGCGCCCGCGTCTCCGGCGCGGTCACCTTCGACGGCGAGGACATCTACAGCCGCGGCGTCGACCCGATCGAGGTCCGCCGGCGCATCGGCATGGTGTTCCAGAAACCGAACCCGTTCCCCAAGTCCATCTACGACAACATCGCCTACGGTCCGAGAGTCACGGGCATGAAGGTCGCGTCGATGGACGACCTCGTCGAGGAGGCCCTGACCAAAGCGGCGCTCTGGGACGAGGTCAAGGACAAGCTGAAGCAGTCCGCAAACGGGCTCTCCGGCGGGCAGCAGCAGAGGCTCTGCATCGCACGCACCATTGCGGTCCGCCCCGACGTGATCCTGATGGACGAACCCTGCTCGGCCCTCGACCCGATCGCGACAGTCCGCATCGAGGACCTCATGCAGGACCTCAAGAACGACTACACGATCGTGATCGTGACCCACAACATGCAGCAAGCGGCCCGTGTCGCTGACAGGACGGCGTTCTTCACCGCGCAGGCAGCCGAGGGGTCGGGTGACCGGACCGGGGTGCTCGTGGAGTACGGCAAGACCGCTCAGATCTTCGGAGACCCGAGAGACGACCGGACCGAGGGCTACATCTCCGGCAGGTTCGGGTGACCACCGACTGGCGCCACCGCATGGCTCCTCCCCTGGCGCCGGCGACGTCCGCCCGGACAGTCGTCGTCATCGACTCCGCATCAGGCCCGGTCCTCTCGGGCACACCCGAGGAACACCGCACCAGCGGAGTCGACGCGATCAGCTGCATCGATCCGCTCGACGCGCTCCTCGTCGCCAGCCGCTCCCCCGGAGCGGTGATCCTCGCACCCGTCGATCTGCACGGCATGACCCTGGCACGTCTCGTCGAACTCGCCTCCGCGCTGACGTCTGCGCCGGTCATCGTCGGGCTGCCCACCGCCTCCCCGGACACCGGGGAAGCCGTCAGCGCTCTCGACCTCGGCGCCCGCTCGATCATGGCCCTCCCCGCAGCACCACAGCCCCTCGCTCGAGCTGTCTCGTCGATGCCGTGGAAGGTCGACGCCACCCTCGGATCGGTGTGCTGCGGTGCCCTCTGCATCGACGCCGCAGCCCACGTCGCTGCCGTCGGGGACACCCCCGTCGCGCTGAGCCCGAAAGAGTTCGCGATCCTGCACCACCTGGTCGCGCAATCCCCGCGCGTCGTGCCCCTCGAGGAGTTGCTGTCCGTCTTCGAGTCCGGCGAGCAGCAGTACGCCAGCCGGATGCGGGTCATGGTCGGGAAGGTGCGCCACAAGCTTGACGCGGTGTCCGGTGCCGCTCACGCCACCGTCGAGACCGTCCGAGGGGTCGGCTACCGAGTCAGCGGCTGAGCACGCCCAGCTCCTCGACGAGAGCGGTGACGCGGCCGGCGATGTCGTCCCGCACGGCACGCACGCCCTCGACACCGAGACCCACCGGGTCCTCGACCGGCCAGTCCAGGTACCGCCTTCCCGGGTAGATGGGGCACGCATCACCGCAGCCCATCGTGATCACGACGTCGGCCGCCTGGACGACCTCGTCCGTCAGGGGCTTCGGGAACTCCGCCGCAACGGGGACCCCGATCTCATCGAGGGCATCGACGACGTCCGGGTCGATGGACGAGGCGGGACTCGACCCGGCCGTCCGTACATGTACCGCGCCCCCTGCGAGCGATCGGAGCAACGCCGCGGCCATCTGTGACCGGCCGGCGTTCTGCACGCAGACGAACAGCACCTCCGGCGTGCCCCGCAGCACCAGACCGGTCGTCGTGGCCAGAGCCTCGAGGCGTTGCTGAGCGAAGCGAGACGTGAGGGAAGGCAGGTGCCGGGTGATGTGTGCCTGCTCGGCGAGCAGGGCGTAGCTCTCGGCGACGTACGCGGCGACGGTCTCACGGGAGAACGACCCGTCGTGACGGTACGCGAGCTGGTCGACGACCCGGAGGATCGCCGCAGGGAGGACCGCGGGCGACGTCTCCTCCCGAGGCTCATGGTCCGACCGGGCCCGGACCGGCTCGTTCCTCGGCCCGGTGTCGACGAGGAGGCGACCGAACCGCACGATCGCCTCAGGGGTGAGTCTCCACCGCGGCCCGGCAGTCGACGGGACCGGTTCGATCAGGCCGCTGCGGGAGAGGACGTCGAGGTGTTCGTGCACGATGTCGATGTCAAGGCCCGACGTGGCGGCGAGATCATCGAGGGGCTGGGTCGCATCGACGGCGAGCTCGCTGAGCAGCCGTAGCCGGTCAGGGTCGGTGAGGACAGCGATCTGCTGTGTCCTCGATCGAGCGTGGGCATCATCCAGAGGAACACCCACAGCGCGAGGCGCGGTCGTCAGCGCAGCAGGTCGACGATCGCCGTCTTGCGGGCTTCGGTCACCGAGTACCACGCGTGCCGTCCCCTCTGGTCCTTCACGAGCAGTTCGTCGTCGAGCATGATCTTCAGGTGATGACTGACCGTCGGTTGGGTCAGGCCCAGCTGGGCCGCCATGTCCCCGACCGACGCTTCGCCTGCCGTGCTGCCGACGATCATGCTGAGCAGCTGCAGCCGAGTCGGGTCCGCGACGGCACGCAAGGTCTTGGCGAGCGTCTCGGCGTCGGCGCGAGCCAGCGACACGCGCTGTGCGTCGGGGTGCGCCTCGGCTTCGGCAGTCATGGACCTGATCGTATCGGGACGTGGCGGTCGGGGTCGTGGCCGGTCAGTGTCCGGTCACGACCCCGGCTGCGGGCGAAGGAAGCGCCCACAGCGGTGGGCGTTGCTGCCCGGCCCCGGGATGGCCCTGGGAGGTACCACCCGGAGCAGTTCTCGGTTCAGCTGCAGCAGCTGCCGCCGGTTCCGAGGTCGCTCGTGGAGCACACGCCGGTGGCGGGCAGGACGAGCTCGATGCGGCGGGCCGCTTCGTGGTCGCCGGCAAGTTCTGCGGCGATGGAGCGGACCTGTTCGTAGCCGGTGCGGAGCAGGAACGTCGGCGCCCGCCCGTAGCTCTTCATCCCGGCGACGTAGAACGCAGGCTCCGGGTGGGTCAGCTCGGCGATGCCGTGCGGCTCGACAGTGCCGCAGCTGTGCACATTCGGGTCGATCAGCGGGGCGAGCAGGCGGGGCGCCTCGACGATCTCGTCCAGGGAGAGGCGGATCTCTCGAAGGGGATCGAGGTCGGGCCGGAACCCGGTCGCCTGCACGACGATGTCCGCGTCGACGATGCTGGGCGTGCCTGCTCGCCGTCCGGAGACGCGCACACCGGCACCGCCCGGGGCGAGAGCGACATCGTCGATCTCGAAGGTGTCGATGAGCGCGATCGTGCCCTGGCGAACGAGGTCGTGGACGCCGGAGCCGAGCTCGGCGCGTCCTTCGAGTTCGTCGGCGTCGGAGCCGAAGACCCGGACGGGGCTGTCGGAGCGGATCGCCCAGCTAATCGTCGTCCCGGGCTCGTCACGAGCGAGGTCCGCCAGGCGCAGGAGGGTGTTCGCAGCCGAGTGGCCCGCACCGACGACGAGGGTGTGCCTGCCAGCGAATCGTTCGCGCTCTGCGCCGAGGACGTCGGGCAACGCGTGGCTGAGGAACGGCGCGACAGCGTCGGCGTCACGAGGCTTCAGGCCGCTGGCGATGAGTCCGTTGGGCGAGTCGTACGTGCCGGACGTGTCGATGACGGCGCGGGCGAGGAGTTCGTCCCCCGTCGAGAGGCGCAGCACGAAGGGAGTCGCGGCACGGCCGGTGGAGCGGGTGCGGTCCATTCCCTGGCGGCTCACGGCTTCCACGCGGTGGCCGTACCGGATCAGAGCAGACAGCTCGGGGGTGGCGGCGAGGGGTGCAAGGTACTGCTCGACGAGGTCGTGGCCCGTGGGGAGGATGTCAGCGTCAGGGGCGGCCCATCCGGTCTTCGTCAGGAGGCGCTCCGCTGCGGGGTCGGTGATCCACTCCCACGGGGAGAACAGTCGTGTGTGTCCCCAGGCGCGCACGGAGGTCGCGGCGCTGGCACCGGCTTCGAGGACGACGACGTCGAGGCCCCGTTCGAGGAGCTCGGCGGCAGCGGCCAGGCCCACGGGACCGGCGCCGATGACGGCGACGGGGAGTCCGTCGAGGCGTGCCTCGTTGCGGCGCGGGGGGACGGTCAAGGTGGCGATGCTCATGCGTGCGCTCCTTCCAGTGCGGTGGCGGCCTCGGCGTCGAGGGCCGCCGTCTCGGCCTGCGCGTAGGTCGCGAGGCCGTGTGAGGCGAGGTAGTGCTCGGCGTCTTCGGCGGCGGAGCAGCCACGGCCCGCGGCAGTGATGGCCTGCCGGTACCGGTCGTCGACGAGGTCGCCGGCGGCGAAGACACCGGCGACGCCGGTGTGAGTGGTGGGGTGCTCGACGAGGACGTAGCCGTTCGGGTCGACCCCGACCTGGCCCGTCACGAGCTGGCTTCGGGGATCGTGTCCGATAGCGATGAAGAGACCCTGCGCTTCGAGGGTGGACGTCTCACCGGTGCGGGTGTCGCGGAGCGTGACTCCGGTCATCGTCGTGTCGCCGAGCACTTCGGCGATGTCGCTGCTCCAGCGCACGGTGATTTTCCCGTTGGCCAGGGCGCGGTCTTGCATGATCTTCGATGCCCGGAGGGCGTCGCGTCGGTGGACGAGGGTGACGGAGGAGGCGAAGCGCGTCAGGAACATGGCCTCCTCGAGGGCGCTGTCACCTCCGCCGACCACGACCACGTCCTTGCCTCGGAAGAAGAAGCCGTCGCAGGTCGCGCACCAGCTGACGCCGTGCCCGGTGAGGCGCTGTTCCCCGTCGACGTCGAGCTGGCGGTAGGCGGAACCCATCGCGAGCACGACAGCGTGGGCCCGGTATGTCGTTCCGGAGCCGGTCTCGATGGTCTTGACGTCGGTGGTGAGCTCGAGGGCCGTGGCGTCGTCGTAGACGATTCGTGCCCCGAAGCGCTCCGCCTGGGCCCGCATGTTCTCCATGAGGTCGGGGCCCATGATCCCGTCGGGGAAGCCGGGGAAGTTCTCGACCTCGGTGGTGTTCACCAGGGCGCCTCCTGCCTCGACGGAGCTGGTCAGCACGACAGGCGACAGTCCCGCACGGGCGAGGTAGATGGCCGCTGTGTACCCGGCCGGCCCTGAACCGACGACGACGACGTTTTCGACTGCGGTGGTCATGAGTTGATGTCCTTCGTGGTGACGCCGAGGTCGGACAGGAGCGCCTCGACCCGGTTGCGGATGTCGTCGCGGACCTGTCGGACGCCTTCGAGCGGGAGGTCTGCGGGGTCGGCCAGGGACCAGTCCTGGTAGCGCTTGCCGGGGTAGACGGGGCATGCGTCGCCGCAGCCCATCGTGACGACGACGTCGGCGGCCTGCACGACGTCATCGGTGAGGGGCTTCGGGAACGCGCCGGAGAGGTCGAGGCCAGTTTCTGCCATCGCTTCGAAAACGATCGGGTGGAGCTCCTTCGACGGAGCAGAACCTGCGGAGCGGACGGTCACGGCGCCGTCCGAGAGCATCTCGGCGAAGACGGCGGCCATCTGGGACCGGCCGGCGTTCTGCTCACAGACGAACAGCACGGAGGGGCGGGTCGCCGGGAGGGCGCCCTTCGCCTCGGCGAGGGCCGTCAACCGGGAGGTGGCGAAGCGGACTGCGTTCTGCGTCAGGTGCGCCTTAACGGTCGCTGTCCGCAGGAGCGCCGTGTACGACTCGAGGACGTACCGTTCGACCGTCTCGGCCGCGAAGATGCCGTCAAATCGGGTCGTGAGGACCCGAGCATCTCGACGCAGGGACTCTTCCGGGTAAGCCAGACCTGGCATCCCGGCGGTGGACGGGGTCGCAGTCATGTGTCTCCTCTATCGATGCTTGTCGATGTCTTGATGGTGGCAGGCGTATCGACGCCTGTCAATGTCCCTGGCGGTCAGCCGATGACCATGAGCCAGCCGGCCAGCGCCACCAGCGTGATGAGGAGCACGGGGATCGTCAGGACGATGCCGGTGCGGAAGTACTGGCCCCAACCGATGTGGATGCCCTTGCGGTCGAGGACGTGCAGCCAGAGCAAGGTCGCGAGGGAGCCGATGGGGGTGATCTTCGGGCCGAGGTCAGAGCCGATGACGTTGGCGTAGATCATGGCCTCCTGGGTGAGGCCGGTCGCTCCGGCGGAGCCGATCGCGAGGGCGGCGATGAGCACCGTGGGCATGTTGTTCATCAGGGATGCGAGGACCGCAACGATGACTCCGACGCCGAGGGCCGTGACGAGGACTCCGTTGTCGCTGATGCCGGAGAAGACGCCGGCGAGCTGGTCTGTGAGCCCCTGGTTTCGCAGGCCGTAGACGACGAGGTACATGCCGATCGAGAACAATACGATCTGCCAGGGGGCTTCCTTGAGGATCTTCGGCACGGAGATGCGCTGCGGACGCGCATCTCCCGCGGAGCTGGTGTCACGGGGCGAGCCTTCGTCGCCAGCTGCCGCGACGTCCATCCCGCTACCGCCGACGCGAGCACCGACCGGCACGGCGACTTCGCGCGTGGAGCGGAACAGGAACGCGGGCTGTCGTGAGGCGACGAGCATGAGCACGACCGCGCCGAGCCCTGCCACGGCGGAGAGGGGGATGTGGAGGGGCTCGGCTGCGAAGTAGCCGACGAGGAGGACTGCGAGGACGATCCAACCGGTCTTGAACGTGACTCGGTCGCGCACGGCCGAGCGCGGTGCGGCGAGGACGGAGACGTCGTAGCGGCGCGGGATGGCTTTGCGGAAGAACAGCAGCAGGACGCCGAGGCTCGCGGCGACGGAGACGATGCCGACCGGCACCATGACGGCGGCGTACCGCGCGAAGCCGATGTCGAAGAAGTCGGCCGTGACGATGTTGACGAGGTTCGACACCACCAAGGGAAGGCTCCCCGCGTCAGCGATGAACCCGCAGGCGATGACGAACGCCAGTGAGGCCTTGGCGGGGAACTTCAAGGCCAGCAGCATCTGGATGACGATCGGCGTCAGGATGAGGGCGGCTCCGTCGTTGGCGAAGACCGCAGCGATGACGGCGCCGAGCAAGACGATCAGGGTGAAGAGCAGACGTCCGTTGCCTCGGCCCCATCGGGCTACGTGGAGCGCTGCCCATTCGAAGAAGCCGGACTCGTCGAGGATCAGGGAGATGATCACGATCGCCACGAAGGCGAAGGTGGCGTTCCAGACGATGCTCCACACCGTCGGGATGTCCGAGATGCTGACGACGGTGGTCACGAGCGCGAGGACCGCGCCGCCGAGGGCGGACCAGCCGATGCCGAGCCCCTTCGGTTGCCAGATCACCAAGGTGAGTGTGGCGAGGAAGATCAAGATGGCGACCACGGTCATGGCAGGGGGGGCTCCTCGGGCAGGCGGGGTGCGGGAAGACGCATCAGATAGATCAGCGTCAATGATCGACGCTACATTGATGCGTGTCGATGTAGCAATTCGTCGATGCGACGAGCAGTCGCCCGTGCTGGTGCACCGACTCCGACAAGGGTCGCCGATGCTGTGCCGCACCAGTCCCCGTAGCCGAGGAAGAACAGTCCCGGGACGTCGGCCGACTCGGTGGGCAGCTCGTCGGTCGTCGCTGGGGCTTCTGCTTCGTGGCCTGCTGTCAGGCCGAGGACGGGTCGGAGGTCCGGGTGGAAGCCGGTGCACCAGATGACGGCATCGAAGTGCTCGGCGTCTCCGCCAGACCAGATGACGCCGTCTTCCGTGAACTGCTCGAAGAGGCGTCGGGCCTTGAGTAGTCCTGCGGCGCGGGTGGCGTGCACCGGTGGGGTGACGACGATGTCTCCGAGAGCTCCGACTCCGCGGCCGGCGCCGGCGACGTGCTGGGTGGCGAGCTGGAAGAGCGCCCGACCGTCGACGTCGTCGGGCAGGTACCGAGGCGGCTCTCTGGTCACCCAGGTCGTGTCAGTCGTGGGGGCGAGATCGGCCGCGATCTGGGCTGCGCTGTTGCCGGCTCCGACGACCAGGACCTTCTGCCCGACGAGATCATCCGGGTTGCGGTAGCCGGACGCGTGCAGCTGACGCCCTGCAAACGCCTCGATCCCAGGCAGCACGGGCACGAAGGGGCGCCCCCACGTCCCGCCCGCCATCACGACGATGCGAGACGTCAGCTGGCGGAGGTCAGTGGTGACGAGGAACCCCTCTCCGCTCCGCGCGACGGTCAGCACGTGCTCAGGTCGGTGGACGGGCAGGTCGTAGCGTGCCTCGTAGGCAGCCAGGTATGCGGCGACGTGTGAAGCGGAGGGGGTTCCCTGGTCCGTCGAGGGCGGCATGGGCCATCCGGGCAAGGAGCTCATCGAGGCTGGTGAGAACAGGCGGAGGCTGTCCCAGCCGTCGGGCCATGCGCCTCCTGGCTCGTCCCGCTCATCGAGCAGGGCGAACGTCGGGGCGCTCTGGCGCCGACCCCGATCGACGTCGCCTCGCAGGCGCGCGAGGAAGTGGCCGAGCGCGAGGCCGGACTGCCCTGCCCCGACGATCACCACGTCGGGGTCGGTCACGCGCGCTCTCGTCGCTCTCGCTCCCATGCCTGGGCAGCGACCTGGACGGCGTCCCACGGCGATCCGAGCGGTGGCGTGTAGCTGAGGTCGAGGTCGCTGACCTCGTCGAGGGTGGAACCGGCGTGCAGCGCGGCGGCGAAGACGTCGATGCGTTTCGCGACTTCTGCGCTCCGGTGCCCGACGATCTGGGCTCCGAGCAGACGTCCGGTCGCGGTGTCGCCCGTGACGCCGATGCTGAGCGGCACCGCACCGGGGTAGTAGGCCTTGTGGTCGTCAGCGATGGTGATGCTCGACAGGGGCGTGGTGCCGGGCAGGTCGGCGGCGTCGCGGTCGCGAAGGCCTGTCCGGGCGGCGACGAGGTCGAAGACCTTGACGACTTGCGTACCGACGGAGCCGGCGTAGCGGCGGTCACCTCCGAGCATGTTCTCGCCGGCGACTCGGCCCTGTTTGTGGGCGGTCGTACCAAGGGGCAGCCACGTGAGACCCAGGAGACGATGGTGCGTGACGACGCAGTCGCCCGCAGCCCAGACATGCGGCACGCCGGTGCGCATCCGGTCATCGACCGCGACCGCACCGTGGCTGCCGAGCTCGGCCCCCGCGCTCACCGCCAGCTCGGTGCTCGGTGCGACGCCGAGGCACACGATGACGAGCGAGAAGGGCGCGTCCAGGAGGTTCGTGGATGAGTCAGGGCCGGACGCGTGGACGAGCCAGGTGCCTCCTCGGTCGGGCGTGAGGCTGGTGACGGTCGTTCCCGTTGCGACCGCCACCCCGTGGGCGCGGGCCTCACCAGTGATGAGGGCGCCGAGCTCGGGGTCGAGGGTGCTGAGCACCTCGGGTCCACGCTGGACGAGTGTGACGTCGAGGCCTCGGGCGATGAGTGCCTCGCACATCTCCAGGCCGATGTACCCGGCCCCGATGACGGCGACCCGTGCCCCAGCAGCCAGTGCTGCAACAGCCTCGTGGACGGCTTCGGCGTCGGCCATCGCGTGGAGGGGCAAGACGCCGGGCTCGCCGACTGGGATGCCGTCGGGCCGGACCGGATGCGCCCCTGTTCCGATGAGCACCTCGTCGTAGCTGACGTGACTGCTTGCGCCAGATGCCGCGTGAACGGTCTCCACCCGGCGTCCGTCGACGTCGATGGCAACGGCTCGAGTGTCGGTAAGGAGTCGGATCCCCGCGGCCTCGAGATCACTCCCGGTGCGATGGGCCAGGTCGCTCTCGGCAGCGACGTCTCCGGAGATCCAGTAGGGGATGCCGCAGATGGAGTAGTTCGGGTAGGAGTCGGCGAGCATGACCGTCACATCGGCCGAGGGGTCCAGTTCGCGGGCGCGGAGCGCTGCGGCGATGCCGGCGTCGCTCCCGCCGATCGCGAGGAGATGAGTCATGTCGCCACTGTGGTCTGAGACATCGACGCATGTCAATGCGCGTGGCAGACTGTTCACATGACCATCGCCGAGCCCTCGACCCTCACGGACATGACTGCCTGCTGCACTCCCGTGACGGGCGGCGCCATGGATACAGAAAGCGCGGCAGTACTGGCGAAGGCCCTGAAAGCTGTCGCTGACCCGGCGCGGCTCAGACTGCTCTCGATGGTGGCATCTCAACCCGGCGCGGAAGCGTGCGTGTGCGACTTGACGGAGCCACTCGGCCTTTCCCAACCCACCGTCTCGCACCATCTCAAGGTTCTTGTCGACGCGGGCATGCTCCATCGTGAGAAGCGCGGCACCTGGGCGTACTTCTCTTTGATTCCTGGCGCGCTCGACTCCCTTGCAGGGCTCCTAAGCTCGACCTCCTTGCGCGACTGACATCTGCCTGTCGCCAAGGGGCCACCTCCGCATTCGTCTTGCGCCCACACACCACTGCGGGAGCCCCCGATCACCTGCTACCGCGGAGAACGCATTCGGTGGAGCATCGCTCAGACCGGTCAGGGCACTCGGCTAGGTCGTGCTCGGCGCGCGAGAGACGCGACCGGAGCCGGTCGAGGCGGGCCTGCTTCTCCTCGATCTGCCGCACCTGCTCGCCCAGGAGCGGCCGCAGGGCTTCGCGTACATCGGTGCAGGACGTCGACTCCATGGTGCTGAGGTGCGCGCCTATCTGATCAAGAGGCAGCCCGAGTTCTTTGCTGGCCTCGATCAGGTCGAGCCGACTGAGAACGTCCGGGCTGTAATCCCGGTACCCGTTCGAGGTCCTGGCAGCAGTCAAGAGCCCGATGGACTCGTAATAGCGGAGCGCCGTGGCGGGGACGCCGCTGCGCTTGCTGACCTCGGAGATTCGCATACCGCGACCCTAGAGCCGCCGGCGCCGCTTGACCTTCAAGTGGCTCGAACCTCTACGGTCACTGACGTGCCCTCCTCCTCCACACCAGTCCTGCCGTGAACGCGGTCGTCTCCTGGCTCGAACACCGGCAGATCGGCCTCTACCTGGCGGCGATCCTGGCTGCCGGCGTCGTCGGTATCACCGTGCCGGGGGCGCACCACCTGGAGGGAGCGATCGAGCCTGTGCTCGCGCTGCTGCTGTTCGCGACGTTCCTCGGGGTGCCGTTCGCCGCGATCGGGAAGTCCCTCCGAGACGGGCGGTTCCTCGCCGCGGTCGGGGTGCTGAACTTCGTCGTCGTCCCGCTCGTCGCGTACGGGCTGTCCCGGTTCGTCGCGGTCGAGCCGGCGCTGCTGTTCGGGGTGCTGCTGGTGCTGCTGACCCCGTGCATCGACTACGTGATCGTGTTCGCCGGCCTGGCCGGCGGCGCGTCAGAACGGCTCCTCGCTGCGGCACCGCTGCTGATGCTGGCGCAGATCCTGCTCCTGCCGCTGTACCTGCTGTTGTTCATCGGCCTCAAGGGCGTCGCCGTGGTCGAGGTCGGTCCCTTTGCCCGGGCCTTCCTCCTCCTGATCGTCGTCCCGCTCACCGCGGCCGCCCTCGCGCAGGCCCTCGCCCGGCGACACCGCTCCGGTGTCGTGATCGAGCGGACGATGCTGGGCCTGATGGTCCTGCTGATGATGGCGACCCTGTTCACCGTCGTGGCCTCACAAGCCGGCGCCATCGGAGACGCCCTGGGCCAGCTGCTGGTGCTGGTGCCGATCTACGCCGCGTTCCTCGTCGCCATGGCAGCGCTCGGCATCGGCGCCGGCCGCATCTTCCGCCTCGACGCGCCAGCCACCCGAGCCCTGGTGTTCAGCGGTGCGACCAGGAACTCGCTGGTGGTCTTGCCGCTCGCACTCGCCCTGCCGGCGTCGCTGTCGCTCGCTCCGGTCGTCGTCGTCACCCAGACACTCGTCGAACTCATCGGCATGGTGATCTTCGTCCGACTCATCCCCCGCCTCGTCCCGAACCCGAACGGGCGAATCGAATCTAAGGCGGCTAGACCGGTGTCTCATTGACCGGTCGCGTTGCGTCAGCGTCAACTGTATAGTCAGCACATGCTGACTCTTTCGTCGCGCGTTGATGTCATGAACCGCCTCGGGCGCGCCATGGCCGATCCGACCCGATCGCGCATTCTGCTGCACCTCCTTAACGAACCTGGCTACCCCGGGGTCCTGGCCGACCAGCTAGGCCTCACGCGGTCCAACGTGTCGAACCACCTCTCGTGCCTCCGCGGCTGCGGCATCGTCGTCGCAGTCCCAGAGGGCCGGTCGACCCGCTACGAGATCGCTGACGCTCACCTCACGAAGGCCCTCACCGCCCTCGTAGACGTCGTACTCGCTGTCGACGACGGAGAGCCCTGCACTGACGACAGCTGCGACGTCCCTCTCTGCTGCGGAACCAGCGCATGAGCACGGCCGCGCTTCCTGCCCTGCTCGCGCCGGCCCGCCGGCTGCTCCTGCAACGTCGCATCCGGATCATCGTCGCGATCACGATCACCTACAACGTGATCGAGGCGATCGTCGCGATCGCTGCCGGCACCGTCGCCTCCTCAACGGCCCTGATCGGGTTTGGCCTCGACTCGATCGTGGAGGTGCTGTCGGCCGCCGCGATCGCGTGGCAGTTCGCCGCCCCCAACCCGGAGAAGCGCGAACGCGTCGCGCTGCGCGTCATAGCCGTGTCGTTCTTCGGCCTGGCCGCCTACGTGTCCGTCGACGCGGTGCTGGCCCTTACCGGCATCCGGGAACCCGACCACTCCCCCGTCGGCATCGTGCTCGCCGCGGTCAGTCTCGCGATCATGCCGTTCCTCAGCCTGGTCGAGCGCCGCACCGGCACCGAGCTGGGCTCCGCGTCCGCCGTGGCGGACTCGAAGCAGACGCTCATCTGCTCCTACCTATCGGCCGCGGTGCTCGTCGGCCTCGTGCTCAACCTCGCCCTCGGCTGGGCCTGGGCCGACCCCGTGGCCGGGCTCGTCATCGTCGTCTTCGCCGTGCGCGAGG
>Ga0265798_10006764_pt1 | contig 14991 bp, 10 predicted proteins | sample P3T30metagenome_FD_192430 | JGI IMG/M metagenome (GOLD analysis project Ga0265798, IMG submission 192430) | Plant litter microbial communities from East Loma Ridge, Irvine, California - P3 T30 | ecosystem: Environmental > Terrestrial > Plant litter > Unclassified | place: USA: California... | reverse complement strand
ATGGCGACGGGCTCGGGTAAGACGTTTACAGCGGTGTCGTTTATTTACCGGCTCATCAAGTTTGCGGGGGCCAAGCGGGTGCTGTTTCTGGTGGACCGTGGCAACCTGGGGCGGCAGACCTTGCAGGAGTTTCAGCAGTACACGGCACCCGATGATGGGCGCAAGTTTACGGAACTGTACAACGTGCAGCACCTGACCTCGAACCAGCTTGATTCGGTGAGCAAGGTCACGATTACGACTATTCAGCGGCTGTATTCGATGCTGCGGGGCGAGGCGGAATACGATGCGGGCAACGAGGAGCGGTCGGGCTTTGAGTTGAACACCGATGCGCCGCAGCGGCCCCGCGAGGTGGCCTACAACCCGGCCGTGCCGCCCGAGGCCTACGACTTTGTGGTGATTGACGAGTGTCACCGCTCCATCTACAACGTGTGGCAGCAGGTACTAGAGTACTTCGACGCCCACCTCATCGGCCTCACGGCCACGCCGGCCAAGCAAACCTTCGGCTTCTTCAACCAGAACCTGGTGATGGAATACAGCCACGAGCGCGCCGTAGTAGACGGCGTGAACGTGGGCTCCGACGTGTTCCGCATCCAGACCGAAATCACGGCGCGGGGCGCGCGCATTGAGGCGGGCAGCAGCATCAAGCGCATGGAGCGGCAGACCCGCACCAAGCGCTGGGAAACCTTAGACGACGACCTAGTGTACTCCGGCACCCAGCTCGACCGCTCGGTGATGGCCCCCGACCAGATTCGGACGGTGCTGGCCGAGTGGAAGGCCCGCCTGTTTACGGAGCTGTTTCCGGGGCGCGGCATTGTGCCCAAGACGCTGATTTTTGCCAAGACCGACCACCACGCCGACGAAATCGTGGAGCTGGTGCGCGAGCTGTTTGGCAAGGGCAACGACTTCTGCAAGAAAATCACCTACGGGGCCGAGGAAAACGCCGATACCCTCATCAAGAAGTTTCGCAACGACTTCAACCCCCGCGTGGCTGTGACGGTGGACATGATTTCGACCGGCACCGACATCAAACCCCTGGAGTGCCTGGTGTTTCTGCGCGACGTGCGCAGCCGCACCTACTTCGACCAGATGAAGGGGCGCGGCACCCGCGTCATCAGCCCCACCGACCTGGAGGCCGTGACCAACGACGCCACCGCCAAAACCCGCTTCGTGCTGGTGGATGCCGTGGGCGTGACCGACTCCGAGAAGAAGGACACCGAGAGCGTGGAGCGCCAGCCCGGCACCCTGGGCTTCGAACGGCTGCTGCACGCCGTGGCCCAGGGCAACCACGAGCCCGCCCAGCTCCGTAGCCTGGCCACCCGCCTGGCCCGGCTCGACCGCCAGCTCACGCCCGACGACCGCGCCGCTGTGCAGGCCGCCACCGGCGGGGCCACCGTGCAGCACCTCGCCGCCCGCCTCTACGACGCCGTGGACCCCGTGAAGCAGGAAGCCGAAGCCCTGCGCCTGGCCACCGCCGAGGCTCGCGCCGCTGGCCAGCCTGCTCCCGGCGAGCCCGGCGCCCCCCTGGCCGAGCCCACCGACGCCCACTGGCAGGAGGCCGTGCGCCAGCTCACCGATACGGCCGTGCTGCTCTTCGACGACCCCGCCCTGCGCACGCTGCTGGCCAAAGTACACGCCCAGCACGACCTCGTGATTGACCTCGTGAGCAAAGACCGAGTGATAGGTGCCGGCTTCGATGGTCCCCTCACTTCGCCCGAGGTGGCGCAGGAGGCCCTGGCCCGGCAGCGCGTCGACAAGTTTCAGGCGTTTATTGCGGCGCACAAGGACGAAATCACGGCCTTGCAGCTGCTGCACAACCAGCCCTACGCCCGCCGCGCCGTCACCTTCGCCCACATCCGGGAGCTGGCCCAGGCCCTGCGCCTCGACAACCCCCAGCTCACGCCCGAAAGCCTCTGGGCGGCCTACGAGCAGCTCGAAAAAGCGCGGGTGCGCGGGGCCGGCCCCAAAACCTTGCTCACCAACCTCGTCAGCCTCGTGCGCTTTGCCCTGCACCAGACCGACACGCTCACCGCCTACCCCCTCACTGTGGATGAACGCTACCACGCCTGGCTGGCCACCCAGGCCACGGCCGGCCGGAGCTTCAGCCCCGAGCAGCAGCAGTGGCTGCACATGATGAAGGAGAAAGTGGCCACCTCCCTCAGCGTCGATGCCGAAGACTTCACCCTGCCGCCCTTCGTGGACCAGGGCGGCTACGCCCGCGCCCGGCAGGTGTTCGGGGCCGATTTGCAGCAGCTGGTGGATGAACTGAACGAGGCGCTAGCCGCGTAGCCTATTATCCTCTTTTCAAAAAAATAAGCTACGCGGGCACTGCCGGCTAGCCAGATAAACCGAATGAACGAAGAACAGGAATTGCCGCAGGGTTGGGTTTCCGTCAGCCTTGGCCAAATACTAGATATACGCTCAGGATTTGCTTTTAAAAGCACCGAATATAGTACTTTCGGCATCCCCATTTTGCGAATATCTAACATAGTCAAAGGCAAAATTTCGTTTGAGCAGGACACCGTTTATTGGGGCAAAACAGCAGCTGATTCGCTGCAATCATTTTTGGTCGAGAAGGGTGATACGCTGCTCGCAATGTCAGGCGCGACAACGGGGAAAATAGGCGTTTATGAACATGATTATCCCGCGTTGCTAAACCAGCGTGTTGCCCGATTAAGGCCGATTATTAAGGATGAAGCGATACAGAAATACTCCCGGCTGTTTCTCAGCGGAATATCTGATGAGATTCTAGCCAACGCCTACGGTGCAGCACAACCGAATATCAGTTCTAGCGAACTAGGCGCCTTTACGTTTCCCCTACCTCCTCTGCCAGAGCAGCGCCGCATCGTGGCGAAGCTGGAGGAGCTGTTCAGCAAGCTGGATGCGGGCGTGGCGGTCGTGCGCCGCACCCAGGCCCTGCTGAAACGCTACCGCCAATCGGTGCTGCACGCCGCCGTCACGGGCGAGCTCACCCGCGCCTGGCGCGAGGCCCACCCCCCGGCCCCCGCCGAAACCGGGGCCGCCCTCTTGCAGCGCATCCGCGCCGAGCGCCGGGCGCAGTGGGAAGCCGCCCAGGTGGCCAAGCGCGGCGGCCAGCTCCCGCTGGGCGAGGGCTGGAAATCGAAGTATACCGAGCCGGAAGCGGTGGATACGGAAGGGTTGCCGGAGTTGCCGGAGGGGTGGGTGTGGGCAACCAGCGAGCAGCTTTGTTCATCGGTTGCAAGCGGTAGCACACCGAAGCCAGAAGAGCTTTTTGCTGACAAAGGCGAAATCCCTTTCCTCAAGGTTTATAACTTGACCAAAACCGGCCACCTCGACTTTACCAATAAACCCACTTTTATCCGTGAGCAGATTCACAACGGGCAATTGAACCGGTCAAGAGTCAATCCCGGCGATGTGCTTATTAACATCGTTGGCCCGCCTCTTGGCAAAGTTTCGATAGTGCCGGACCAATTCCCTGAATGGAACATCAATCAGGCAATCGTGGCTTTCAAAGCCGTACCGGGCTACTCAAACAAGTTTTTGCTGACCAGCCTGCTGACCGAAACGATTATGAATTGGCTGCTGCGCACAGCTAAAACGACGACTAGCCAAGTCAATCTATCGGTAACGGTTTGCCGCCAATTGCCCTTGCCGTTGCCTTCCGAAGCCGAGCAATCCGAAATCGTAGCCGAAGTAGAGCGCCGCCTCACCGTGCTCGACGCGCTGAGCCAGACCCTCACCGCCGAGCTGAAACGCGCCGAGCGCCTGCGCCAGAGCCTGCTGCACCGGGCCTTCACCGGCCGCCTTGTGCCCCAGGATGCCACCGACGAGCCGGCCGCCGCCCTTCTGGCCCGCCTGCGCGAAACACTCGCCGCCCCCGCCAAAGCAAAATCCAAGGCCGGGCGCAAGACTGGCCCAACATCAAAACAACTTTCCATCAAGCTCTAATCTCAGCATTAACCCACCCACACCCTATGAAAGGCAAACTCAACCGTACTAATTGGCTCAACCAACTCGACGTCGTGAACTGCGGCGAATTTCATAAAGCGCAAGTTGATAACGAGGTCTACGCCTGCCCGGCCAAAGGCGGCGCCTATTCGCACAAGCGCTGCGAGTTTTTGGGAATGTATTGGGGTAAATCGGTGAACCGCGTCGGCCGAATAGCAGGCATCGTGGACGTACATCCGTTGAACTCCGCCCTCGACCGCGTGTGCTGGAACAATGCCGACCCAGCGGTGATGAGCAATATGGCGCTGATGGAGGAAGCCCGGAAACGCTTGGAAGCCTGTTTTCCTAAGAAGACAAAGGATTCACATCTAACGCCCCATCGCGTTTTTGTGCTAGATGAGTTGACGAAAACTGACTTCCGTAAAACCAGCCCCGGCGGTATGTTCACTTCCAAAATCTACTTCGACGTGGACCGCTACCAGCCCACTTCAACGGCCAGCCTCGCCGATACGCTCAAGACCAAAACCTGGGCTGAATACGGCCGCTAACGATGTCTATGCGCCCTTTAATCTTCGTGGCTTTGTGTCTGCTATTGTCTCCACTTCGGGGATTATGCCAGAGCTACTCCGCCCTCCAGTCAGACTTCGTAAGCGCGTTATTCAGTGACAACGCCGACCGGTACAAGGACGATGTGGAGTCGTTTATACGGAAGCCCGAAAATGCGGAGCAGAAGGCAGACGCGGAAGCCCTGTTATCCACTTTCAAACTATTGAACGACAATACCAGTGAGCAGCCCTACGTGTGCCGATTCAACCAAGCCATGCGCGAGGTGGGGCTGACATACAGCGCTGCAGCCACCACCAATCCTTACCTGCAAATCCTCAAGGTGCACGTGAATGGCCGCTACGTAGTGATACTGAAAAATACTCACCGGCAAAGCGGCTACATGGCCTATTTCACCGGCGCGTCGCTCGATAAAACCGGCACTTCGCGCATCAGCCGTGGCATTGGCCCCTATAGCTGCGCCCGCATGACCCGCACTGACAAGCCTTACACCTACGCTTACACCGGCGCGAAGAAGAACGAGTTCAACTTTGACGAACATGTACCTTGCCCGTAAAGGCAATGAATATTTACTCGCTTTTCGTAGCTAGCAGGTCACCTGATACTTCTCCTGTCGCAGGGCAGTAGATTGATTGTCTGTAGTTTTATGTCTGAGTCACACGTCTACGAAAAGAAGAGCTACCGCAAGGCCTTTGGCCCCACAGCCGACCTGAGCGACCTGGCCAAAACCTGCGTGTGCTTGGCCAACGCTCGCGGCGGCACGCTGCAAATTGGGATTGAGGACAAGCAGGAACTGCCGCCGCCCGCGCAACGCATCGACCCGGATGCCGCCAATCTGCTCGTCCGCACCCTGGGCGGGCGCGCCATCAACGTGGGCCTGGCCGACCCGCTCGTCATCACCAGTCCCAACGGGGGGCAGTACCTGCAACTATGGGTGCATCCGTCGCTCAACACCATTGCCACCACCTCCGACGGGCGCGTGTATATGCGGCTGGGAGAGGAGTGCCGGCCTGTAGTGGGCGACGACCTGTTGCGGCTGGCCGGCGAGAAAAGCGGGTTTCAGTGGGAGCTGCATACCCCGCACAGCGTGCGGCAAAACGAGCTGAATCCGGCGGAAATCCGCTTCTTCGTGGAGAAAGTCCGGGCCGCGCCCGACAACAAAGTGAGCCCGTTCGTGAAGCAAAAAAGCACGGCCGAGTTGCTGGCCCACTACAAGCTGCTGCGCGAAGACGGGCTGGCCACCAACCTGGGTATTCTGTGGCTGGGCACGCCTTACCAGCGAGCCCGGCTGCGCTACGGCCTGATGGTGCAATACATGGTGTACGATGAGCAGGAGCGGCGCATTCGCAAGGAAACCTGGCTCGACCACCGGTTCAATCCGCTGCAACTGCTCAACGATGTGCTGAGTAAGGGTGTCGAGCTGCACTACTACCACGAAGTGCCGGAAGGGCTGTATCGGCGGCAGGTGCGGCGCTACCCCGAAGCGGTGCTGCGGGAGCTGCTGGCCAATGCCTTCGCCCACCGCCTCTACACCGTGGCCACCGACGTGGCCATTCGGGTGTACCCCGACCGGCTAGAAGTGGAAAGCCCCGGCCACCTGCCCCTAGGCGTGACGCCCACTACTATTCTGCACGAGCGGGTGCGGCGCAACCAGACCCTGATGGACACCTTTCAGGCCACGGGTCTGATGGAGGGCGAAGGGTCGGGCTACGACCTGATTTACGAGAAGCTGAGCCGCGATGCCAAGCCCCTGCCCGATATTGACGACTCGTACAGCAACCTGCGCGTAACCATCTATGCCAAAGCGCCCAACCCCACCGCCGTGGCGCTGCTCGATACGCTGGCGCGGTACTACGACTTCCGGCAGAAGGAAATCATCACCTTGGGCATCATCGCGCAGCATGGCCCCATCGGCGCCCCGGCCCTGACGCAGGCCCTGCAACTGCGCCAGGAAGAGCGGCTGCGGCCTTGGCTGGGCCGCCTACTGGAATGGGACATTGTGATGGCCCGCGGCGTGAAGAAGAGCACCGAGTACCTAGTCAATCCAAAAGCCTACGCCGCCGCTAATCTGGACGTAAAGCCCAGTCTGAAAACGATGGAGCCGCATCGGTTGCGGGCTTTGATTGAAGAAGACCTGCGGGCTTATCCTGACAGTTCAATAGCCCAAATCCATCGGCGACTAGAGGAGTTACCGTTGCTGGAGATACGGCGCGAAGTCTACGGTATGGTCGCTGAAGGACGCGTTATACCCAGCCCGGGAGGTACCCGCAATCGCCGCTACTCGCTGCCATAAAAAAAACAACTAAAAAACAAACAAGAAACAAAACCCCGTTTCCAGCCTGGAAACGCATTCTATTTGTTTTTTCTATTGTGCAAATTGCACACAAGGAGAAACAAACGGGAACAAAGCAACCCAACTACTTATGCGCCAGCCTACCCTTAATGCCACCGCCCAATCCCTCGTCCAGCGCGTCTGGGGCTACGCCACCGTCTTGCGCGACGACGGCGTGGGCTACGGCGACTACGTCGAGCAAATCACCTACCTGCTGTTTTTGAAAATGGCCGACGAGCAGGCCGGCGCGCCCAACGCCCCCGCCGTGCCCGAAGGAAAGGACTGGGAAAGCCTACGTGCTCTCGAAGGCGACGCGCTAGAGGTACAGTACCGCCACATCCTTACCGACCTGGGCAAGGAAACAGGTATGTTGGGCGTCATCTTCAAGAAGGCTCAGAACAAGATTCAGAACCCCGCCCGCCTCAAGCACCTGCTGGTGCTGATAGACCGCGAAAACTGGTCGGGCCTGGGCTTCGACGTGAAGGGCGAGATATATGAGGGCCTGCTGCAAAAGAACGCCGAGGACGTGAAGGGCGGCGCAGGCCAGTACTTCACTCCTCGCCCGCTCATCCAAGCCATTGTGGAGGCCGTAGCGCCCGCCCCAGGCCAGACCATCTGCGACCCGGCATGCGGCACGGCGGGTTTCCTGCTGGTGGCCCGCGACTACCTCGTGGACACCTACGGCCAGGAAATGGACCGCGAGCAACTCCGGTTTCTGCGCGACCACACCTTCCACGGCACTGACATCGTGGACTCGGTGGTGCGCCTGGCTGCCATGAACCTCTACCTGCACGGCGTGGGCTCGACCGAAAGCCCGGTCAAAAACCAGGACTCGCTGCTTTCCGACCCGGGCGAACGCTACGACTTTATTCTGGCCAACCCGCCCTTCGGCAAAAAGAGCAGCATCACGGTGATGAGCGAGGAAGGCCAGACCAGCAAGGATACGCTCAGCTACGAGCGCACCGACTTCGTGGCCACCACCAGCAACAAGCAGCTCAACTTCGTGCAGCACATATACACGATTTTGAAGGTGGGCGGCACGGCCGCCGTGGTGCTGCCCGACAACGTGCTGTTTGAGGGTGGGGCCGGCGAAACCATCCGCCGTAAGCTGCTGCAGGATTGCAATGTGCACACGCTACTGCGCCTACCCACCGGCATTTTCTACGCCCAGGGAGTAAAAGCCAACGTGATTTTCTTTGAAAAGCGCGCGGCCGCCGAGCAGGCTCAGACCAAGGAGTTGTGGGTGTACGACCTGCGCACCAATCAGCACTTCACCCCCAAGAGTAACCCGCTCACACTGGCTCACCTGCAGGACTTCATTCAGTGCTACGGCAAGCCTAGCCAGCGCTCCCAGCGCCAGGAAACCGAGCAGTTTCATTGCTACGAGCTATCTCATCTGCTAGCTCGCGACAAAGTCAACCTCGATATCTTTTGGCTGAAAGATGATGCCTTGGAAGACAGTGCAACTCTCCCTGCCCCCGATGTGCTAGCGTTGGAGATTACCGAAAACCTGCAAGCCGCGCTAGCGCAGTTCGCCAGCATCGCAGAAGAATTGGAAGTTGAGGCTTAAGAAAGTCATCTCCTGCCCGCTGTTACTTCTCGCCCCTACCCAAATGAATGCGGAGAACTCATCCACGGTCTTTGATGCCGTTGTCGCCAAGCTGCCGGGTATGCTCGCGGCGTTACTAGCCCAACCATTGCTGACGCGTCTTTCCCTGGGACAAGTCCCTGAGCAAGGGGTATACGTCTTCTACGAATCAGACTCTGTTGGCTTACCCCAGCCCTTGTATGTAGGCCGCTCAGGTACCCTCCGCAACCGAATCATGCAGCATGGGCGGCGAGGCGCTGATCACAACACGGCCTCGTTTGCCTTCCTACTGGCGGCTCACGCTATGGGCGAGGCCTACCAAGCTGAAGCGCGCACCCGCAAGCAATTGCAGCTGGCTACGGGAGTTGGGGATTTTGGCGAGTTATACTTGGCCGCAAAAGAGCGTGTTCGGGGTATGCACGTCCGATTTTTGGAAGTTCCCAACGATATCCATCAAGTGCTCTTTGAGGTATATGTTGCGCTAGCGCTCAAAACACCTTTTAATGATTTTACTACCTCTTAGCTTTTAAGAGGGCAACAGGTCGGAAGGCAATGAGACAGCTTCGCCCTGCTTTTGGTAAGCGGAGAGGTTTCTTACCTGCTTCGCCTGGCCTGATAGTGAGGCTGCCCAACTGCTATTCGCGCTTGGCACTGGTATAGGTTAACTGTTGCATGGGGATTTCAACGTTGTGCAAATGAGCAGCTATTCCAGAAGCCCGAGCAAAAACCTCTACCTTAGCTCGTCTCTATTCTCCTGACTCGCTCCTAGTTTGGCAAGCACCGACGCTACTTTTTATATGACTGACACCCTTAACCTTACGAATGCTACTAGCAGGATTAGTGAACGACGAAGCCGTTGGACTGGATCGAGCAATCATAGACACAGCTTTTTGTTTATCATATAACATTTAAGGCAATCTTAAAAAAGATTTCCTTATAAATTCTTATTTCAGTACTTAAGATATTTAATTCTACAAATATCTCATATAATTGACCCATATGCCTTGGAGTTCTGACCACATGAAGTGGCTTACAAACATAAAATCTTACAAGACAGCAAACAATAATGATATTGTTCTGCTAGAGTTTAATTATGATGAAACTGACACTGTGGCCATGTCTCTATGGGCAAAGCATTTTAGAAATCATTACTGTCTGGATGATGAGATAGACAAAATTAAACCAGCTCACATGTCACGAAGTGAATACCTTATAAGTTATAAATTTCCAGGAGGGAATGCGCCAGGGCCAAGTATACAGTCTGGTGATTTTAGTGAAATCTTAGTTTCTGACTATCTGGCTTTTACTTTAAATTATTGGGTACCTAGAACAAGATATGGCTCCAAAACCATAAAAAATGAATCTACAAAAGGCTCCGACGTAATGGGATTTAAGATAGTTAGCCCAGGTACAGTATCACCTTCAGATTCAATGATAATTGTGGAGTCAAAAGCTCAGTTTTCTGGGCAAAAGCCGCTTCCCAGATTGCAAGTAGCTATAGACGACTCTATCAAAGATTCTACGAGAATAGGAGAGTCATTAAATGCAATAAAACAAAGACTATTTGACAAAAATTTACTGGCTGATGCAAATAATATATCCCGCTTCCAAGACCCAGTAGGTAGCCCTTATAAAGAGGAATATGGTGCAGCAGCATTATTTTTATCTTCTGTTTACGACGAGGATGAAGTTAAAAAAACTGATTCTAGCAAACATCCTAAGGCAGGCAACCTAGCACTAATTGTTATACATGGCAATGATATGATGAATCTTGTTAAAAGACTATACAAATTAGCAAGTGATGAGGCCTGAAATAAAATCTATTACTTTATTAAGTAAGACACGTGCAAAAGCGAAGATGTACGAGTATGGTGTTCCAAAGGAGCATCATATTAACCTAGCACTTGATAAGCCCGAGAGGTTAATGTCTTTAGCAATAGCAATGCTAGGGGATTACACTGCTATTATTAGCCGTACGTCCATTGATGTGCGCATAGAAGAGATACAGGCTGATATCAAATTTTCCGCTCAATATTTCGAGGCTTACTATCAATCCAGACTTGATGAGCCAATTGAGCCTTACTTGCTACTCTTAGGGGCCTCATCCTATTACTTATGCGAGCTGCCAGGTAGTTCCCGTGTACTAATCAAGCACTTGGGAAGAAACTGTCCTAGTATAGACGGCGAAGGCCTTGAGCAATTAATATACTGGCTGCTAAGCCACAGATATGAAGAAGATTTACAATTAGAGGCCACAATTTATTCTGAATTCATCATTCAGCTTAAAAATTCCTTTGTTGATTATAGAGAACGTGGTGAGAATGCGTTGGTTTTGTACCAAAGCTTTATTAAATTAAAAGAGGTGGTTTATGACGCTGGCACGCCAAGACAACTCTTATTATGTGATATAATCGGAGCAGTGATAAGAATTGCATATGAAAATTCTACCTGGCGATGCTTACCTGCTTATTCAAAGTTGCCAAAGGAAATATGGGAAGCAATAATTAAAAAGGAGAACTTTATTAAGGAACTCTGGCCTTCGCAACATATGCTCGGCCGCAAAGGTATTTTTGCTGGAACATCGGCTGTCGTACAAATGCCAACGAGCGCAGGAAAAACGAAAGCAACTGAAATCATTATAAGAAGTGCATTTTTATCAAAAAGAACAAATTTAGCAGTTATAGTTGCTCCTTTTAGAGCTTTATGCCATGAAATACGAGCTAGCCTATCAGAAGCCTTTTCTGGCGAAAGTATAGAGATTGAAGAATTTTCAGACGTAATACAGGATGATTTAAATTTAAACTCCCCTTTCTTTAGACAACAAGTTTATGTAGTAACTCCAGAAAAGCTGGTTTATGTATTGAGGCAAGCACCAGAATTTGCTCAAGATATTGGTTTGCTAATTTATGATGAAGGACACCAATTTGACAGCGAAGGAAGAGGCGTAACTTTCGAGTTGCTTTTAACAACATTAAAAACAATAGTTAACAATGCTCAAACTATTCTTATTTCTGCTGTATTAAGCAATACAGAAGCCATTAATGATTGGCTAAATAAAGCAGATTCTGAAATAGTATCAGGTGCTAGCTTAAGCCCAAATTATCGCTCAATTGCATTTGCAAGTTGGACAACAAACGCAGCACGGGGACAATTAATTTTTGTTGATTCAAAGAGTAAAATTGAATTTTATGTTCCACGTGTTATAGAGATTCATCAATTGGCTCGTAAGGGCAAAGAACGAATTCCAAGATTATTTCCTAATAAGGCGAAAAAGTCCGAAAATTCGGATACTACTGTGGCTTTATATCTCGGCCTTAAATTGGTCCCCAATGGTGGGGTTGCGATATTTTGCGGCACAAAAACTACTGCGATAAGTATTACTAAAACCCTTGTCGACATTTATAGCAGGGGCCTAGATATCAAAAGCCCCGCTAATTATGCTAACCCTGTGGAAGTCGATAAAATGTTGTATTTACATACAATCCATCTCGGTATTGATTCAGAAATCACACAAGCAGCATCTCTCGGCGTTTATAACCATCACAATAATATACCTAGCGGTCTGAGAATGTCAATCGAGCATTCTATACGAGAGGGGCTTACAAGCTTTGTAATTTGCACGTCAACTCTTTCACAAGGTGTTAATCTGCCTATCAGGTACTTGGTGATTGCTAACGTTCAGCAAGGCCGTAAAATGATAAAAGTTCGGGATTTCCATAACTTACTTGGGCGAGCCGGAAGAGCTGGGATGTACACTGAAGGAAGTGTAATTTTTGCTAATCCAGATATTTATGATAGGAAGGCGTTTAATAGAGATGATTATCAATGGAATAGGATTAATAACTTACTTCAGCCTGAAAGGACTGAGCCATGTGATAGTGCATTATTTAACGTGTTTGAAGACTTTAAAAATGAAAGCGGCGATACTACATTGGTATTCGAAATTTTAGAATTTGCTAAACTTTACATTGATGGTCCTGCGCGAATAAATACATTTGTGACAGCAAATTTTACTGCTCATGAAAGCAAAGGATTTACACTAGAAGCACTTACAAGCCAAATAAATGATAAGGTAAAAATATTTCAAACTGTTGAAAGCTATTTAATGTCCTACGGAGTTGATGATAAGGAAATAATTGTAGATGATATTGCTTCCAATACTCTTGCTTACCATCTTGCTAATCAAGATGGAAAAAAGAAGCTGTCAGCATTGTTCAAATTACTTTCAGATAACGTAATCCGCTTAATACCCGATATTAATAAAAGAAGAATTTTTGGCAAAACGCTGTATGGTGTTAATATTGGATTAGTAATTGAAGAAAGCATCAAACTCAATTACGAAGCTATTCTTTTTTCTGATTCACAAAATTCATTATTAAAAATATTATGGCCTATTGTTTCTTTTTGTTCTGCAAACAAAGTCTTTGTTAATTTAAGCGAGCCTGATTTTCTGCCAGAATTTGCTATTCACTGGATAAGCGGCATGTCGTTTTATGAGTTGTCAAATATATTACTAAAGTCAGGAATAAAGTATAAAAGGGGAAGCAAGCTTGTCCCTGTAACACTCGAACAAATTATCGACTTATGTCAAAATTCATTTTCTTTTGAAGGCAGTCTATGCTTAGGGGCCATCAGCTCTTTATTTCAGTTTATAAGTCCAGAGGATATCATGGCTTATGATAGAATACAAGAGCTTCAAAAAAGCTTGCAATATGGATTGCCTTCTAAAAAAGCTGTTGCACTATATGAGTTGGGATTTACTGATAGAGTAGTAGCAATGGATTTGAGTCAACATGTTACAGTCGAATCAGAAAGATATTTAATAGTTGATGAAATACGTAGGAAAGAGGAGCAAGTGAGAGATACGATTGCTAAATATCCAGCTTTTTTCACACACACATTAGATATTGTGCTTAATTAGCATTTCTCTTTCAAATGTACTGTCATCAGCTTGGATAACTACACCATTATGTTCATCCCCGCTATCAGTAGGCTAAGGCCCCCCGGTGCTCAATTCAATTTACTGGATAGTGAGGTGGTCGAGCAGAAGCGGACAGTCTGAGGCTCTAACCGGCCAGCAAGGTGCACCTTCCTGACGCAGCAGTTTTTGGCTTACTCAACCCCCACCACGCGCTGGAATCGCACTTGGCAAGGACTTTCTGAGCCATCTGCTTCGCAGGGCACTTTCTGAACCTCTACTGCTTTAAGCTGTCCTGTTGTTCATAAGCTATGAATAGGGGATATTCTGACTAGCTTATTTAACGGACCCACCGTTTTCTTGAACTGTATCAGTGGCCACCATAATGCCCCGTACCTAGAGTAGTGACTCGATGCATTACTGGCGGCGCGGTTCGGAGACGGGTATTTCCAGTTTGAGAATGACGTTCCGGTCCTTACGAGGCAGGTAGACGATGCGGACCCGCAGACCTTGGCGGATGACGCCGCCGTGGGAAGCAGTGTTGTTGTAGCCGTAGTCGGATTCGTCAAAATCGGAGAAGGCAAAGCCGATACCAGCCACTTTGAATGTTTCGAATCGGTGACCAGTGACGGGCATGGGGTCGAAGTCGGTGACGGGGCCTTCGACGGTTTGATAAGTCCGGTGGGTATAGCTGGACCGGGTATGCACGTAATCTAGTATAGTGGCTGGGATGAATACGAACGCTATCAACCCGGCCAAAGAGACGAAAATGGTGCCGAACAGCTTACGGCTTTGGCGCCGAGTCATGTCGAATAATGGGTACTCCAATTCATCATCAGTGGCGGGATTAGAATGTGACCGAACAGCCCACCCGATGGCGACAAACGTCAGCACGAACGCCATCCAGCCAAACTTGGGGAAACGGTCGGCAAAATCATAAACTGTTCGCCACGGTTCCATGGAAAAAATAAGAAGCAGGGGGCAGGGCGATGCGGGCCCTGTTAAATAACGAAAGCTACAGCTGTTTATCCCGACTGGGCATCATCAAACAGTCCCACCTTTCCCTAATCTTCTGGCACTTGCTTAGCACCAGAGGCCAGTAAGCTGTTGTAGGCGGGGCGAGTTTAGGAAACTCGTCTATGATTCCTCGTTTACGAAAGGACTCGAAAGGGCAAGAAGCGTGTGGGGGGAGTCGTTTACCATCCAAAAAAGGCTCGTTTTCTGGATGTCAAAGAGCGTTCGGAAAACTTAGCTCACAAGGGCCCTAAGACAAAATGTTTTTAGGGCTTTTTCTGAATATGAAGGGCCGAGCAGGCGCGTAGTAGCAAATAAGCTGGCCGAGCTGCGCCGATCACTACCCCCTCATCCCACAAAAGGCCTGATAATGGCGGAGCTTTTTTCAGGCTTGATTGAGGGCGACCTCCGCGGTGCGTTTATCCACTATTCCTTTCCCTAAGGCTAATAACCCCGAGAAGAACGCCCCATAATAGGCAATAAAGGAGCCCCCATCGTCAATTATTAAATAGAAGAGGAAGGAGACGAAAATACTGCTGGCGATAAGCACGATACCCACTAGGCGGTACATGCCCGATTCTTTCAGCTTCTTTTTGTTGGCTAAGTCACGCCGAAACAGGTGTTGCTGGTAGTACGTCTGCGCTAGTT
>Ga0265798_10006763_pt1 | contig 14991 bp, 15 predicted proteins | sample P3T30metagenome_FD_192430 | JGI IMG/M metagenome (GOLD analysis project Ga0265798, IMG submission 192430) | Plant litter microbial communities from East Loma Ridge, Irvine, California - P3 T30 | ecosystem: Environmental > Terrestrial > Plant litter > Unclassified | place: USA: California... | reverse complement strand
TGAGGCAACGACATCCACCAACACAACTCCACATCATGCTTTCGTATTCGCAGTTACGACAAATTTCTCGGAGCACCAAGAGTGGGTGCCTCAATGTCTTACCAAGTATGAAAATCCTCGAAGTAAAACGACTTGCGCCGCAAAGCAAGCTCAAGACCCTGGAAACAGCAGCACGACGTCAATCATCTTGTGAGCGATATTTTCTTGGGGGGATCGAGTCGAAGGTCAAACTTGTTTTTCACGTTACCTACCTAAGTTAGATATCTATGGTGATATGTAATTAGCATCCTTAGAGATGGAAGAGAAGAGCTGTCAAGGAGAGCGCTTGATACACCGCATGCGATAGGGGAAGTTGGCGTCCTGTGTGTCCTGCCGATCGACTCAGTAGGTACCAGGATGCCCAAATTAAGCGTTCTTGTTCTCCCATTTCAATCTAACCAAAACTTCTTGCCCCATCCGGACTGATAGCTATCGGTCATAGCCTGCGTTCTATCGAGCCGCGGCCTCAGAGGATCTTGCTGCATGCGCATGACATCCCAAATCTCTCGCCCCATAACTCTCTCCCAGACTTCCTCACTCCACTCGTTGAACTCGACCGCGCCGATCCGTCTCCAGTGCTCCTCTTGCCACATCTCGCCGAACCACCTGCCCAAACCATCGACCTCCGCGCGCGCACTCTTGAAATTCCAAAGATCTTCCGCTTCCGCCATTTTCGCCTCCGCTTTCGCGATCTCATTGACAAAGTGGTCGTGCTTTATTAGATACTCTGACGTAGGCATGATCATGACACCGGTACCAGAGTAAGTCGTTTGCTCAGGTAAATCAGGCTCATTGTCGGAGTCATAGTCTGAGTCGTCAAAGTCGATGCCTAGGCCCATGGGATCGAGCTTGACCGTGCGCGATGTGGCTGTGAGAACGAAGAAATATGATTGGCGGGGTAGTAGCTGGACGGCGTTGGGCGTGATGTTGAGGGTGTTAGGGAAAATGTTCACAGGTGTAAGAATAGTGTCGGGGAAGGCTGCTAGTGTGATGGCTGCGCTCACGGAGGTGTCATCTTCCAAGAGTATTGCGTCCGTGACGGCGTGGTTGGCGGTGCTGTTGGGCCGGACACTAAAGCTGTATGTACCAGTGATTACGTCGTAGCTCAGAGTGCCAGAAATGATGGGTGCGCAGATTGCAAGCGACTTGCTCTCTAGCTCAGGCTCCAGGTCCTTGGGATCCGTGATGACAGGCTCAGGAGAACTATCCAGATCCTCTTTGACTGACGTTGTACTTCCTTTAGGGACTATGGGCATGGACTGGCTCCGCTCCTGATGGCCATGGCCCAGCTGAGGTTCACTGTGCGTACGGTTGACAGATTTCCTCTCCCATTCTCTCCATCCAATCCTGATGTCCTCTTGGATAGATTCAGAATGCTTTCTCTCCAGCATCGGTCTTGTCGCTCCCCAAGTCTTGAAATGAATAGAGTGGTTCTCGTGATCTTTGACTCGATAGCACCGCTTCTCCACTACTCTTGCAGGTAAGCTCACTGCACCCTGCACACTCGTCCAGCTCCAGCTCGGCTGCCTCCATTGCAGATCGACGCTGCGTACACTCTTATTGGTGTCTACCACCTTCCAGCTCAACTGCTCTTCCAAGGCAAGGCCCCAGAGTCCGACGCCGTAATCGTCGCCCCAAGCGTCACGAACGAGCTTCGCAATGCTCCATATCGCAACGGCTTTGTCGCTCTGACTTGTCAAGTTGCAATGCGTATAGCGTGCTACTGCGGACGACCAAAAGCCACTGAGCGAATCGTCGTTGGCTCCGGATAGAGGCGCATGCGCCAGCGACGATGATTCCTGGAGTCGCCCACGCCAGTGCCGGTCGGTGGACGCCGCATCGTCAAGAGCCAATGGTAGACCTGATGGCAGGGTTTCGCAAGCAGAGATCGTCCCACAGTCCCAAAATATCTGTTTATTGGCGAAGTGCAGAAGGCGCGGCGAGAGCATGCGTTCTGTCCACAATTAGTCTTCGCTATGTGGTTGACATGAGTAAGTACTCTCACCTTGGAAGACCCATCCCCTCGTGTAGATGCTCGTATCCAGCAATTGGGACTCCCAAAGGTCGTCTGGTACAATCCTCCATGTTATTGCACCGAAGATCGCGGAAGACCCATCGCCTTTATACATTCCAGGAAGGACATCCAGCGGACCTCTTCTCCGAAAGAGACCGCCGCGACTGTCCACGGAATCTGCTGCGGCAAAGTTGCAATATGAGTTGCGATACACTTTGTGCATTAGCTGCCCTTCGGTATGAAAGTCCGACATGGCCCCTTGTATAATGCACAACGAATCAATCCAAATGAACCGGATGCCAATGTGCCTAGCGAGACTGATGGCTTGCTCGAAATTTGTCGATTTCAAGTCGGCTATCTTGATGCCCTTCGTCCTGTACACGTGCTCCATCTCTCCTTGCGTGGTCAGAAATCTATTCCCATCTTTTGGAGGGCCCCAGCAATGGCTGAGTGTGACGTATGGTCCTTTCGTGCCTTCCTCGCGCGTCTTTATGAGGCGAATGTAAGTGCCGTCGCCAAATTGCAAATCCAGAAGGCGTGTCGGAACCCATGAGGTGTCAGCTGCTTTGATGCACTTCGGATGATTGCGGTTGCAATTGTCGATCCACTTGGTGATTTGAAGGCCGACAGCTTTATTCGATGGGTCAGTGGTAAGGCCCATGTCGTCTTGGTTCGGTACGCGGCCAAGATCATCGTCGGAGACAAGGTGAAACCTCCATGGAGTGCTCGTAGCCGGACCAGTGGTGCTACGCTCAAACTTGGGGTCATCGGCCACTATAGTGCGCAGGAAACCATTCGTCTCTCGTTCGGAGGTGGCTACATTCCCGTGATTTCTCGCGAATCTGCTTTCCTCATTTCTTGATCTAGGGTTTGGAAAGAAAGAGATGACTATTGAATTCTTGCTTTCCCGACTTTTCGCCGTGGTTCGTATCGTCCAGTGGAAAAACGGACTATCGTCGTCGTGCAGCACTTGACGGGCCGCATCGGACATTTCGAGGAAGCATTTGTACAGTACCGTGCAGAACATACATTTCTTTGCCATTAGCGGGTTGATGCTACTATAGTATCTTTCGTATGTGCCGGACATCTTCCCGGATCTTAGCATGTGTGTCTCACAGTAGGCGCAGACTCGGCTCGTGGGCTCTGCAGAAGATAGCGAGTCAGAAAAGCTCTTACGAGGTCAATGGCTTAACGTGTGCAAAAGAGCGATGCGATGGTAACTCAGCTCGAAAGACATTCCGTAAATTGTAACTTACTATATATGCAAGTTAGCATGTTTCCAGCATGTGTATGGAAGAGTAGCATACCTGTGTATGGAGCGACTTAGACGTGGCCTGTGGAGCTCATCTGGCGTGTCTTCCTCGTCAATATTGGCCGTATCACTGCGAAATGTTCTTTCACGTGGGGCCAGCGAGGTCAAGGTTCGATTCTGTGCTCTCAACTTCTTAATCTCTAGGTCAACTTCTTTGGCTACTGGAAAGTTCGGTAGTGATAGTTTAGTTTTTGGGGGAAACTTGAAGCCACTTGAGAAGAAGGGTTTGTCAAAGTATTCAGGCGGCGATCCTTGGAGTTGATGGACGTTGCGACTTGTGCTTACATCGAACGCACCGTCCAAGCTGGGTGGCGAAGTAACCAAAGGTGGCGAAGTCAGCTTGGGTGGAGAGGGAATTATCGTCGTCAAGGTCCTGGAGATTCGGCGGATGTTGAGCTGACTTCTGGCCCAGAACAGTGTCTCATTATAGTTTTCTTTGACATAGAGTCGGAAATGCGAGCTGTAAGTGCTGATCAGCCGATAATCGACATCTGACTATGCTTCGAAAATGAAGCCGTTCGCACACCGGAGGATGTCCTCGAGGCTGCGTGGCGGAGCATTCGCAAGATGCGGAAGGCGGCTCAGCGCATCGCGCATCCACTCTTCCAGCGTCCTGAGAAGTATGCCATTTTCTTGCTCACCAGCCGCAACTATCGCCAGCAAGGCAATGTCGGCTTCGTGTTTAGGTTGTTGCTTGATGTGTTCGATCCCAGCATCGAAGAATGCTATGATGTTGCGCGGGAATCTGTCGCTCACCTTGCTGACAACGTCTAGTGATCGATGCTTGTAAATATTATCGAGATACAGCTTCGCGATAGTAATGTTTTGATCGATAGTCATCGGCTCCATGACGCTTCTTAGTCGCTCAGCGGTGAAAGGTAGGACTGATGCAGCGTTTTGGCTTATGGGACCGTGTGTAGAAGGGCTCTTCGCTGTCACTGGATAGATCTGCGCAATGCCGAGACATCGCGTCAAGTCCCATACGACGTAATTTCCCAAATCATCTGGGTGGCTCACGTTGATCGAGACGTGATCGTAGAGCTCCACTAGGTGAGCAGTTCCGTGATCGGGGCATGTGTGACCCTTTGCCTCGAAGTCAAAACACAAGTCTTCGAACATTGCAAAAAGAGATTAGTGTGTGCGTCAGAAGTAATGAAGTGCGACTACATTTACCGAACGACTTTCCAAGTGCTTTACATGCTTCACACGACTGTGCTTGTCAGACAATCTCAGAAACTTGATAGCATACTCTCTTACCCAGTATATCTGCAAGTTGTATTCTTCACACTCTTCTCCATCGCGGTCCAATCCGTCGCAGTTCTTCTCCCTGGGCAACTCAAATACAGGCACTCTACGTGTCAGCAGAACACGCAAACGATGAGCTCGAAGGTCTTCGAGTTCGCGATCTAGAAGCACTTGCACTCCTTCATCAACTCGATCATAGCCATCTATTACGAGAAAAGTATGGCCATAATTACTGAGTTGAAAGGCTAGAGCCATGCGCAGTAGCTTCGTTCTTTTCGATATGGACTCTCCATTTCTGCATGCCGCGGTGTAGAGCTTCATGTGCTTGTTCGAATCTTTACCGACGTTGGGGAGCTGGTTGAAGACAACAGAAAGGAAGTCTTCCAGGAACACTGCAGTGCTGCCTGAAATGTCTTTCTCGATGTAAATACTTGCGACAGGGGTTGCTGATGGTGAAGAGTCACGTGCGCGTAGTCTTTTGACTGTCATGGCAGCAAGTGTTGTCTGTCTTGAATTAGCATTACTTTGTGTTCCTGTACCCAATGCGCCACCAACCTTGCCACAGCCCGGATCACCATAACAGTGTAGTGACCATGATCGATCACCTCGCGACCAGACTGTGTAGACTTGCGACTCAAAGAACGGCTTTTCGAACAGACTGTCATAGACATCAGGCGCAAGCATGTGCTGTGTACTGATGGCTGAGCTGGCGACATGATGTCGTACGCCAAAAGGATCTGGCGCCATGACACTCTTGCAGTGTCAGCGCAAAACTGTCGTGGATGTCAGGATGGCCGACCCGCTGGCCAAGGAGTCATTCGAAGGGTTGCCCAGAATGTGTTCAGCTGGTCGGCGATCGGTAGGAGGGCTTATTGGCCGACAGTCGATCACCTCCTTCGCCCAGACCCCGGGAACGAGTATGTTCGGTCCCAAACGCTCGGAGATGAGAAGGATGCTGTGCACAAGAAGGTTGGTGGAGGCTGAACAACGTGCTGTTTGGCCCCCACCCACCATAATGTAATTGCTTACGCCGACCGCCCTGCCCACATTCCGCTTTGAGCGAGGGGCTGAGTATGTATCCTACCTTCGACCACTACAATACCTTGGCATGTGTCTATGAGTACAGCTTGTTGGCGTGTACGGCGCGTGGTAAGGCGGTGTACACTAGGTCAACTCGAAGAGCAGACATCTCGGAAGCTCCAGGTCGCTCTGGAAATCTACAAAAATTCGCGGGAGCTTTTGCTGTATGTTCCAAACTGCAGGACTCTAGTACTCCTGGGAAATAATGCGTCGCGGTGTGATACTGTGTGTGTACGCATGTGCGCGCCCTCTGACCGGTTAGCAACATTGTAATTTAGTCATTGCTCGTTGCTGATGCATCTCTTCGCTTCGTTGCCTGCCTCATGCAGCCGAACGCCACCACTCCAGAAATACGTTGGGGGCCATGAAGCCACCAGGGGTAAGGGCATTGCCAACGCCTCGATGAAGTCTTAAGGATCGCGACGGCTCGCTCAATCAGCCTTTTTTTACCAGTCGCATCCTCTCGTTCCATCTCTTTGGGTATTTGTCGTCATGTTGTTTGTTCGTGCTGCTGCGTTGTTGTCGTTAGCTCAGCTAGCGGTGTCGAAACCGCTTGACGTGTCGAAATTGTTGCCGAGGCAGGGAGGCGCGACTCTGACACCCGAGCAACGAATTTGCGGCGAAATCGTCATTAACGCACAAAATGGTAGGAGACGAACACTTGAAGCACTCTCAAATATCTGAAACTCATACCGCGCAGGTTTTCGAGTCTTCTATGCCGAAGATGCATTCAGCTGCCTGTCAAGCGTTCCTTTCAACGATGCCGTGGCCACACGGTTCATCACATACTTCAATATGACACTGCAGTTCCAGAGTACGCTCGCGTATCTCAAGAATCCACCTCCAGGCTATCAGCAACCTGCTGTCGATGTGATGCAAGTGCTCGATCAGATCCAGAACAACATCACAGCTGGCAACTACAAGAACCAATACAGTTTCGAAGCAGCTGTGCATCTCCTGGTGAACCGTATGCACGATGCGCACGTCACGCTTAGTGCGGGTATCTTGGATGCTTTCTCCTTCGTCAGTCCTTACGGCGTGGTGTCTGCATCCGTAGATGGAAAGCAAGCGCCAGAACTCTACATCGCAGAAGACCTTCTGCAAGCCCGCCTGCAGGGCTACACTCCTTCGCCCGTCACCAAAATCAATGGCCGGGATGCCATCGAAGTCATGACAGAATTCGGGGCTCTCAACTCAGAGTATCTTGAGCCGCATGCGGAATGGAACTCGCTTATGGACAGCCCTGCTCTTTTCGTCAGTGGAGATTTTAGCACCTTTCAGGCGGGCACGTTCTATCCAGGAGACGAGCTTAACGCAACGTTTAAGAATGGAACAACGGGCGAAACAGTCTGGCTGTCTATTTACAACGAACTCGATGATACGGGTCCGTTGACTACTGCCGGAGACTTCTACAACTACTTCGTACTCGGCCTGCTGCCTGCCAGCTACAACGAGAACAGCACATGGTGGCCCATACTTGCCCAGTCTAACGACACCTCGGACGACAACACCACTACAATGGCGGATCTCTACAAAGGATTGTGTGATAAAGGCAGCCCTTCAGCATCCAGTTGGTGCGAAGCAAGCTTTGGCTCGTATCCCAACAATCCAGACATTTCGCAGTTCGATCTGGACGTGACTGGTGGTGGCGTCGTGACTGGCTACTTCTTTGAAGACATCTCCACAGGCGTTCTTAGCATCCCAACCTTCCAGCAATACGACCCCAATATCGAGGAATTCAACAACGCTGTCAGCGACTTCATCGGCAACGCCACAAAGAACAATATCTCCCGCGTGGTCATCGACTTGCAAACCAACTCCGGAGGCGAGGTCTTCCTCGCATACAACACTTTCAAACAGTTCTTCTACCGCACCGAGCCATACGCGGCGTCCCGCATACGCAGTCATTCCCTCGCAAATACTCTGGGCTCGTCATACTCGGCGTGGTGGAGAGATCTCGAGAAGAACTTCAATGACGCAGACGGCGCCAATGCTGAGTTTTATGGTTACGCTGCGGCGGAAGAATGGGTCGTTGTCAACCGTATCAACGCGGCTACCGGAGGGAACTTTTCGTCGTGGGCTGATTACTACGGGCGCGTCTCTGCCAACGGGGACCTGTTTTCTGCGGCTGTGAGTACATTCAGGATACTGCGTACGTACTTCCACTGACAAAACATACAGCAAAGGTACAACCTGTCGGACGAGGTTTTTGATGCCAGCGCGTTCGGCGACTGGATTCCATACGGCTATGGCATTGCCATTGACACCGACCCAGCACCTCAGCCATGGGCGCCCGAAGACATCGTCATCCTCACAGACGGTCTATGCTCGTCTACCTGTGCTCTCTTCGTTGAAATGATGAGTCAAGCTGGCGTGCGTACCATCGTCGCTGGAGGACGACCCGAACCCGGTCCCATGCAAGCCGTCAGTGGTAGCCGTGGTGCTCGCGTTTACGAGGCCACTGAGCTCGACGACGATTTCTCTTTCGTCTCCGAATTCATCAGCAACGACACCGCCGCCCAACTTCCAAGCCGTCTCGACACAGGCATGTGGATCACCACAGCTGGCATCAACATCCGTGACCAAGTGCGCGCCAACGATCCGACTCCGTTACAGTTCAAATACCAAGCCGCAGACTGCCGCATCTACTACACCCTCGACAACGTCTTCAACATGACCCGCCTCTGGCGCGACGCTGCAGCCGCCACATGGACCGATACCTCGCTCTGCGTGCCCAACTCGCGTGGCTACCCATCCGCCCTAAACACCACATCCAATCTCACCCCTCCCAAACGCACAACCTTCATCCCAACCCTAGACCTCGACCCGGACAACGCCGTCGCCCTAATCGGCAACAACACAGGCATAACCGCCAGCGACGCCGCCCGCTCCGGCGAAATTAAATCGTGCGCAACGCCCTGCGGCCACGGACGCACATGCCAGCCCACGCAGCTCAAATGCGGCACCAAAGTCGTGACGGTATCTGCGTGTCTGCCCAAGTGCGCGAGCACGGACAAGACGAAGTGTCCTGGCACGAGCGAGTGCGACTATGGGGATGTGGGGCTTGCGAGTAAGACGAATACGTTTGGGGAGAAGAAGAGCGTTAGTGTGAATAGGAAGTTTGAGCAGGGGTTTTGTCGGCCGACGAAGCCGAGTGTTAAGTTGGCGTGTCCGAGGGTGTAGGTGGGAGTGAAGGGGAGGGATGGAAGATGATGGTTGGTGGAGTGCGCACTGAATAAGATACCCGTTTGAATTTCTGTATGTACATGCTTAAATAATAGAGGTGGCTGTTATGAGTATGAGCAAGAACAGGAAGACTGTAAGGCAAGGCCAGGAATGCAAAGAAAAAGTGTTAAGTCATGTTCCGAGTTGCTTTCACTCCCTAATCGTGCGCGTGCCGCACCTACACATGTAGTGTTAGCGTCCGAATGACGCGTGAGACCGGAGCGGCATCACATAAACGCCGAAACAACCCTGAGTGATCTGCGACCAGTTCGACGATACCATCATCACCAAGACGACTGTACACGATTGCGCGCAGATTCTCCGTGGTCGCGGAACATGGCCATCTAAACTTTCTACTTTCCTTTCTACCCATCTGGCGTTACTCCTGCGCATAGCCGGATCGCGAGCCCCATCGAGCTCCCTAAGACACGCCGCCTGCCGAAGCAGCTTCAATCGGCCTCTCTGCACGCGCAACCATTCAAACCTCACGAAAAGCTTTTGTGAGCTTCAGCGACACTTTCGACGCCATTACGACCGCGACTTAGACATTTTGCACCCACTTAAGGCTTCTTAAAGCCGGGGCAGCGCCGTAAAGCCGAGATGAATCCAGGACACCACGACGGGTGGCCACCTGCGCAGGCGGGTGGAGCGTCTGGGCCAAGTCAACAGCAAACAGCAGAGCAGGCACAGGCACAGGGCCCGCGTCTGCCAGGCATATATGGGTACGTGTGCATCCCGTCTCTCTGCAGTGGCCGCCGCGATCATGGACGAGGAAGACGTCAAACTTCTTTTCACTCCGCTGTTTGACTGGATCAAAACTGACGATGAGCCATGCGACAGGTCCAGCACTGCGAGCCAACAACCACCGCCCCATGCGTCGCCAGCGCAGGGCCCGGGACCGGCGCTCCCTCCGCCGTCTGGTAGGTAGCACATGCGAACGGCGCGCTGTGACACGGCTGACTCTGTTAGGGCAATCTTTCTACTCGTCAAACGCTGCGAGTACACACAACCAGAATCTCCCCTCGCTGCTGGGCATGACAGCACAGCAGCCGCATTCGTCGCCTCACATGTCCGCCCAGAGGCCCCCCTCGGCTTCAGAGCAGGGGCTTCAGGGTCCGCCGTACTCGCTACCTGGAATATCGCAGACGCTCCAGCAGCAGCAGCAGCAGCCACACATGCCGTCATCGGAGCAGGCAAGTGCCGACCGCGAGCGTGAGCTGCGTGAGCGCGAGATGATGGAGTCGCATATCCTGCAGCAACATGCCGCGCAGCAGGAAGAGCATATCAAGCGCGAGGCTGAGCAGCGCGACCGCGAACACCACGAGCGACAGCAGCGCGAACAACAGGCGGCCCATCAGAGCCACTCTGGACCCATACAGATCCACCAGCCTGTAGCAGTGGCCCCCTCGACGCGCACAGTACACGGTCCGAACGGGCTTCTGGGGCAGGTGGGGGGCCCAAATGTTTTGGGTGCGCCCATGGCGGCCGCGACTGCCACTCCTCACATGTACGGAGCTGCGTCGGCACAGCACGAGCAGACCACGCCGCGCATGCAGCACGCAGTACAGCCAGCAGCGCCGCCCCAGATGATGCTGCCAGGCTTTGCCCCGCCAGGTTCGATGAATCCGATGGGACCGATGGGCCAGGGCGGCCAGCAGCCCATCTTGAACGTAAGTCTAGGTACCCCGGCTCACGTAGTAGCGCATGGCTGACAATGCTTGCAGGACGCGTTAAGTTATCTCGACCAGGTGAAAGTGCAGTTCGCAGATCACCCGGACGTGTACAACAAGTTCCTCGACATCATGAAGGACTTCAAGAGTGGCGCCATCGACACCCCCGGCGTCATCGAGCGCGTCTCGACCCTGTTTGCAGGCAACCCAAATCTGATTCAAGGGTTCAACACGTTCCTCCCGCCGGGCTACAAGATCGAGTGCGGTTCAAACGGTGATCCAAACGCGATTCGCGTCACGACGCCCATGGGCACGACCGTCTCCTCCATGCCTGCGCCAAGGCCCCTCTCCCCCCCACGAGGCAACGCTGCGAACGGCAACACTGCGCCCCAACACGAAACCACATACTACGAGACGGCGCAAGGCCAGCCGTGGGGCCAGCAGCGAGCACAGGCGCAAGACAGACAAGACGGCATTTTTCCGCCAAACCGCGGCCTCGGGCAGCCTCTCTACGGTCCACAAGGAGGGCAACAAGGCCCAGCGCCCATGTCGCCAGAAGTAAACTCGCGCCCGCATCCAGACATGGGTGCGGCTGCGGCGCTCGCTCACCAGCAAGAGCAACGCGGTGTCTCTCAACTCCAGAACGCCGTGTCTGCCGCGACCGGACGATCAATTCTCTCACCCAGTCTCGACAACGCTACGCCCGCTCTCGGCCCAGTGCTCAATGGAAATGCTCCAGGCGCGCAGCTTGGCGGTGTCGCTGCTGAGAAGCGCGGTCCCGTAGAATTCAATCACGCTATCAGCTACGTCAACAAGATCAAGGTAAGGAAAACGACCATCTCACTCTGACATTCACTGACGCTCGGCTAGAACCGCTTTGCATCACAGCCCGACATCTACAAGCAGTTTCTCGAAATACTGCAGACGTACCAGCGCGAGTCCAAGCCCATACAGGACGTATACGCGCAGGTCACGACCTTGTTCGGAGGAGCCCCGGACCTTCTGGAGGATTTCAAGCAGTTTCTCCCAGAGTCGGCTGCTCAACACCGGGCACAACAGCAGGCCGCGCGACACGCCGAGGACGCGGTCATGTTGACCAACGTCCGCGGCGATCCAGGTTACGGCCAGACACCAAGCAACCAGCAGACTCCTCGTGCCGACGCTACCTCTCGACTACCTCCCATGGGGAACTTTGCGCCTACACCCACAGCGAACCGTGACAACAAGCGCAAGCGTGAGCGACAGGGCCCTATAGCCGCACCCATGCCAGCGCCAATGGTCCAGGAGGCACCGACTTCGAACATGCGTAGCTCATATGGTGGGCAAGGCAATGGCAACAAGCGGACGAAGACGGGCCACGCTGCGAAGCAAGCCGTACCTGACGGCCCGCCAGTCTCGCCAACACTAACGCCTGCGCTGCCCGAGCCTATGCCGCCCACTACTACCACCTCGCCGAGCCAGGACGAGCTCGCGTTCTTCGATCGCGCCAAGAAGTTCATCGGCAACAAGAACTCCATGAACGAGTTCCTCAAGCTCTGCAACCTGTACTCGCAAGATCTGATCGACAAGTCACTCTTGCTCTACCGTGCCGCATCATACATCGGAGGCAATGCGGAGCTTTACGCCTGGTTCAAGAAGTTTCTGGGTGACGATGAAGAGCAACAGAAATCACGACCAAAGACAGTCAACTCGCGAGTCTCGCTGTCGAACTGTCGCAGCCTGGGCCCTAGCTACCGCCTGCTACCAAAGCGGGAGCGCGAGCGCGTGTGCAGTGGTCGTGATGAGCTCTGCAGATCTGTTCTGAACGACGAGTGGGCCTCACATCCTACCTGGGCATCCGAGGATTCTGGCTTCGTCGCGCATCGCAAGAATCAGTTTGAGGAGGGTCTGCATCGGATCGAAGAAGAGCGACATGACTACGACTTCAACATTGAAGCCTGCAGTCGCACCATCCAGCAGCTGGAGCCAATAGCCAATCAGTTGCTCACGATGAAGGTCGAGGAACGTGGTAACTTCAGTCTCCCACCAGGACTTGGTGGCCAGAGCGAGACCATCTACAAGCGCGTCATAATGAAGATCTACGGCCGCGATCGTGGCAAAGACGTCATCAAGGAGCTATTCGCGATGCCGTGGAGTGTGGTTCCCGTCCTACTTCATCGCCTCAAAACTAAGCTCGAGGACTGGAAGGCCGCGCAACGAGAATGGGAGAAGGTCTGGCGTGACCAGACGCAGAAGATCTTCTGGAAGTCTTTGGATCACCAGAGCATCACTGTCAAGCAGACCGACAAGCGACAGTTCCAGCCCAAGTCTCTCACCAATGAGATCCAGGTCCGTTACGAGGAGCAGAAGCGCATGCAGGCGATCCAAGAAGTTGCTCAGGAAGACTATCAGTTCGCCTTTTCCTTCAAGGACGAAGACGTCTTGATTGATGTCGCACGTCTCATGCTTTCTTTCGCGGACAACAACACCACATTGGATTTCTCGAAGGTCGTGCCCTTCATCAAGGAGTTTGTACCGCTCTTCTTCGGTATCGATGTGCAGAAATTTGAGCAGCGGGTCCAAATGTCAGGGCAGAACACGCCCAACGACTCTGGTGACGAGACACCTGGGCCGGATGACGATGCCTCACAACGCGGTAGGACCAAGAAGAGCGATCTTCGCCGGCAATTGCTCGACCCTACTGGCAAGCCACGAAAGGATGACAGCCGAGACACGACTCCAGAGCTTGCGTCTGGTGTCGAAGATGATGCGGCTCGCGACAGCTCAAACTCGAACGGACGTGCTGAGCGGCCAACAAGCAATTGGGTGCAGTACTCTTCCCTGCCAACCGCTTATGGAGACAAGCAATTCGAGCACGAAGAGCCGTACCGTCGCACCGAGTATAACATGTATGCCAACGCATCCATATACTGCTTCTTCCGCATGTTCGTCTACTTGTACGAAAGGCTTCTCAATCTCAAAGAGAGCGAAGACGAGGTCCGCCGCGTCGTCACCCGTGCAAAGGAGCCCAAAGCTGCACAGCGCCTCAAGATGCTGGACAAGCAACCCGAAGACTTCTTCAAAGATACGTCGTCGTCAGCCAGCTACTACCAACAAGTGCTCGACATGTTTCAGGATCAGATCCAGGGCGAGTCGGACATGGGTTTCATCGAAGAGACTCTCCGCCGCTACTACCTCCAGAATGGCTGGCAGCTGTACTCTTTTGACCGGCTCCTGAGCTCTCTGGTGCGCTTCGGACTCAGCATCGTCAGTCACGACAACAAGGATAAGAGCATCGACATCTACAACCTCTTCAAGAAGGACCGCGTCAACGACACCACCACGCACAAGAACGAAATCAGCTACCGTAAAGCTGTCGAAAAGTACGCGAAGGACGCTGACACCTTCCGCATCACCTTTGTACGTACCTGTTTATATCCTTCGCTATCAAACGTACTAACGCTGAATTATCAGGATCCAACAAACGCCACATCCACAGTCCGCCTCTTCAAAAAGGACGACCCAACCTTCGAGTTCAACACGCTCGACCGCGTCAAGCGCTGGCGCGCATACATCGCATCCTACATGGCCGTCGAGCCCACCGAAGTCGTCGACGGCGCGCGCGTGCACTACCCATACCTACGCAAGCGCCTCGCCGCCGCCACCACCGACAACGAGGACAACATGCACATCGATACCGTCCGGCACAACGACAAGATCACCGTCGCCATCTCCCCGGCTGGCTACGTCATGACGTTTATCAACTCTGAGCCTTTTGGCACTGGGGGCGTACAGTTCTTTGTGCACCAAGGTAGTGCAAAGGGGGCGGGTGAGGAGGCGGGCGTGGTTGAGAGGAGGAAGGATCATGTTCAGGACAAGTTGTTGAGGAATAATAAGTGGATGAAGAATTTGTCGACGGAGGAGGTTGATGCGAGGAAAGAGGCTTGGAAGAGTGCGTTGGATAATGTTAGTGGGGATGGGGATGTGGATATGGATGAAGCATAAGGGAGTGGAAAGAAAGGTGCGGTTAGGGAGGGTGGGCGTATCATTCACGACTGTGAAGAGCATGGGCGGAGATGTGTTTTGATATGGTCATTTTTGTATTTGGGTATTGGGCAGGGGTCTTGATTTGAGAAATAGGCGTCCAGGTTGGTTTGTGTGATTTAATGGTTGGGCGACTGGGGCATGTGTGTTATTCATATCCGATTTTCGCTTTTCTTGAGGTTTGGGGGTATTCTAGCTGAATGAGTTCAGACACTCTCAACCAGTTTGGGGAGCTAGTTTTTCGTATCTCTCTTTCTTTCTTTCTTTCTTTCTTTCTTTCAATTAGTTCGCGCACTCTACGACTGCGAAGTTCTACTATCTTATCGACTGAATGTTGCGTAAGCCAGGTTGCATCTCGTTCCCTTTGTAACTAGCCAGTGACG
>Ga0265798_10006762_pt1 | contig 14996 bp, 14 predicted proteins | sample P3T30metagenome_FD_192430 | JGI IMG/M metagenome (GOLD analysis project Ga0265798, IMG submission 192430) | Plant litter microbial communities from East Loma Ridge, Irvine, California - P3 T30 | ecosystem: Environmental > Terrestrial > Plant litter > Unclassified | place: USA: California... | reverse complement strand
AGCCTCATCATAGGCTGCGCGCAGTTCGGCCGCAGCCTTGCTGTCCGGTTCTGTCTCTGCCGCCGTCCGACCGAGTGGTGTAGCTTTGTAGAAATCCTTGCGGAAATGGAGCCGGCTGTCGAACAGCGTCACGCCCTTGGCGGCGAAGCCGGCATGGGCCTCCTGCCCTTCCCCGCCCTGATGCGGAACCTGCGTCAAAATGACCGCAAAGGGGGTGCCAGCCTGCTGCACTTGCTTGACGGTCTGCAACACCGAATGAACGTCCAGCCCACGCGGTGCGACGGGGACAATGACGAAGTCCGCTTGCTCGGCCGCGAGCATGGCAATGTCCTTGGAGTTCGCGGGCGTATCGATGATGATAAGATCAATCTTGCCGCTGGCGCGCCCACGCGAAACGTGGAGAGGCAGGCCGGCGACGCTGCTGTCCTTCACTATCACGTCGTCGTCGTCGCGGCGTTCCGACCAATAGAGTGCCGACCCTTGCCGGTCGTCGGCGTCAAGGATTACGACGGCCGCTCCTTCTCTAGCCGCCTCAACGGCGAACCCGGTAGAGAGGGTCGTTTTGGACTGCCCCCCCTTCTGCGCGATCACGGCCCAGACCTGCATACTAACTCCCACTAAGCGGCTAAGCGATTTATACCGCTTAGCCGCTTAGTGTTCAGGGTCAAGTACCTTCCTCGACTTCTAGATTCGGCTCGGATACGCTCACGCGAAACAGGCGGGGAACATGTTAATGGCGTCTCAGATTCAGGAGCTAGCGACCAGTCTTGAGATACCATTTCTCATCCATTTTACACGGATTGAAAACGTGCCCTCGATTCTAGAGCATGGAATTATCCCTATAGGTCAAGCGGGGGCCAAGGGTCTGGCACCCAGGATAAACGACACAATGCGCTTAGACGGTCAGACCAGCGCGACTTGCGTGTCTATCGCGTTTCCTAATCACCGAATGTTCTTTAAATACCGCAACGAGGACAAGAATCAGGACTGGGCCGTCTTGGCCTTAAACCCCAGTGTCCTGTGGCAAAAAAGGTGTGCTTTCTGCCGTCATAATGCCGCCGATGGTCGATCTACCTCTATCCCCATTTGCGATAGAATGACGGTTGACGCCCTTGCGGGGATGTATGCCGAGATCGAGAATCATAGGTCTCGCGCAGATCAGAAGTTGAAAAGCTATGACCCTACTGACGATCAAGCAGAGGTTCTTGTTTTTGATGTTATTGAGCCGTCGCTTATCGTTGGTGCAGCATTTAACAATATGGGCGTTCTCAATAGCCACAGACACCTATTGAGCGGAAAACAGATTGTGCATAGCACGAAGATATTTAGCTCTAGAAGCTACAACAGAGAGTATTAATAGGTCATGGCACGTCGCCCCGTCTACATTCCAACTAGAGATGGCCTCACACTCGTCTTAACACGAATGGTTGATTTCAAATGGCATGCTGGAATGTCCGCAGCGCAGAAGCGCAAGTCTGTAATCGAGTTGCATAAGGAGGCGCAAGAGTCTCTAAAAGTTGATCGAATCCTTGAGATTTCGAGCAAGTCCACCTCAGATCAAGGGGTGGCCCTAAGCGCTTTCAATTTGACGTTCCAGACGAAGAGGCATGAACGCTCCTTTACTGTCGAAAGTGTCTTTCAAGGTAGTAAGGTTTTTGAGAATGGAGGTCCGTATACTGATATATATGGCGCGGCGCCTCGGGATGCGAAGCGCGATGAAAGGCTACGTACATCTGGAAAACTGATCGCATTCCGGTTTTTTAAAGACGATTGGCCACTCGAACCTAAAACAGCATTCTACGACTGGGTCTACATTAATTCTCTTATGAAGAACCCTTCACTGCGCGATACGCTTGAGTACAATGATGCATTTACTGACATAGAATTCAATCCAGATAAGTCAATTAACTGTCAAGCTCATTCCGCTGCTCTGTATGTTTCCTTAAAGTTGCGAAACTGTCTTGATATTGCTCTTTCCTCCAAAGAATCGTTTTTAGAAATTGTGAACGGAAGTTGTGCCGCTTCTGCGGAACAGGCATGTCTTGGGCTGCCCTGATGGCGATACATCGCGACATAAATGTTCCCGCTAGTCGCTTAGTCGCTTAGTCGCTTAGTCGCTTAGTTTGGCAGATGTTCTGAGATGCACCAAATGAACCTCACGCGATTTTGTAGGAACCTCCTACCGCAAAGGGGCGATCGCTAGTTTGTCTACGCCGAAGGGCGTATGCCTAGAAGGAAACGATGCTAGAGAAATGGACCCGCGATGGGCGGACGATGATCCTCGCTGCCGACGATTTGCTTGATTGGATCGCGGACCGTGGCGCCCTGCTTACCGCGGCTTGGGGCCCCCAGATTGAGGCGACGTTGGTGTGGGATCGGCCGTTCGCCGATGCCTTCGCTGCCGAGCTGCACACGGCGATGGTGACTACCCTGCTGCGTGGAGGAGACGAGAAGAACTTCCTTGGCTTGATTACGCGCAGCAACACCGGGTTGGACGCCAAGGTTGAGCGGACACTTGCGGAACGCTTCTACAATGTGACTTTGAAGTTGGCTCGCGCCGCTTCACGGCACGTGAGGGAAGACCGCATACGACGAACATTTCCGCTTAAGCGGGCGTGGGTTGTGGGAGACACCCGCACCAGCCCCGGTCACTTTGCCTTGGACGGCATCGTTCTCCCATATGACCATCCGTTCTGGCAGAAATGGCATCCGCCCCTTGATATGGATTGTCGCTGCGCCGCCTCTCCGTTGACGCGAGGGCAATTCGAGCGATCAGGGCTGGCAATCACCAGTGAGGCCGAGCTGACTGATCGTGAGGCGCGGCTATACGGTGCATGGCCCATTGAGTTCCTGCCACTGCTGGACTTTAGGGGCTTCGCAGTGGCAGGATAGGAACACGATTACCGTCCGGATCGAAGTATCCCGGACCTCCCAGGATGTTGTGCTTTGGGGTTCTCGCGCCACACAAAGGTTACGTCGATCGGAATCCGCCAATTCTTTGCGATACGGTCGGCCTCTTTCCAAGCGTCAGCTGCCGACTGGCCTTGGATAGAGAGACCTAGGTCGGGGTAGTATTTGAATCCTTCATCCTCGTACGAAGTTACCTTCGAGGGAATTTGTAGCTCACGAGATAGTTTCTCACCGGAGAAGCCCTTGTTTTTCAAGTGCGTCACCATTGCGATCAGGATCGCCGACCATCGGGGATTTTGAATCGTCTGACCATCAATGATGGCAGTTACAGGCTTAGTGAACGACAGACCCGGTGTAGTCTTGAACTCCATGACGTCTTCTGCCGCGGCAAGCGGTGGGGCTTCTTCGTCATCGTCTTGAGCAATCCCGAGCTGTTCCATCGCCTCTCGGACTATCTGGTCGATCGTGTCACTCGGCGTCTTAGTTCCGAACCAGGTTTTCAGCGTGCTGAGGCTGGCAAACGTGGCATCATTGATCCTTACAACCGGCATCATCGCCTTCTCCTTTAGAGATATGTAACATATCTCTAAAGGAGTTCATTGCAAGAGATATGTTACATATTCTCAATAGGCGGGTGAGGCGGTAGTGACGCTCCCTGCGCACGCCCCCATGTCCAGCACTCGTCACGGCATTTGTGATGAAACTCGCGCGCATCGGCCACCGTATACCCGAGCCGCTGTGCGCCAGCCGCAAACCCATCAAGGGCGTCGTCACCGAGTTCCCCTTCTGCCAATCTCTGACGGTTGACGCAGATCGCAGTCAGAAGAGGCAGCTCTTGCAACCGGCAAAGATCAAGCAGCCGATCCAGATGGCCATGAGTGCCGTTCATTTGATGCCTAGCGCGGGACCATTCGATCCCGCTAGCTGTCGCCAGGTCACCATAGGTTGTGCAAGTCTGCCGGACCGCTGCTTCCTTTAAATGGGCAAGCGACCGCTCCAGGTCGAGAAGTTGTGTTGCACGTGCGCGGCGAAGCCGTTCCCCGATAAGTTGGCTATAGAGGGGAGTCGACTGAGCGCTCTTCGCCTCGTGGTTTTCGATCCAGATTTGAAGCTCCCGATCCGATTTCGCGCTCAGGTCCATGCCTCTCCCTTCATTACGCCTTCCCGGAAAGCTGGGTGACAGCCTCGCTGAACACCACCAGCCGCTCCGGCTCGGCCGCGAACCAGGCGTAACTGCCCCATGCGAGGCTATCGACCGTCTTCTTAAACGGTCCAGCGCTGCGATCGAGATAGGCAGTCACGAACGCGACATGCTCGGCCGGGAACCCCGCCTCGGCGACCAGTACCTCTAACGCCTCTTTGCGGCGCTGACTGATTGGACCATCGGTCGCAACCACTTCCACGAACACCAACAACGGATGAGCCGGCCCAAGGTCGACGAGAATCGTATCAGGCAGGTTCTTGTCGGCTTGGATGGCGAGACCAATCGAGCGCGCTAGCTCATCGTCACGCGCGACCACCTTGTTGCCGCTCTCACTGAGGAACACCACCGCCGGTTCAGCGAGAAAGGCGGGTGCGAACACCTCCACCACCGCTTTGGTAATCTCCGAGCTGGGGCCGGGCTTCATCCGGCGTGTCTCACCATTGGGGAAGGTGACGAGCACCTGGTCGGCACTGACGCCGCCGCCGCGGCGCACGATCGCCAACCGAGCGAGCGCGCCCTTGTTCAATGCCTCGGCCTGCCATGCCACAACGCGGTCCTGCAGCGCCTCGCCAGCGAGGGCGGGGTCGAACAAGGCGGCAAAGTTCGCCTTCAATGCATAGCGCGGTTTGCTCGACGTGGTCGCAAGATCGGTTCGCTCGGTTACAGCACCGATTGCCACCAGCCCCTCGCGCAACGTCTCGTCGCGGATCGGCTCGCGGGTGTTGTCCTGATACCAGCGCTTACCCTCGGTGTGGCTGCCGGTCCGCAAAACGTTGCCAGCATAAGCCACGCGGCTCGCATCATCGACACGTGCCGCCTGCTCGTCGGTCATCCGGTAAACGTGCTTAGGACCGAGATACGTGCCGCTGCCCTCGATCGCGTCGACATAAAGCGCCACGAACACTGCGCTCGCCGCTAGCATGCGGGTTAGATAGGCGCGATTGGGGGCGCCATCGGGGAAGATTGCCTGCAGCCGGGTATGAACCTCTTCGCGTGTGAGCATCGGCGTCATGGCATGGCCTGCCCATAGAGTCGCGCCAGCTCGCTCTCGATTTCGGCGCTGCAGGCCCCACGCTCCACTAGCTTCTCGACGCCACGCATCGCGGCAGGTGAGGGGAGGGGTATTGCCTCCATCTCAAACGCTGACACTGCCACGCTGCCGTTGATGCAGCGAAAGAGCTGGTCGACGATCCGACTATTCAACACCGTCGCAACCGTCGCTGGTGACACTGCTGGGCTCGCGGTTGGCCGAACCATGTTCAGGTGGTTTTCGACCACCACCCCGCCGTGCTGGGCAATGAAGTCGGCCGGCAGCTCCGCCGCGATCAGCCGGCGCGCTTGCTCCTTGGCAGTGGTGCGCTGGACGAGAACGCAAGCCTCCTTCACCAGCAGCCAAGCGTCGGCTCGCTCGATCTTGAAATAGGGCGCGTGATTGCGTTTCTCGGCCCGGAACGCGAACTTACCGTCTGCCGACACCGCCTCCGCCCAGATGAGCGGATGCGCGCCGCGAGAGGGGCGCAACCGCATCTGATCCTTATAGCGGTTCCACACCAGCGGGCCGGTCGATACGCTATAGCCCCAATCAGCAAGCCTCGCCGGCATCGCCTCGGCCGCGGCAATCAGGGCGCTGTGGTGCGGCTCGCGGGGCGCAAGCCAAGGCTGCGATGCCGGGGAGGGAAGGCCGATCGTGCCGTTGCGAATGACACGCGCCTCGCGCTCGTTCGTTACCTCGACATAGTGGACCTGGGCGCGGGCGGGCTTGGCGCCGCGCTTATAGGCGGCAAGCAGCGTCTCCTGCAGCACGTCCTCGAACACGCCGCGACGCGCGTGCACGAAATCGATCGCAACTGGGGGCGCCTCCTTGGCGATCAGCTCGCGCAACGCGGAATAGTAGTGCCCGGAGAGGAAGCTGGTCGGGGTGAGATAGGCGATCGTGCCGCCCTTCTTGGTCCAGCGCACGGCGATGTCGGTGAACACCCCATAGAGGTTGGCATGACCGTAGAGGCCCCGCGCGAAGCGCAGGCGTTGCTCGGGCGTGAGGGTGACGCGCCCATAAGGCGGATTGCCGATCACAAGATCGAAGCGGGCTGCAGGCGCCTCTTCCAGCGTGTCGGCGACGCGCACGACGACCGGGGCGGGCCGGCCTGCAGCCGCGGTTACATCTGCCAGCAGCAGCTCGACCGCGTTCTGCCCGAAGCCGGCCGCGTAGGGGTCCAGCTCAAGCCCGACTAGACGCGTACCGATCTGCCGGAGCACGATCGCCGGTTCGGCCGCGGGGAGGGCTGCGATCATCCGCTCGGCTGCAGGTAGGAGGAAGGCACCCCCGCCGCTGGCTGGGTCGAGCACGCGGGCGCGGGTCCAGTCGACCCCCTGTTCCTCGGCCATGTCGAGCAGCCGGTTTGCTAGCGCCGGCGGGGTGTAGAACGCGCCGAGCGCCCCGCGCTCACGCGCGTGAAGCAGCGTCGTGTAGAGGCCGGTCAGGAAGTAGACCGCCTCGGCGATCGGCAGCGGTGCCGCCTCACGGCCCACTACCTGCGCCAGCTCGGCAACGGCCCGATCAAGCCGGCCATAGGGCTTGGCGAAAGGCGGGCTGAGCTTGGCGTGGGGCCGAGCCTCCGCCTGGTAGGTGTCGATCGCGATGCGAGTGAACAGCGCCGCCATATCGCGACGACGCGGCTCGGGCAGCGTCTCCGCCCAAGCCCGCGCAAGCTGGCGGGCACGCGCCAGCTCGTAGCGCTGCGTCTCAAGGTCTGCAGGCAGATCGCGCGGAAGTGCGGGAGCGACGCTCACGCTGCGATCGAACGATTGCGATGCTCGCGAAGCACGCGCTGCACAGTCGAGCGCGATACGCGGAACAGGCTAGCGAGCTGCGACGGCGATCCCTGGCCGGATTCCGCCTTGGTGATGATCTCGGCACGCTGTTGACCGGTGAGGCTAGGCCGCCGCCCAAGATGCCGGCCAGCTTTGCGGGCATGTGCCAGCCCATTCATGGTCCGCTCGCGGATCATGGCACGCTCAAACTCGGCAAAAGCACCCAAGGTCTGGGTCATCAACCGACCTGCAGCCGTTGTCGTGTCCACGGCCTCGGTCAGCGATCGGAAACCGGCGCCGGCCGCGGTGATCGCCTCCAGCGTAAACAGAAGGTCGCGCAGCGAGCGCGACAACCGGTCGAGCTTCCACACCACCAGCACGTCCCCCGGCTTCAACGCGCCGATCGCACGCGCCAGCTCGGTGCGGTCGGTCTGGCCGCCAGACGCCTCTTCCCGAAACACCGGATCGCACCCCGCAGCGTCGAGCGCAGCGAGCTGGGCAGAAAGGTCCTGATGGTCGCCGCGGGACACACGCGCATAGCCAATTTGCATTATTTCGTTCTGACACGGGATTCTGACACGCGCAAACCCTTGGAAAACCGTGGTCGGGTCTGCAGCGTCAAAACCGACCGGTTTTGACACCTTTATGTCTCTACGTCGCTAAATGGGCCGGTTGCGGAACGGCGGGTTTGAGGTTCGAGTACTACGAAAGCAGGCCCATCTGCTCGCTAGTTGCTAGAAGTCAATCACAGCACGATCAGAGCATTGCGCCGGCCTCTGAAAGCCGGTCGCGTCGCCGCTCTGATGTACGCTAACGATCAGAACATGTAGGGAAGGTAGAGCGAAGCGCCATAAGAACATGTCCCCTGTCGCGGCCTACCGTCAGGCCTCCTGCTAGGCCGCTTTTGTGAAAGCTGAATCTGGCTAAAATTCGGCCGTCCGCTAGATTTGGCAGAGTAACTAGAGGCAGGCGAACGAATCCGGCGGGAGGCATCGACAATATGGCTAGCAATCCTTCAATCTCTCCGCGCCGATCGTGTGCCGCTGCCTGCCGGTCATGTGCCGCCCCAAGCGCGGCAACCTCTTGTAGTGTTGTGACTAGAAAGCAAACTCAGAGGTTACGATGAAAAAGGTCACGCCACAGGGCAGTTTGATAAAGCAGCTTCGATCGCAACTCGAAAAGGGATCGCTTCAAAAAGAGATGTCGCACGCGATTGGCATCAGCGAGCGGCGAATACGGTCGATCGAGAACGAAAATGCGGCAGTCACGGTCTCGGAACTGGATCGCATCGCAGACTATTTAAATGTGTCTCGCGACCAGATTGCCTATGCGATCAACACTCCTAAACTCGTGCCAACCGCCAGCGATGTCACTGAGCAGCTTTTGGCCGGGCTTTTCAAAGACCGGGTCATACCGCGCTTCGAGAAAGATCGTGCTTACGCAACGATGGACGAAGGTAAGATAATTCACGACGCGCAGCACTCAGAAGACCTGACTGTGCAGATCGACATTCAGCTCAGCAGCGAAACCAGCGAGTATGCCGAGGAACTGGTCCGGCTCTTGACCGAGCTAACATGGTCGAAACGCGATTGGCTTGCGAAGTCGATGCCAGCGAATGACATCGCTCTGAGGCGGCGCGTTCGTCAACTTCTGGTTCTCTTGAAGGGCAATGATGTGTGGTTCTATTACACCCATCAGTTGCGCCGCCTACCAGAGCGATTTGACCTCCCCGCCGACGGCGATCCGAGCGAAATGAAGTTCCGCGTAGCAATCGTGCTGGGTCCGCCGGGTGAATACGGGGAAGAGTCGATCGACGTGAATGTCGATAACGGCCAACCATACTTCATGAAGGGCTGGGACTCGAAAAAGCAGAAGGACAGCGAGGGATGCTGACGGCCATAAAGACCATCAAAAACTTGGGGGTTTTTGGCAACTACAGCCAAACGCCGGGCCTCAAGGCATTCTCCCGTTATAACGTGATCTATGGTGAGAACGGAGCCGGAAAGACTACGCTTTCGCGACTGTTTTCTGCGCTGAACGAAGGCGCTCATACGGAATACCCGCTGTTGGAATTCGCCGTCGATGGAGAGAGTGGTGCGGTTGCCAAAGGTCAGAAATACGGCAGAAAACTGCGTGTTTTCAACGCGGATTACGTCGACGCGAATATCGGCAAATTTGACAGCCCTATCCGCCCCATATTGATCATCGGCATCGAAAATAAAGAACTGGCGGAGGAGGTGCGCAAAGAGCAAGCGACCTACGATGCCCGCGAGCTGCGATTAAAAGAGGTATCGGCCGCCATCGCGAAAGCGACCACGGACAAGGGCAAAGTTTTCTCTGCCGTCGCAAGGACTATCGGTGAGGCAACCAGCGGCGTGTCCCTACGAAGCTATCGCAAGCCCGACGCGGAGAAGGACTTCGTTCGTCTGCGTCCGCTCAAGAGCTATCTCGACAATGAGCTTGAGGTTAGCCGCGCCACGCTCCAGCAGGAACAGGCCGATCCGGTCAATAAGTTTGGATTGCCGTCGCAACTGCGCGAAAGTGACGGCGAGCTTGTATCCTTCGTAGACGCCTGTGCTCAGTTTTCGCGAACGGTCGAGAGCCTTACGCGCAAGACGGCTCAGGAAGGCGCGTTGAAGCGCCTCGTTGAAAACCCAGAGATATCCAAATGGGTCGAAGAGGGAATCAGGATCCACCGGGATCATTCCTCCGGCGCTTGCGAGTATTGCGCACAGGCTATTCCGGTTAGTCGCGCCGAGGCTCTAGCCGAACATTTCGGCGCAGCCGATCAATCGCTCAAAGCAGAGATCGAAGCAGCGATTGAAACAGGGACGCGGTTAGCGGAAAGCTTGCGGAAGCTCGAACCCGCAGCACAATCGAGCCTCTATGCAGAACTTCGAAAAGACTATGATCCTGTAGTTAAGAGTTGGGGAGTGGCGCGCTCAGCCTGGCTCGACAGGCTGGCTGAGGTTAATGCGATCCTTGCCGATAAGCTCATTCGGCGGTCTAGCTCGATCGACGCGGAAGCTGGAATCGAAACCGTCGCTCTCGTTGAGGCGACTGCAAGACTCGATCACATTCTTGCACGGCATAATCTCAAGACGGCAGAGTTTTTCTCTGCCAAGAGCAAGGCGCGCGAGATACTTGAACGGCACTATCTTGCGCAGATCGCCGAGCAGGTCGCCGAATTCGAAAAGCAGATCGAAGGGCATAACATTGAATCCGCCAAGCTCCTGAATGGCGCACCGGAATTTGCTGAACCACGCAGCATGGAAGCATTGCTCGCGTCGGTGAAGGAGAAGCGCGCAAAGGTATCAAGCGCTCATGCTGGCGGCTCGGAGATGACAAACCGCCTGCGTGATTTTCTAGGGCGGACCGACCTAGAATTTCAGTCTGCTAACGATGGATATCGGGTTCTCAGGCGCGGAAAGCCGGCCAGACGGCTGAGCGAAGGTGAAAAGACAGCTATCGCGTTTCTCTATTTCATCGTTCAGCTCGGCGATCATGAATTTGACGTGGGTGAAGGGATCGTCGTCATCGACGACCCGATTTCAAGTCTCGACTCTTCCGCTATCTACCAAGCCTTCGCCTGCCTGAGAAATGCAGTCAGAAACGCGAAGCAGGTTTTCCTGCTTACGCATAATTTTGAGTTTCTGAAGCTTCTCCTCAATTGGCTTGAGTCCGCGAGAAGGCACACTTCTCACTACATGATCGTGTGCGCCGAGACGGCAACGGATAGAGTGGCAACAATTATAGAGCTGGACAAACTACTAGTCGAACATCAGACCGAGTATCAGTTTCTTTTCAAGACCCTGCATCGTTTTGAATCAGATGGGACGATAGCATCCTGCTATCATATGCCGAACGTCGCGCGAAAACTTCTGGAAACGTTTCTTGAATTTCATTTTCCATCCTCAGAGAAGCTTTATAAAAAGCTCGAAACGGTCAAATTTGACGAGGATAAAAAAGCAGCAATATACAAATTTACGAACGACAATTCGCACTTTACTGGGAAAGGCTTCGATCCCGCGATCGTTGCAGAGAGCCAGAAAAACGTCAAATACCTGTTAGAAATGATCAAGAGCGTTGCTCCGATGCACTATCAAGGGCTGGAGAATCTATCTGCATAATGGTCTGTTTGGCGGCCAATCCTTAGCACCCTCGAATTTCCGGCTTTTTCGTCAGTCGTTCGACTTATCCAAAGGTATCAATCTGAGCTGGAAAGGCAGGGCACGGCACGGGTAGAGCCGTATCGGATTGCCCGTGCAAACGGCGGGTTATGAGAGGTGGAAAGCAAACTCGAGCGCCCACAATTGGGGCGCAAAACCGCCGATCATTTTGGTGTCACAACCAATGTGCGAAAGGGGGGCCGATTAACACCACCTCATTCGATTGCAAAAAGGGGGTTGATTAACACCGCCCCTTTCGCAGAATTGGATGCAATAGCACTACTTGGGGGAGGGGCGATTAACACCGTCAGGTGGACGCTTTCCGATGCTCCTAAAGGGATCACAATCGGGACCGCAATCTCGCTGGAATCTCCTTTAGCGACTGATTTGGCCCAGCCAGTCGCGAACCTGATTGAGCGTGCGCCGTTCCTGGTCCGCTTCCAAGACGAACGGCTCCTCGATCGCCGCGCCGATGGCGTGAGATGCCAGTACGGCCGGACTACTGCCGACACCGTATCCTCCATGCGTGATGAACGGACGAAGCGCTTTCCCGCGTAGATCGTGAGCCTTCAAGAACGATCGGATCGGCGGGGGGGCTGTCTCCCCCCAGATAGGGAAGCCAAGGAAGATGGTGCCATAGGCGGCGATGTTATCGACTTTACCTGCCAAGGGAGGTTCGAACCCGCGGTCACGCTCGCGCGTGGCTTGTGCGACATGCTGCTCATAATCCTCCGGATACGGTCGCGCGGGACGAATTTCGAAGAGATCAGCCCCTAGCGTGCGCTGCAAGGTTCCCGCGATCACGCGGGTATTGCCCGATCGAGTAAGGTACGCGACCAATGTCTTGCCGGCGCGGGTGCGGGGCTGCTCGGGTTCCTCGGCACATGCTGTGCCAACCAGCGACAGTATTGCCGGGGTCGCCAGTACCGCGCGACGAGAGAACCGCTCCGCACCCTGCATCATACGATCTCCGGCAGCTTCGCCAGATGCTTATCGAGCGTGATCGGATATTCCCGGATCCGTACCCCGGTCGCGTTGTAGACCGCATTGGCAATGGCCGGCGCGACGCCGGAAATGCCAAGCTCGCCCACGCCCTTCGCCTTCAGCGGCGACATGGTTGGATCGGTTTCTTCAAGAAAGATTACTTCCTGATGCGGGATATCGGCATGGACCGGGACTTCGTATCCGGCGAGGTCATGATTGACGAAGAAGCCGAAACGCTTGTCGACGGCCAGCTCTTCCATCAGCGCCGCGCCCGCACCGCCGACCATGCCGCCAATCACCTGACTGCGGGCGGTCATGGGGTTAAGGATACGTCCGGCCGCGCAGACAGCGAGCATTCGGCGGATGCGAATTGCGCCCGTATAGGCATCGACCGCGACTTCGCAGAAGTGTGCCCCGAAAGTCTGCTGCTCGAACCGCTTCGACAGGTCGCCATATTCCATCTTGTCTTCGGCAGTGATCGCACCGTCCTTCGCGGCTTGGGCGAGCGGTGCCCGCTGATTGCCGACACGGACCTCACCGTCGACAAACTCGGCATCGGCGGAGTTGAACCCGAGCTTCGTCGTTACGGCTTCACGCAGCTTGACGCACGCGGCGTAGGCACCCGCCGTGGCAGATGCGGCACCACCCTGTCCGCCACCCCCAAACGCTTCCGGGAAGGTTGAGTCGGCGAGCTTCACCACAACGCGATCGAGGGGCAAGCCCATCATCTCTGCAACCGTCTGGCCGATGATGGTGTAGCTATCATGTGTTTTCCGACAGTCTCAAGACGCTGCGGCAACCTATACCGGCGTCATGACCAAGATACTCGATACGGACAGGAGATCGCAGGGTTCACCTGAACCCTCATTTCTGCACCTGAACGACAGCGCTCGGCATCATCGGGTCGCCTGACGCAATGACGAGGTACCGGCGCATGTCGCCCTTCGCGTCGCTGACGATCTGGCGGAGCGGTCCGAGCGTGTTGACGATCGCGCCGCCCGCGGGATTGGTCATGAACTTTGCCAGAGGCTGGATCACGCCGCCACCATCAGCGCGGGAGGATAGCCCAAGGACATAGGGCATCTTTGGGCTGAGGCCCGCAACCGCCGCCTGCAGGATCTGGACTTGGCCTTGATCGAACAGCGTGACCTGGCTGCGGCCAGTCCCGGCGAGGGTCAGCTGGATCTTCATGCCGGCCTGTGCGAGCGGTATCAGGTTTGCACGGCCTTCGCCTACCGGCACCGCGCCGGGAACATAGGCCACGCCTTGCGGCCCCTGACCGATCGGAATCGTCGCGATGACGGTGTTGCTGGCGGTGTCGATCGCCGCAACAGCGTCGGCGTTCTCCAGCCCGACATAGATCCGCGAGCCGTCGCCCGACGGCCACAGACCGTGCGGCAGCGCGCCGACCGGGATGCTCGCGACCTGCACGAAGTCGGTGGTGCGGAACACCTTCACGACATTCTCGGTGCCGACCGTCACATAGGCGAACTGGCCGGCCTTGGTGCGGGCGATGTTGACGTGGTTGGTGATCGCGCCGGTGTCGAACGTCTTCAGCACTGCGAAGGGTGGCTTGGCGTCGAACACCATGACCTTGCCGACGTCCTTCAGCGTCAGCCAGACCTGCTTGCCGTCGGGCGTCGCGGCGATGTCGGGGCAGAACGGGCTTGCCTGCTTGACGCGACCGACGATCTTCTTCGAGGCGGTGTCGATCACCACGGTCTCGGGTGAGAAGCTCGAACAGACATAGCCGTATTTCCCGTTCGGCGAGAAGATCGTCATGCCGGGGCCGTTAGGTACGGGAATGCGCGTCGTTGGCGCGAACGTCTTGCCGTCGAGTACCTGAATGTAATCCTCGCCGCGCACCGCGACCCACACTTCGCGACCATCGGGACGGAAGAACGCCTCGTGCGGCGAGCGCCCGACATAGGTCGTGTGCTTCACGGCGTTGGTCGCGGTGTCGATGAACGTCACCGAGTTCGACCCGATGGAGATCACCGCCAGCGTCTTACGGTCGGGCGAGAAGCCCATGCCGTGGACGAGCAGCTGCCCCTTGTAGAGTGGGCTGAGATTGGCGGGGGTCTGGTCACCGAGCTTGATGACGCCGAGCAGCGTGTTGGTCGACGGATCGATCACCGACACGGTGTTGGAGAACTGGTCCGAGGTGTAGAACCGGTCCTGCGCGCTGACGGGTATGTCGGGGCTCGCGTTCGGAACCTGCTGCGCAAATGCCGGGGCCGAGAAAGACAGGGCGGCACAGGCGGTTAAGGTGAAACGCTTCATGGACGGTCTCCTTGATGGGGGTGACCGGTCGCGGTCGGTTCGGTGTGGGGCGGCAACGCGCCGCCTTCGGATAGGATGCTCTGCATCACCGCGATTTCCTGTCGTTGTTCGACGATGATTCCCTGCGCAAGCCGGCGCAGGCGTTCGTCTTTGCCATAGCGCAGTTCGACTTCGGCCATGTCGATCGCGCCCTGATGATGGGGAATCATCATCCTTGCGAAGTCGCGATCGGGATCGCTCGAATAACCGGTCATCATCGCGCCGTGCATCCGCGTCATCGCCGCATCCATAGCGGACGCGAAGCTGTCCGTTTGCGCTATAGCGGCCGTCGATCCGGACAAGGCTATCGCGATCAGCAAGGTCGTGCGTGATTTCATCGTCATGCCCCTAGTCATCCCATTTACGACACGCGAGCGATGATGCCGATAGTCGTTGCTAGCACGGCCATGCAGCCCGGGAGAAAGAGCATCTGTATAGCCGCTTCGCGCCCTGTGATCGTGCCCGTCAGGATATCGACCGGGCCCTTGATGAACTCCGAGAACGAACGGAGGGGTTCGCCGGGGGCGGGAGTATCGCTGAGTACGATGCCGCCAGCAATCAGACCGAAATACAGGATCATGAAGACCGACACGACC
>Ga0265798_10006761_pt1 | contig 14998 bp, 13 predicted proteins | sample P3T30metagenome_FD_192430 | JGI IMG/M metagenome (GOLD analysis project Ga0265798, IMG submission 192430) | Plant litter microbial communities from East Loma Ridge, Irvine, California - P3 T30 | ecosystem: Environmental > Terrestrial > Plant litter > Unclassified | place: USA: California... | reverse complement strand
CAGCGATAAACGTCGTTTCGCGCGCCGCCAGACGATGAGCCCCACCAGCAATGCTGCCATGCCGATCAACACCGCCCAGGCGATCCGATAGAGCTCGTCATAGCCGAGCAGGGGTTTTTCGACACGGATATACCCCTGCGTCCCTACCATCTGACGCAAGGCAGTGTTGGCGTCCTCGACGGTGACCTGAGCCAACTGCCGCGCCGGGCTGGCGAAGCGGCCGTCGGTATAGTCGGCCAGTGCTCCCCAATAGTAGTCGGCCAGCGCCACGTTGCCTTGCGCCGCCCAGGCTTGCCGGGCGATCGCAAGATTCTTCAGGCGCTTGAAGGTCTCCGCGTCCACACCGTTGTCGCGCAGACGCGCGATCATCTGCCCCATGACCAGGCCGGTCTGACCGATATCGGCTCGATCCACATCGGCGTTCAGGCTCAGCAGGCCGCTGTCGCCGTACGACTCGCGGGCCACCCAGGGTCCGTACGACAGGCCGTGGGCAAGCCGCAGTTCGCGGTAAAGCTCCCATTCCAGATACATCTGCAGCAGGTCCAGAGTAGCGGGATGCGCGGTTTCAAGCACCGGTTCGACGAAGTACAGATGAAGCTTGGCGTCCTCGCCCAGCCAACCGCGGGTCAGTTCAGCCTGCGGCTCGGCCGCATGGGTGACCGAACGCAGGTCCTGATGGTCGCTGGGTTCCACCGCATCCAGCGCACCCCAGGTACGCTCCAGATAGGCCGGTAGCAGCTTATCCAAGCCCCCTACCACGATCAGGCTCATGTTGTTCGGTGCATACCAGTTTTGCCGGACATCACGCACCTGCGCCAGCGTCAGGTCGGCGACTTCGGCAGGTTGCGGACACTTGAGGCCCAACTCGATAGCCAACTGACTGCTGGCATCGCTGTCCCGAGCGGGCTTGTCGAGCAAGCGCTGCAGGTGGGAATGATGGCCGCCGTCTTCGTGCTCGATGATGCGCTTGGCGCTGGCCAGGGCTTTTTCGTCGATGGTGGTCCGAGTGACGGCAGCCAGCAGCAGGTCGAGTACCTTGCGCTGGTTGTGCGCTGGCGCTTCGATGACGAAGGTGGTGTCGGCACTGCTGGTGAACGCATTCCATTCGCCGCCCAGCGCCTGCATGCGTTCTTCGAGACCGCCTTCGCCGTGCTCGTCGATACCGCTGAACAGAAGATGCTCGAGCAGGTGGGGCAGTTCTTGATCAGTGCAGGAGAAGTCGTCGAAACCGACGCCAACCACCAGGCGAATCGACACGTGGGCACGCTCGTCGCCAGGTTTGAGCAGCAGTTGCAGGCCGTTGGGCAACAGATACCCTTCGACCTGGAAGCGGTCCAGCGCCACGGCTTCACGGCCGGCGCACAACAGCGTCGCCGCCAGGAGCCACAGGCACAGCAGACGATGCTGTGTGCCGGGAGCGCTTTTCACCCGCTCGTGCATGAATCCCTTCCATTGAAATCGACCAAGTCAATGGAACAGACCCCCTGGCCGGTCAGTCGTTCATAGCACATTGCTGGCCACTACCGCACGCTGCCAGTGCAACGCGCGGCTTTCCAGGCTCAGGACTCTTCCTGGGACTCGCGACGCTTGCGGGCCATGGCAGTACGCATCTTGATGTTCACGGCTTCCACAGCCAACGAGAACGCCATGGCGAAATAGACGTAGCCCTTGGGTACATGCACGTCGAATGCTTCGGCGATCAGTACGGTACCGACCACCAACAGGAACGACAACGCCAGCATCTTCAGCGATGGATGCTGGTCGATGAAGCGACTGATGGTGCCCGAAGCGACCATCATCACCAATACCGCAACGACGATGGCAGCGACCATGACCGGTACATGGGACACCATGCCCACCGCGGTGATGACCGAGTCCAGCGAGAACACGATGTCGATGATGGCGATCTGGATGATGGTGTAGATGAAGTTGCCACCCTTGCCTGCAACCTCGTCACCGCCCTCTTCTTCGCCTTCCATGCCGTGGTAGATCTCTTGCGAGCTTTTCCACAACAGGAACAGACCACCGAAGAACAGAATCAGGTCACGTCCGGAGATACCCTGGCCGAATACCACGAACAGGTCGGCGGTCAGGCGCATGACCCAGGTGATCGAAAGCAGCAGCAGAATGCGCGTGACCATGGCCAGCGCCAGGCCGAAAATCCGTGTGCGTGCCTGCATGTGCTTGGGCATGCGGCTCACCAGAATCGAGATCATGATGATGTTGTCGATGCCCAGCACGATTTCAAGTGCCGTCAGGGTCAAGAAAGCAACCCAGATTTCCGGGTTGGTGAACCATTCCATGTGAAGTCCTTCGTGTTGAATGTCAGGGCGGCGCAAGGCCGGATGCTAAAGCGCCGCTACCATGGGGTAGCGGCGCGACGGCGTCCGGCCTGGCTCGCGAATAGAATTTATAGACTGCTGAACAGAGGAAAGATCCCCATTGCCAGCGCGGCGAACATTATGCACAGGCAAACCAGTACTGCCCACTTGAGGGTGAAGCGCTGGTGGTCACCGAACTCGATACCGGCCAGTGCAACCAGCAGGTAGGTAGAGGGTACCAGCGGGCTGAGCAGGTGTACGGGTTGTCCGACGATCGAGGCACGGGCCATTTCCACCGGCGAGATGCCGTAGTGCGCCGCGGCTTCGGCCAGTACCGGCAATACGCCGTAGTAGAAGGCATCGTTGGACATGAAGAAGGTGAACGGCATGCTGACCAGCGCGGTGATCACGGCCAGGTACGGGCCCATGGCATCCGGAATCACGGCCAGCAGGCTCTTGGACATGGCGTCGACCATGCCGGTGCCGGTCAGGATGCCGGTGAAGATACCGGCGGCGAAGATCAATCCGACCACGGCCAGAACGCTGCCGGCGTGGGCCGCGACACGTTCCTTCTGTGCTTCCAGGCACGGGTAGTTGACGATCATGGCAATACTGAACGCGACCATGAACAACACCGGCAGAGGCAGCAGGCCCATGATCAGGGTGATCATCAGCAACAGGGTCAAGCCGCCGTTGAACCAGATCAGCTTGGGCCGGCGTGCGTCAGGGAACTGCGACACGCTGATTTCGCTGTGGTCGATCTCGTCGCCAGGCAGGTGCAGCTCGCCCAGACGAACGCGCTCGCGCTTGCCGTACATGTAGGCAATCACCAGGATGGCGACCACACCGACCGCCATGGCCGGGATCATCGGCACGAAGATGTCCGAAGGGTCGACATGCAGGGCACTGGCAGCGCGCGCGGTCGGACCACCCCACGGCGTCATGTTCATGACCCCGCCTGCCAGAATGATCAAACCGGCCATGATCCTTGGGCTCATGCCGATGCGCTGGTACAGCGGCAGCATGGCGGCAACGCAGATCATGTAGGTGGTCGCGCCGTCACCGTCCAGCGAAACGATCAACGCCAGCACGGCCGTGCCGACCGACACTTTCAGCGGGTCGCCCTTGACCAGCTTGAGAATCTTGCGTACTGCCGGGTCGAACAGCCCCGAATCGATCATCAGGGCGAAATACAGGATGGCGAACATCAGCATAACGCCGGTCGGCGCAAGCTTGGTGATGCCCGCAAGCATCATCGGGCCGATTTCCGGTGCGAAACCACCGAACAGAGCGAACAGGATAGGCACGATGATCAAGGCGATCAGCGCAGAAAGGCGCTTGGTCATGATCAGGAACATGAACGTGATGACCATGGCAAAGCCAAGGAATGTCAGCATGGGAATACTCCAGGCACAGCGCGGCTAAGGACGAAGAACGGAAGGTTCAGCGAGGAATGGCACGAGCCGGGAGTATGGGAAGGGTGGCACTGCGGGTTGGGATAATCAGGGACATCGGTTTCACCATTGTTGTTGTTCAAGAGGCCGAAAGCGCACCTGAGTGCTGCCATCTGGCCGGCCGGTCTTACGCCGGGGGTGAGTCGATCCTATGTCGGCAAGCTTTCAACAACCTTTCGCCATTCAAAACGATACAATTGTCCTTGTGGGAGCGGGCTCTGCCCGCGAATGGCGCCCCCTCGATCTCAAGGCAACACCAACCCACCCGCCGCCTTGTGCAACTGGCGCAGGTGTTCCCCCACCTGCTTCAGATTCGCCTCACTGGCCGCAATCTCCGCAGCCCGCTCAGGGGTCAGCAGCGCCCTCACCTCCTTGTCCAAGTCGGTACTCAGACGCTGCAACCGCTGCTGACGCTGACTACTTTCCGATTCCAGCCGCTGCCACTCCGCCGTCTGCGGCAACCCGTAGCCACCGTTGTCGAGCAGTTCCGCCGGTCGGCTGAGAAAACCGCTATTGGCCAGTATTTCCTGCAGCATCTGATTGGCATTGGCCACGCTGCCATCCCCCAACTCGCGCGCGCCCAGATAGCGTTGCTTGACCTCATCCTGCGCCAACAGCAACTGGCGCCGGTAACTGGCCTGCTCCAGCAGCAACAGCGCAGCACTGGTGCGCAGGTCAGCCTGGGCAAACCAGGGCCGTCGCTGCTGAGCGGTCTGCGCCAACCAATCCTCGACGGTCTGCTGCGGGATGGGCAGATGCTTGCGCAGCACCTCGAACATGGCCTGGTAACGATCGCGATAGGAATCGAACCGATACCCCAGCCGCAATGCTTCACGCGGATCATCGAGCACACTGCCATCGGCCAGCCCGCGCCCTTCCAGCACCTCGAGCAAACCGTTGGGCAAGATACTGTCGATGCCCTGGAGCCTCGGATCATGGGTACCGCTACGCAGCAGCTTGAGGTTCTCCACTGCACAATTGTTGGACAGGAAGTAATAGCTGCCGTCGTAGCTCCAATGCATTTCCGCGGCATGCCGCACCAGCGACTCGATCTCGGCGCGGTCCAGCTTGAGCGGCACCGACGCCAGGCTGCGCAACTCGGTCTTGGTGTACTCGTCGATCACCTGGGACAGCGGCAACACGAACAGTCGCGACGGGTATTGCCCCATCAGACCGCCCCACGTGGACAGCTGCACATCATTGACGAATGCCCGGTACGACAGCACCAGATGCTGCTCCAGATCCAGTCGGCAGTCCGGCCCCCGCGGGCGTCCCGGGGCGCAGATGACCAGGCGCAGCATGCTGTGCCCCCAACGGCTGGCGAGGTTCTGATTGGCTTCGGCAAGCAGGTAGTCCACCGCGTAGACACGTTGCGGATCGATCTTGCCCAAGGGCGTCTTGCCGAAGTCGCTGCCGGCATTCAGGTAAGGCAGGCCTTCGGCGCAGCTTTGCTGGCGCGCCGGCGCCCAGTTGAAACGCGCCTTGAAGTACTCGAACAACGCCGGCCGACGGCAGGCATAAGCAGGGTCGAGGAGAAAGTACTCCATGTTGACCGCGACGAATTCCTTCGGACTGCTGACTTCGTAGATGTCGGGACTGCGTACGATCTGACGGTTCTGCTCTTCGCGCTCGCCCCGGCGTCCGACGTATTGCTGCCAACCGGCCAGGTCCAGCAGGCGCGGGTCGTCGCTCAGGGTAAAGCGCCGCATACCCTGGCCACGGCACTCATCGGGCAAGCCAATCTTGCCAAGGCTGGCATTCTGACGGTTGCAGCGGTTGATCAGTGCACGGTCCGCAGGTGTCCACAGGCGCGCCCGATCATAGATATGCGTGAGTTCGTGCAGCACGGTGGCCAACAGCTCTTCGCGCACTGTGCCATGAGGACGGTTGGTCTGCCGCTGAGCGGAAGAGCCGTCGGCCAGCCCCTGCAATTGATTGAGGTTCAATTCCAGGCTGGATACCAGAGACGCTTGGCCATAGGCATTGTCGGGCATGCGCGATGACCAGCTGACGTCGATACGCCGGTCCAGCTGCGCGACGAACTGTGGTGGCAATGCGGCCATCGCATCGTCGAGCAGCGCCTGGCTGGCATCGGCCTGCCGGGCATCCAGCCCGCTGCGGTCAAGCACCAGCTGCAGGCTGGCAGAAGCCTGCGCAGCCGTCAGCACAAGGCCTGCTGTCAGCAGCCAGCGGGCCAATCGCCTCACAGTGCGAGAATGGCTTCGGCAAGGTCCTGGTCACTGGCGGTGCGCGCCTGTGGAACGCGCTCACGCAGCGCATTGAAGGCGGCCTCCAGCTGCGCGCCACGGATGTTGCCCTGGCTGGCCACATAGCTGGCCGCGTCGTCCCGCGCTTCCAGGACCACCTTGGCGTCGCGGATCGAGGTCGTGGTGTCGGAAGTGAAATCGATCGACCGGCCAAATGCACGGACGATGATATTACTGGTGGCCACGACAGTTTGGGCCTGGGCCACATCGGCCAGCAGGAACAGGCCGAGGGTAGCGGCAATCAGCGGGGTACGCATGGAGCTTCTCCGTAATACGAGGTGTTTATTGGACGAGTATCGCCTGCGCCAGTTCAAGGTCGCCGGCAGCCATTCGAGGGTGCGCCTGGCGAATGAAGGCCATGGCCGCTTCGAGCCGTGCGCCGCGGCATTGGCCGCCGCTGGCGACGAAGCAGGCGGCGTCGTCCCGGGCAGACAGAATCAACTTGCGATCGAACGGTGCCGTGGTGACTTGGCTGGTCACATACAAGGTGATTACCGATGACTGCAGGCTCACATCGAAGGCCGCAGCCGACGACGCCCAGAGGGCAAGCAAGAATGGCAAATAACGCATCGGGCTTCAGGTGTCGAGCAATTGGGACGGCAAGGCTAGCCCAACGCCTGCGCGAGAGCCACCTCCGATGTCCGGCAGCCGGTAGCCTGCCGGTTCTTTCATCTGGAGCAGCACGCGCTGCAACGTATCAGATGGCAAGGATTGCCTGGGCCAGTTGGGTGTCGCTGGCTTGCATCTGAGGTGCAACCTTGCGGATGTGGGCAAAGGCACTTTCCAGCTTCACGCCGCGGATGTCGCCCTGGCTGGCCACGAAGCTTGCAGCGTCATCGCGTGCTTCACGGACGATCTTGTCGTCACGCAGCGAGGAAGACAGGTCGGACGTGGCGTTGGTCGACGCGTTGACCCCACGCACCAGCGCATCGGTGGTGACAACGAAGCTTGAAGCCTGTGCGCCGCTGGCCAGAGCCAACAGTACGGCGGCACTGAGCAAATGATCACGGGTCATGATGAATCTCCAGGTCTGAACGAGGTGTGAGCGCAATAAAGCTTATTAGAGCGCCTGGAAGCCTCGGGCGCCAGCACTCCGACCACACCGGCAGCGCAATGACTCAACTGTTATGGTTATAAATTAATAACCAAAAACTGTACTTGTCCTGTTTCACGCAGGCGAAAAAAAACCCGTCAGCGTGGATCGCGACGGGTTTCTTGAATTCGGTGCTGGTTCGGCCTTCAGGCTCTGTTACCAGCGGGGCGTTGCATCAACGCCAGAACGGCTTGCTCAACTCTTCGCAACGCTGGGCTTCGCTGATACCGGCATCGGCCAGCAGACGAGCATCCAGACGAGCCAGTTGATGACGGCTGGCGATACGGCGCTGCCAGAGCATCAGGTTGGCGAAGAAGCGCAGAGGAGCCGAAGTTTGCGCGGTTTGGGTGTTGGCCTGGAACAGGTCGGAACTGAGGGTACGTTCCATGATGTACATCCTTCCGCTTGTGGCGGGGCTGAGTAGTGGTTTATCTGGTACCCATTTTCCACGCTCGCCGTCCATAACAGTAGGCACAGTTCACCTGTATTGTGTGCAGTCAGTTAGCTGTGAAACCAAACTGTCTCGCTCTCGAATGAGGCAACTGTATGGGTCTGCACCAATTTAATGCATTTATCGTCAATCCAGTGCTCTGGGGTGCCTCGATTCTCATTTCTTTACCAGTACAGTAGTACAGTTAAATTTATTCGCTGCGATCTCTGATCACGTTGCACAAAAGCTCAGTCGCTGCAGCCTGCAACTGTATGCGTGGGTGTGCAACCTGGTACTGATTTCACGTAGATCGGTGCGCCATTGCAGTGCCGAGCGCCTACGGGTCCGCAGTGCTCGTTCAGCTCTGCCAGCTGTTCTCCCTCCCTAAAGATAAACCCCGCCATGGGGCGGGGTTTTTCAGTACGGCAGCCCATCAGGTGCGTGGGCTCGGAATGCTATTCCACGGCCTTTACCATGTCCTCGATGACCTTCTTCGCATCACCGAACACCATCATGGTCTTGTCCAGGTAGAACAACTCATTGTCCAGTCCCGCGTAGCCACTGGCCATCGAGCGCTTGTTGACGATGATGGTCTTGGCCTTGAACGCCTCCAGGATCGGCATGCCGGCGATGGGCGACTTCGGATCGTTCTTGGCGGCAGGGTTGACCACGTCATTGGCACCCAGCACCAGTACCACGTCTGCCTGACCGAATTCGGAATTGATGTCGTCCATCTCGAAAACCTGGTCGTAAGGCACCTCGGCCTCGGCCAGCAGCACGTTCATGTGCCCCGGCATGCGACCAGCCACCGGGTGGATCGCATATTTGACGGTTACTCCCGCGTGGGTCAGCTTTTCCGTCAGCTCTTTCAGCGCATGTTGCGCGCGGGCCACCGCCAGGCCGTAACCCGGCACGATGATCACGGTGTCGGCGTTGGTCAGCAGGAACGTGGCGTCATCCGCCGAGCCCGATCTCACCGGCCGCGCTTCCTTGGCGCCAGCCGGGCCTGCGTCTGCAACGGCACCGAAGCCTCCGCCGATGACATTGAAGAACGAACGGTTCATGGCCTTGCACATGATGTAGGAAAGAATTGCGCCGCTGGAGCCCACCAGCGATCCGGCGATGATCAGCATCGAGTTGTTCAGCGAGAAGCCGATGCCCGCCGCCGCCCAGCCCGAATAGCTGTTGAGCATCGACACCACCACCGGCATGTCCGCGCCGCCGATCGGGATGATCAACAGCACGCCCAGCACGAACGCCAGTGCCAGCATCAGGCCGAAAGCGGCATAGCTGCCGGTGAACATGAAGATCAAACCACACAGCAAGGTGCCCAGACCCATCAGCAGGTTCAGCTTGTGCTGCCCGGAGAACTGCACGGGGGCACCCTGGAACAGGCGGAACTTGTATTTTCCGGACAGCTTGCCGAAGGCGATCACCGAACCGGAAAAAGTGATGGCGCCGATTGCCGCGCCGAGGAACAGCTCCAGACGATTGCCGGTCGGGATCGGATCGCCCAGCTGCGCGACGATGCCCAGGGATTGCGGCTCGACCACGGCGGCAATGGCAATGAACACCGCTGCCAGCCCGATCATGCTGTGCATGAACGCCACCAGTTCCGGCATCTTGGTCATTTCCACGCGCTTGGCCATGATCGACCCGGCAGTACCGCCAACCAGCAGGCCGACCAGCACGTAGCCGATCCCGGCGGTGGCCAGTTCTGCGCCCAGCTTGTAGATCAGGCCAACGGTGGTGAGCACCGCCAGCGTCATGCCGAGCATGCCGAACAGATTGCCGCGCCGGGACGTGGTCGGATGGGACAAGCCTTTGAGCGCCTGGATGAAACATACCGATGCCACCAGATAAAGAAGCGTAACCAGGTTCATGCTCATTGTTTGGATGCCTCATCCTTCACTTTCGGTGCTTTCTTCTTGAACATCTCCAGCATCCGCCGGGTTACCAGGAACCCCCCGAATACGTTCACCGCTGCCAGCGCAACGGCCAGCGTACCCATGGTCTTGCCCAGTGGCGTCACGGTGAGCGCTGCGGCGAGCATGGCGCCAACGATGACGATGGCCGAAATGGCATTGGTCACGGCCATCAGCGGAGTATGCAGCGCGGGTGTCACGTTCCAGACCACGTGGTAGCCAACATAGATGGCCAGCACGAAAATGATCAGGTTGTAGATACCGTGGGAAATCAGCATGTCTTCCATTGTTATTGTCCTCAGCCGTTCTTGCGCACGATCTGGCCATCGCGGCACATCAAGCATGCGGCGACGATGTCGTCTTCCAGGTTGATGGTGAACTGCCCGTCCTTGTCGAACAGCAGCTTCATGAAGTCCAGCAGGTTGCGTGCATACAAGGCCGACGCATCGGCACCCACCTGCGCCGGAAGGTTGGTCGGGCCCACGATGGTCACGCCGTTGTGCACCACGATCTGATCGGCCACGGTCAGCGGGCAGTTGCCGCCCTGCAGCGCCGCCAGGTCGATGACCACCGAGCCTGGCTTCATCTGCGCCACCGTCTCGGCGCCAAGCAGCGTGGGTGCTTTGCGGCCGGGAATCAGCGCGGTAGTGATGACGATGTCAGCCTGCTTGGCGCGCTCGTGAACCGCTTGCGCCTGACGCTGCATCCAGCTGGCGGGCATGGGGCGGGCATAGCCGCCGGTACCGACGGCACATTCACGTTCTTCGTCGGTTTCGTACGGCACATCGAGAAACTTCGCGCCCAGCGATTCGATCTGCTCCTTGACTGCCGGGCGCACGTCCGAGGCCTCGATCACCGCGCCCAGTCGCTTGGCTGTGGCGATGGCCTGCAAGCCCGCCACGCCAGCACCCAGAATCAGCACGCGAGCAGCTTTGACGGTACCGGCGGCAGTCATCAGCATCGGCATGAAGCGTGGATAGTGGTGCGCGGCCAGCAACACCGACTTGTACCCGGCAATGTTGGCTTGCGAAGACAGTACGTCCAGGCTCTGTGCGCGTGAAGTGCGCGGGGCCGCCTCGAGGGCAAAGGCGCTGATGCCTCGCGCGGCCATCTTGGCGATCACTTCGTTGTTGAACGGGTTGAGCATGCCCAGCAGCACCGTACCGGCAGCCATCTGCTGCAGCTCTGCGTCACTGGGCGCATTGACCTTGAGCACCAGTTGCGTGGCAAATGTCTGGGCAGCACTGCCAATGGTCGCGCCAGCGGCCTGGTAGGCATCGTCGGTCACGCTGGCGAGAACCCCCGCACCACGTTCGACCGTCACCGCATGGCCTTGAGCGACCAGCTTCTTGATGGTCTCCGGGGTAGCGGCTACACGTGTTTCGCCCTGCTGCGTTTCGAGAGGAACACCAATGTGCACGTTATATCTCCTGCTGGATCTTTTTCCTGGTCGTACCCAAGCCCTGGCCATGGCCATCGTGCCAGAGCGCCATCAGCGCGATACCGCCTGAGAGCGGCGGGCCGCGGCATTTTGCAGGCCCCGACGAGCGGCTTCAACAGGTTATGGAGCGATACACTCTGGGCACTACAAGTCACGCTGTGACCGAATGTCACAGCATTCCTGCTTCCGCCCTTCTAGTACGGGCGTTGCAGGCGCGGCTGGGCTTCTCGAAATATTTTGCGAAATATTTATCGGCTGCAGGCGATAGCGTGTCAAAAACCTGCCATATGCAGGCAGTTCAACGGCTGTAGCGGAAATACCGCGGTTTATCAAAGCTTTCAATAACGCGCCAGAAACGTACATCTGTAGGTTGCTACCGTTCGCCACTACAGATTTCCAGTCCATGTGGCAGGGGTTGGCGATAATCCTCTGCCTGCTGCATCAACCAGTCGCGAAAGGTCCGCAGTGCCGCCAGCTCTCGATGCCTTTCTGGCACGGCAAGGTAGTAGGCCTTGCTACTGCGCAACTCGTGGGCGTTGGCAATGACCAGGCTGCCCTCGCGCAACTCGCGCTGGATCAGGAACGGAGGAATGAGCGCCAGCCCCATCTCATGGACCGCCGCCTGGGCCAGCATGGAGAATAGTTCATAGCGCGGCCCACTGAGGTCGCGGGACACGTTCAGCTCAAGGCTGGCAAACCATTGCCGCCATGCATAGGGGCGTGTGCTTTGCTGCAACAGCGCAAGCTCGGCAATGCGTGTTGGCGCCAGCGCTGGTTGCCCCTGCAGCAGCGCCGGGCTGCATACCGGGACAGGATGCTCTTCCATCAGCCTGCTGGTCTGCGTCCCCGACCAATCACCATCACCGAAGTAGATCGCCGCATCGAAGTCGGTATCGGCGAACAGAAAGGGTCGAGTTCGGTTGGTCAGGTTGACCGTGATCTGCGGATGATGCCGCTGGAAGTCCTTCAGGCGTGGCAACAGCCACTGCGTACCGAAGGTCGGCACCACCGCCAACTCCAAGGTGCTGGCACCTTGCTGCCCCATCACCGCCAGTGTCTCGCGCTCGACAGCATCGAGCTGCGCGGCCACCCGGCGGCTGTAGGACAGCCCAGCCTCGGTTAGCTTCACGCCACGCTTCGAACGCCGGAACAGGCGCACGTCGAGAAATTCCTCGAGGTTGGCAATCTGTCGACACACCGCGCCCTGAGTCAGGAACAGTTCCAGGGACGCCTTGGTAAAGCTCTCATGGCGTGCCGCCGCTTCGAAACAGATCAGAGCCGCCGTACTGGGAATTCGTCTACGCATGTAACTGTTCCTCACATCACTGCCGGCCATGTTGCCTGTCGCAGGTTCCTGAAGTGAGAAATTATCACAAGCTCATGCGTAATCCTCCTTTGCTCACCAACGCATCAGCACCTACCCTCGGGCTATACAGCTTTTCCGAGGACGCGCACATGGCAAGCTTCAACTGGATCGACCCACTGCTGCTGGACCAACAACTCACGCAGGAAGAGCGCATGGTGCGCGACTCTGCCGAGCAATACGCTCAAGGCAAGCTGATGCCGCGAGTGCTGGAGGCCTTTCGCCACGAAACCACCGACCCTGCCATCTTTCGCGAGATGGGCGAGATGGGTCTGCTCGGTGCGACCATCCCCGAAGAGTTCGGCGGCAGTGGCCTGAACTATGTGTGCTACGGCCTTATTGCCCGTGAGGTCGAGCGGGTGGACTCTGGCTATCGCTCGATGATGAGCGTGCAGTCGTCGTTGGTCATGGTGCCGATCAATGAATTCGGTACCCAGGCGCAAAAGCAGAAATACCTTCCCAAATTGGCCAGCGGTGAGTGGATCGGCTGCTTCGGCCTGACCGAGCCCGACCATGGCTCCGATCCAGGGGCGATGGTCACGCGAGCGCGCAAGGTCGAAGGCGGCTACCGCATGAGCGGTAGCAAGATGTGGATCACCAACAGTCCGATTGCCGACGTATTCGTGGTGTGGGCCAAGGACGATGCGGGAGACATCCGCGGCTTCATTCTGGAAAAAGGCTGGGCCGGGCTCAGTGCACCTGCGATCCACGGCAAGGTCGGGCTGCGCGCGTCCATCACCGGCGAGATCGTCATGGACAACGTATTCGTGCCGGAAGAAAACATGTTTCCCGATGTGCGTGGTCTCAAGGGGCCCTTCACGTGCCTCAATTCGGCACGCTATGGCATCTCGTGGGGGGCGCTCGGTGCTGCAGAGTTCTGCTGGCACACCGCCAGGCAGTACACCCTGGATCGCCAGCAATTCGGTCGGCCACTGGCAGCCAACCAACTCATCCAGAAAAAGCTGGCTGACATGCAGACCGAAATCACTCTGGCCCTGCAAGGCTGCCTGCGTTTGGGCCGCATGAAGGATGAAGGCACGGCGGCGGTGGAGATCACCTCGATCATGAAGCGCAACTCCTGTGGCAAATCCCTGGATATCGCGCGCATGGCCAGGGATATGCTGGGCGGCAACGGTATATCCGATGAATTCGGCGTCGCCCGTCATCTGGTCAATCTGGAAGTGGTCAATACCTACGAGGGTACTCACGACGTACATGCCCTGATCCTGGGGCGGGCGCAAACCGGCCTGCAAGCCTTCTATTGATAGGAGGTCGTCATGGGCGCCCTTTCGCATCTTCGTGTTCTCGACCTGTCGCGGGTACTCGCCGGGCCATGGGCCGGGCAAATCCTGGCCGACCTCGGCGCCGAGGTCATCAAGGTCGAGCGCCCAGGCCGGGGTGATGACACCCGAGCCTGGGGGCCACCGTTCCTTGCCGACCACGCTGGTAACAGTACGGGTGAAGCCGCCTATTACCTGTCGGCCAACCGCAACAAGCGCTCGGTCACCATCGACTTCACCCGACCCGAAGGTCAGCAGTTGGTACGTGACCTTGCTGCAGGCTCCGACATTCTGATCGAAAACTTCAAAGTAGGCGGACTCGCCGCCTACGGCCTGGACTACGCATCACTCAGCGCTGTGAACCCGCAACTGATCTACTGCTCCATCACCGGTTTCGGCCAGACCGGCCCCTATGCCGCGCGCCCCGGTTATGACTTCATGGTTCAGGGCATGGGTGGCTTGATGAGCCTCACCGGCAAGGCGGACGGTGAACCTGGGGCCGGGCCCGCCAAGGTGGGCGTGGCCCTCACCGATATCCTTACCGGTCTGTACTCAACTGTTGCCATGCTGGCCGCGCTGGCGCATCGCGACAAGGGCGGCGGTGGACAACAGATCGACATGGCGCTGCTGGATGTGCAGGTGGCCTGCCTGGCCAACCAGGCCATGAACTACCTCACGACAGGGGTGGCGCCTGAGCGTCTGGGCAATGCCCATCCGAACATCGTGCCTTACCAGGATTTCCCCACGGCCGATGGCGACTTCATCCTGACCGTGGGCAACGATAGCCAATTCGCCAAGTTCGCGCGGGTGGCGGGTCATCCGGAATGGGCGAGCGACCCCCGATTCGCGTCCAATCAGCAGAGAGTCGCCAACCGCAAGCAGCTGATCCCCCTAATCCGGCAGGCAACGGTGTTCAAGACCACCGAGCAGTGGGTGGCCGAGCTCGAAGTGGCCGGTGTGCCCTGTGGGCCTATAAATGACCTGTCCCAGGTATTCGCCGACCCTCAGGTAGTGGCCAGGGAGCTTGCGATCCATATGCAGCATCCGCTGGCTGGCACCGTGCCTACGGTTGCCAGTCCCCTGCGGCTCAGTGCCAGCCCTGTGGAGTACCGACATGCGCCGCCTCTACTGGGCGAACACACCAAGGAAGTACTGCAGCAGCTGCTGAACATGGACGCCCTTACCTATGACCAGCTTCACGCTGCAGGTGTGGTGTAGTCGTTCTCCTTATAGAGAAGAACGCTTGGACGCGGGGTTATGACGGTTTTTCGAATTGGGGGTTGACGGCAGATCTGTAGTGTCTATAATTCGCCCCACTTCCGGCGCAGCCGAAACGATAAACTCCTTGTTAATCAATGAGTTGGCCGTTTCAGAAGGTTCGGAAGGGTTTCGATCGTCAAGGTCGGAAGCGGTGAAAAAGGCAG